>Ga0163144_10001723_pt1 | contig 51156 bp, 46 predicted proteins | sample OliLak19BULKMAT1_FD_123175 | JGI IMG/M metagenome (GOLD analysis project Ga0163144, IMG submission 123175) | Freshwater microbial mat bacterial communities from Lake Vanda, McMurdo Dry Valleys, Antarctica - Oligotrophic Lake LV.19.BULKMAT1 | ecosystem: Environmental > Aquatic > Freshwater >... | reverse complement strand
CCGCTTCGGCGTAGCCCATCTGTTGCGCCTGCGCCAGCGCCTCCTCATAGCGCGTCCCTTCCTCGCTCATGCGCGTGAGGATGAAGTTGCAGGTGCCGTTGAGGATGCCTTGCAACGACAAGATCTGGTTGGCCGCCAACCCGTGCGACAGCGCCCCGATGATCGGGATGCCGCCGCCGACGCTCGCCTCGAACGCCACCGCCTGCTCGTGCCGTCGGCCGGCGTCGAACACCTCCTGCCCGTGCAAAGCGAGCAACGCCTTGTTCGCCGTCACCACGTCCTTGCCCGCCGCGAGCAGATCGAGCACCGCGTGCCGAGAAAATTGCACGCCGCCGACGACCTCGATCGCCGCCCCGATTTCCGGGTCCTCGAGCACCTCGCGCAAACTGGTCGAGAACAGGTCGGCCGGGATCCACTCGGGCCGCGGCTTGTTCCTGTCCTGAACGACGATCCGCTTGAGAATGAGCCGCCGACCCGCCCGCGCCGCCAGCCGTTCCGGATGCTCCAAGAGCAGCTTGGCGACCCCCGTCCCGACGGTCCCGCAGCCGATCAACGCCACATGCAACGGTTGAGCCATTTTTCTGTCAAATCTTTGGGATTTCTCGTATCGCTTCCGCCCCATTGAAGCTACGAAAAAGACGCGCGTGCGTCACGGCCCCTTTGTCGCCCGAGCCCGAGCGCCAATTTTTTGCTTGTCCTCGTCGCCAATCCCGTTAACATCGGCCTTACGACTCCCCCATTCGCTCTCCTTCGAGGTGTCGCTACGATGAAACCGCGTTTTCCCCTCCTGATCGCCGTGCTGGTCGCGCTCCTGCCAGCGCTCGCGCACGCTCAAGCCAAACGCCCCAACATCGTCCTCATCATCGCCGACGACCTCGGCCTGGACATGGCCGCCTACGGCAACAAGGCCATCCAAACTCCCCACCTGGACGCCCTCGCCAAACGCGGCACGCACTTTCATCGCGCTTACGCCACGGTCGCGTCCTGCAGTCCCAGCCGGGCGTCGATCATGACGGGCCTTTACACGCATCAAAACGGACAATACGGCCTGGCCCACGCCGAACACCATCAGGTCATGCATAACTGGGTGCATGGCGTGCCCAATCTACTTTCCGCGGCCGGCTACTTCACCGGCATCATCGGCAAGTTCCACGTCATCCCCACCAAGAACTTCGGTTTCGATCTCGAACTGACCAAGGTCAACGCCCGCAGTCCCCAAGCGATGGCGAACCAGGCCCGTGCCTTTCTCAAGAAAACCGGCAAGCAACCCTTCTTCCTCGTCTACGGCTTCGTCGACCCGCATCGCGCCAAGGTCGGCTTCGGCAACGAAGGCTTCGAGAAAGACAAGGACGAGGTGAAATACGACCCCAAAAAGGTCATCGTTCCGCCTTTTTTGCCTGATCGCCCCGAGGTGCGCAAGGAGATCGCCGAATACTATCAGTCGGCCACCCGCATGGACCGCGGCGTGGGCGAACTGATGCGCGTTCTCGCCGAAGCCGGCCTGTTGGAAGACACGATCGTCCTGTTCATCAGCGACAACGGCATCCCCTTCCCCGGGGCAAAGACGACGCAGTACGAAGCCGGCCTGCACCTGCCCCTGGTCATCGCCGGCCCCGGCATCCCGCGCGACCAGGCCAACCACGCTCTTGTCAGTTACATCGATTTGGCTCCCACCTTCCTCGACTGGGCGGGCGCCAAGGGCCCCGCCGGCTACAAACTTCCCGGCAAATCCCTCCGCCCCGTCCTCGCCAACGAAAAGACGAAAGGCTGGGACGAAGTTTTCGGTTCCCACCAGTTCCACGAGATCACGATGTATTACCCCATGCGCTCCCTCACGACGCGCACGCACAAGTACATCCTGAACCTCGACAACAGCAAGGAGTTTCCCTTCCCCTCCGATCTTTGGGCCTCCCCCACCTGGCAATCCGTCCGCAATAACTCTCTCGAATGGATGGGCGGCCGCCGCGTCTTCACCTTCCTCAAAAAGCCCCGCGAAGAGTTGTTCGATTTGACCAAAGATCCCCACGGCTTCAAGAACATCGCCGCCGATCCCGATAACGCGAAATTGCTGTCCGACATGCGCACCCGCGTCCGAGAGTGGCAACGCGCGACGAACGATCCGTGGCAGATTGTGTATCGCGAGGAGGATCCGGCTTTCAATAAGTAGGAACGGCCACGAGTTACTTGGGTCTTCCCGGCTGAATCCCAACCACTTTTGCCGCCGAGCCTGAGCGCCAAGCGAAGGTCAAACGCCGTGCCAGTGCCCATCGCTTGGCGCTCAGGCTCAGTCATCATTCCACAATCAACGCCCCATTCATCACCATCCAGTGCCCCGGGAACGTGCACAGGTAGGGATACCGTCCCGGCGTTTTTGGGGCGTGGAAGAAGATGCTGGCGTCGCCGTGCGGGGGGACGATGTCGGTGTAGCAGATCACGTCGTCGCTTTGGGGGACGTATTGTTTGACGGCGGCGTCGGGTTCGGCGATGAGGCGGTTGGCGAGGTCGCCGACGCGGGAGAGGGCGCCGGGTTTGATGAGCACCCAGTTGTGAGGAACCTCGTCGGGGTTGGTGAAGGTGAGCTTCACCGCTTGGCCGGCTTTCACGGTGAGGCTGCGTTGTTTGTACGTGAGGTTCTTGTCGGCCTGGATGCCCAGACGCACGGCCTTGGGAATCGAGGTGCGCCAGGGATTCGGCGGGGCCTTGGCCATGGTGGCGAGGTCGATCAGGATGGGGTGGGCGGCGACCGGAAGCGTGCGTGGCTTGTATCCGGCGATATCGGTGAAGGCGGCGCCGAGGCGGTGGACGGTGGCGAAGAGTTCGTGCGCGGCGCCGGCGTCGACCTTGAGGCGGAGGTGTAGGACGTTGACGGGTTGGAGGTCGGGCATCTCGAGAAAGATGCTGCGTCCATCCGATAGGACGTGAGCGGCGCGGATCGGTTGATGGTCGTGGCCGCGCACGCCGGGGTGGCGTGGGGAGAATTCGGCGGAGCCGTAACCGGAGCTATAGCGATAATTCCACGCTTGGGCGAAGTGGTTCTTCGTTTGCTCGGCGACGGCGCGGTCGACGGGTTGGCTGAAGGAGAGCCAGACGCCGTTGTTGTGGACACGGTAGGCGAGGGGGAGTTGGGCGGGTTTGCCCGTGTAACGTACGCGTTGGAAGCAGCCGTCTTCCATGGTGTAAGTTCCCCAGCCGGCCATGCCGCTGACGTAGAGTTGGCCGTCTTTGGGCGAGAATCGGCCGCGATGAGCGCCGGAGAGGAATTCGCCGGGCAGGGGGACGATGGCACCTTGAGGTTGATCGGGGCGGGGGCCGTTGGCGAGCGGTGAAGAAGGCGGGGCGTCGTCGCGCAAGAGGAGTAAGTGGGCGCCAGCGCCGAAGGAGAGGTGGATGCGTTGGCCGTGGAGAGGGCCCCATTGCTTGCTCGAGACGGTGATTTGCCCGCCGGCGGAGTTGTCGACGCCGCGAGGGAGATAGACGAAGGGGAGATCCGGGGGGCGTTTGTCTTTGGGGCCGCCGTAACCGAAGTAGGGTGGGGTGTGGCTGCCGATGGGGGAGGAAGTCTTGGGGGAGTCAGATTTCTCGTGCCGGTAGGATACCGGCACCACGGGGTCGATGAGGCAGAGCATGGAGGCGGGGGTCCATTCGCCTTCGGAGCAAGGGACGGTGAGGGCGCCGTCGGTGTGCAGGCCGAGGCCGTCGGGGTTGCGGAAGCCGACGGCGAGGACGGCGACTTTCTTGCCGTCGGGGGAGATGCGGATCAGGCCTTGCTTGGAGGAGGCGGTGTAGAAGTTGCCGGCGGGGTCGCGCTCCAAACCGCAGATGTAGTCGTGGCCGCCGGGGGAGGTGTAGTAGGCGTTGGAGAAGCATTCGTGGAAGTCCGCTTCGCCATCGCCGTTCTTGTCGTGGAGGCGGGTGATTTGATCTCGGCCCAGGACGTAGATTTCGCCACTGGCGACGACGAGGCCGAGAGCTTGATGCAATCCCGCGGCGAAACGGCGCCAGCGGACGCGGTCGAGTTTGGCGTCGAGACCGGTCACATGCCAAACGTCGCCTTGCATGGTGCAGACGAGGGCGGAACCATCGGGCAAAAAGTCGTGCCCGCCGAAGAAGAGCAAGGCGTTCCAGGGATTCTTGAAGGGCGGCGCGATGGTGTCGATGGCGTAGGGGTTGGCGCTGCCGAGCGTGCCGCGTGTTTCCATCACTTGCGGCCATTGCGCGGGGCCGCCTTGCGTGAGTTTCGCAAGGGGATGTTTGTCGGCCGGGGCGACGAGGCGGGTGAATTTGCCGTCTTTTGCCCAGGGGGCGTCGAGCATTTTGACGCCGTCCATGGAGTAGGAGAAGAGCACGCGGTTACCATGGCGATGGAAGCCGTGGTAGACGAAGGGCATGGCGGGTTTGACGCCGTCGGGTCGCGCGAGCAGTTTGCCGTTGACGGCGAGACCGTCCATGAAGCCGTGGCGGACGGCGGAGAATTTGACGAAGTTTGCCTTGGCGGGCGGTTGCCAGAGGGCTTCGTAGCACAAGGTATCGGGGTTGAAGCAGGCGGCGAGTTCGCCGTTGTCGCCGAGGCGGACGCAGACGCCGCGCGGCACGGCGCCCTTGGGGCCGCGGAAGACGCCGCTGAGGAGGTTGCCGACGTCGGTGAGGTTCCAGCGGTCGTCGGCCCAGGTTTTCTCGTTCTGATTGCCCCAGTGGCCATACTTGCCGCCGTCCATGCCGGGGAATTCAGGCAACAGCGGCGGGATGCTCTTCTCGTTCATGAAATGATCGGCTTCGCGGGCATAGAAGTCGTAGAGGCGGTCGCGATTGACGGGATGCTTCCAGTGAGGCCAGGCTTCCGGATGCAACGGCGCGCGGTCGATGGGAAACTTGGCGACGACGTGCGCATGGGCGTGGACGAGGTCGGCCAATCCTTCGGTCTTGCCAAGTTCCAGCAAGAAGCGAAGCAAATCGCGTTGTTGGCCGGGCGACATGGCAGCGGTGAGACCCTCGGGCATGAGGGTGCCGACTTCCTGGCGTTCGTCGATGTCGGTGACGGGCAGCGTGACGACCTTGCCATTGGTGGGGTCGCGCAGCACGAGTTCTTTGGCGGATTCCTTGACCTTGTATCCTTGATGGATGACGCCGGCGGTGGTCAGGACGCGGATGGCTTTGAACTCGTCCTTCACCTGGCGCTGGGGCCAATGCAGAGCCTCAACGATTTGCTCCGGCGGAAGGCAGCGCGACAGCAGCGACAGATCGGGGCCGACCGTGCCGCCTTCTCTGCCGACCTTGTGGCAGCCGAGGCACGCGAACTGCGGCATGCGGAAAACGGCCGCGCCGTGGCGAGCGTCGCCGCGTGCTTGGGCGTCAGCAAGGAGGCGGGCGGCGAGTTTGGCGTCGTAGGGAGGGGCAGCGGATTTAGGCGTCGCGCCGGGTTGGGCGGCAAGGGGAACGGCGAGGAGGAGCGTGATTGCGAGGTCGAAGAGTCGAGTACGAGGCATGCGCGTCTCCAGGTTGGCGCGATCAATGCGGGGAGATTGCAAGATAACAGTGATGGAAGACAGGGGCAAGCGGGTGGGCGGTTCCCTGTGGTGCCGTTATGTTACCGGCACGAGGCGTGGTGCCGGTATGTTACCGGCACGAGGCGCGGTGCCGTTATGTTACCGGCACGAGGCGTGGTGCCGGTATGTTACCGGCACGAATAGACGGAGCGATGGATGGATTCGTCGCGCCGGCAGTCAGGAGTCGTGCCGGTAGAATACCGGCACCACGGGGCGAGCAAATGCAAATCTTCGGCAATGGCGATTTTCGTTATCGCGTCGATCCAACTTGGCCCAGCTTTCCGGCAGGAGACGGCGAGGCGGTCGCGGTGGCGTGCGACAGCGCGGATCGCGTTTACGTATTCGTGCGCGGCGATCCACCGGTGCGGATATTCGATGCCTCCGGCACGCCTCTGGGAAATTGGGGCGCCGAGCGATTCGCCCGGCCGCATGGGATCTTTATCGATGCGAAGGATCAGGTTTATTGCACGGACGACTTCGACCACACGGTGCGCGTCTTCTCGACGACGGGCGAGGAGCGTTTGACGCTGGGAACGTCGGGCCGGCCTTCGGACACGGGTGCGACCAGCATCGACTATCGGACGATCGCGCGCGGCGCGGGGCCGTTTCATTTCCCCACCAACGCGGCTCTCGGTCCGGCGGGCGACATTTACGTTGCCGACGGCTATGGCAACGCGCGCGTGCATCGCTTCTCCGCCGACGGTCGGCTGCTGCATTCGTGGGGCGAGCCGGGCAGCGGTGCAGGGCAGTTTCATGTCCCCCATGGCATCGCGGTGGATGCGGCGGGGAAGGTCTTTGTGGCGGATCGGGAGAATAGTCGCATCCAGATCTTCGATGCGACTGGCGAGTATCAGACGGAATGGACCGACGTGGCGAGGCCGTGTCAGGTGTTCATGGATCGAACAGGCGTGGTGTATGTCGCCGAGTTGGGGCATCGGGCGGGCCGTTGGCCGGGGACAGGGGAAGCGGCGCCGGGCGAGACGGGAGGCCGGGTGAGCATCTTCAGCGGGAGCGGGGAGTTGTTGGCGCGCTGGGGCGGCGGCGAGAATCCCTGTGCGCCCGGCGACTTTTACGCGCCGCATGGCATCTGGGTAGATTCGCGCGGGGATATCTATGTGGCCGAGGTGGCGTGGTCGGCCGGAGGAAGAATGGGCCGAGTGACAACGGGGTGTCATACGTTGCAGAAGTTCGTGCGAACATAGTTCGCCAATGAGCGGATGTGGTGCCGGTATTCTACCGGCACGGGTCGAGGCAAGGACACAAATACATCGCAGGGGCAATTCGTGCCGGTAGGATACCGGCACCACAATACGAGCAGGGGCAATTCGTGCCGGTAACATACCGGCACCACAAAACGAAGAAGAGGCCAACAATGAAAATCGCACACGACCAACTGCGTACCAAAGTCACCGGCATCTTCGTCAAGGCCGGTTGCTCGACGGAAGAAGCGGATCGCATCGCAGGCCATCTGGTCGAAGCCAACCTCGTCGGCCACGATTCGCACGGCGTCATTCGCGTGCCGACGTACGTGCAGTGGTTGCGCGACGGTCGCGTTCTCGCGGGGCAATCGCTGCAGATCGTTTCGGAGAACGAGGTCATCGCCGTCGTCGACGGGCAGTTCGGCTTTGGCCAAACCATCGGCGCGCAGGCGGTGACGCTGGGCATCGACAAGTGCCGTAAGCATGGCGTCGCGGTAGTTGCCTTGCGAAACTCGGGGCATCTGGGCCGCATCGGCGATTGGCCATTGCTCGCGGCGGAGGTGGGCGTGTTGTCGCTGCACTTCGTGAACACGACGGGGGCGGGGATTTTGGTGGCGCCCTTTGGCGGGATCAATCGCAGGTTGTCGGCCAATCCCATCGCGGCCGGCGTGCCGATCACGGGCGGCAAGCCGATTCTGCTCGACATCTCCGCATGCACGGTCGCGGAAGGCAAAATTCGCGTGGCGCTCAACAAGGGCGTGCCGGTGCCGGAGAATTGCATCCTCGATAGCAAGGGGCAGCCGACGACCGATCCGAAAGTGTTTTACGCCAACCCGCCGGGCGCGATTCTGCCTATCGCGGGCCACAAGGGATATGGGCTGGCGATCCTATGCGAAGTGTTGGCCGGCGCGCTCACCGGCGGCGGATGCAGCAACACGAAAAACGCGGATCGCGTCGTCAACGGCATGCTGTCGATTTATCTGGATCCCTCCTTCCTTCAAAAGGACGACGACTTCCGGGCGGAGATGGAACGCTTCATCGCCTGGGTAAAGAGTTCGGAGAAGGTCTCGCCCGACGCGGAGATCATGATGCCGGGCGAGATCGAGGAGAAGACGAAGGCAGCGCGGCTGCGCGAGGGGATTGAGATTGACGCGGTAACGTGGGGCCAGATTGAGGGAGTAAGCTAGTTCCAAAGCTGCGCCAGACGCCGCTGAATTAACTTCGCGTCGCGCCTGTGCTGCGTCCCGGCTGTGGGTTTCCCGCATGATGACGCGAACCGAGGATTCACCGCAGAGATCGCAGACGACGCAGAGGGGAAAGGGAATGAAGAGTTGAGAATGAAGAATTAGAAAGGGTGTCACCACACACACACACACTCTCTCTCTCTCTCGCTCTCTCTCGCTCTCTGCGATCTCGGCGTGCTCTGCGGTAAATGTTTCAGGGGTGCGGCGGGCGAGACGGCGCTTTACAGCGGGACCAATGTCGGCGAGAGGCAGAGTTTCGACGGCGGCGCCGAGTTCGGCGGCGGCGCGGGGCATGCCGTAGACGACGCAGGAGGCTTGGTCCTGGGCGATGGTGTGCCAGGCGGCTTGCTTGAGTTGGGCAAGTCCAAGGGCGCCGTCTTTGCCCATGCCGGTCAGCAACAGAGCGATGCCGGGGCTGGGCCAAGCGGAAAGGAGGCTCCCGAAGAAGACGTCGACGCTGGGGCGGTAGGGGTAGGAGCGAGGCTCGGCGACATAGGCGACGCGGCGGTCGGGTCGCAGGACGAGATGGTCGTTGGTCGCGGCGACGAAGACGACGCCGGGGCGGGGGGTGTCGCCCTCCTTGGCGATCTCGACGGGCAGCCCGGTGCGGGAGTTGAACCAAGTGGCGAGGCCGGCGGCGAAATCGGCGGCGATGTGCTGGACGACGACGGCCGGTCCGGGGAGATTGCCGCCCAAGCCGGACAGCACCTGCGCGACGGCTTCCGGGCCGCCGGTGGAGGCGCCGATGGCGAGGAAGGGCGGCAGCGCGACGGGCGCGGCGGCGGAACGGATCACGGGCGCGGCGCCGAGTTGGATTTTGGAGGTTTTGTTTCGCGTTTTCACCAGCAGAGCAAGTCGATCCAGCAGAGGTTGGGCGCCGCGAATGGTGCCGTCGGGCGCGAGGGTCGGTGTCTTGAGGGCGTCAAGGCCGCCGGCGCCGAGAGCTTCATACACTTTGCCGAAGTTCGCGCCGACGCTCGCGGTGACGACAAAGATGGGGCAAGGCGTGGCGGCCATGATGCGGCGGGTGGCTTCCGCGCCGTCCATGACCGGCATGAGCAGGTCCATCAGGATGACGTCGGGCAGGTCGGCGGCAGCCTTGCGGACAGCCTCGGCGCCGTCGACGGCGGTCCACGCGACGCGGTAGCCCGGCGCGGATTCGACGACGCGGCGCAACAGCGCTTGAGCCAGAGACAAATCGTTGACGATGGCGATACGCATGAAACGGTCCCCCTCACCCCGACCCTCTCCCCCGCGGCGGGGGCGAGGGAGATCGGATGCAATGGTCCCCTCACCCGGCCCTCTCCCGGTGTCGGGGGCGAGGGAGAAGCGACTAACGACCGATCAGGTCGGCCACCGCTTGCAGGTAGGTGTCGTCATGAAAACTGCTCTTGGTGAGATAGTGATTCGCGCCCACTTGCATACCTTGAAGGCGATCCTCGTCGCGATCCTTGTACGACACGATGATGACGGGCAATTCCTTCATCCTCAGATCATCGCGGATGCGGCGGACGAATTCCAGTCCCGTCATGCGCGGCATGTCGATATCGCTGATGACGAGGTCGAACGAATCCGCGCTGACCTTGTTCCAGCCGTCTTGGCCGTCGATGGCGACTTCGACCTCGTAGCCGTGGGTGCGAAGGATTTGCCTTTGGACTTCGCGGACGGTGATGGAGTCGTCGACGACGAGAATGCGCTTGCGCGCGGCCCGCGCGCTCGTGGAACGATCGCATCGTTTCAGGGTGCCGGCCTGGATAAATTGATCCATGCTGCGGATCATGTCCTCGACATCGGCGATGAGCACGGGCGCGCCGTCGTCGAGCACGGCGGCGGCGCTGACGTTGGGAACTTTTCCCAGCCGGGGATCGAGCGGACGCACGACCAGATCCTGCTCGCCGCGAATCGACTCGACGAGGAGACCATAGACGCCCGTGGAGTCGCTGAGCAGCACAATGGGGAGTTCGTCGCCGGCGGGCGCCTCGGCGGGCAGGTCGAGAAGTTGCGAAGCCAGGACCAGGCCGACATGGCGGCCGTCGACGGTGATGAATTGGCGATGTTCCAGGGCATGAATGTCGTCGCGGCGGACGCGCAGGAGGCGGTCAATGCGATTGTGCGGGAAGGCATAGGGCTCGCCGGCGATGTCGACGAGCACGGCGCGCAGGACGGAAAGCGTGATGGGCAGGGAGAGGTGGAATGCCGTGCCGCGGCCGAGTTGCGTGCTGATCTGCACGGAACCGCCGACTTTGCGGACGGTGTCTTGCACGACGTCCAGGCCGACGCCGCGTCCCGAGGTTTCGCTGACGACGCTGGCCGTCGAAAAGCCCGGCAGGAAGAGGAATTCGAGGAGTTCGGCTTCGGACATGCGGGCGGCCATCTCGGGGTCGGCCTGGCGGCGCTCGACGATTTTGCGGCGGATCTTTTCCGCGTTGATGCCGGCGCCGTCGTCGCTCACGGAGATGGAGAGCATGCCCGCGCGGTGATGCGCTTCGACGCGGAGGACGCCCTCGGGCGGCTTGCCGACGGCGAGGCGGTCTTCCGTGGCTTCCAGGCCATGGTCGACGGCGTTGCGCAACAAATGCGTGAGAGGGGCTTCGAGCTTTTCCAGGATGTCGCGATCGACCTCGGTGGCATGGCCGACGATATCCAGGCGCGCTTGTTTGCCCAGACGGCGCGCGGTGTCGCGGACCAGTCGGGGGAAGGCATGGGCGCCGTCGGCGAAGGGGCGCATGCGGCTGACGATGACTTCGCGATAGAGGCGGGAATTGAGATCCTCGGCGGCGCCGGCGTGGTCGTCGAACTCGCTTTTTCGTTTGGCGATTTCGCAGCGGTTTTGCGTCGCCTCGTGCTTCGCCTCCGCGAGCTTTTGCTCGAACAGCGACGCGGACGAAGTCGTGTTTCCAAGTTGATCGAGCAGATGCGTGAGCCGGTCCTGCCGTTTTTGAAGTTGCAACAGGGCGCCGGCGAAGGGTTGGAGCCAGCGCGATTGCACGAGGGATTCGCCGGCCAAGCTCATCAAGCGATCAAGGCTCTGAGCGGTCACGCGGACGACAGTTTCGCTGGTCTCGCCGGAGCGACTTTGAGCTGCGGTCGCCTCGACGCGCGCGGGCGGCACGTTGACAGGCGCGGCTTCGGTACGCGGGAGCGGGATCTCTTCGGTCGGCGTCAGTGTCGCGGAAATCGGTGCGACAGTGGCGACACCCTCGCCTCTCGCAATGGCGCTCACCGTGCCGCGGAGTTCTTCCACGGCATCGGCATGAAGGGCGCCCCAACGGGCGAGATCCTCGCTTGCGAGCGTTGCCAACACGTCGGTTCCGCGCAAGAGGACATCGATTTCGGCGGCGGAGATGCGGATGCGGCCGGTTTGGGCGGCGACGAGGGCGTCTTCCATTTCGTGGGCCAGGCCGACCGCGGCATCGAGGCCGACGATGCGCGCGGCGCCCTTGAGGGAATGGGCGGCGCGCATCAAAGGCTCGATGCGCTGGGGATTGGCGGGATCGCGTTCCAGGTCGAGCAGACCGGCCGTAAGCGTGCCGGCATGGGAACGGGCCTCCTCGCGAAACAATTCGAGCATCGTCGGGTCGATATGCGCGAAGGTAGAAGGCATGGGTGGCGGCGCGGGCGAAACGGCAGCGGAAGAGCGAGGCGGGGGAGCGGCGGGAAGTGGTCGCATCGGTTCGGGAACCACGAGCGCGGTCGGCGGCGTGGCGGGCGCGATCAGGGCCTCCAACTCGGCAAAGGACACGGCTTCCGGCTCGGCGGGATCGGCATTGCCAAGTTCCGCGAACGCGTCGCAGAGGCGCCGGCACGTTTCCAATTCGTTCGGGCCGGGATTCTGACTCGCGGAGAGAGCGCCGGCAAAGAGGTTTTCAATCCAGGCCGCCAGGCGCGCGACGGCGTCGCGGCCGACAATGCGGGCGGCGCCGCGGATGGTGTGGGCTGCCTGGCAAGCCTGATCCAGCGGCGCTCTGTTTCCCGGCACCGTCTGCAAATCGCTCAAGGCGCCGCGCAGCGCTTCGGATTGTTCGCGCAATTCCTGATGAAACAGTTCGAGCAGCGGGTCGACGGTCTCTTCGCTCATCGCAGTTTCCTCCGCAGCGCCTCGAATAGTTGGCCCTCGTCCAAGAGTCCGATCGCGCGCCGGTCGCGGGAGAACATTCCGCAGGAAAGCCGGCCGGCGGCGCGGGAGACGGTGGCGGGAAGGGCGGTCAAATCCGTGGCGGCGACACGGCAGACGCGATCAACGGCGTCGACGGGAAAGACCCAGGAGTCGGCGTCGCGCCGGACGACGAGAAGACGTTCCTTGCCGCTGGTTCCCTTATCGGCAAGCGGCGCGGCGGCGGCTTCGCTGGTGGAAATGCCCAGCAGCTTGGCGAAGTGGATGCACAGATGCAGTTCCCCGCGGATGTTGACCAGGCCGGCGAGCATGCCCGTGCGATGGGGGACGCGGTGGATCGGCCGAGGCCCGGTGACTTCCACAAGGGTCCGCACGCGCAGGGCCAGCCATTCGTCGGCGATACGGAAAACGAGCACACTCATGACGTCGGCGGCGACCTCGGCGACATCCGATGCCAGCCGCTGCGTCCATTCCTTCAAGTATTCGGGTGGCGAGGGCGCGTCGAGGAAGCGGCGGCCGGCGTCGGCGAAGACGGGACAGTTGTGGCAATGCACATGCTGCGCCAACTCGGGGCACGAGCGATCACCGTGGACGCCGATCGCGTTCCAGCAGTCGCGCATGTTCTCGGCCAAGGGAAGGCGGGTCATGTTGTTTCTCCCGGCTGGAGTCGCGCCAGACGCTCACGCATCAGCACGGCGCGGGCGGTGTCGCCGCGCTGGGCCGCGAGCAACATGGCATGGGTCAGGGCTTCCCGGTGCGTGGGATCGAGGTAAAGGGTTTTGCGGAAGTGTTCGAGCGCCGCGTCGAGTTCGCCGCGCGCTTGCTGAACCAAGCCGAGCAGGGCGTAAGCTTCCGCGGAAGGCCCGTGTTGTTTCAGGTGTCGTTGACATTCCGCCAGAGCGTCTTCGAGGCGGTTGGCGTCGGCGAGGTCGCGAGCGCACCGCAAGGAGGTTTCAGGTGGCGGCATTGTGGGAATCGCGGCGATTGCCGTCGCCGCGCTTGGCGTCGCGGCCAAGGCATGCGGCGCGGCAAACGGAGTCGGCGCAGATAGGCGAGGCGCGGCAAACGCCGGGGCAGGGGCAAACGCCGGCAACGGCATGGAGGGTGCGACGGGCACGCGCGCCGCCTTTCGACCAAAGAGAAAACAGCCCTCCGGCCCCAAACGTTGGAAGGCGCGATCGCCAAGGACGTGCGGCTCGGCATGCCCCAGCGCCAGCCAACCGTCGGGCTTGAGCATCGCCTCCAGATTGGCCACGGCTTGCAGGCGCGCGGCGGGCGTGAGGTAGATAAGGAGATTGCGGCAGACGATAAGGTCGTACGCCTGAGCGTTTTCTTGAGCGAAGGACACATCGAGGATGTTGCCGCGGCGAAACGCCACGAGTCGGCGCACGTCCGGGGAGAGTTCCCAGGCGTTGGCGACGGGACGGAAGTATTTGTTCCGTACTTCCGGCGTAGTCTGCCGAAAGGAGAGTTCGCGATAGACGCCTCGCGCCGCGGTATCGAGAGAAGGTTGGCTCAAATCGACGGCGTCGATACGCCAAAGTTCCGGCGCCAAGCCAGCATCGAGAAACTTCAGCGCCAAGGAATACGGTTCCTCCCCCGTGCTGCACGGCAGGGAAAGCACCCGATAGGGGCGCTGCGTCGTCCGGGATCGCAACAGCGCCGGCAGCGCTTGCGCCAGATGGCGAAACAACTCGGCGACGCGGAAGAACCAGGTCTCGCGCACGATCAGGCGTTCGACCAATTCCTGGAGCCGCGTTGGATTGCGGGAGAGAACGTCGACGTAAGCAAGTTCGTCGGCGACTGCGAGGACACGCATGTGATCCGCGACGGCGGCGGGAAATGTCGCCGCGCCCAAGGATTCGGTGTCGAGTCCTAGGTGCTGTATCACCAATTGCGCGGCGGCGGGGTATTTCACCGAACCTCCTCCCGCGCCAGGCCGAACAGTTGTCGCCACGCGTTCACCGGCAGAAATTTGTCCGGATCGAAGAGTCGCAACGCGCCGTCTTCGACGGAATAAACGGGGCCCAGGTCGACGGCGTCCGTCGCGCTGGAACCATGCAGCGGAATTCCCTTGGGCGCGAAGTCGCGCGTGTCGTCCACGCGGGACGCCAGCAATCCGACGAGGCGTTGTTCGCCGCCGGGGCCATGCAGTTTGCTCAAGATGATGCGGCTGCTCAAGTGCAGGGGGCAAGGGGAAGCCCCCGCAAGTTCGTGCAGATCGATCACGGGAACCACGTCGCCGCGGTATACGAACACGCCGGCAATCCACGGCGCCGCGCCGATTACCTGGCGCAGGTCGACGCGAGGAATGACCTCCTCGCCGCGGCGAATGTCCAGCGCGAGCTTTTCGTCTCCAATATGAAAGGTCAAAACGAGCATGTGGGGTCTTCCCGTTAGCACGACGCGCAAGCGAGTGAATGCATGTGGGGTCTTCCCGTTAGCACGACGCGCAAGCGAGTGAATGCACTCGCTTGCGCGTCGTGCTAACAAACGGTGTTTACACCTTGAACTGCGAGATTTCCGCGTTGAGCTGTTCGATGGAGCCGCGCAAGTGAACCGTGGCCGTATTGAATTCATCGAGAGCCGCGGAAGTCGAACGCACATTTCCGGCGATGCCGGTCATCGCCTCGCTGATCTGTTCGGCGCCCAAAGCCTGGTTGCGCATGCCTTCGTTGACGAATTCAAAACGAGCGCCGAGCGTGGTGACTTCGGTGATGATCTGCCCGGTTTGGCCGTTGATCTCGGCGACGCGGCCCACTCCGGTGCGCACATCTTCGCTGAATCTATCCATCTGCATGACGCCCGCGGAGACGGCCTCTTGCATGAGTCTTACCATGTTCTCGATTTCGAGGGTGGCGACGGCGGTTTGGTCGGCGAGGCGGCGAATCTAGCGCGCCACCACCAAGAAGCCGCGCCCGTACTCGCCCGCCTTTTCCGCCTCGATGGCGGCGTTGATGGAGAGCAAGTTGGTCTGGTCGGCAACCTTGGTGATGGTGGTGACGACCATGTTGATATTGTCCGCTTTCTCGCGAATGATGGCGAGCTTGGAGGAAAACGACGTCGTCGATTGCACCAAGTGCTGCATCGTCTGTTCCATATTGACGAGGCTGGCGCGGCCAGTGTTGGCAAGGGACGCCGCCTGGCTGGCCCGGCCGTTGACCTCGTTCATCGTACCCGCCAGTTCTTTGCCCGTCGCGGAAATCTCCCGCACCGAGGCGGCGATTTCCGTCGTCGCGCTGTTAAGTCCCTGTACCGTCGATTCCTGCTGCCGAGCGGTGGCGGCGATCTCGGACACGCCGGAAAGCACCTGCAGGCTGGATTCGCGCACTTTGCCCACGATCGAATGGACCCGGCCGATCATGGCGTTGATTCCTTCGGCGAGTTGGCCGAGTTCATCCGAGCGTTCGATCTGAATGCGCGCCGTCAGGTCGCTGGCGCCGCTGGCCATTTCCAGCACCCGCTTCTTGAGAATCTCGGCGGACCGTGCGATGGTGCGAGCGAGATACCAGCCCAAGACGCCAATCGCGGCAACGGTCGCCAGCCCGATCAGGAGCACGAAGAGATTGCCCGAGCGCACCTCGGCGGCGATCAAGGTTTCCTCGGAAGCCGTACTGTCCCGTCCCACGCGCATGGCTTGAACAATCGCCGCCCTCTGTTTGCGAAAGATCGGTTCCAGCCGCGTTTGGGAGTATTCCGTCGCCTTGGCGCGATCGCCTTTCTGAGCAGCGGAAGGAATTCGGAGTTCGCGAGGCGGAAGAACTCTTCAGCCGGCGGATAAATCTCGGCCTCCAGGATTGACTTCACCGGCCCCGCGTAGAGTTCCCGTTCCCATCGTGTTCGCGATTCCGTGTACGCGCGATGGGCTTTTGCCAATTGATGAAGATATTCGCGTGTCTCCTCCTCGTCCTTGGCTATAAGCAAATGATCGATAATGATCTCTGACTCCACCAGCGAAAGGTACGGAGGCGAGAAGTCCGAGATGGCGCCCTGGCGAAGCATCAAACGGTCGTACAACGGGCCGTTGACCTTATATTTGCTTGAGAGCCAGGCGGTCAAGAGAACGACCGTGCCGAAGCCTAGGACGGCGACGGCAACCAGACCGTATAGCCTCGTCCGAATGCTCATGTTCTTTAAGCCAAACATTGTTTACCTCGTGAACGTTGCCATCGCTACAACCCGGAAACAATAGCGGCGGTCTTCGCATGCCAGACCGCCGCTTACGCTGCCGGATCGTGTCCGCGTTTTAGGCCCACCGTGCATCCAGAATGGAAAAATCGTCGTTGAGAATCTCGCCGCCGCGAACCTGGCGAACTTTGGCGTACAGTTGCTCCATCAAGTCGTCGGCCCCGACGCGCGGGCCCAGAAACTCCAGGAACTCTTGAAACTTCCACATCCCGCCTTCCGGCTTGTCGATCTCGAACGCGCCGTCGCTGTAAACAAGCAGCCGGGCGTAAGCGTCGACCTGCACCGAACGGCTTTCAAACGGCATCCCCGGCGGCAGCATCCCCACCATGGGATCGGTCGACTCCAATTGTTGGAGGACGGCCGTTTCCTTGCTCGGACCAGTGAACAACAGGCCGGCGGGATGGGCGGCATTGCAATAGGTCAGCGTGCGCCCGTTTCGTTCGTAGACGCCATAGAAGATCGTGAAGTATTTGCCGTTTTGCTTGTCCATCTGAAACACGTCGTTGAGCCGGCTCATGACGACGGCGGGATCGCGAAAGTTGGTGTCCGGCAACGATTGCGCGGAGATCGCGTTGGCGGCCGACACCGCCAGGAGCGACGAGCCGACCCCGTGGCCGCTCACGTCGAGCAGATAGATGGCGAGATGGTCCGGCCCCAGCCAGTGATAGCCGAACATGTCGCCGCCCAGTTGCGTCGAGGGCACGAAGCGGAAGTCGATGTTCACCTCGCCGCGCAATTTTTCCGGCAAGAGGGATTGGACATAACGCGCGGCCTGTCCGACTTCCTCGGCCAGCTGGCGCTCGCTTTCGGCAAGGCGGCGGTAGGCTTCGTCGCGTTCGAGATGGTCGATGTAAGCGCGGGAATGGTAGCGGATGCGGGCGGCGACCTCCATCTTGTCCGGCAACTTGACGAGATAGTCGTTGGCGCCCAAGGCGAACGCCTTCGCTTTGATAAGCGGCTCTTCCTTGCTGGAAAGCACGATCATCGGCGTTTCGCGCGTCGCGACGTTGGCGCGAAAGAATTTGAGGAGCAAGAGTCCGTCGATCTCCGGCATCACGAGATCTTGCAGGATCACGGTGGGCGTAAAGTCGTTGGCGACGGCGATCGCCCGCGCGGGATCCTGGCAAAAGCGAAACTCGATGCCTGCCTCGTCCGCGAGCATGCGCCGCACGGACTCGCCGACGAACGCCTGATCATCGATCAAAAGCACCCGGACAGACCGGGGCGCCGGCTGCGTCGATTCGGTTGCGTTTGTGGGCATGGGCGAAACGGAGTTCACGAGGCGGATGCTTTCCTCAAGATACACGGTTTGGGGAAGTTGGAGAAGTGCGTTGAGCGGAATAGCGGCGGCGGGTGTGGGGATGAGGATTTGGTTGTTTGGATCGTACGGAATGCGCGGGCGACTTGAACTTGCAAGTTGCAAACAGTGGATCGGCGCAATACGCTGCAAACAAGGTTGCGAGGAAGGAGGCACAGAAGCATCATGCGGAATGGATCAAACGGCAAAAGCGAAACGCCCAAGACGACCACTAAACCCGTGCAGTTCGAGCAGGGAAGTGGGAACGTGTTCGCCGACTTGGGACTGCCGAACCCCGAGATTGCGCTCGCGAAGGCGGAACTCGTGCGGCGCATCCGAGAGGTCATCGCCGAGCGAAAGCTGAGCCAGGCGAAGGCGGCGGAATTGTTGGGGATCGATCAGCCGAACAGCAAAAAAGAGCGTAACAACCGCTGAATGAAAAGGAATCTGATCACAAGCCAACAATTAGGCATACCTATTTATTTTTATTTTTCTTCTTGGTCGGACCTTTATGCTGCTTCAGCAGAATCTCGATCTGGTTGATCGCGATGTTTACGTCGCGGACGGCATTTTCCCTGTGGCCGCCAAAAGTGTGCTTGGCCTCCTTGAGTTGTTTGTGGGCGTGCTTAAGCTCGACAAGGGCATGGTGCAGGTGGGGATGGTGCTTGTATTTCTTGTATTCTTCCTTCAAATCGCCGCGCGTCGGGACGCCTTTGATGTTGTCGCCCTTATAGAGCAGCGCCAGATCGAGTTGCTTGATGGCGTCGTTGACGGCCTGGAGAGCTTTTTCCTTGTGAGCGCCGAAATCGAACTTGGTTTCCTTGAGTTCCTTGCGGGCGTCGCGCAGTTCCCAGAGCGCATGATGCAGGTGTAGATGCGGGTGCTTCTTTGGCCCTTGCGCCTGAGCGATCGTGCCGGCCAGGGAAAAAAGGGTCAAGGAACTGAAGGTCAGCAGAAGACTGAAACGCATGGTGTGTTCTCCGATTCTCTGAGCCGACATATTGGGAAGGGTCTGTGTATTAAACGCTGGAGTTTACCCAATAGTTCCGCGGCGCCTGGCGTCTGATTCGATGACAAGTTCGTAATGACACACGGTTTCGAGTGCCCGAGGCTCCGCTGCCGCCGAGATTCTTCGCCAGCTCGCGACAAATCCAGTGCCGTGCCCTTTGCTTGCCGCACAGACCCGTAAAGCGCAATCTTTGCCCTTGCATTTCCCCGGCCAGGGATTATACTTTGCAAGACAAAGCAAGGAGCCCCCATGGAACTCCGCGACGCGCTCGACCAGATCGCCGAAATCCGCCAGCAGGTGGCGCAGTCCGCGCTCTACCATGGCTACCGGGCGGTTCCGATCGCCTTTTCGGGCGTGCTTGCTCTAGGCGCCGCGGGGTGTCAGGCGGTTTGGCTGCCGGAACATGCGACGGATGCACGGGCGTACTTTTCGTGGTGGATCGGCGTCGCAGTCCTCAGCGTGGTCGCGACCGGCTGGGAGATGGTCGCGTCGTTGCGTCGCGACCCTACGGCGCTCGAAAGGCAAAAGACTCTCGTCGCGATCAGCCAATTCGCACCCTGTATCGGGGCCGGTCTGCTCCTGATGGCCGTCCTGTGGCGCGCGGCGCCGGAGAGTTTGCCTCTGTTGCCTGGGTTGTGGGCCCTGTTCTTCGGCCTGGGCATTTTCGCCTCCTGGCGTTTCTTGCCGCACGCCGTCATCTGGGTCGGACTCTACTACCTGGTCGCCGGCGCCGTCACTCTCCTCTTGAACGGCAGCGAAACCGATCTCTCCCCCTGGGCGATGGGTCTGCCCTTCGGCAGCGGGCAACTGTTCGCGGCCACCGTCTTGTACTGGACCTTGGAGCGTAATCATGAGCCAAGCTAACGAAGAACCCGATCGCCCCGGCCGCTTCGCCTACGACGGACTGGATCGCATTCTCCACGAAAAAGCCCGTCTCGGCATCGTCACGGCCCTGGTCAGCCATCCCAAGGGACTACTCTTTGGCGATCTCAAGACGCTGTGCTCTTTAACTGACGGCAATCTGAGCCGACATCTGCAAATCCTCAGCGAGTCCGGCGTCGTCGAAGTCTGGAAGGGGTATAAGAACAACCGTCCGCAAACGCTGGTCCAACTGACTGCCAAGGGCCGGCAACATTTTCTCGACTATGTCGCGGTGCTCGAATCCGTCGTCACCGACGCCATGAAAGCCAACGAAGCGGCGTCGCCCAAGGCGCGTCCCCATGAGGGCTGGTCGCCGGCCTGAACGCGGTCGAGCGCAGGGGCTCGACCTTGCTTCACGTCCCTGTACTTTGCCATGCCAAGTATTTTGCGTCCAAAAGAAGGAGTCTTTGCTATGCGTGTGATTCTCGCCGACGTCGCCGGCATGTGTTTCGGCGTCCGTGCCGCCCTCCGCACTCTCGACGGTGTCGCGCATCCGGGCGAAACGACCATCCATGGCGAACTCGTTCACAACGAAATCGTCCTCACGCAACTGGGCGCACGCGGCTTTCGCATGGTCGGAGAAAGTCAACGCGACCCATTACCGGAAACGCGCGACGTCCTCATCACCGCGCACGGCATCAGCCAGCGCGAACGCCGTCGCCTCGAAGAAGCCGGCAAGAACCTGATCGACACCACCTGCCCGCTCGTCACCCGCGCGCACGACGCCGCCCAACGCTTGCAGGCCGAGGGTTGCTTCGTCCTCGTCATCGGCCGTCGCGGCCATGTCGAGGTGCAAGGGATCATCGAAGACCTGACCGATTACGAAGTCGTCCAACATCCCGGCGAGGTCCGCGCCTACGGCAAGCCGCGCCTGGGCATTCTCTGTCAAACGACCGTCCCCGAATCCCTCGTCCAGTCAATTCGCGAAGCCGTCGCCCAGCGCAACGCCAACGCCGAAGTGCGCTTCCTCGACACCGTCTGCCAACCGACCAAGGACCACCAAACCGCCCTGCGAAAACTCCTCCAGCAGGTGCAAGCGATGGTCGTCGTCGGCGGCATGCGCTCCAACAACACGCGCGCCATGGTCGCCCACTGCCAGGAACAAGGCATCTCCGCCCACCATGTCCGCTGTGCCGCGGATCTCAATCCCGAGTGGTTCGAAGAGATCGATGTCGTGGGATTGACAGCCGGCACCTCGACGCTGGATGAATCGATTGAAGAGGTGCGATTCGCACTGGAGCGAATCGCGCACGACAAGTTGGCGCCAGTGGCTTGACCAAGCCAGCGTAAGGAGAGTCGCCATGTCGATCGTTCGGATTCCCCGCGAAATGCGCCAGGCCCCGAAGCTTGACCCCAACCTCGAAGTTGGCCCCGTCACCCCCCGCCGCGCGCTGCTCATCAACCCCTTCTATCCCAAGGATCCGCACGCCAGCTTCGGCAAGCATGTCCTCACTCCGTCGCTGGCTTTGACCAGCCTCGCCGGCGCAGCGCCGCCGGAATGGGACGTTTCCTACTGGGACGAGAATCTCCTCCTTGGCCCGCCGCCGGCGCAGCCCTTTCCACAGGTCGTCGGCATCACCGTGCATCGCACCTTCGCCCGCTGTGCTTATGCGTTGGCCGACTGGTATCGACAGCGCGGCGCCGTAGTGATCCTCGGCGGCCTACATGTGCTTTCCTGTCCCGATGAGGCACAACCCCATGCCGACGCGCTGGCCCTGGGCGATGGCGTGCAGCTTTGGCCTCAAATACTCCGCGATTTGGAAGCGGGGCGACTGAAGCCGCGCTACCAGGCCGATTATCGCCGTCCCTATCGCGACGATCCTTCGCCGCGCCGCGACATCTTGCCACGCGACAGTTTCTTGACGACGACCAGCCTCATCGCCACGCGCGGCTGCCACAACCGTTGCGGCTTCTGCTATCTCTCGACCGAGGGACTGCACATGCCGTATCTGGTGCGAGACGTTGAACAGGTCGTCGCCGAGTTTCGCGGCGACGACCTGCCCTATGCCGTCTTCGTCGACAACAACCTGGGGTCGAAGCCGGAGTATTTGCGGGCTCTTTGTCGCGCGCTTCGGCCGCTGGAAAAAATCTGGAGCGCCGCCGTCAGCATCAATGACGTAAAATAATTATTAAAAAGACGTTATGGCGACCACTATCGCTGCGAAAGTCATTTCGCCGAAAAACATGCACCGCATATGCCATCGATGCGTCTAACTTTGTGGAATGCAATTCCGGTGATTGAAAATGAAAGACGGAGCTTGACTTCGCAGCGAAAAACGTCGAAGATGTATTGGAAGCACTTACGAGCGGGTGCCGTTAAAACGGCTAGTAACTCGAAATCGACCCGTTTCGGACAGGGCGCGGTTACGCCGAGCTTTGTGTAATCATAAACGGGGCTGACGACACGTTCGTCCGCCCCGTTTATGCGTTTATGGCAAACGACAGACGCCCAAGTCGTGCCCGGATATCATCTGAAACCAAGCCGCATCTTCCCCACTGAGACAGGCTCCGACTGCCCCGCAGGTCATGTCCGCAAGCTGGAGCATTTCATCGGCAATGGATTTTCGGAATGATACCTTTCCCACCATAGACGCACCTGGTTTATTCCTCGACGCCAAGCCACGAAAGGCGTACTTTACGGTTTCGAGAAATACTCGATCCGAGTTATCGTCCACCGCAATCAATTCCCTGAGCGGCCCCGGTCGGCACTCTTCCGCTTCATGATAAGTCGATCGTAAATGGACCGCAAGACTGGTCGCGCAGGCCCAATGTAGTTCTGACCCGGGCGCGCTATTCCAATAATCGTTCGATTTGTCGATGGAACAAACCGTAAACCTGAACTTCTGAGCCTTGGCCAACTCGAAAAAAAACCGTCGACGATCGGGGTGAGCATGCGTGGAAGAAAACTTGAACTCAAAATCCGCTCGAAGTCCAAGCGTTTTTCTAAGCTGGTGGACGGCTTCGCGAAATTTCGTCGCGATGTCAGTGGTAGGAACCCAAACCGCAGCAAGCCGGAAGTACGGCTTACCGCCTTCTTTCACAGGCCCGGTATCACCCGACTCATCAATGAAGGTTGGCATCTGGGCGTTCTTGAGGCTACGCGGTTTCCTGAATCCTATGTGAAGACGCACACTGCGTGACGAACCACTCTTTCCACTGGAGAATATCCTGATCGCCGAATCCTCTTCCCTTCATTCCGCAATTCCTTCACAGCCTGCCGCGGCAATGCTTCCCTCATAAGTGGCCCTCGCCCGCTTTGTGCCAAAATCGAATGTCCGCCGCATCGCAAAATTTTCAATTTTTTGTTGTCCCGCGACGCCGAAACGATTAGAGTGGCGCAGTATTCGCACTGCGCGACCCGCCTTGCCATCCCACCAAAATGCTGGAGGCTCCTCCATGTCGTCCCCCTCAAACGCGCGCCCGGCCAACGGCGCCAAGCACACCTTGCCGCGCCGCAGTTTCCTCAAGATCGGTTCGCTCGGTCTGGCGGGTCTCAGCTTGCCCGAGTTGTTGCGGGCAGACGCGCACGCGGGCCGGACTTCTTCGCAAAAGTCCGTCATCCTCATCTATCTCGTCGGCGGCCCTCCGCATCAAGACATGTTCGATCTGAAGCCGGACGCCCCGCGAGAGATCGCCGGCCCCTGGCGTCCGATGGCGACCAACGTCACGGGCGTGCAAATCTGCGAGGCCTTCCCGCGTTTGGCCCGCAACATGGACAAGCTCGCCATCGTCCGTTCACTCGTCGGCAATCAAGCGGGCCACGACGCCATCCAAGTCTTCAACGGCCACAACCCGACCCGACCCACTCCGGCGGGCGGTTGGCCTCAGTTCGGCTCCGCGGTGGCGAAAATCCAGGGCGGCGGCGATCGTGCCACGCCTCCGTTCATCAGCCTTTGCTACACCACCACTCACGGTCCTTACAACGAGCCCGGCCCCGGTTTCCTCGGCGGTTCGCAGGTTCCCTTCCGCCCCATGGGTCCTTCGCGCGACGACATGATTCTGCAAGGCATCGCCGTCGACCGCCTCGCCGAACGCCGCACGCTGCTCAATAGCTTCGACAGCATTCGTCGCGAAATCGACGCCACGCAGACCATGGAAGGCATGGACTTCTTCACGCAGCAGGCGTTCGGCCTCTTGACCTCGTCGAGATTGGCCGAGGCGCTCGACATCTCCCGCGAAGACCCCCGCGTCGTCGCCCGCTACGGCACCGGCAATCCCCGCATCCACATGGACGGCAACGGCGCCCCGCGCGTGCCGCAAAGCCTGCTCATGGCCCGCCGCCTCATCGAAGCCGGCGCCCGCGTCGTCACCCTCAACTACAGCAAATGGGATTGGCACGGCGGCTTGAACGCGGAAGGGCGAGCCAATAACTCCATCTTCCGCCGCGAAGCCGAGGACTTCCCCGTCTTCGACCGCTGCGTCAGTGCCTTGGTGGAAGACCTACACCAACGCGGCCTCGACCAGGATTGCTCCGTCGTCATCATGGGCGAGTTCGGCCGCACCCCGCGGATCAGCGCCCAGGTCGGCCGCGACCACTGGCCCCAAGTCAACTGCGCCCTCCTCGCCGGCGGCGGCATGCGCACCGGCCAGGTCATCGGCTCGACCGACCGCATCGCGGGTGAAGCCGCCTCGCGCCCCGTCACCTTCGGCGAATTGTTCGCGACGCTGTATCACAACCTCGGCATCGACGTCAACCACACGACGCTGACGGACCTCAACGGCCGACCCCAATACATGGTCGAAGACAACGCCCAACCGATGCGTGAACTGATCGGATAATGGCGTTTGTCCGCACCTGGTTAGCACGACGCGCAAGCGAGTGACTTCACTCGCTTGCGCGTCGTGCTAACGTGAGCGTCGTGCCAACATGAGGATCCCCGCACCATGAAACGCGCCGCCATACTCTTCCTTCTTCTCGCCTCTCCCCTCTGTGCCCAAGGCAAAAAAGAAGACTACGACCGCTCCGCCCGCCTCCCCGCGCTCACCCAGGGCAAAGTCTTCCGCGATTCCGTCGACCCGCACTGGCAAGACGACGGCGACCGCTTCTGGTATCGCAACGATCTCCCCGAGGGAAAGCGCGAATACATCCTGGTACACGCCGCCAAGGGCACGCGCGCCTCCGCTTTCGATCATGGCAAACTGGCCAAAGGTCTCGCCGCCGCCATGGGCAAAAAGGTCGACGCGGACCGACTCGCCCTCTCCCGGCTCACCTTCGCCGTTGATGGCCAAACGCTCCACTTCGACGCCTGGTCGATCCGCTTCGAGGCGAACTTGAAATCTTACGAAGTGCGACCACTGGGCATGTCCGACAAGCCCGCCGTCGGCGATCTGGCGCCGCTGCCCAAGATTCGGCCGACGATACGCAACGGCGAAAAATCCTCGATCACCTTCGTGAACCAGCGCAAGGAAGCCGTCGAACTGTTCTGGCTGCCCTCCGATGGCGAACGCCGCAGTTACGGCATCATCGAAGCGGGCAAGGAATTTTCCATCTCCACGTTCGACGGCCACGTCTGGCTCATCGTCGCCGACAAGAAACCCCTCGCCGCCTACGAATCCCGCGCGGAACCAAGCCGGGTCGTCATTGGCAAAGACCTGAAGCCCGGCGCCGCTCCCAAACCGAAGAAGAAAAGGACGGTTCGTAGCGGCTCAGGCAATCAATCCCCCGATGGCAAATGGACCGCCTTCTTCCGCGACCACAACTTCTTCGTGCGCGATAACGCCGACGACAAAGAGATCGCGCTCAGCAAAGACGGCGTCGCCGACAACGCCTACCGCGGCGCCGTCTATTGGTCGCCCGATAGTTCCCGCGTCGTCGCCCTCCGCACCGCCAAGGGCGACGAACGCAAGGTGCATCTCATCGAATCCTCGCCCAAGGACGACATCTATCCCCGACTGCACACCATCGCCTACGCCAAGCCCGGCGACAAAATGCCGATCACGCGGCCTCGCCTCTTCGATGTCGCCGCCGCCCGCGAAATCCCCGTCGGCACCGACCTGTTCCCCAACCCCTGGAGCCTGTCTCAATTTCGCTGGATGAACGACTCCAGCGAGTTCGTCTTCCTCTACAACCAGCGCGGCCATCAAGTGCTGCGCCTGCTTGCCGTCGATGCCAAGACGGGCAAGGCCCGCGCCGTCATCGATGAATCCGCCAAGACCTTCGTCGACTACAGCGGCAAATCCTTCCTGGAGGAATTGCCGGACACGAACGAATGGCTCTGGCTCTCCGAACGCGACGGCTGGAATCACCTTTATCTCTACGACCACCACACCGGCCTCAAGCAGCAAATCACCAAAGGCGCTTGGCTTGTCCGCGGCATCGACAAAGTCGACGCCAAGAAACGGCAAATCTGGTTCCGCGCCGGCGGCATCCACCCCGGCCAAGATCCGTACCACGTCCATTTTTGCCGCATCGACTTCGACGGTAAAAACCTCGTCAAACTCACCGACGGCGACGGCAACCACCGCATCCGCCACTCACCCGACGGCCGCTACTTCGTCGACACCTATTCCCGCGTCGATATGCCGCCCGTGAGCGAACTACGCCGCGCCGACGATGGAGCGTTGGTTTGCGTGCTGGAACGCGCCGACTGGAGCGCCCTGCTCAAAGCCGGCTGGAAAGTCCCCGAACGCTTCGTCGCCAAGGGCCGCGACGGCACGACCGACATCCACGGCGTCATCTACCGTCCCACCAACTTCGATCCCAAGAAATCGTATCCCATCATCGAATACATCTACGCCGGCCCGCACAGCGCGTTCGTCCCCCGCGAGTTTCGTTCGCTCTTTCGCCAACAGCAACTCGCCGAGCTTGGCTTCATTGTTGTCCAGATTGACGGCATGGGCACTTCGCATCGCTCCAAGGCGTTTCACGACGTCTGTTGGAAAAACCTCGGCGACTCCGGCTTCCCCGACCGCATCCTCTGGATTAAAGCGGCCGCCGCGAAGTACGCCTTCATGGACGCCAAACGCGTCGGCATCTACGGCGGCTCCGCGGGCGGTCAAAGCACGCTACGGGCTCTCCTCGCCTTCGGTTACTTTTACATCGTCGGCGTCGCCGACTGCGGCTGCCACGACAATCGCATCGACAAAATCTGGTGGAACGAACTCTGGATGGGCTACCCCATCGGCCCCCACTACGCCGAGCAATCCAACGTCACCAACGCCCACAAGCTCACCGGCAAATTGCTCCTGACTGTCGGCGAACTCGACCGCAACGTCGATCCCGCGTCGACCATGCAGGTCGTCAACTCGCTCGTCAAAGCGAAGAAGGACTTCGACTTGCTCATCGTCCCGGGGTCGGATCACGGAGCGGGCGAGTCGCCGTACGCGAATCGCCGTCGCATGGATTTCTTCGTGCGGCACCTGCACGGCATCGAACCTCCGGATCGGAATCGTTAACAATTACCAGCGCAACCGAGCACGCGGTCGCACGCCGCTCCCCTACTTTTTCCCCGCCAACACCGCATCAAACAACCGATACCCCATCTCGCGCATCGCCGGCGGAAAATCATGCCCGCAATCGGGATGCTCCAACTGCAAGTTCCCTTCCTTGCCATACAACGCAAACACCGGCCTCGCCGCCGCGACGATGCGATCCACGCTCTCCGCCCTGAAATTCGAGTCCTTCGTGGGCGCGACGATCAACACATGCCGCGGCGCCAGCGCTCCGATCATCTCGTGAAAATCGAACGGGATCTCCTCCAGCCGGCCCTTGTAGTTCGCCAGTTTGAGCATGTAGCGCGTCTGACACCAGCCGCGTTCGGGATCCCAATTCTTCGGATTGCCGCCGTAATAATCGACATACGAATCCAGCCCGCAACTCGTCACGACCGCTTTGAGCCGATCGTCGAACACGGCCGTGTACACCGAATTATGCCCGCCGAGCGAATGCCCGATCGTGGCGAATCCCTTGGATGAATCGACGTAAGGCAAGGCGCTCAACAAGTCGAGGCCGCGGATATTGTCCCACACCGCCTTGAGAGTGCCACTTTCCCAGCCGAGCTTTTTCAGGTCCGGCTGATACTTGGCGAGGAGCGGATAGTTGGGGGAAAGAGTGACGTAGCCGCGTTTGGTTAGTTCCAGCGCGTAGCTGCGATTGGGGATCTCGCCGCCCAGGCCGACGACGACGCCATGGCCCACGACGTTGTTGGTGCCGTGCAAACACAGGACGGCCTGCGCTTTCCGCTTCCCCATCAAGACGTCCTTGGGCACGAGAAGATACGCGGGAACGCGACCGCCCGCTCCCGGTTCGGAAGCATAGGTGATGAGCAGGCGGACATAATCGCCGCCGTCGAATTCTTCTTCGACCTTCGTATCAATCGGGCAACGTTTCTCATTGCCCGGCAGCCTGCCCATGACCGACTCCATGCCGCGCACGATCTCGGCGCGACGCTTTTGCCAGTCGGCGACGGTCTTGACGGGAGTGGGCTTGCCGTCCGCGCCGCGATAGAGCAACAGCGTGTCGCGCGGGAGGCGTTTGTCGGCATCGCCGCCGCGCGCGATTGCGCCGCTCAAGATCACCGACAAGATTCCAAAACTGGCAACGACGTGTCTCATGAGAAAATCCTTCCGGGCCGTGGGCAATGTGAAAGTAACTGGTCGCGATGAACGAGATCAATTATCCGATGTGCGGGCCGTTCCCTTGGTGTCCGGCGCCCACAAGATAACGACCACGCCTAACAAGTATATCAAACCGCACGTCGCCCCCACGCGCGGATACGACCCGTCCATGACGGCAAACAACGCCCCCGCCGCGAGCACGCCCGCCGCCGTCGCGAAGCGTCCCGTGTTGAAGGCGATCCCCGCCCCCGTGGCGCGTACGTGCGTCGGAAACATCTGGGGCAAATAAAGCGGCAGCCAGCCGAAGAACAAGGTCGCGACAAACGCCTGAGCGAAGACGATGGGCAGAAACCATGGCTCGAGCGGCGCAGTGAGGAGAAACATGGCAAGGGTCAACGTGGTCGCGCCAATGCTCATGAGGGCGTAGGAAAGCCGACGCCCCAAAAGCGCCGCAACCTGCGCCCCGCAGAAACTCCCCAGCACGGCGCCCAGCGCCCACCAGCCTTGCGTGACGGCCTTGTATCCCGGCGCTGTTCTTCCCACCGCGTCTGCCCAGGGAATCATCCACTTGCTTGCCGCCCATGCCCCGATGAGCGGGATTGATCCAAGCAGAATGCCCGCCACCGTGACACGCAACAGCGGCGGCGTGAACAATTCGCGAAGCGGCGAATTCCGTTTCGTCCCCGTGTCGTCGGCTTCATTCCCTTCGCGCCGCCGGGCCCGACTCGCGAGCCATGCCGGCGATTCCGGCAGCGCCAGCAAGATAACAACGCCGAGCGCCGCCGGTGCCGCCGCCAGTTGAAACAGCCAGCGCCACGAATCCGGCGTGATCGGCCAGGCTCGCGCCACTTGCGACAAGAGCAAGATCCCCACGTTGAGCGCCGCGCCCAGAAATCCCGCGATCACCGGCTTCGACTTATCCGGCCAGCATTCCACCGCGAGCGCCACCGCATTGGGCCATACGCCGCCCACTCCCAGCCCCACCAAAAACCGCAATGCCAACATCTCCTCCTGCGTTCGCGCGAAGCCGCCCAGCCCCGCGAACATCGAGTAAAAGAGAATGCTCACCCCCATCGCTCGCGCCCGGCCGATCGCATCTCCCAGGCGACCCAACAACATCCCGCCGATCGCCGCCCCTAACATGAGCGCGGCCGTGAAACGCGCGAACCAGTCTCCTCCCAAAAGCGGCGTGTACTCCTCGCCCAGAAGCGATTGCGACACCGACAGCGACGCCACCGGCATGAGACCCAGTTCGACGCCGTCGAACACCAGGCCGCCCACCGAGGCCAATAACACCGCGACGCGCGCTCGACCCGTCAACGCACTCATCCGCCCTTCTCCATGGCTTGCCATTCCTCGATCGCGCGGACGATGGCGCTGTTGTCCAGTTCGCCCAGACCCAAGCGCTCCGCATGCTCCAGAATCTGCCGATGCGTCTTTGTCAAAGGCAACGCCGCCTGGGCGCGCTGAGCCGCCGCCAGCATCAGACGCACATCCTTCAAATGCTGCGACAACTTGGCCTGCGGCGTGAAGTCGCCGCGCAACATCTTCTCCCCTTTGCTATCCATGATCCGCGAATACGCCATACTTTCCCGCAATAAAGCCAGCGCCTGATCCCCATCCAATTCCAACGCCCGCGCCAGCGTCAATCCTTCCGCCAATGCCGCCCGATTGAGTCCGAGCACGAGATTCGTGACGAGCTTCATCCGCGCGCCCGAGCCCGCCGGTCCCGTATGAAAGACTTTTGCCGCCCAGCCCGCAAACAGATCGCGACAGCCCGCGAATGCCGCCTCGGTTCCGCCCACCAGCAACACCGCCTCGTCCTTGCGCAGCTGCACGCTGCTGCCCGACACCGTCGCATCGAGGAATGCGATGCCGCGTTCCGCTAACTGCCGTGCTTGTCGCGCCGCCGCCTCCGGATCGCCGGTCGAGGTGTCGATAATCGTCTGGCCCGCGCGTAACGCATCTTGGGCTGCGTCCAGCACCTCGCTTACCGTCTCGTCCGTCGGCAAACTCAAGACCACGCGCTCGCAGCGCGCGACGACATCGGCGATCCCGGCCGCGGCGCTTCCTCCCCGTTCCGCGAGTGCGTCCCGCCGTTCCTCCGCCACGTCCCAGCCCACGACCCGCCACCCCGCCGCCAACATTCGCTCCGCCAGCGCCGTTCCCATCAAGCCGATGCCGATGAGGCCGACGGTCGGATTGATAGATTCCGACGCCGCTTCCCAATCATTCGCCGCATGAAGAGCCAACGCGATGTCCCCCATTAACCGCCTTCGCTTCAACGCGGCGAGCCCGCAGCGCTAGCAAGGGCGAGCGGCGTCGCGCGCGTCCGGCTCGCCCTTGCTAGCGCTGCGGGCTCGCCGGACTTCCGCGATTCCTAAGAATGTTGTCCATTCAACGCTTTTCATCGAGCAGCCGCAACGTCACGCCGCGCACGTCCATCACCTGGCGCCCCGGAATCTCCACGGCCCGCAGCGTCAATATACCGCGACCCTTTTCCAGGCGCAGCGGCGTCAGCGGCAACGTGCGAAATTCCTTCATGAACGATTCCCCCTTGCGCGGCACGCGGTCTTGATCGTCCCATAACGGCGGATCCCATGCGTCCTTCACTTTTCCGGTCGCCTTTGTCTTTCCAAATCCCAACTCCACCGTCGAACCGATGTCGCCGGCCGGGCAGGTGTACTGGATCTCCGCCTCATACAGCCCCGGCGTCTGGACTTCGACGTCCCACGTCATCGCCCCGTCCTTGGTTTTCCAGTTCGTGAAGTACGAACAGTTGGGCGCCGGCGCGCTCCGCTTCACGCCGCCGACCGGAACGCCGTCCCGCGCCGGCAACGGCGTCCACGGCGACCCTGCGTATCCCACCGGGAACGGCCTATCATCCTTCTTCGCTTCAAAGACCTCCTTGCGCCACGCCGCCACCGCCGTCCGCAGCTTTTCCGCGACCGCCGGCTGCTTCTTCGCCACATCCGTCTTTTGCCCCGGATCGGCCACCATATCATAAAGCGCCCCGTTCGCATCCAACCGATAGCGCTGCGTCCGCACCGACACCTTGCCGTTGAAGGTCGCGAAGATCATCCGTTCCGGCCAATCACTCTTCTTCCCCAGAAGCAACGGCGACAGATCCTTGCCGTCGAGCGGCAGACCGGCACCCAAGCGAACTCCCGTGAGGCTCGTGAGCGTCGGCAACAAATCGATCGCCCCCGCAATCTGCGGCACCACCGTCCCCGCCGGGATCTTCCCCGTCCAGCGAATGAAAAAAGGCGACCGCACTCCGCCCTCGTCCGTCGATCCCTTTCGCCCGCGCATCCCGCCGTTCCAGCGAAAACTGTTGGGCCCGTTGTCCGAAAAGAAGATGACGATCGTGTCCTCATCTAGATTCAATTCCTCCAACTTTTGCAAGAGCCGCCCCACGTTCCAATCGAGGTTCTCACACATGGCTAAGGCGCAGCGCGTCACCGGCAGATTCTCCTTGTCCCCGTCCGACCCACGCTGGGGTATTGGCAGATCCTTAAATCGCTTCCAATAGTCATCGGGCACGCAAAACGGCGAATGGGGCGTGTTGTAAGGCACATAACAGAAGAACGGTCGATCGCGATTCTTGGCCATGAACGCAAGCGCCTTGTCCGTCAAATCGTCCGCGATGAAGCCTTTGCCGCGCGTCGGCTTGCCGTTGTCTTCCAGGTGGGCATCAAAATATTCACCCCAATGCCCGGAGGTGAAGCCGTAATAGTTCTCGAACCCGCGCGCCAGCGGATGATAGGGCCATTGGCTGCCGTTGTGCCATTTCCCGAACGCCCCCGTGCGATACCCCGCCGTGCGCAGGATCTGCGCCAGCGTCGTCTCGTTCAGGTTCATTCGCTCCAGCCCGGTCGACACGCCGCGCACCCCGGTGCGCGGATGATACCGCCCCGTCAAAAACTCCGCCCGCGTCGGTGAACAAACCGGCTGCACGTAGAACCGATCCAGCACCGCCCCCTTGCGTCCAATCGCATCGATGTTCGGCGTCCGCAGGCTCTTGTTGCCATTGAAACTGAGATCGCCCCAGCCCTGATCGTCGGTCAAGATGATGAGGATGTTCGGCTTTCGCGCCTTCTTGCCCGCCGTCGCGCCGTTTGCGGCGAAGCAAAGACACGCCAACGAAAGCCACATCATGGGGAACAACATTTTCACTGCGAACCTCGCATTCTGGATACCAACGCGGCTGCGTCCAAGTACCCCCTAAGAATGCCAGGCGACGTCGAACAACTCAAGCAAAAATCGCGGGGGAGCCAGTAACGCAAGCGAGGGCGACCCGCGCTGCAATGAACATCACGACCCCAGCGCCAAACCTGTACTTCGGCCCCAAAGCGCCCGTCGGCAAGGAAAAGAACTGGGTGCAAACCGTCCCCGGCAAGAGCTGGAACACCCTCCTGCGCCTCTACGGCCCGCTCGAACCGTTCTTCGACAAGTCCTGGAGACAGAGCGAATTTGAGTTGGTCGATTAGGCGATTGGCCGCGCGCGGGATTCGATGGCTGGCATCGGGTTCCGCACGCGGATCGTTGATTTTTGGTGGGAGCGATGAAAGGGAGCCGGGAATTGACAAGCGGCGTCGGTGGGGTTCCAATAGGCGTGATACCGTGCCCGCGCGTCGCATACTGTGCCCGGGTCGGTTGTGGTAATCCGGCAGTTACGCTTCAAAAAGTGGACCACACATGAAACTCGACGATATCAAAGTGATAGCCGAGCCCCTTGTGCTCTCAACCGAGGCCGAGGTCGATGAAGCAGAATCGCAACTCGGCATCCCATTTCCGTCTGGATACCGCGAGTACGTGACCCGGCTTGGCGAAGGGCTAATGGGCGGCACCTACATCCGGATTTACCCGCCAAGGCGTATTCTGACTGGTTCCAATAACTTGTCCGAGTGGCGGCAGCGGATCAATGAATATTGGTTTTGGGAGGAAGATCGGGACGTTCTGACCAAGGAAAAGGCGCTGCAGTGCATCATTATCGGCGACACTTTTGATGGCGACGAGTTGGTTGTTCACCCAAGCGATCCCGAACGCATCTATGTCCTGCCGCGCAACTTTGAATCGGTATTCGTCGCAGGAGACGGATTGTTTCCCGCGATGGAATGGCTATGCACAGGCGGAGTCTTGTCAGAGCCATTTGATGAGCGCAACTTTGAACCCTTTGACAGCCGTCAACAAGAATAATCAACGGCTGAAGCTGACCGGGGCCGCCATCCTGGTTGTGCAAACTCGATGTTTGTTCTTGCACGAGGGACGTAAGCCGTGCCCACGACGTTCCGGACGCATTTCAACGATGACATCAACCGAGCGGAAAACATCCTTGCCCTCTCCCGGGTGATGGAAAATGCCGGGGAGCCGGAACGCCTGTACAAAGACCTTCGATGGTCCTCGGTCGCTTTGGCCGTGGGCGCTCTGGATGCGTACTTGTGTGACGCGTATGTGGATTGTCTGACGGCCGTGCTTAGGGCGTATACCCAAGAACAATGGGTAGGTGCGTTGCCGGCAACCTATTCCAGACAGATGCTTCCGGCGGGGGAAATTCTGAAGTCCACGCGACAGCATCGTCCCCTATGGCGGGTCCGCATGGCAGCCAGGAAGGTGATGGAAAAGGACAACATGTTGTCGCTCTCCAGGCTCGAGGATTGTTTTAACGGCATTCTACCGAACCACAAAAAACTCTGGCTCGATTTCGTCCCGGTGCTCGCCGCGCATAATCTCGCAAGACTGACGAAGCATGTCGAATCAGACTTGGCAGTTTTGGCTGGGGACGCGCTTGTCCAGGCCAAGAAACAGATTGCGGAGGCGGTCAAGACACGCCTGGGGACCACGATTCAGATTCGCCACGATTGGATTCACAACTGCGGACGCCCGAAGAACGCTATTCAAGACCTCACTCATGGCCAAGCAAAAGCGAGGATCCGCGACATCCGGCTATTCATTGAAGACCTCGACAACCACTTGGACTCCCATCGGGTTGTATGAGAGGCCATGCCCGATCATTTCGCGGTCTGGTAAGGCGCGTTGGCCTTCGCGTCCTTCAATGTCGAAAACGCGCCGATTCTCTCCAACCGGGAATCCGCCCCTGCACCGTTTCGCCAATCATCGAATGGGCCTTTGTAGACCACGTAATTGCTGCCACCGTCTTCTTGGACGATGAAAAATCCGGGCGGGGAGGAACTCACCCAATGTTGGGGGGATTTCACATGATAGATCCAGTTCACGACCACTCCTTTTTTCACTCGACGCACGAATCGGTGGGTCCGAGAAGGATCGACCGAAACAGCGTGCGGCATGGGTTGCATCTTCGATTCCGGCTGCGACCTATTCCCTGTCATCCGATGCTATAGTATTTTATCTCGCATTTGTTGGTCTGAAAAGGTCACCAATACCAAGGCATTCCACACCTCGGCTACGCGCAGTCAATTCGATTCCGACCTAGACCTCGAAGGAGGAATGGTGAACTGGAACGTCCGGGGTCTTCGCCGGACAGTTTGCGAAAACGTGGTGCGCAACACCCCCCGACCCTGGTATAATTCCAGAAAAAGGGGAACGCTGACCATGGCCGCCGAGATAACCAAAAACCAGAGTTGGATTCAGAAGACGCCCGGCGTATGCGGCGGCGACGCCTGCGTTCGCAATACCCGCATAACGGTCCATGGCTTGGTTCATTACCACCAATTCGGCTTCTCGGATCAACGCATCTTGCACACCATCCAAGGGTTGACCCCGCACGATTTGGTCGCGGCTTGGGAATACTATGCCGACCACCCGACTGAAATCGAGGACGCCATTCGCCTCAATGAGGAAGCATAAGCGCCATGGCCGACCTTTACGCGGACGAGGACTTTCCTTTCCCCGTCGTGGAGCGGTTGCGGCAACTCGGCAATGATGTCCTCACCACATTTGAAGCAGGTCAAGCCAATCGGGCCATCCCGGATGCCGACCAACTCGCCTTCGCGACAAACCTGGGCCGTGCAATCCTTACCCGCAATCGCCGACACTACATCCCACTGCACAAACGACTTAGCCATGCCGGCATTGTTTCCATAACGGACGATCCGGACATGGATGGTCAAGCCCGCCGTATTCATGACGCCCTCGCCGCATGCGCCACGCTTTTCGATGAACATCTTCGTGTAAATCGGCCCAACGCGCCGCCCAGACCGTGAACGGCCTATTCACCGCGTAGCAAACTCCTGGACCCGAGGGCCAAAATGAGCTTCAAACTCAACTATGACGACTCCATCCATTTGGACGCCGAAGCGGCATTTTTTTGACGCCGGCTCAAGCGGTCGAGGCACGAAAAGCCCTCCCCAACAAACGCGACTGGCCCTACTTGCCAAAGGACGAGCCGGAGTGGTATGGTCAATTTCATTGAGGCGCCGTGCAGTCGGCGATACGACAATCTGCCAGCAACGCTTCAGTAGTTCGATGGGAGAAAATAACATGGGCGCGTGGGGAACCGCGATCTTCTCCGATGATGTGGCTTGCGACGTGCGCGACACCTACCGAGATCTGCTTTCAGACGGGTGTTCGGAGAAAGAAGCCGCGAAGCGATTGTTGGACGAATTCAAGCAAGAGATCAAAGACTATGACGACGGCCCGATCTTTTGGCTGGCTTGGGCGGATGCGCAATGGCAGTACGGCCGAATTGACGAAGGGGTCAAAGAGAAGGCGCTCAAGTGGATTGACAACGGCGAAGCGCTCAAACGTTGGACGCAACGAGCGGTAAACCCAAGAGACGGGAAACGTCGGCAAGCCGTGCTGGCCAAGTTGCGGGAGCGACTTTGTTCCCCGCCGCCGCTCCCGAAGAAGATTCGCAAGGCCGCTTCGCTGCCCGACAAAACTGTCTCGAAGCCGGTGGAGTACCCCTTTGTTCCGAAGTCAACGGCCAAGCTTGAGCCGGGACAGTTTTGGTCCATACCGTTGGAGAATGGTCGATTTGCCTGCGGCCGTGTGATTCAGCTTCGGATAGAGAATGGCAAGCGCGATTCACGTTCATTCCTGGCCGGATTGATGGATTGGTGGGGCCGCAAACCGCCGACAGCCGATCGCATCGCTGGTTGCGGAGTAATCGTGCAAGGCGGCACCGACATAAAGACGATTCAAGCAACAGGAGGGCAGGTTCTGGGGTTCCGCGATCTTTCCTTAGATGCCATTCAGCCAAGCCTGTTCCTCAACGCACAGTTTGCAACCTGCGTCCAACGGGGCTTCGATTACGTGCGTCCGTTCGATAAAAAGAAGGATGCAGACTTGCCCACATACTCTGGCTGGGGATACCTCGTCATAAAGATAAGGGCAGAGGATCGCTTCGGAAGGCGCACGAAAAATCGCCGAGAAGCTCCTCGCGATTCATAAACACGGCCAAGGGACTCAGAACTTATTTAGCTTCCGCCTGGTTCCCCGCAGCGAGTCCGGATATCCGCATCCCGTCCGGATCGATGTGAGTCATCGGCAGTCCGCGCTTGTGAGCGTATGCCACGATGTCGCCTGTGCCGCCTTTTCCAGCCGCCTCCTTGCCGTTCCAGAGTGTGACAACGCGATCGGATCGTTCGACCATTTTCAGCCCAGCCGCCAGGAAAGCGTCTTCCGAGGGCGTCGGGAATGCAAGGGTCGTAACCTGGACCGCTTGGGCCAGCAACTCCTCAAACTGAGCCAATACCTTCGGATCGTCGAAGGTTCCCTCATAGCCAACGCACGGCACAACGACGTTGATCGCAAGCCCCTCGGCGATCGCCATTTGCGAGAATAGCTGATCGCCGCCTTTTGCCAGCGAAGTAATTACCGTGTCGCCGGGACGCGCCAACTTCCGCAAGACCAGCGAAAACTGGTCGCGGACCCAATCCCAACGCTCGGGGTGGTCGATTCTCTGGTGTCCTGTGAACCCGATGATCATCCATACCCCCAACAGCAATTGTCGTTCGGCGCAGCGGCTGGACGAAGAGCTCACCCCGCCTCCGACCCCACCGCACACCTCACCCCCTCTTCCTCCTCCACGACTTCCACCACCGCCGCCTCATCCGCCGCCGCGGCGTCGCCGGCTGGTGCGGTCTTGTCGCCTTCGCGGACGAGGAAGACGCCCAGCAGAATGACGCCGATGCCGCCCAAAATGTGCGGGCCGATCGCTTCGCCGGCGAACCAGCCGACGAGGACGGCGACGGCGGGGTTGACGTAGGCGTAGGTGCCGACTTTGCTCGCGGAGACGTGGCCCAGGAGCCAGTTGAAGGCGACGAAGCCGAGGAGGGAGCCGACGATGAGGAGATAGAAGAACGCGAACGCGGCGCCCGACGTGATTTGTTCGGGGAACTGGGCGGGTTCGTCGCGGACGACGCCGACCATGCACATGATGAGGCCGCCGCAGATCATTTGTTGGGCGGCGTTCGTGAGGCGGTCGATGCCTTCGCGGCGATGTTTCAAGAACAGCGAACCGAGCGCCCAGGTCGCCGCTGAGCCGATAACCAGCAGAGGCCCGACATCGGAAAATAGGCCGTCGAGATTGTCGATCTTGGGCGAGAGCAGCACGGCCACGCCGACGAGGCCGGTGCCCAGTCCGAGCCAGCCGCGGACGCTCAAGCGTTCGCCGCCGGGAAACGCCAGGCCGAACAAGCCCATCCACAACGGCGTCGTCGCGGCAAGCACGGCGGCCATGCCGCTGTCGACGGAGCGCTCTGCCATGGTGATGAGGCCGTTGCCGCCGACGAAGAGGAGCACGCTCATGAAGACGATGCCGGCCAAGTCGCGCTTTTGAGGGAGCAGCGTTTTGCCGCGCCAGGCTTGAAAGAGCAGGATCAGAATCCCGGCCAAGCCGATGCGAATGCCGCCAAAGAAGAACGCGGGCAAATGCTCGTCGCGCACGCCTTTTTGGATCGCGAGGTAGGTCGTCCCCCAGGCGAGATACATGATGCCGAAGCAGAGACAGAGCGCCCAATACGGCGCGGGAGACGAAGTCTGTTTCATGGGTGGCTTTGGAAAGGGGTCCATCCAGGTGGGGCAGGATTCATTGTATGTTGGAGACGCGCCGCCTACCATGGGTTCGGCGTCCAATCCATTTTCGGTGAGGTTGTGGCGCCGGTATCCTACCGGCACGAGAAGCCTGGTGTCGCGCTGCGATATGGCGAAGGCAATGAATCGAGTCGAGCTTTCTCGTGCCGGTAGAATACCGGCACCACGCGCCGCTTGTATTCCGCTTCGCTCCCGTTTATGATTGCCGCTTCCTCCCTCCCACTGGAAGCAACATGAATTCCTCGCCAATGCCCGAGCGACCCGCCACCAACATTCGCTTTGTCATTCTCTTTTTGACTACCGTCGTCGCGGTCCTGTTGTATCTCGACCGCATCTGCCTCAGCTTCGTCGAGATCTACGTCTCCGAGGGGCTGAACCTGACCAAGCAGCAAATGGGTCTGGTGCTTAGCTCCTTCTTTCTCACCTATGCCGTCGCCCAAGTTCCCGCCGGTTGGCTAAGCGACCGCTACGGCGCCCGCGTCATGCTCAGCATCTACCTTGTCGGCTGGTCTTTGTGCACCGGCCTATTGGGGCTCGCGACCAGCGTGTTTACGCTCGTCCTCTTGCGCCTGGGGTGCGGGCTTTTCCAGGCCGGCGCCTATCCCACTTCCGCAGCCCTCATACGTAGGTGGATTCCGTTTCCCCGTCGCGGCCTGGCCAGCAGCGTCGTCGCCATCGGCGGCCGTCTGGGCGGCGCGTTCGCCGCGCCGCTGACCGCTTATCTGATGATCTCATTTGTGCCCCTGGAAACATCCTCGTTGCTGACGCCGGGCGACATCCTTCCCAGCAAGGCGGATGCGCTGGTAGCCGCGTTACACGATCCCGAATCGTACTTCCAAGAAAAGGCCGACGCCGCCAATGACAAGCCCGAGGACATCGCCAAGCGAAAAACCCAAGTCGCGGTGCTGGCGCGCATCGCCGACCGACTCACCCCGGAGACAGCGGCGTTTCTCAAAAACGTCGCGCTCTTCACGCCCAAGGACATCGACCGCGCCATGCTCGAGACCATCCTTGCCGACGTAAATCGCGTGCTAGCGTTGCCCTATCTGCTCGCCGACTTGGATCTCTCCCATCTCCGCCTGCCCGCGAGCACTCGCCAAAATCTGGAGCGCAAGCCGGACGATCTCAGCGAAGCGCAAATCCAGCGCACGCATCGCCTCGTCCTGGAAGCCACGTTGCCCGATATCATTCGCAAGATCTACGGAACCGGCTGGCGGCCCGTCATGTTCGTCTACGGCGCGGTCGGCGTTCTGTTCGCCGTGCTCTTCTGGTGGTTCTTCCGCGACAGCCCCCGCCAACATCCGAAGGTCAACCCGGCGGAACTAACCCTGATCGAGGGCGACGATCCCTCGGCCAAGACCGTCGCCGCCATAACGCCGTCTTTCCCCTGGATCCCCCTGCTCACCAGCCGCAGCCTTTGGCTTCTTTCCGCGGTGCAGTTTCTCACCAACCTCGGCTGGGTCTTCCTTATCACCTGGTTTCCGACCTACTTGGCCGAGGTGCATCGCGTCCCCGTCGACGAACGCAGTTGGATGGCCCTGTTCCCCCTCTTCTTCGGCATCGCCGGCATGTTCCTGGGCGGTTGGCTCACTGACTGGGCCGCGCATCGGCTTGGCGTCAAGCGCGGACGCATCTTGCCGATGTTCGGCTCGCGCTTCCTCGCCGGCGCCGCGTTCTTCTTATGTCTCGTGTTGGACGCGCCCTGGCCTGTCACCCTCGCGATGGTTGTCGTCGCTTTCGCCACCGACCTGGGCACTCCCGCGATGTGGGCGTATTGCCTCGATGTCGGCGGCAAGAATACCGGGGCCATTCTCGGCTGGGGCAACATGTGGGGCAATCTCGGCGCCGCCGTCTCCCCCGTTCTGCTCGAAGCCATCCGCGCGGGCTTCGGCTACAACGGCGTCTTCATCGTCTGCGGCGCCGGCTTTGTCCTCTCCGGTTTCTTAACACTTGGCGTGGACGCGACCAAGCCGATCGCGGCCAATTCCGAGAATTGACGCCACCCGGCGCGCGATCAATACCGGACATCCACTTGCGCCGACGCTCGGCCCGGTCCTTGGTTGCGCACCACCACCCGGTAGGAGCCGCTCCGCCGGGCATTGAAACGGACGTTGCAGTCTTTGCCGGGGAAAAAGTCCACACCGATCGGGACCATGTTGCCCGGTTCATAGACCTCGCAATCCACATCCGCATGGAAACCGTCTAGGAGCGTGGAACTCACGCGCACGTCCACGGGACGGCCCGCTTTGATCGTGAAGTTCCGCTGGTTGGTTTGGCCGGCCATTAAGGTGATGGTGTAATTGTTCGAGCCCCCGCTTCCGCCGCCCCTCAAGACGAGGATGAGAATGACCGCGACGACGATGAGGAGCAGTGCGACGCCGCCTACGATCAGGCCGATCTTGAGCCCGCTCGACATCCCTTCCTCGCGCCGCGTGGATTGCCGACGGCGCGGACGGTCCGCATCGCGATTGTAATCGCGCTGCCCGCCGCGGCTTTCGCCCCGTCCGGGTTCGTCGCGGCGCCGGGATCGAGGCCCGGGTTCATCCCACGCTTCCGCATCGGGGGCGGCGCCGGACGATACGTCGAACAGACCGTCCACCAAACTGGCCCGCAGCCAATCTTTGGTGCCTTCCTGCCAGACCAGGTCCGTCGGCCGGATCGTGCCGGATTGCGCCAACCCGCGCAATTCCTCTAACGAAACGGGGCCCTTTTGCTCGCGTTTGTCGCTGTAGTACCACAATCCCGCCATGGTCGTCGCCCCTTGATGCGGATAAACGAAAAAGCCGGGATGCGCCTGTCCCGGCTGTGGTTGGGCCTGACAAAAGGATTATTCGCTGCCTGGGCGGCGTGCTTCGCTAATTTTCACGCACCGTCACGCTGAACCGGCCCGTCGCCCCTGCGCGCAAAGAGGTGCAGACAATCCGATAGGTGTCTCCCACCGGGGGCCGAAAGACGATGCGCGAATTCAAGCCGCCGCCGCTGTCGTCGTCGAACGCGAGTTGCAGGCCCCTGGCATCGAGCAGCCGAAGAATCGGATCTATATTGGCGCCTAGATCGATGTGATCGATCGTGTAAGTCTTGCCGGCCTCCATTCGGACGTTGAAGGTCTTGCAGAAGCTGTTCTTCAACATGGTATCGCGTGGGTCGACATTCGAAAGGGTTTCCGTCTGGTTCAAGACAACCCGGCCGCCGCCCCCGCCCACGGGAAACGGCCCGCCGCCTGGCGGAATGACGGGAGGCGGAAAGACGGGAGGCGGGAACGCAGGAGGCGGGGCAATCGCCACCGGTCCCTTGTTACGGCTGCCGCTGTTGGCGACGATGATGATGACCACGACGATGGCGATGATGACCAGCGTCACGCCGCCCACGATCAAGCCGATGACCAGGCCCTTGGAAGATCCCTGCGCCTGTCGGCCGGATCGCCGCGCGGGACGGCGTTCGACGTCAAGGTCGTCGCGAGCGGCCCGGCGGCGCGGCGCGGGTTCGTCGCCGCGCACGTCCGTCGCGGCGCCGGCCTGCCCATTCAGCAGGCCTCGCACTTCACTGGCGCGCACCCAGTCCGGCGTGCCCTCCTGCCAGACCATGTCGGAGTTGCGCAGCTGGCCATCGGAAGCCAATCCACGCAACTCGTCCCAGCTGACCGGGCCTTTTTGCTGATTTTTATTGCTGTAATACCACATGCTCGCCATATTATTCTTCCCAATCGAACTAAGTCTCGACGGCTCCGAGGGAACCGCCTTGGGCATTCCTTACTAATTCTCGCGCACGATCAACGTGAACCCGCCGGTCGTGTTGGGGCCGAGCGTCGTGCAGACGATGCGATATGTGTCCGTCCTGGGCGGACCGTAAAAGATGCGCGAATTCAAACCGCCGCCCCCGTCATCGTCCGTCGCCACCTCCAGGTCGCGGGAATCGACAAGTCTCAAGAACGGATCGAAGCGCCCGCCTCCCATGAACCCATTATGGATGTAGTCGATGGTGTAGGTGCGTCCCGCCATCATCTGCACCTGAAACACCTTGCAAAAACAACCGGGATCGGCGGGGTCGCGGGCATCGAAATTGGTGAGAGAGTCGTTGATCCGGGCGCCCACTTTGGTGGCGGCTACGAATCTCCCCGCAGGCAAAGCGCCCCCCGCGGAACGCACTTCGACCGCGAAATTGGAATCGCCCTTGCCCATGTTCACTACTTCGATGCGGTGCTGTCCGTCGAATATCGGCGTAAACGTGATCTTGCCTGTCCCCGGCGCATTGAGATGCTGCGCCACTTCGCGACCTGTCGCATCATCTAGATACAGGTCCATCATGCAAAAAATGTCACTCTTGGCCGTGATCTCATAACGCACACCGCCCTTTAGGTCCACCATGCGCCGGTCGTCTTTCAAATCTTCGATCCTCACCTTGTACGACGTCACAAGACCCGGCACGACCGGCACCGGCGCGACCGGGTCAACCTTCGCGAAGGGGCCGCCCAAGTCCGCGCCCAGGGATCGCACCACTACGTTGAATTTCGAGTCCCCTTTGCCCATATTGACCACTTCGATGCGATAGCGCCCCGTCGCCATCGGAGTGAACGCCACTTTGCCCGTTCCGGCGGCGTTTACCGTTTTCGCCACTTCGCGCGTCATCTCGTCGTCGATATACACGTCGAGATTGCAACCTCTGTCGCTCGTGGCCGTCACTTCGTATCTCGCACCGGCTTTCACTTCGACGAACCGTTTGTCGTCCGCCAGATCCTTGATGGTGACTTCGTAGCTGTCGATCACATCCTTGGGGACAAAGGGAAGAACCGCGGCGTCCTTCCCGGGACCGCCTTCGATCAGCTTCTTGTCCATGACCTTCGTGACGGCGACGGGGTGGGGCTCCGCGCCGCTGTTCATCTTCAAAAGCACCGCCGCCACCGCGAGCCCGCCCAACAAGAGGACGACGCCCATGACGATGGCCACTTTCGCCCCGGTGCCAAGCCCTTTGCTTTGGCCCTGCCGCGATCCGGAATACCCCATCCCGTCGTCGCGGTCGACGCCGCGCTGCTGCGGTCCGCTACGGCGCGACGATTCGACCCCGGGCCGGCCCGCACCGCTGCCCGCGCGCGGCTGATCGTCAAACAGTCCCATCGCCGAACTGGCGCGCACCCATTGGGGCATCCCTTCCTTCCAGACCATGTCCGTCGGCTTGAGCAAGCCCCGGGACGCCAGCTGCTTCAATTCCGGCGTGGACACCGGATCCATCTGCTTGCCGCCGCGCGTGTAAAACCAGATGTCCGCCATGGCTTTCTCACAAGTTGAAATCCACTTGGCTCGCGGGCGAACCCGCTCCAAGCACCATGAAACCGCTCAATCCGCCTAAACAAAACACCGAAAAAGGATTCTTCGTTTTTAACCCTGTTTTGCCCGCAAATCAAGCAAAAACTACCAGCCGCGCTCATCAAACCCGACAATCCTGCCGATTCGCGCGATTGTCGCAAGGGTAAGCGGGCCGCCCGGCGACACGCCGCTACGCGTCGCACACAAAAAAAACGAAATCGAGTCGTCGCTCTAATTATGTTAACGATCCCCGGCGGCGTTTCAGACTCGAATCCACGTTACTTTATCGCGAAGATTTTCGCACCACACTCCCCGCATACAGCATATCACTCATGGCCGCCTCAGCCAACCACGGTTCCGACGGAAATTCGCGAACTCTCCCTTGCCCATGCGCGTCCAGAAAAGGACACCGATGGGCGCGGAGGCGCGATTATTCGCCCCCGACGACGGCAAAAAGTCCGAATTCGCCGCCCGCCCCTCTTGCTGTCCGATTTCGAAGGAAATATAAAAGAAGTGTACCAAACGGGGACGTAGCTCAATTGGTTAGAGCACCGGACTGTCGATCCGGATGTTGCGGGTTCGAGTCCCGTCGTCCTCGCGTTACCAAAAAGCCCCAATCCCTTTGAAAGAAGGGTTTGCGGCTTTTGGTTTTTCCGGGTTCACGTCCGCGAAAAGACTAAGGAACGTCCGCCCAGACGAATAGGCCGATCGTGTCGCCGTTCTTGACGATGGGCAGCGTCTCGCGCACATGGGCGCTGGTGGCCTTCATCCACTTTTGCAGAACCTGGGCGATAGCAAACGGGATTTCCCCTTCCACGGGCGGTTCCTGTTTGTTCGCCGCGAATAGATAACAATTCTTGCCGACGGCAGTCACGTCGACCCGACCGCGCACAGGTTCGTCGCCGTTGCCGAAGAAAACACGGTTTGCCATGGGGTGGGGCCTTTGGGAAGAAAAAACCTTCGGTGGAATCCTAAGAAGATTGTCGCCCGCAACGGGCCGCAAGGAAAGGTGTTCCTTGGCTCTCGCTTGCCGCGCTTGCGTGAAGACGTAGCGCCCGGCTATATCGGCACAACATTGCGAACCTTCATCACTCGGTCGTGTAGTTTATCCATCTCGTAACGAATCCGCTGCTGGATCCTGTTAGTCTCTGTACTTTACCCATTCGGAAATGGTAAAATCAACCGAATGCCACCCGCCTGGTTCTCCACCCTCCGCCCTTCGATGGAAAGGCGTCGCATGCTTCGCATCCTTCCGGTTGTTACCTCCTGCGTGGTTCTTATCTTTATGCAAGTCGGCCAAGCCGGCGCGCAACCCGCCACGCCCGAGCAAATCCGCTTTTTCGAAACCAGCATTCGCCCTGCCCTGGCGGAGCATTGTTATCGTTGCCACGGGCCTGCCAAGCAGCGGGCGGATTTGCGGCTTGATTCGCAGGCGCACATCTTGCGCGGCAGTTCGGCCGGCGGCGTCATCGATAAGAAGCATCCCGAGAAGAGTCTGCTCCTGAAGGCGATCCGCCACGACGATCCCGAACTGAAAATGCCGCCGGAGAAGAAACTGTCGGACCGCCAAATCGCCGACTTCACGCGTTGGGTCAAAATGGGCCTGCCGTATCCGCCGGAGCGCGTCGTCGGCAAGAAGGAATCGGACAAGCCGCATTGGGCGTTTCAGACGCCCGTCGATCCCGCGCTGCCGGCCGTGAAGGATGCTGCTTGGCCTCGTTCGCCGCTGGATCGTTTCGTTCTCGCCAAGCTGGAGGAAAAGGGCCTCAAGCCCGCGCCGCCCGCGGATCGCCGCACCCTGATTCGCCGGGTCACGTTCGACCTGACCGGCCTGCCGCCGACGCCGGACGAGGTCGACGCGTTCCTCAAGGACACGTCGCCGGACGCCTTCGCGAAGGTCGTCGACCGCCTCCTCGCCAGTCCGCATTACGGCGAACGCTGGGGCAGGCATTGGCTGGATATCGCCCGCTACGCCGACTCCAACGGCCTGGACGAGAACATCGCCTTCGGCAACGCCTGGCGTTATCGCGATTATGTCGTGGCCGCCTTCAACGCGGACAAACCTTATGACGCATTTCTCCTGGAACAACTGGCCGGCGACTTGCTGCCCACCACCGACCCCGTTTCGCGCTCGCAACGCCTCATCGCGACTGGCTTTCTCGCCCTTGGCCCCAAGGTGCTCGCCGAGGTCGATGAAAAGAAGATGGAAGTCGACATCGTGGACGAGCAGATCGACACCTTCGGCCGAGCCGTGCTGGGCATGACCTTCGGCTGCGCCCGTTGCCACGATCACAAGTTCGATCCCATCACCGCGAAGGATTACACCGGACTGGCCGGGATTTTCCAAAGCACCAAGACGATGGAGCATTTTAAGAAGATCGCTAAATGGCACGAGAACGCGCTGGACGATCCCGACTTCAAAGCCAAGAAGGCCGCCCACGATCAAAAGATCGCACAGGCGAAAGAGGCCGTCGCCGTCGTGGTGCGCAATGCCGACGCGGCCATCAAGGCGAAGGGTGGAACCGCGCTGCCCAAAGTAGTCGAACCGCTCTACCCGGCCGAGACAAAGGTCGAGTTGAAACGCCTGCGCGATGAATTGGCGAAATTGGCCAAGGCTGGCCCGGAGGCGAGCAGCGCGATGGGCGTCACCGAAGCCAAGATCGTCGAAGCCCCGATCTACATTCGCGGCAACCACCTCAAGCCAGGTTCGCTCGTGGCACGCCAGGTGCCCGAGGCGCTCGCGGTCACCAACAAACCCGCCTTCGACACCAGCCACAGCGGCCGGCTCGAACTGGCGCGCTGGCTGGTCCGGCCCGATCATCCGCTTACCGCCCGCGTGATGGTCAATCGCATCTGGCGCTGGCATTTCAGTGCGGGCCTCGTGACCACGCCCGACAACTTTGGCGTGCTCGGCGCCGCGCCGACGCATCCCGCCCTCCTCGATTGGCTCGCTCATCGCTTCATCGAGAACAAATGGTCCGTCAAGGCGATGCACCGTTTGATCGTTCTCTCCAACACCTATCAGCAAAGTTCCAACGTGGATGCGACGACAGTTCTCGCCGATCCTGAGAATCGCTTCTTGGCTCGCGCCAACGTCAAACGGCTGGAGGCCGAGGCGATCCGCGACAATCTCCTCGCCGTCACCGGCATGCTTGATCGCACGCCGGGCGGGTCGATGCTGCACGTCAAGAATCGCGAGTTCCTGTTCGATCACACGTCGAAGGACGGCACGAAGTATGACAGCCTGCGCCGTTCGCTTTACCTGCCGGTGATTCGCAACAACGTCTACGACGTGTTTCAGCTTTTCGACTTCCCCGATCCCGCCGTCTCGACCGGCGACCGCGCCACGACCACCGTTGCCACCCAGGCCCTGTTTCTCTTGAACAGCGACTTTGTCGGCCGGCTTTGCGACAACTTTGCCGGGGAATTGCTGAAGGCAGACGGAGACGACGCCGACCGCGTCCAGCGTCTGTACGCCAAGGCGTATGGCCGACCGGCGACCGAGAAGGAGATCGCTCGCGCCCTGGACCTGGTGCGCGGCGTGGAGGCGGCGCTGGCCAGTGATCTGAGTTCCGAGCGGCGCCGCGCGCTCGCCTGGGCCTGCCTGTGCCAGACGGTGGTTTCCGCGAACGAGTTCGTTTACTTGGAGTGATGTCATGCTTGTTTCTCGCCGTGAGTTGCTTCGCACCAGCGCCGCCGGTTTCGGTTATCTCGCCCTCGCCTCGCTTTTGAACGACGAGGCCCGCGCGAGTGAGACCGCGCTCAATCCGCTGGCGCCGCGCATGCCGCATTTCCCGGCTCGCGCCAAACGGATCATCTTCCTCTTCATGAAGGGCGGGCCGTCGCACGTCGACACCTTCGACTACAAGCCGCTCTTGCAGCGCGACCATGGCCGACCGTACCCGTTCACCCGCCCGCGCGTCACCTTCGCCCCGACCGGCAGCCTGCTCGCCTCGCCCTGGCGCTTCCAGCGCAGCGGCGGGTGCGGCATCGCCGTCAGCGAACTCTTTCCTCATGTCGCTCAGTGCGTCGACGATATCTGCTTCGTTCACTCCGTCCATGGCACGAACGCCGCCCACGGCGGGGCCTCGCTCAAGCTCCACACCGGCAGCGACAACTTCGTTCGCCCCAGCATCGGCTCCTGGGTGACATACGGCCTGGGCAGCGAAAACGCCAACCTGCCCGGCTTCGTCACCATCTGCCCCACTCTCGCCCACGGCGGCGTCAACAACTGGGGCAGCGCCTTCCTCCCCGCCGTTCATCAAGGCACGCCGCTCGCCAACGCCAGCATCCCCGCCGACCGCGCCCGCGTCCGCTACATTCGCAATAGCCGACTGCCGTTGGCAGTGCAGCGCCTGCAACTGGAACGCCTCGGCGAGATGAATCGCGACCACCTCGCCCACGCCGGCGCCGAGCCGTCGCTCGACGCCCGCATCAACTCCTTCGAGCTTGCCTTCCGCATGCAACGCGACATGCCGGAAGCCGAGAACATTTCCAGCGAATCGCCCGCCACCCGCCGTCTCTACGGCTTGGACGACCCCGTCACCGCCAACTTTGGTTTGCAGTGCCTGCTGGCCCGCCGCTTCGCAGAGCGAGGCGTCCGCTTCATCCAAGTCACCCATAGCGACGCCAACGTCCAATGGGATCAGCACGGCGACCTCCGACGCGGCCATTCCAAAAACGCCCTAGAAGTCGACCGCCCCATCGCCGGCCTCTTGCGCGATCTCAAAACCCGGGGACTATTGGAAGACACGCTCGTCTGGTGGGGCGGCGAATTCGGCCGCACGCCGACGGTTCAAGGCGCCGGTTTCGATGGCCGGGACCACAACCCCGAAGGCTTCACCATGTGGCTTGCCGGCGGCGGCGTCAAAGGCGGCTTTCGTCATGGCACCACCGACGACTACGGCTGGTACGCCGCCGAAGACAAAGTACATATCCACGACCTGCACGCGACGATCTTGCATCTCTTGGGTCTGGATCACGAACGGCTGACGTATCGCTACGCGGGACGCGATTTTCGGCTGACGGATGTGCATGGGGAAGTGGCGCGTGAGATTATGAAATGAGGGGCGGGGTGGAGCGGCGTAAGCCGCCGGGTGTCGCGGGCGGAATGACCACGTTGGAGGCGGCATGCGCATCACGTTCGAGGCTACCCAGGCTGGATTCGACGCCGACAAACATGCTCTCGTGTGCGGTATGTCGGGTGCGGATGAATCCGGCAAGACGCGTTACCTGGTCTTACAGCGGGATGCAGAGGAGAGTTCTGAAGACTGGGGCGTCCACCTGGAATATGATGACCAGAGCAATGGCGACTACGGCTGTGTGTCCGCGTGCCGCTTGAGTCGCGTGTCGCTTCACGTCGATCTTTCTCGGCAACTCGGTCGGTTAGCTGGGGTGACGGGGTTCGATATTTCTCTTCGTCTCGATAATGAATCGTATGAGTCGCTCCAGCATGGGTTGCCGCGAGTGTTTCGTGGCATGGCAGGAGCACTTGAATTTGCGTAGGAAATTCCCATTGACAATCGGGGAACTTTGTCCCTCATGCGGCTTGCAAGACGCCTAATTCCTCCCATACATAGGGTCTCAAATGCCTCTCACCGAACCCCGCCGCAATCCCGAAGAAGTCGCCCGAATGGGCGTCGACTTGTACGACCGCCAAGTGCGGCCGAAACTCCAATCCGATGATGACGGCAAATTTGTCGCCCTCGACATCAAAACCGGCGAATTCGAGCTTAACCAAGACGACTACCAGGCCGTCGCCCGGCTTCGTAGTCGATGCCCCTCGGCCGAGGTTTGGCTTGGGCGTGTTGGAGAGCCGGCGGCATATCGCATGAGGCGGGGCCGATGATTCGCGGTGTTGTAAACGCGCGTTGCGCGGCCATCGTGCAACTCACGATTCGCGGTGCGGATGGCATTGAAGTGGACGTCGACGCAGTGGTCGATACCGGCTTCACCGCATCGCTGACTCTGCCGGCTTCGGTGGCAAGTTCCATGAATTTGGTTCAACAGTCGGTAGCCGGGGCGATACTCGCTGATGGATCGGTGCGTCAACTCGACATTTTCGAAGCGGAGATTAACTGGGAGGATGAATGGCGACCGATCTTGGTGACTGTCGTCGGAAACGAAGTGTTGCTCGGCATGCGCTTGCTGGAAGATCATGAATTGCGCATCGAAGCCGTGCCAGGAGGCGTGGTGGAGATTTTTCCACTGCCTTGAAGCCCATTAGGCATCCAGATGCCTTCGCCTACCTCTACGTCTGCGGCCGGACGCGGGATTCGGACTGAGCCGTATTGTGCCTGGATCCCCAAGCGCGTCGTCAATGCTTAATCTTGGGGTTATGTCGTGGCCGGGGTCGGTATTCCGACCCCGGCGGTCGTCTAGGCCAACCAGGGTCGGAGTACCGACCCCGGCCACGACCTCAGAACAATTCGTGAACAAAGCGCTACGTCAATCCGGGCGCGAACGCATCGGCTTGGCCGAACGCAAAATCCGAACCGAACGATTCCTGGAAAATGGGCAGCGTGCCTGAGATCGCGCCTAAAAGCAAGTCAACCGCCGAAATTGCAAAGACCTGGAAGTTGGGGTCACGGTCGGGGTAATAGATTGTTGCCCAGTCTTGCGGATTGCCGACCGTTAGCCAGAAAAACCGTCCTCCGTTGTCTGTAAAAGCCCAAGGCAGAATGCCGCCTTCTTCGGGGTAGATCGGATGCGGATAGCGGGCGCCTTCCGCCTCTCGGCAATAACGCTCCGAGTCCAGCGTACTCCAATCGTGTGGGCGGAGTGTTGCCGATTGGGTGAGCAGGTTGAGAAATCGGTTCTCGGTGAAAGGGTTTAGGACGTTCCAGAATTCTTGCCATCGTCCGCTGCCGTATGTCAAAACCAATTGCTTGTAGTCGTCCGGCAGCGATAGCCCGAGGGTCGCTTCGACCCGCGAAAAATCGGCGGCGACTCCGGCCTCGAATGGTGCGTGAGGAGGGGGGACCATTTGCATGAGTTGTTTGAGGGAATCGGACATTTCGCCACTTTCCTACGGGCGAGACGGCTTATTGGAGCGGCACTTTTCGCGCTAAGGTTTGGAACTCCCGAGCGAGCGACGATGCGGCGGGTTGAGATCCAAGGCGGGATGCAATCGAGTCGAGCGAAAGGCTGAGCAACACGCTTGCGACCTGGCCGGCCGAGGGGGCAAATCCCGGAGTAGCAATCGCTGCGGCGAATTCTTCCAATTTCGCCCATTCTTCGTCGCTCAAGGGGATTTTGGCCCGGCGCGTCGTGCCGGAGAGCGCGGGTCGGCCGCCGCTGGATTGCAGGCGCTTTAGCAGTTCCTCGCGAACGTTCCGCAGGGAAAGGGGAGCAAGCGCCGCGGACAATGTTTCGTCAGCGGATTCCGCGTCCAGTGCTTCCTGGATCTGAACGGGAGCAAGGCGGGACAAGGACTCGGAGGTATCTCGAATCCTCGGCAATGTCGTGTCGGTTGGTCGAATTCGTTTTGTCATGACGTGCGGTGCCGGTTTGGTCTTCCATGGGTACGACCTCAATGTGGCACAATATTCTTTTGGGCCCAAAAGATCAATCCTTTATAATCCGGAATCGCCGCGCGGTTTCAAGAATACAATGGGACATTAACCGATGCTTACTCAACCCATCTACCTCGTTGACCAAAATTCGACCAAGATCGCCGTTCTAAACGTCGAGCCAAACGGCGACCGCTTTCGAGGCACGATTTGTTTGGATAGGACACCGTCGGAATTGAAAGATCTCTTTGAGGAAT
>Ga0163144_10001719_pt1 | contig 51285 bp, 74 predicted proteins | sample OliLak19BULKMAT1_FD_123175 | JGI IMG/M metagenome (GOLD analysis project Ga0163144, IMG submission 123175) | Freshwater microbial mat bacterial communities from Lake Vanda, McMurdo Dry Valleys, Antarctica - Oligotrophic Lake LV.19.BULKMAT1 | ecosystem: Environmental > Aquatic > Freshwater >... | reverse complement strand
GGGCTTACGGTAAAAATAAGCCTTTTGATAGGATCCTATTAAATCAAGGGAAGGGTGGAACCTTTTATGCCTCTAAACTTTTCGATAGTAGCCATGTAAAGAAATATCTTTTTAATGTGTCTAATTTCATAGGGGTAGATATGTATCTGGAGGCCAGGTTTTATAAAAAACAGTGGATGATTATAAAATGCTGACAGAGCAGTTTTGTAAAATTTATGCCAAATGGCTCAGTCTTACATGTAAGCCTCTAAAAGAGGTCAGTGAGTTTTATGCATCTGGTACTTTATTTGTTATTGAAAAAAACCAAGCATACCAAATTACTAGAGTAAAGTTGGGAGGCGATGTTTATTTAGACGGCTCTATTAGCGAAAGCAGACACACTACTTTTTATTACAATAAACATTATCAAGTTCTACTTTTAAGAGAATACGGAAAATCTTGGTGGGTAATATGACAAGAGGAGCACACGATTCAAAGACTTTTAAAGATCTAGTAAACTTATTAAAGATAGTCAATACAAGAACCATAACTGATAGTTTAGACGCAGCCCTGACACCAGGTCAGGCAATAGCACTGGCTGATTACTTTGCAGTATACTATGGTAGCGCAACGGGAGGTAGTAGTCTCCTTACTGCTTTAGAGTCTAGCAAGTTATTAAAGAGCGATGAGGGTAAGATGCGTGTATTAGATTTGATTGACAGAGCTACCATCCTACAGTATTTATTGGAGGAGGCTTAGTAAATCATGCTAGTTATAGTTTTTGTTGTCTTTACCTTAGTTATTATTTTAAACTTATCTGTGGGAATCTACATATCAAGGGAGCCTGATTAATATGTCTTTAATTTCTTTCGATAAACTTACGCACTGGAGCGACCCAAATACACCCACTTTACCAGAACAATCTACTGAATTTATTATAGAAGTAGAGGCCGGTGATGTGAGCCCTGCCGTTGCACTAGAGACGGCTGAAAAGTCTTTTAAAGTTATGCTTAATATAGGAGAGATGTTATCTATACTCTTAGATAGAGTGGGAGCGGTTAATTTAATCTCTAGAGTATCCGTTCTTTTGAGCGTGGGAGAGCTAAAAGATAGCTCGCGGGATGTTAGAAACGAGACAGAAAGATCGGATGACTTCTACCACTCCTTGTTACAGCTCATACCTAGAGACATTGTACTAAGGTACTTACAAAAGTGATTACGGACCCTCTCCATATAGCTAGAGTATACAGTGAGTTAACTGGTAGCTTGGATTTAACTCTTGCGCCAGAAGTATTTAGTGATGCTATAATTTATGCTTTTTTAGATCGAGAAGATAAGGCTTGTATCTCCTCGTGGTTTACGAGGGAATTAAAGGTTATTGAAGTCAATCCACTTGTCTTTAGTAATACTATTTTAGTGGGCCGTAGACTATATAGAATGCACCTTATTTCCGATTTTTATCATATAGTAAATGAGTTTCCTGACTTTATACAGATTTTTCAAACTGGTACGGAACATACTCATATACCCTATATCTTTAACTACTCTAGTTATCTAGCAAACTGGTGGCTGGCCCCCTTATTTCCTCCTACGGGAGCAATTAGCTAAAGTTATTAGACATATAAGACGATACTGTATATATGAATAAAACCAATAGTGATAAAAAATTATATAAGATTAGTGAAGCTGTTAATACCCTCTTAGACGCTTTTTCAACTGAGGAAGTACTTTTAGACCTTTTCTTGCAGATAGATGAAAGGCATGGGAATAAATACAAGATAGACGATCCTATTATTAGCACCTTAGTTTTAGATTTTATTGATAGAAAGCGTATCTTACGGTATCTTTGCCAAGACTAGCTTGTAGTGCTATTCTATACAAATGCATAGCAGTATTACGACATCGGGTGCTATTTTTGTAGGATTAGATCCTAGCAAAAACTACTGGAGTACTGGGGCAATCCAACTTCCAGAAATTAATTTAAAAGAGAGTTTAAAGCCGTTTTCTTCCAAACAGATTTTAGATTGTTTAGATAGAAGTACAATTCTTAATTACCTATTAGATAAATGACTATAGAAATTAAAACTAGAATCGTATACTGTGAAGATATGGGCGGCTGGTGTATTGAGACTCTCAGCGAGGATAAGAGCACTGGTGTGGTGACCATAACGGATGTTACATCTATTAACTATCTTTCGGGAAGTAGTATGGATCACCCCAATATAAAATCTAAAATTGAAGACTTCGTTCATCTTTTGATTGGGGTTAACCGAGTTCTAGAAACCATTATGGAAGAGGACATAGTAGATCACTACACTGCCTTAGAATTGCTTAAAAATATGGATAGAAGTATTATACTAAAATATATAATGGACTCAAGCAAGAAGTAAGTATGGTAGACCTAGATAAGTTTAAAGATACTCTAGCGGTATTAGCAAAAGAGTTTAGTATTATTTCGAAACCTATTTCTACATCTATACCTTCTACATCCATACCTTCCAGCTCCTATACGGTACCTCAATTACTTTCTGGCTCGTCAAGTGCGGTTCCCCAGATAGAGGCGTCTACTAATGACTTAGTTATGGTCGCACACGCGATAAAAAATTTAGGTTACTCAATGGTATTAAAGTCCATTCCTAGAAACGAGATATTAAAGTATTTATTAGAAGGAAGTAAATGAAAAATCAATTCTCTAGCGAGGAACTTAAATTAGCTGAACTAGCTATAGAGGGCTTTAAAAATATGGAAGAATGGACAATTCCTCCGTTGAACCCTATGCCTCTGCCCACTCTAATCCCGTTCCGGTTTACAACCCCTACAGAAGATTTCGATACCTCGAAAGAAGTACTAGATAACTTACCGAGAGAGCACATTATTAAATATCTTTTAGAAAAGACTAAAGTTTAAACCTACTACTGCCGATATGGTTGGTATGAGTATTTTATCGTTCTTCTCGGAAGGATTAACTTTAGAAGTTAATCAAATTATTAGTAGGCAACTTTCCTTACACAGTTATGATATTGACGACCTAAAATCAATACCCTTTGGTACCCTAGTGTTATTAGTTCACTCAACTAACATGAAAGAAGTAGCTAAGGGAACGAACTCTGCATTAGGTAAGCCATCTAGCATAAACTTAAATTTTGCTTTTTTCAAGGCGGCGGTAACTTCTTATCAAACTTCAACATCTATTGATGTATATACAAAAGGCACTAGCGGAGTACTTGCTTATAATAAGATTGATTATAAAACCCTGTGGTGGTTTCTGCCTAAAGACAGTAATTTAAAATAAGGAATATATGGATTTAGAAGATACTTACTTTAGAAGGATATACACTAGTTTTGATCTGATTGATCGTAACAAGAAGTATACTCTAATTACTACTAGAGACTTGACTGAATTTAAAGACGGATCTTTAAGAAAAATCAGTCTTTATAGAAAGTTAGGTGTATACTGCTGGTATCCTAATTGTAAACTAAAAGATACCTTACCTATCACCAGGAGCACCGGAGTCCTAACAGGTGAAGTAGCTGAGTTACATTTTTATAGCTCCTCAGATACTCCTATAGATGTACACGCAGAGTCTGTTGGTGACTATAATGTAAACTGGTGGTTAATACCTAACATAGTGGTTGCATGAGTCACAAGTTTAATCCTTTTGCCGCTAAAGATTTGGCTATAGCCTATCATAAGCTAGGCTTGATAAAACTCACAACTAAATTGGACAGTTCTATACCCATGTCTACATCTTTTGAGTATTCATGTCAACCTACCCTGAATATTTTATTCAAGCAGAAAAGAAACCATAGGTCCAATTTAGCTAACTTCGGCCTCGGGAATTACAAAGGCTATGAAATAAATAATATTACTACTAATTTTGATATCTACTCTTTTAAAAATAAAGTACTTAAATATGATGTTATAAAAAGTCGTGGAAGCGCGATTATTAAATCGACCTCCAGTGTATCTCTTGATTTAGGTTCAAATTACATGGTTGCTATTTTTTTAGAGCAGGTACCAATAAATGTCCTTACTTGGTCAACGCATATTGTTGACCTACCTGTCAGTACTTACGCAGTAGACTGGTGGCTAACTAAGTGAACCAGAATAAGAAAGACCTGCTTAGAATATTTAAACTAAATTTGGGGCTATTCTGTCTTACCAAAGAAGAGTTAGAGAGAACACTGCCTTATGGAAACTTTCTTAGCGGCACGAACGATGACAAGTCTGATAAGGAAAGTTTTATAGTTATAAGTAATTTTCAGTTTAAAACTTCCATACTCAGCTCAAAATACAAAGATGTATCATACTCTTACCCTGTAACTATTAACAGAGTTTTTGACGATGCGTGGGTATCTCTAATTAATGCTACTCCCGATAGGATCCATAAATATGAATATCGAGTAACCTTCTCTAAACAAACTGAGATAAGACTGAGCCTGCTTAGCTTTAACGAAGATTGGTGGTTAGTTAAATTACCGAATAAACAGATGCAAAACTTACTATAGTCATAGTATGAGACAACTAAATTTAGACGAATTGGTAGTTAGTGGAACATATTCAGTAGAGGTTAACAGGGACTCTGACTCTATCTTCGAAGCTTCTTTGAGTCTAATCGACGGCACCAGGTATAGCTTTTCTGGAACACTAGCTGCCCGATACCTTGATGCAGACTCCTCAAACTACAATGTAGAATGGATCTGTAAATCTATTGACTAATCTTACTGCTATGTTGAGTTAGCCATGGGAGTCTTTTCCAGTCAATTTTGCCGTTAGGTACTTCGATTAATACCCTATCTAAGGCAGAGTCTGTTTTAATTACTTTAATTGTTTCCCCAGTCTTGAGAGTAAAGTCGCCGAAAGGATTTTTTACTAGAACTTCTTTGGTTACGGTCCAAGCTCCTAGTAGGTGAGTCAAGTCGATTTCATCTTGCATTTAAATCTGTCCCTAAAAAGATACCTAAATACAGGAACTACATTCAGGTCTATTTTAAATATAGTCTATTGAACTTTTAATGTCTATTGAAAGTCTGAAATTAGATATGGTATACTTGTTTTATGCAAAACTTAGTAATACTCATAGGCAACTTAGGCAAGGATCCTAAAAAGATCGATTTTAGTAATGGAACTTTTGGGGTGATACTCTCTGTAGCCACCACAGATTCCAGATCTACCAAGAAGGAGACTTCCTGGCATACTGTCATGGTATATGACAAGTTAGCCGAACTCTGTTTAAAGTATCTAACTAAAGGAAGGTTGGTACAGGTGCAGGGTAGGCTACAGTATAGAGATAGGGATGTAAACGGGGTCAAGGTTCAAGAGTGCTCTATTCGCGCCGCTGAGGTTCTTTTCCTAGACAGACCTTCTCACAGTGCAGCCTCTCCTTCAGAGCCTTCTCAGGAGCAGGCTGAAGCCGTCAGAGTCCCTCTTGTAGAAGCGACTAGAATCCCTCTAGTTGAGGGGTGCAATTTGTGCTCTTCTTCTTTAAGTACAGGCAAGGACCCTTCTAAGTTTGTTGAATATGCAGCAGAGGTGGATCTAAAGAGCTAGACCCGCTCTGTCTGTAAGTTTAAATAATGAGGGACTACGACAAGAAACTTCTCGCCCATTTGATTAAAAAAAATTTAATACTTAATAGTGTAGATTTTAAAGATCTTACTATTAGTAAAAAATATTCCTTAGATGAGGCCCTAACAAGTAATAGAAGTAAGTCCAAAATTATACAAATCGTAGCTGTTAATGACGGATTAAATTTAGAGGTATCTTCTACTTTTGGGACCTTTAACTCCAGCTTTTCGAACACTGGGATCTATTACTACAACTTAAACTTTGATTTTTCGCGCAACAGGTTTTCAACTGTCAACTTCAAAGACAAACCTAAATTTCTACATATGCTCGATTGCCAGATATCCTGGTGTGCGTTCGAAATTAAAGAAGATTTAAGTAAAATTAAATAGAATTTACTTGCTTAATTTAACAGTTATTAGTATAATTAAACACTATTGTGCCAGGCACTTAAACTAAGGAGTAAATTAAAATGAAACAATCACAAGTATTAAAGAAGTTCCTCAACACTTGGAAAGAAAGAAAGACAACTGCAGAGCTAGCGGCATCTCCTGATGCAAAGGTTTTGCGAGAAGTAGTAGAGGCTCTAGACGAGTTCTTTGCAGATTTTCAAGTAGTCAAGCGTCCACCAAAGAAGGGTTCTCGTAAGTCCCATTCAGAATCTACTGGGGTATCCACTTCAGCGTAGTTAAATTTACTAAATAAAGATAACTAAATAAAAGGCCCTCCAATTTGTGAGGGCCTTTTTGTTACAAAGAATCGAAGAAAGCTTTCCAATTAACTACGGCGTTATCTATAGAAAAAAGCTTAATAATTTTTTCTCTAGCTTTAACAGATACCTGCTTAGCTAGAGTTTCATTATTTAAGAGTTCCCTTGCATAGGAAGCAAGTACATTTATATCGTCCGAATAAAAACCATCCACTTCATTCTCGATAATCTTATGGACCCTATAACTATTACTAAACCAAGGATGATCGTAGTCCCCTAGTTTCGGACCAAAGTTAAGAGTAGGAGTTCCTACGCACATAGCTTCTAGGAAGTTATAAGTGTAAGGCGCTGGAAAGCTGCCCAAAGAGAAATAGATTCTACTGTCTTTATATAACTCTTTTTGCTCTTCCCAAGAGACCGTGCCTCTATCAAAACCTGGAACATTATTATTGTAGCCATGCAGTTTATATTTAAGATCAGGGTTTGCCTTAATAAAGTTTATGTACTCTGCGTAGGCTTTAAATACTTGAGTGCCATACTCGTCTCTGTGGGTTATTCTAGTTGCAAAGTCGTTCTGGAAGGTTAGTATACTTAGATCATTGCCCACCCAGTTATCGTACTCATTAGGATCGATATGATTGGGAATTAGAAAGTCAGTTGGGCAACCTCCCTTTAGGGTAAGCTCCTCTTCAAACATCCTAATTACCTTCAAACCTTCCTGTCTCATTAGCCCCATTTGATGTTCTTGTTGAGGGCTGGTATAATAATAAGTTCTAAAAAATACATTTTTTCTGTTTTTTAATACATTCCAATTATCCGTTAGTAGATAAAAAAAGTTATTGACTATAACACAATCAAATTTATCTACGAAATCTTCTGTCAATCTAATGGGAAAGTGAGGTCTAAGATGTCTATTACAGTCCTGCGTAGGGTTAGTAGACTTAAACTCTTGTATAAGATTGTGATCTGCGATCTTGGCTATAGCCCTTCTTTTATGAAAAGGATCGGGATTTTGAGGATCCATGTATATCCCAGTAGAAAACCAGTCAATACCCAATCTAGTAAATATCTGGCAGTCATCGTACTCCAAAACAGCGTGGTTACTAGAGACATATAAGATTTTCATAATTACTCCACAATCTGTTTGACAATTTGCTTAATATTACTAAAGCCTTCTATATCTTTTTTAGCGTTTAAGGCTAGCTGTTTAGTCTCTAGTTTATTACTGAATGCATACTTTAGCCTATCTATTAGACTAACCATATCAGGCGCAGCCCACAGCTGTTCAATACTGTACCAGCAACTATTTTGCCCTATAACAGGTTTTAAAGTATGTCCGTAAATCATAGCATTACTTTCATTATAATAAGTACTCTGTTCACCAAATAAGTTTGTTATAACAGGATTACCGAATAGGGAGGCTTCTACTAAGCCAAGCCCCAATCCTTCTCCTCTAGAGGGGTTTACATAGCAGTCTCCCCTTTTGTGTAAGGCAGACATCTGCGTCTTAGAGAGTACTTGGTTTATTATACAAACTTTTGGCAAGGTCTGACTATTTGCCGCCACTGCTAAATTAGCTAACATTCTTCTGAAAAAATCTAGTTCATCTGTAGTATGCCCACCTAGGTAAGTCTTTAGCACTAGAACTACTTTCTCGTTTTTCTGGAATGCGGCCCAATATGCTATTATCAAGTCTACGAAGTTTTTTCTTTCACTCCATTGTGAGATAAAGTAAAATGCAAAATAGGAATTATCAAATAGCTCGCCAGTTAGAGAGTCCTGCAACATGAAAAAGGTATTTAAGCTACTGGACTCTTCTTTAGCAGAGACAAGTGGTGTATGTACTACTTTGATCGGGAGGGACTTTAAAGACTCAAACCCTTGGTTTTGTTTTTCAAATTCTAGTAAACTATCTTTAAAGACTTTTTTATTCCATTCTCCTGGTACCCATAACTCATTAAATGTACTTATACATTTACACCAGTCTGGGTGTATTTTTGTCGTCTCCCACAAGGTCATATTTATTTTCTTTACACTAGCAGGCTCGTTTTGGAAAACACTATAAGCTACTTCTGGAGTAACCCATCCTACTACTTTGTCGTAGATGCTTTTAACATTTATTTTTGATTTTAGTTTTTCGCCTAGCTCACCAAGGTCGGGTCTATTTTTTTCAAAAGAAATCGGAGAAATTGTGATATCTGCCCCTTCATCAATTAAGGCAGACATAAAAGACCTAGCCCATTCGCCATAACCACTGACATCGAATATGGGACCTACACATTTAATTGTCATAATAAATACCGAAATGACTTAAGCTAGAATTATACTACATGTTAAATCTTTATTACAAGTGGTAGACTTGACTAAAATAGGTACATCTAATAAAATACTTATCTATAGTATCACGGACTTTAGTAACTACATGAAAATTTTATATCTATCTTGCCATCAAATCTTAGAGTACAATGAAGTAGCACTTTTAGATGGACTGGGCCACGAGGTCTTCTCTGCTGGCTACTATTTGGATCCCGAATTTCCGCTAGATACTTATAGAGATTCTTTACCTAAAGTAAAAAAGTCAGACCCTTCTTTATTGCACGAATTTCAAAAGCTAAATCCTAGTTTTATACCAGGTAATGAGTGCAATTTGTCTTTAGAGTTTATTAATAAGTTTGATGTTGTTATAACTGTTTTTCATTTCCAAGGGTTGAGGAACCTAGGGTTACAAAATATAAAGCCTAGAATAGTTGTAAGAAGCCCTGGGCAGCCTAGTGGTTGGTACGAAAGTAACGCTACCTTCTTTAAAAATAATAATGCTAAAATTGTCAGATTTAGCCCCTCAGAGTCTAACGCTTTAGGCTTCGCGGGAGAAGATGCTTTAATTAGAGTAACTGCCGATCCCTCTGTTTACAACGCTTGGGTGGGAGGTGGTGGGTATGTACTCACTTTTTGCAATGCCATCACCACTAGGTCAGCCTGTTGTAACTTAAAGGAGTATTTGAAGCTAGTATCAATGGGAGGAACCTTTGAACTTTATGGTTACGGTAACGAAGCACTAGAGATTCCCCAAAATAAAGGTAAAGTAGCTGCTAAAGAGCAGCAGGATAAGTATAAAAACTGCAATACTTATTTAAACCTAGGGTCCAAACCTGCTCCATATACTTATAGCATTTTAGAAGCTCTTTCATGTGGCATACCTGTTATTACTTGGGGAAAATACTTAGGTAGTGAGAACATTGGTAGAGGGTTGAGCTTTGAAATTCCCGATCTATTCGAGCACGGTAAAGACTTAATATCTAGTGACTCTCTTGAAGAATTATTTTACTATATAAACTTAGTAAGTGTTGATGCTTCTTTTGCTCAACAACTAGGTAAATCTGGAAAAGACAAGTGCTTGAAAGTCTTTTCAAAAGAGCAAGCTGTACAAGGGTGGACCGAATTATTTAAAACAATTTAGGAAGATCCTATGGCTATAATATTTGATGTCGGAATAAATGATTGATTTAATTTTACAAGGTCCACTACAGAGTTACACCAGGGAAGTCCTTATACATTATAAGGAGACTAATCTCTTTAATAAGATATTTTATTGCCACTGGACCTCAGAAGACAGTCTAAATGAGCCTGGTATAGAAGAGGTATTTTGTGATCCTCCTTCGTTAGCAGGAAGTGGTAATTGTAATTATCAAATAGTCTCTTCTCTGGCTGGGGTATCTAAAAGTCAGGCAACCTATTGTTTAAAGATGAGAGCAGATGTTTTAATTCAAAAAGAAGATTTACAAAAGTTCCTACCCTACTACCTTGGAGCAGCAGCCGGTAGAGTACTTTGTCTTGCCTTAAGCAGAGACTATTCTTTTTTTAGTTGGGACTTCTTTTATTTTGGAACTCAGAATCAGGTACTTAACTTATTTAATTCTCCGCTCCAATACTCTGAAAATCATTTTCCAAATCTACAAAGAGCAATAATTCCAGAAACTTATATTACAGCAGCTTACATAGCAAAGACAGATCAACGAGTTAGAGACATGATGGACCCAAGCTGCATTAATGACTTTTTGGTTCAACATCAGCCTGGATATGCTATGTCTAGACTACTTAGTGAAACTGTCCTGGACACTTACTTTAAGCCAATTCCAGATATTAATATAAGATGGATAAAACACAAAGAACATTGGACAACTAGTAGAGACTTGATGAGAGTCTGCGGAAGGCATAATGACACTTTTGGAGACAGCTGGTGAAAATAAAAGCTATTATATTTGACATGGACGGCGTACTGATAGATGCAGATAGGTGGCATTTTAATGCCCTCAATACTGCATTACAAGTTTCTAATGTGGATCCAATATCTTGGGAAGAGCATTTGGGTATATATAAAGGTATACCAACTAAAGTCAAACTAAAACTTTTAGCCGAAAGAAAAGGGCTAGACTTAAAGTTATCTGATAGGATCAATAAATTAAAGCAGGAAGTGACCGAAGATATAGTTGCAAGATTCTCTGAAAAAGACCCTGAAAAAATTGAAATGCTGCAGCTACTTAAAAAAGACTATAAGCTAGTAGTTTGTTCTAATGCTATTAGTAGTTCGATTAAACTTATGCTAGATAAGGCTGGACTACTAGAGTTCTTTGACTTCTTTTTATCCAATGAAGATGTTACAAACCCAAAACCTAGCCCAGAAATTTATAACAAGGCTATTAGCTTATTAAATCTATCTCCCGAAGAGGTGGTAATAGTAGAAGATTCAGATGTCGGTAAAGCCGCAGCTAAAGAGTCTGGAGCCTGCCTGTGTAGTGTACTCTGCCCTAGTGAGGTAAACTATTATAGTGTCAAAGCTACTATACTTAATTCCGAAAAAGTTAATGTGGTGATACCTGCTGCGGGCCAGGGTAAAAGATTCTCCGAGGCCGGTTACACTCTACCTAAACCCTTAATTGATGTAAAGGGGGCTCCTATGTTGTCTTTTGTATTAAATAACTTTGACAAGGTGGGAAGAAAAATAGTCTTAATGCAAGATAGACATATAAAACAGTATAGAGCTAAGGATGTCCTTAAACACTATGATCCTGATATTCTTCTGGTACCCGTAGAGGGTCTTACAGAAGGTGCGGCCAGTACTGTTCTATTATCTAAAGAATTTATTAACAATAGTAACGAACTTATATTAGTAAATAGTGATCAGTATGTAGACTTTGACATGGCACTGTTTGTAGACTTTATGCGGGAAAATAAAGCCGATGGAGGTATCTTGACTTTTAAAGATACTAACCCTAAGTGGAGCTTTGCTAAGTGTTCTCCAGAAGACCCTACCTTAGTAACAGAAGTGGCAGAAAAAAACCCTATTAGCGATAACGCTACGGTAGGAATCTATTACTTCAAGCAGGGTAAGTACTTTGTAGAAGCCGCTGAACAGATGATTAGTAAGAACATAAGAGTTAACAATGAATTCTATGTTTGCCCAGTTTTTAATGAGATGATTGTAAATCAAAAGAAAGTATTGATATATAATATTGATAAAGAGAAAATGTGGGGACTTGGTACACCTGAGGATTTAAATATTTTTCTAGGTAAGAAATGAGGTTAATTTCCCATAGAGGTAATATTAAGGTCTTAGCCTCCTCCAGGGAGAATACCATAGACTATATCCAAGAAGCTTTAGACGCTGGATATGATGTAGAGATAGATGTCAGGCTTATTGGTACTAAGCTATATTTAGGACACGATGCCGCCCAAGAAGAAGTGGACTTAGACTACCTCTTAAATACTAAGTTTTGGGTACATGCTAAGACCGTAAGTACCTTCCACTACTTGTCTAATTTCGACATACCCAATCTGTTCTTTAATGACCAGGATGAGGTTGCTATCACTAAATCAGGGTTTTTTTGGACCCACCCCAACTGTGAGGTTACATGTGAAAAAAGTATCCTTATGCGGTATGGCCTAGACCCCAAGGTTGCTTCTAACACTGCTAACTTACCCGCAGGCGTTTGCTCAGATCTTATAGAAAAATACAAAGACTCGGTTAAATAAATACACTCAGTCTATCTCTTTAAGTAAAGACAGACTATACTATTTAACAATTGTTATATAACAAAGATAATACCTCGGAGGTATAATAATGCCAAATAAAAATTCGTTAATGAACGCTCATTCATCTGCTTCAACTATGTTGAAGTGGGCCAATACTGCTCATGGTGTTTGCAACACTTTAGACTCAGTAAAGAAAATGATTGGAGGGTCAGTTGAAGTTACTTGCTGTATGGACAGTAATCACAATGATACCTTTCAAGGAATTGGTTTGGATAAGCACGAAGCTTTAGCTTCTGCTTTGTCTACTAGATTCCCTGCATAAAGTTTTAAAGACTTTAGAAAGGTTAAAGGCGGCTTAATTGCCGCCTTTTTTATTTAGGGTCTGGGGTAAGTTTACCGTTTTTGATAACCCACCTTTTAGTGGTATCTTTAATTTCAACAACAGCGTTTCCGCAGGTCAATATATCTGATTTTTTTCCGGCTATCTCTGTGTAAAAAATTATTTTAATTGGAGCGGCTTTCATAAATTGTTCTGCTGTAAGTCCAGGCTTAAAGTTTATCCTACCTAGCTTGTCTTGAGGAAGTTTATTGCCTCTAGCAGTGCTGTATTTATTTTTGACAGTGATAATTTCCATGTCTTTCCCTTTTTTGTTTAAGATTCTTACTCTTAAATCGTCAGACTTAATTTCATCCGCGCTGACTGTTATTACAGTTACTTTGGGGTTGGTATCACTTAGAGGCTTCCAAAGAAAGCTAGTTATTCCCGCTGAAGGGTTAGTCACTGCAGGATCGTCCCCTGTAGCCTCTGGAGCCTCTGGAGCTGGCGTGGTGGGCTTAGTCTCTTGAACTGCAGGGGTAGGTTTGACTTCCTCTCGCGGGGGCGCAGGTACGGGTGTCGATGCTTCTTTATCTGCTTTAAAGAAATTTACAATTTTTTGTAAGGTACCTATTATCTTATTTAAAAAATTAATCATAATTAAACTCCCATAAATTTAATAAGTAGCTAGAATATATATCCAACCAACAGCAGCCAGGGCATACACAATATTACAGAGTACATAAAAATCTTTTTTGATTCGTCAGATAACTTTTTATAGTTTAAATATAGTAGTAGTAGTATTAATATAACTATACCCTTAACGAGTAGTAAAGCTAGATCGGGATTGAATATTTGAAATACTTGAAGTACTTGAAGTAAAAGTTGTATTAAAGGGTTCCCCTCTGCTTCTATGCCAAAGAGTGATATACCAATACAAGTCAAAACTCCATCCACTATTTGTAAAAATACTAGGGACAGTAGTAATTGCTTTATTTTGTTATCTATTTTGTTACTTGTTATCATCTTTTTTCTTAGCTTTTTTCTCTGCTTTCGTTGGTGACTTATAGTCGGTTAAATAATAACCGGACCCGTTGAATCTAATACTTGACAGTGACATTATTCTTTCTACTTTATTGTTACATTTAGGGCAGTTTTTTAGAGCTTCCTCGGCTTTTAACTCGATGTTCTCAAATACTCCACACTTAATACAAGTATACTCTCTAATGGGCATATCACAAATCTAATAATAATTTATTTACTAAAAAGAATGCTTTATCTACACAACAAGTGTTACCCTCTTTCTTTCTAATATCCTCGGTTAGGCGGTGGATTATATAGGGCAAGGCTTGTAATACATCAAATTTTTCATTAGTAGTTTTTTTATTATATTTTGACTCTAAGACATGTGCCAAATCTAAGGCTATCCTAGTCATTTCGTGATCGGCTTTTCTCAGCGCGGTTTCGATACTTTCCTCTTTAGACAGATGAAATAGCTTCTTATATGAGTCACTTTGTTCTCTTGCTTGCTTAGCAGTGTCTAGGATACCGTCAAGTACTTCTGACAACTTTTCATTGCGTACTTCTAAGAGAAGGTCTTCTTCAAAGGAATTAGCCATGAGATAAGCTCCAATCTATAGGTTCTTTCCCCGCTTCTACAAGAAATTGATTTGCTTGAGAAAAGTGCTTGCAGCCAAAAAATCCTTTATGTGCCGACATAGGCGAGGGATGGGTGGCAGTCAAAATTTTATGCCTTGATTCATCAATCAGGGCTTTTACCTCTAGAGCATCTTTGCCCCACAATATAAAAACTACTCTATCAGAGTAGGTGCTTAAATAGGAAATGACTTTGTTACTAAACTCTTCCCAGCCAATGTCCCTGTGTGAACCAGACCTACCGGCTTCTACAGATAAAACTCTATTGAGAAGTAAGACGCCCTGCTGTGCCCAATAATCCAAGTCGCCTGTTGAATTTTTTATTCCTAAATCTTCCTCTAGTTCTTTGAATATGTTCTTTAAAGACACAGGTAATTTGACTCCATTAGGTACAGAGAAGGACATACCTGTTGCTTGATTCTCGTTGAAAAAGGGATCTTGCCCTAGTAGAACTACTTTTACAGAATCGAAATCAAAGTGCTTAAACGCACTTAAGAGATCTTGCTGAGCTGGGTAAATAGTCTTACCTGAGTCTCTTAAAGACTGGACTCTATCTCTCATATGGTGGTAGAGAGCTTTTAAATCTGCTAAATCTTCTGCTCTCTTGTCAATAAGGGCTGTTTCCATGATTCATTCCTGTAATAAATACTTACTAAAGTTTGTTATCGTCCCTGCCTAGATTTAGTTACAGCTTCCTGGTACTGATTAGGATCGAATACAAAGAAGGTTTTTTTAGCAACTTGCTCTAATGGGTACTTGCTAGGGCTAGGTGTCGTCCAACCTACGGTAATTTGTACATTTCTCTGCTTTAATTTTTCTGCTAATCTAGAGTCTAGACTTGCCTCCCCATCCGTAATAATAACTGCACATCTGAAGTTATTCTTTAAGATATGTTCGGCAACGATATCAAAATCTGTCCCGCCCGTACTTTGAATTGAATCTCTATTTTTTAAACTAGTGACTTTTGCCTCGTAAATTTTAGTAGAGAAACAGTATACAACATTACCTAGTTCTTGCCTAAGTTTTGATACTGCCAAAGAAGTATGATCTAATACATGTTCTTGTGAGCCAGACACATCTAGATAGCAAGGCACCAATACCTTACTTCCTATCTGAGGGCGTGTATGAAACACAGGCATCCTGCCTTTTGCGTACATTGTAGCAGTGCGTCTATCGTGAAAATTAGGTACAACAGACCTTACAGAGACTCTTGGTACATAATCTTCAATAGCTTTAAAAATTCTAGATACGGGGCTGATTACTAACTTGACTTTTAAATTATTCCTAATTGCTTTAATAGCTGCATTGTCTTCTATAAAGTTTTTCAACTGTCTATCTCTAAGATCCCCGCCTTTACCGGCCTTCCTTCCACTTGGGCTCTCGCCGTCTTCAGTACCCTCGCCTTCTTTATTGCTAGGCCCTGGTTGCTCTTTATCTTGTTTTTTATTTAGGTATTCAGACAAATCTGAAGCCAGGGCATCTGCTATATCAGACATTTCATCTGAATTGCTTCCCGAACCTCCCCTATCTGATAAAATATCTTTATGGTTGCCTAGTAACTTAGAAATCATCTGGTCTAAGCTATCTTGCTTCTCTTCAAACCAAGGCATTAACTTATCAATAAGCTCTTTATTAGTAACCCCGTCTTCAGAGTATAGGTCGGTGTGTAGCTGTCTGAGAGTAGCTTCCATTTCTGGTTTTAATGGTACTAAAGTGGGCTTAAACTTCATTAGCTTCATTAATCTTGGATCAGTCTGTTGATCATGAAAATGTTCAGATGCAATGATTAATGAGGTCTTCTCGTCTTCTAGGTCAGGCTCTTGTCCCTCAATATTGTAAGTTGGAATTCCATCAGGCCGAAAGAAACAATAGGGAACAGCTTCTTTATGGTAATAGCTCTTTACAAACTCGTGGTACTTAGGGTCTTTCAAGGAGTTAATAACAGTAGCGTTTACTTGGCAGTCAACTATAATATGCATTGCCTTGAACCCTAGTCCCTCGAACTCTTCTTTCTCCTCGCCAGTCTCTTCTCCAGTAACTTCATCCTTAACCTTTACCATAACTTTGCGGGCTTTTTCAAACTGCTCGATAATATCCTTAGCAAAGTGGTCTAGAACTAAGTGCGTCAGTTCGTGAGAAAAAATGTACTGTCTGTCTTCTAAAGTTCTGGTAGTTTCCTCCATAAACTTCTTACCAAACATCAGTGTCACTGGTTTAGTATTCATCACTGCTGCTGTCATTGGCATTCCAGGCATTAGGTCTTTATCAATGTACTTAACCTTTCCAATCGCTATAACTTTTCTGAGAGTTGGAAAATCTTCTCTAGGATAAGCTTCAATAAGTTGAGATAAAAACTCCTCTGGCTTTTCAGGTAGAGGAAGTACTACTGCCTCTTTTGATTCAGAGGGAAGTTTATTTAACTCTTCGAGAAATTCTTCTATTGTCTTCATTTTATCTTCTCTTCTATAACTTGATCTTTGGTCGGATGTAAAGCGAGGATTGACATGTGAAACCTATCCATAAGAAAGAAAAATTGCGATAAACGGGTAAGTTTTATCTTAGCTACCTGAAGTATACCCATTAAATGAGGCGTATTACTAAATCCTAAAAGCGATCTAACTAGACTTTCAAACCCATCACTACCCTTAGCTTCTGTAAGAAATGCAGGAAGTTCTACAGCTTCTGGTACTGTATTACTTTCTTGTATATGGTCAAATATTGTTTTATATTTCTTATACTGGTCAGTAGTTTCTACTAATTCAGTAATATTTGAAATAACCTCAACTTTCTCTTGCTCATTACTTACCCTGGATGTTGGATGCCATCCTCTACTCGCCGCGACACAGAAGAGCAGTACATTTAAATAATGCTCTCTGTCGCCTGGTAAATTTTTATCAATCATTGTCATTTCTTCTGCTACTATCATTTTTACCTTATACCTTAGAGGCGTACAAATCTGCAACCCCAGAGAAGGTTCCTGTTGCTGAAACAATTTTATCCGTAAGAGCGATAAATTGAGATGTAGAAGTAAGCTTGACCTTGGCCAACTCTAGCACACCCATAATAAAGGGGGCAGAGTCCATTCCAAACATCGACCTAACTAACTCTTCAAAACCATCACTACCATTACCAGCATCTTCTGCTATACAGGTAGGGATATCCATGTTTTCTGGGAGTTCGTCTTTTTCCATTATGTGATCAAAAGCTAGTTTATACTTCTTGTATTCGCTAGTGTCTTCTACTAGCTTAGAGATGTTTGAAAGTCTTTCAAACTCTTGTTGTTTCATTACGCCTTGCTTTTTATTCGCTCCAAGCTTTAGTGTCAATCCTTTAACAGCCCCGATAGAGAAGATTAAGTGGTTTACATAATGTTCTTTCTCGTCCGGCAAACTTTGGTTGATTACCTTAGATATTTGTTCTTTATCTGGAAGGGGCATCTTTCTAGAAAAGTTTTCTACTTCGTTTAGCGAAGACTCAAGCCCTTCAAAATCTAGAACTGCCCTATCTTTAGCTGAAGAGTCTGACTTAAGGATGTTCTTAAACCTTTCGTGAGACATTCTTAAGGCTTCGTTATTGATTGGCTGTTCCCATAATCTGTTAGGAAAGCTCAAACTAAGAGCAGCTACTGCAGAATCTTCTAAAGATATTACTCCCCCATCAGCTCTATTTAAAGCGTGTACTGCGAGAATATTTGTAACAATAAATTGGGCTCGACGGGCTTCAATTGTAATATGTCCTTTAGTTTCCTTCTTAAGATCCATTTGCACAGCATCAATATAATCTAAGACCTTACCTAGAGAATCAGAGTTTTTAAGGTCACCGTATACTTGCCTAGCTTGGGCTACATACAAACTATGACGATGAACATCCTCTTCTGTGGGGTTCCAGCTTGTCTGATTGTTAACACTAGACTTCATAATTTCGTATCGAACTGCTTTTGGCAGCTTGCTAAAAGAACTCATAGTAATTAGGGCGTAAATTCTTTCTCCCATTGCCTTGTCTAGGGGCATTACTCCTTCGTAGGTGTCATTGCCTTCTCCTAAAACTGGATTCATTGCTAGATAGATATACTTACACCGTGTATCAAGTCCGTCAATCTCTCGTGTTGCGATGAGACTCATCCACTTCTCTTGGTTTTCGTAATTAGCTCGGTTAGCTTCGTCGATTACTACAGTCTCCATTTGTGAGACAGAGTTATCCATTGGATAGACTTTCATTCTACCTGTCTTCTCGTCAGGAATGGGGATACCGATAAAATCTTCGTACCTAGCTTTATCTGCGGAGAATACTTTTACTTTTCCTCCAGTTGCAAGTTCATTGAGCTTGCCTAGTCGTTTAGCTAAGGTAGTTTTGCCACTACCTGATGTACCTTCTAAAGCTATACAGCCAAGCACATCGTCTACTACTATAAAAGGTAGATGGCAGAACTTAAACTCTGCATCCATACCGAACATTTTAATTGCTGAAGAATCGTATTTTTTGTTTGTCATAATTAAAGTAACTCCTGGTTATACATTACCTATCGGCTGTTTTAAAAATACCTTTAGTTTTTTTTTAAAAAGAAGTAAATTTTTCTAGAATTTTCTTAAGGCAGGCAACAGTCATTCTAACATCTGCTAAAGCTGTATGTGCGTTTTCTGTAGGAACTCCGAGAGCTTGAGCTATAGTTGTAAGCTTATAGTTAGCTACAATTGGTGTATCAGGTAGAGAGAAATAAATCTGGGCTAAGGGAGCTAACTCAATTGGAGTTGCTCTAAATGCGTAATTAATTCCGAACCTATAACATGCGGATTCAATCATATGCATGTCGAATCTGAGATTTTGGCCGCCCGCCATAAATCTATTGGGAATGAATTTAATGAAATCTTTTAGACATTCACTAAGAGGCTTGGCTTCAGCTAGCTCAGAAACTCTTTCTCCAAATCCGTTAATCTTTAGAGCTTGGTCACTACATTGTGACATAAAGTTTTCTATAGTTTGACCTTTCTCTGGTCCGCAAATTGTGTGGAATACCGCTATCTCATCTAAAGTACTTGGACTTAATACAACGGCTCCTATCTCTAGAATAGGTGCGGGGGTCTTAGTTACCCTTCCTTCTACTATGGAGTTTACTGAGGCTTTCAAACACTGGTCTCGATTCCACTTGATCTCGAAGTCACCATCTAGGCCGCCAGTTTCGGTATCAAATACAATTAAAGGGTTGGGCAGGTTGATTTTTAGGGCCATTATAAACTCCAATAAATATAAGCAAAACGCTTATAGAGTTTATAACATTTTTAAAAAGTTAAATCAAATTTTTAAGTTAAATAGTAAAATACCTTCGATCAATTGCTAAGTAAATAACAGATAAACGAAGGTATTTTATTAAGTGATTAGCACTTACATCGAGCACCAAATAGGTAACAAACTGCCCCTACTAATGCCATAATTATTACTTCTAACATAATATTGATTCTCCTTATTTTACCTCTTAATGGCTATTGAAGTGTTGTTCTTTTACTGGACTCAAGGATTAGAAGATCTTGTAACTTTAAGGAGTTTTGAATCCAATTAAGAGCATTAATTCGACAGCTTATCGGGCTATAAAATCACTATAGTACAGCCCCTTTTAAAGAAAATTTTTGATTAAATAAACTTTTCCATTGGAAAAAGTTCTTGTTGGTAACTACTTGTAATACTTATACCTTTATGATCTCTGAAAAAAATGGTACTCTAGATCTATAAGAACCCTACTATAATATAATTAGGATTAGAAGACAGAGATCTATTTTTGTTTAACTTTTAGATTCCCTCCATTTCACTTAAAATCGTCTCTGGTACAGGTTTTAGTTCTTAGATAAAACTATATTAAAATAAGAGGCTAAGTTTTCTAATGGGAGAGGTTAAAAAAGGCTGTGAAATTCAAACTAAGGTTTTAGCCGAGGCCACAATCTCTATTTCCGTAGATTTAGATTCTTTAGAAATATCTGAACTTCAGGCTAGCTCAATTTTTGAAGTTCAAAAGGCCATAGCCAGGAAGCTCGAAGAAGTTCTTTTTGAGTGTTCTGATTTTTCCGCATCCTCCTACAGAATAAAAGTTATTAGCACAAACCACTCTAGTAAAAAAACTATAACCTAATTTTTCTTACCCACCTTTGACATAAGTATTTATTTTTGTTATTCTTAATTTTATTAAATATTTCATACTTTTTATTAAGTATGGGAAGTATATGTTAAGCCACTTGAACCTAGATAATTTTTCTAACCACGACTTAAAAGAGTTATCTACTTTGATAACCGAGTTGAATGATGTTTGTTTTACCCTCACTACCCTTTGTAGTAATTATAACATCAATTCCAGTAAAGATTTAAGCGAGATTAAAAAATACGAAGACCCCAAGGTAGCAGAACTTTTTAATATTTGTACTGCAAGGCTTAAGAAATTGCAGAATGACTTAGATTTTATTTTTATTGAAACTGACTAATGACAGACCTTAAAAGCCCCATGGACCCCTCAACTTTAGTACCTAGTTTTGACTGGTGTGAAAGCGATACCTTGCTTCTAGACGACAGTGGAAATTTAAGTAAGGCAGGTACCTGTTTGAAACTTAATGATTACATAATATTTCTAAGTGGGCTTACAGAAAAGTCTCTGGGCCAACTAAAAGATTCTGTAAATAAAGCCGTAGATCACGAGATAACTAAAAGGTCCTCAACAAGTACTATATCTACAGAATAATCTGAAATATTAACGGGTTATTGGATTGCAATCTAAAAATTTTAAAATAACGAGGTATATACAAAATGTCAACAAGTAAAAAGAAACAACAGGTTCGACCTGTAACTAGAGTTAAGAAAATAAATGGTACGGCTCAAGGCGAGACTGGAAGGTCAAGAAAAACAGAAGGCTTAGTGAAAATTTTCGCTAACGCAGCGGCTCTACCAGATCCAACATCTCTACCAGATGGATGTCTAGTATTCGATAAAAACGATACTCAGCTATTGATAAATATTGATGGCGTTTGGGAGCAAGTAGACTAGGAAAAGTTTTAAAATAGCCCTATCAACTCTTTGAGTAACTTAGGGCTATTTTAATAATAGAGGTTATTTTAAAAATGGATTGTCCTTTTTGTTGTCCCGAAAAAGAAAATTCACTAATACCCCTTCCATCAGATAATAAAGAATTTTATCTAGTCGAAAAGACGAATGATGGCACTAAAAAATGGTTCCTTTGCACAGAATGCCAAGGTGCCTTTTGTAGAGATAAAGTTAGGCAAATGTGGCAACTCTCAGCAGAGACCTACACGAGCTTTGTAGAAAGAGGACTTATAAAAGATAGATTTGAACAGGTTTCTTAACGATGTCTAAATCAGTTAAATCATTTAAACTATTAGGCTCTAAAGAGCTAAAGAAACAGATAGCATCCGATACGGATGACTTACTAAAAATGGCAAGAGGCAAGAAACTTAAGCCAGTTATTCTCATAGTTGGTAGTACCTATTTAGACTCAGGCACTATACACGCCCTCTCCCTAGACATCCAACCCTTCGATTGGGATAGAGAGTTAGAACTAAATAAAGACTTAGTTATAGAACTTTACAAAGAAAGAAAGCTTCTTTTCTTAGAAGATTGCGAGATGAAGGGTGGACTTATAGGTAAAGATGAGGACTTAGGTGTCATCATTTATTTTGATCCAGATGAAGAATACCTTTGCCTAGTTTGTGCTGATGGAAAAACTAAAGGTAACAAAAAAGATCAAGTACTTACAGCTGACGGTTACTCATATTTTAGAGTGTCATTTAAACCAGAAGAAACTCTCCTCAATTTTTGTATAGAAAAGTTTAACTAGAAGTAGTATACTTAGTCATCACTATAAGTGTATAACTAGTAACACATCTATGAAAAATGAAATCGACAAGTCTTATATAAACCTGTATAGCAAGTACCGTCCCAATACTTTTGACGAACTCGTAGGCCAGGAGCATGTATCTAAGCTACTTCAATTACAAATACAAGAAAAGACAGTTCCAAACTGTATAATTATCTATGGTGCTGCTGGCGTTGGAAAAACTTCACTGGCTAGACTAGTTGCTACAGGACTCAACTCCTCAGAGCACGGAACTATTGAAAAAGATGCAGGCTCTGAAGGTGGAAAAGATTCTCTAAGGTCTCTCCAAACAGATATTTATAATAAACCCTTTGTAGGTGAATATAAAACCTACATCTTTGATGAGTGTCACCGACTATCTAAAGCTGCATTTGACTCTCTATTAAAAATTACTGAGGAGCCTCCAGAACATGTTAAGTTTATATTCTTAACCACTAGCTTTGAAGATCTTCCTTTAACAATTAAATCTCGTAGTCAATGCCACGCCTTACATTCTATTCCTGGGTCTGTAATTAAGGAAAGGTTAAAATCCATTGTTAAAAAAGAAAAGATGGATATTACCCCAGAACTAATCAACTTAATTGTGGATTCATCGGAAGGGTCTTTAAGAAATGCGATTGTGTTTTTAAATACAGTAGTTCAAAGCTATCTTGCAGGTAATACAGAGGTAAGTATTGCAAAGACTTTAGGCGTCTTGGGAACTACCAAGGTTGCTGAGTTTATGTTTGCGTATGTAAGCGAAGACTTTTCAAAAATTGATGAAGGAATTGAAATGTTCTTTCCAGATAACACAGATAGTGCAAGAGCAATTGGAAAACTACAACAGTATGCAATTGACTGTCGCTATGCTCTTATCTTTGAAGACTATAAGTTAAAATCCAAAAGCGATGTAGAGCCTTTTTTAAGTTTAGTTAAAGAGGGCTTGACCAAATCAGGAAAGAAACTGGATAAGCCTACTATCTCTGCTATTGGTGGCAAGTTAGACCAGTTGTATGATTTAAGCATTGCGCTAGAGTGTAATTTAAAAAGAACTACTAATAAAGAAGCTGCACTAAGAAGGTTTGCAATTACATTAGCACAATCCTGGGCACTATGATTTGCAAAACCTTTATTGGCACTCAATCTGAAGTTCGATATGTTATTGACGATCAATTTTCTAACTATAAGATCATCGACTGTGCTGATCTAGAGGAAAGTGTAATAAAGAAGATGCATCAACCTTCTCTATTCGAGTCCAGTCAAATAAAGTGCTTTGTAAATTTAGATAAGTCTAAAGTCGAGCTAGAGAACTTACTAAAGATCAGTTCTGAAGTAAGACACAAATGTGTCTGGGCTTTCACTAGCCTAAAGAAAAATACTAAGCTGTTTAAAAAACTTTCTACAATATCTTCAATAGAAGAAATTTCTGATCTAAAGAAGCAACCCGATAAGAAACAATTTATTAAAAACTTATTAATTGCAAAAGCAATCCCTTTAAAGTTTCTAGATAAGTTTCTTATTGATGGCTCCGAAGATAGATTAGTCTTATCTAAAGATATTGAAAAAGCAGCACTCATTTTTAGTAAGTTTAAGGATGAAGACCTACTCAATAAAAGTATATGCAAATACAATGGTAGTCTAGATGTGTTAGAGTATATCTCTAACTTACTAGATGGTAGGTATTTACAAGCACATCAATATGTAGAGAAGATCTCCTGTGAAATTCCCGCTCTTGTAGTAGGAGCTACCTTGTTAAAAAAGATAAGGAGTCTAATTCATCTATCTCTTGATGATGAGGTATCTTGTAACAAGGTCTGGCGTACCCAAGGGTATTTTTATAATATAGCAGTAAAACAATCTATGAAGTTTACAACTAGGGGATTAATCAATCTCTACCTATATGTAGACGCATCTTTTTGCAATTTTCTTGATAAAAAAGATTTAGGGCTATCCCTGTGCGAGTTGATACTATTTATAGATAGGAAAGCCTATTTAAAGAGTAGATAACATTGGATATTGAGTTCATAAAATCATTGATAGCGAAAGTGGAAAACTTAGGGGTAGTTACAGATCCTTTGAGAGAGCTTATTGCTAAGGTAAACAACCAGTCGGTGAATTTGCAGAACTATATAGCTGCCTTGACTAACATATCCAGAATTATTGAACTATCCGGCTTTGACTTTAACTCTCAGCCTATACAAGTAGATATGATGTTAAAGCAACTCGCCAAGAGAGTTAGTGAGGACCAAGGGCAGGTTATTACCTCTACACCACAAGCGACATCTGAGTCCTCCGACTTACTTACTGCCCAGATTCTCAATAGCTTGATGGAAATTAAAGGTACCTTGGCGGGGATAACAACCACTCAACCAGCTCAGCAAGGTTATACACCTGAAGCTAAGCCAGGAACTGGTATTGAACTACCTACAGTTTTTGTCAACCCTATGGATCAAGAGAAATCTAACAGTATTAAAGCCAATGTAACGATTGATAGTAAATCTGGTGGTAATCTACAAGGCAAACTAGATAGATTGAAGAATCTTAAAAAAACTTAGTCTCTTGAAAAATAAAGATACCAATATCGAAATAGCATTGGAATTTCTACTTAGAGACTTAAAATTAAACTTTAAGAAACAACATAGAGTAGGCAACTATCCCGTAGATTTCTTTTTAAAGAAGTATAACTTAACAATACAAGTCGATGGGTGTTGGGTTCATAATCACGGATGTGAGTTAAACATTGGTAAAAAAACATATGCTAGGCAGAGCTTTCAAAAAAGAAGGGACGCCGCTTGTGTTTTATACCATAAATATTCTAAAATAAACATAATAAGAATCAAAGAGTGTATTCTAGCAGACCTAGAAGGTACTAAAATTTTTATCCTTTCAATAATAAAAAGGATAGAAAACGGAGAAAAGATCTATGACAAATAAGTTAAAACCAGGTGTTGGTTTAGATTGCGGAACTGGTAACCTTCTATGTTCTAGAATGACTGAAGATGGTGAGGTAGTTACTAAGACAGTTAGAGATAGCTTTCTAGAAATTAAGCCCCCAAATAAATTAGTACACGGTACTATGAAGAAGGGCCTAGTCAAGGCCGGTGTAAATTTTCTGGAGATGGACGATAGGTTTTATGTACTTGGTGATGATGCTCTTTTACAATCTGTAGAAAGGCAGTCAGTAATTCAAAGGCCAATGGCTAAAGGAGTTATTTCTCCTAACGAAGTTCAAGCCCTACCAATGTTTAAAGCATTACTGAAAGAACTTTTAGGCGAGCCTCTAGTACCAAATGAACAAGTAGTTTTCACGGTTCCAGCTCCTCCAGTAGATGCAGCCTTTGATGTTATTTATCACGAATCAGTTATTGTTTCTATTTTAGCTGACTTAGGTTATTCCGGTAAAGCCATAAATGAAGCCCACGCACTCGCACTAGCTGAACTAGAAGAGGACGATTATACAGGAGTGTCTATTAGCTTAGGCGCTGGCATGTCAAATATCGCTGTAACTAATGTTGCAGACTTGGTTTGTAAATTTTCAGTTGCAAAAGGAGGAGATTACATCGACTTCAATACCGCAGTGAGCTTGGGGTTTGATCCCAACTACCCTAAGAGTAGCCCTATAACGCCAAATTTAGTTACTTATGTTAAAGAGCAGGGCGTAGATATTCAAAATCCAGATAAAACTGATAAAGTCAAACTGGGAATCGCGGCGCACTATAACTCTCTAATTCGATATATTATCGAAAACCTGGTCCAACAACTAAGTACACAACGAAGTGTACCTAGATTTATTAATGAAGTACCTGTAGTAGTTGCTGGAGGAACCTCTCTAGCCATAGGCTTCATAGAAGTATTTAAAGAGGAATTTGAAAGACAAAAGGGTTTATTGCCTTTTAGGGTCAAAGAAGTACGACATTCAACAAAAGCTTTAACAGCTGTTTCTGAAGGTTGCCTACTGGCTTTACTTTCAGAATAATAAAATTTGTATAATCTTTATAGTTCGGAAGATCTTCCAAAGTTAAAAGAAGCAGCCTCATTAGCTAGTTACATATTACAGGAGCTAGTCAATTTCACTAAGCCTGGAGTAACCACCCTGGACATAGAGAATCTAGCAGAAAATTTAATTAAACAAAATAAAGCTACGCCCTTATTCAAAGGATATGAAAGCTTTCCTTTCTGTACTTGCCTGTCTGTTAACCAGTATATTGTCCACGGAATGGCCAACGCGAACCCATTAAATTCTGGAGATGTTATATCTATAGATATAGGCGTTAAATTAAACGGGTACTGTGGCGATAATGCCAGGACTTTAATTGTAGGCGGGCAGGAAACAGAGCACAGTCACCTAATCGAGGTTACTGAGGCCGCATTTGAGGCAGGATTGAAGGCAGCGGTTCCAGGAAATACTGTGGGTCATGTAGGATCTGCAGTTAACAGGGAGGTTTCTAGGCACTATATAGACCCCTTCCAAAAGCACCTGGGCAAAAAATTTAAAGTATTTCATAAAGTCTTTGGGCACGGTATAGGTAGAGATCTACACGAAGACCCAAACATACCTAATATTGGATTTGCAGGGGCTGGAACTACTTTAGTAGAAGGTATGTGCATCTGCATAGAGCCCGTAGTTTTGTATGATTCTTCTGACGGAATCATTGAAACAATGGAAAATACAGAAATTAAACAATTTTATACTGACGATGGACTTCCCTCCGCGCATTACGAGAATCAAATCTATTTAACTTCTAACGGACCTGTAATAATCTCCAAACATTAAATTTGTACTTTATTTATCTATAAGGCAAGGCATAACTCTTAAGAGGTTAGAAATAATTAAGTCTTTGCTTTTAATAATTTATCGGAGGATATAAGCTTATGTTCGTAGCAAAACCAGTACCTGCAGGTAAAGTAGCTAGTTTAGATGGATCAGATGTTTCAAATGATCTAGAGAATTTAGCAACAGCACCAGGAGCAGCCCTACTTCAAGCTCAAGATTTTGGACAATTTGGTAATCCAGATGCCGCTATGGGTGCTGTCTCAGCATACCCAGGATTGGCTGCACCAGGAACAAGTGCCCGTTCAGATAGTAAATCAGGTGGCGGAAATATTCAGTCAACTGCTGTAACTACTGCACCAATGGGTAACCCGTTTCCAAGCGCCAAGAGCACAGTTAAGACTTCACCATCTACTATTGCAAAATAGTTTAAGTGAATAAACTACCAAGTTTTAAGGCCCACCTAACCCGTGGGTCTTTTTTTTCGCCCGCACTTAATGTATACTTCTTAAATGTCAGAAGTAGATAAAATTTCTAAAGAGTTCGAGTTATTAGAAATTGAGCTAGGTTATCTCATAGACTTACAAATAAGTAATCAAAACCCAGCAATAGAAAATGCTAAACTTCAGGTCTCTGAAATGACCTTATCTTCAGTTCAAAACAGATTAGAGGATATTAGTTCTAGGTTTATTAATCTTTTTAAAGACTTAAGTAAGACCTCCCAAAAAGAATTATCGGCAGAGAGCATTGTATCTGCCTTACTCAGTACTCTGTTAAACAAAAGTATTTTAAAATTATTAACAAGAGTTAACAACGATCAGACTTTTAATATTCAAATTTTAAATAAACTAACAAATAGAGACCAAAGTATTTTACGGGATCTAAATAATCTAATAGAATTTACTAACAAGAAGCTTGAGACAGATGAGTAACGAAGAGTTTACTCTAGTAGGGTACTGGAATAAAAATAAAGAAAATCCAGAGCTATTTTTTAAGCAGCCCGATGACTTAGACAAGTTTGAATTAGTTGTAGTCAAAGTTATTAGAGTATATGATGATCTAAATAAAAATACTAAATTACAAGACGAGTTAAATAAGCTTAAAGTTAGTAAACAAAAACTCAAAAAACATGTAAAGAACTTAGAGAATATAGGAAAAAGACTGAAATGAATAAATCACTAGTGTTGATGCTAGGCCACAAATCAATGTCAGGAAAAGATCATTTCTTTTCTCTATCTAAGAGCGAGTTCGGCTTTCAAAGGTTGGCGTTTGCAGATCGTCTCAAGTCCGTAGTGGCAGACCTCTATAACTTTTCCCACGACCAGATGCACGGAAATTTAAAAGATGTAATGGATGAAAGATATCCAAATTATAAAGACCCTAAGACTTTAATCGAATGGGAAGAAGATGATTACGGACCTATGGTTGGATTGGAAGGCTATAGTAAAGAAGTACCTAACCCAGACTATAAGCCCTTACTCACTCCGAGAAGAATTTTACAAATTTTTGGACAAGATCAAAGATCTTTGTTTGCAGATATATGGGCCTCCTATGTTTTTAATGTAGAGATTCCTAGACTTCAGGCCCTAGGGCATAATAAATTTATTGTTACAGATTTTAGATTTAAAAATGAAGCGAGCGTAGCTTTAAAATGGGCTAACAAACATTCAGATAGTTTTGACTTGAAGTTTGTAAAGATTAATAGACCTAGCGTAACAGCTAAGACTGCCGCTGGAGATATTAGTGAGAATGACTTGAATGATTTTCAAAGCTGGCACCATATTATTGAAAATGACTCTACATTGGAAGTATATGAGTCTAGAGTTATAGAGTTTCTAAAAACACTTAGTTAACTTACCTATAAGTACTATATTTTATTAAACAAAATATAGTAGAGGTACTTTAAATGGGAAGGTTTCCTAGGGCAGTTAACAAACAAGCAAGTACGGATTTTAGTTTTGCTGATTCATATATTGAGGAAAGGCGCACAGGCAAATGGAGAAGGATAGAAGTATCTTTTCCACTATCTGATGATCGCGGAGCTTCTAATATTGATTATGCTTCAGAAGAAATGAGAAGGACCTACCGAGGCGTAATACCTAATCCAGGACCAGATTATAACAATCTTGAGGTTAGAGAGCCTTTGAACTTGGCATCTTCAAAATACAGGTTCCTAAGTCCAGCTGTAAACGGGAGCAATGTTCCAGAAGGGTTCTATGGAACTTCAAGCGGAATAGAGCCTATTGTAGAGCCCCCGTTCAGTGAATTCTATGGGTTACCTACAGACAACCCAGTTATAGTAGATAAAGACTTTGAAAATACCTTAACTTCTGGGGCGGAGTTTATTGTGGCCAAAAATACAGCGTACTCTAATCCATTAGGTGAAAACGATTATATCCCAAATGACCCAGATTCTATTGCAGCTGGTAGGTTAAATTGGGAAATAAATCCAAACTATCAAGCACCTACTTCTCCCAATGTTAGATTCCCCATGGGTGCCAGGAAAAGGGCTTTCTTTAAGTCTTAACTTGTACTATTATTAAAGTATGCCAACACCTTCAGGATCAGCATTTCATTTCGCAACTGCCCAGGGTCCACTATCTACAGCTTACGGTGGGATTTTGCCTGATCCAGTTGCATTAGAGCCCCAACAAGTTTTAACAACTTCGGGCTTTGCAACAAATACTGCAGTATCTGGAAGTCTACAGCATCTAATTGTAGAGCCAGGCGACTACCCATCAACAGCAGACGAAAGAGCACTTCGTCGCGGTTCAATAAGAACTAAATAAAATAAAGACCAAATATGGATGACAAAGATAACGAGCTACTTAAAGTGAGTGTAGAGGCTTGGCGCATCAAAGTCGAGAACGATTCTAAAACTGCCAAGATAACAAATCCAGACGGATTTGAAATAAAATTTGCTGATACTTTTATAGATTCCTTTACTAAGTTATTATCAAAAACTGATAGTGAATTAGAGAGAGAGGAGCTAGAAAGGAAAGTATCTTTGCTAAAAGATTTGAACAGGCTTTCTAAAACAGACTTTCCAATCACAGTTTATACCTCGGGCTATATCTATGGGGAAGAAGTAGACTTCGTAGAAGACTTTATGAAAGAAGAGCCGGAGAAGTACGGGTTTACAGCCTTACCAGACGGAAAATATACCTGGCAATCCGTTTGGACTGATGTGTTTATAGATTTAAAATGTCTAGGCGGCGATGAAACTAGATGGTTATATATGGTACAAAATACGGACAGTAGAGACTCCCACTACGAATGCGACTTAAGTATTAATAATGAACTACTGCAAGAAGCTTTCAGGGAAAAAGATTTGGGGCTAATTGAATATTGGAACCACGAAGCAATAAGACTGGAAGATTTACATAAAGGTGAGTCCATTACTTTTACGGCAATGAACCTAGATACAAAAGAGTTTATAACAGAAAGTTTAATTATTCAGTCTGTTAAACTTTGGGTAGAAAAGTTTTTACCCGAGCTAAGTGCAAGGCCAATTATATATCAATCTAAGACATAGTTAGAAGTCCGTACTTTCTAATATTAATGAGGTTGAGAACTATACTAAGCATTCTCTTTTGTTTATTCCTATCAGGACATCAACTAACCCATCCTCCAACTACACAAAATAAACCTAAACTTGTAAAAATAGAAGCCTTGCTGTTTGATAATGCAAAGGGATTTTTTCAACTTAGTTTCTTTGTAGTTGATACCGCCCTCCCGTTTACACAAAAAGAGCACCTTAAATCCTGTAATAGCTTTGATGTAGAAGCTCAAGCAGAACAATCTAGACAATGTACTAATGAGAAATATCTTGACAAGAGGGGGAAACATCTAGATAAATTCGAGTTACCCGTTTGTTATGTAATTACAGATAAATCTCCAGATGTTAAAACTGACCCTTCTGGTATTTTTGATTATATAAATATAGGATTTTTTGATAACGGTAAGGTACTAGCCTTTTACAATACAGAAACTCACGAGATATTTTTAGTAGAGAATTTAGACATTAGAAAAATCTATCGGCACGAATTACAACATAGAATGCTTCATATAGCTGAAGGTGGGGAAAAGGGAGATCACGACAGCGACCTATGGCAAGTATGTGAGCCTGCTAGGTACGACCCTAGTAAAGAGACTATAGAACATGCCAAAAAACACCCAGGCGTTAGAATACCTCTCTAACAGTTTAACAAATCGTACATTTGAAATTATTTTGTAACTCTGCTAAACTACTGAGGGATAGACACACTTATGGCAAAAACTAATACTCCAGAAAAGGGAACTAAAAAATACAAAGACGCGGTTCAAAAGTCTAACGATTTTTATGACAAACATAAGGCGGGCAAGAGAGATCCTAAAACTGGAATAGTTAATAACAAAATAGATTTTGAAAAGCCGTCTACCAGGATTGCTCCAGGATCTCCAATAGGAGGGTTTCTGTGCTTTAGTGAGAACTGCGATCATAGTTTCTCAGTTAATAGAACTACAGCAGGCATATGTTGCCCACACTGTAAAGTTTATTACTCCGTTAAAGTTAATAAACTAACAGACGAGATAGTAGTGAACGGGGTATTAGTTTAAATGACAAACCAGCCGGTTATACCAACTGATGAAAATAAAAAAAAGAGGGGCCGCAAGACAGGATATAGAAAACCTCAAGATTTAAGTAATGGGGTAATAGATCCAGAGAAGATTTTTTTATTCGTCGATAGAAATACAATACCTCCAAACGACTTACAGAGGTTTTTAAAAATTTGTGATGCTTGGATACAAGATTTAGGAGCCGACTCACTATCAGACACTGATATAGAAGAAGTAGCTTTATATGCCAGAGACAGGATTTACATAGACGGTATTTATAGGGGATTTGCTGAGGCAGATACTATAGACCCTAATCTTATTAATCAGATTGAAAAAATGAACAAAGGTATGGAAGCCCGTAAAGAAAACTTGGGCGCAAGATTCAAAGATAGAGGTAAATCCAGAAAAGATAAATCTAATTTTAGTTTTATTAATCTATTTGAGGACTACCAAGAAAATCCAGAAGTCTTTGTACAACAAGCAAAAGATCAAACATTAAAGACGCAAACTGAAAAAAATAACTTTACTAAGTTAGACGACTACATGGAAGCTTTCGGGGCAAGCTCTATACACTCCAGCAATAAAGATAGAAAAGACGAAGAGGAAGGTACTTAAAGTTGACCTTAATAAAAGTACCCACTGTCTATGCATTAGAGAACACACCCTCTCAGCTGATTAAATTTTACAGAGAAAATCCTATTGTTGCCGCATCTCATTTATTAAGAAGAGATGGCCAGCCTCTATATCTAGCACCTATTCAGCAGATAGTTATTACTGAATGGTGGCAAAGTAGATTTAGTATTTTAACTGCTAGTCGAGGGTATGGAAAGTTGCAAGACTTGAATAGTAAAATTCTAACGGATAAAGGCTGGGTCAGAATGGGAGACATTCAATTAGGAGATTCAGTAATAACTCCTAAAGGCACTAAAGCTAGCGTTATGGAGATCCACCCACACGGCAAGCAGGACATATATAAACTTACTTTTCAGGATGGCAGAACCGCGTATGCTGGGCTACCTCATCTGTGGAAATGTATTGGAGTATCAGGCTACGGCTCAAAGTCAAATGAATGGCAATTAAGAACAACGCAAGAGTTAAAAGAGTTTTTAGATACTAAAGCAAAAAATCAACACCAATCTATTCGCATATCTCTTGTAGAAGATAGTTTTATTACGGAGTCCGATAAGGAACTACCAATACATCCTTATATACTTGGGAGAAGTCTCTCTTTAAAAAATTCAATTATACCAGAAGAATTTTTAAATCTATCTAGAGAACAGTCACTAGAACTTATAAAGGGACTATTCGATGCCAACAAGAAACATAAACTTAATAGTTTATGCTATGATTTTTCAGTTCTAATGCCAAATAAAATAATTGCAAGACAGACTCAGCAACTGGTTTGGAAATTAGGTGGATGTTGTTTTCTACATAATAAACATAAAAATAACAACTTCTCAAAGTTATCTATTAAACTATCGAAAAATTCAGGATTAAGAGTATTATCAATAGAAAAATATAGTAATGAAGATTCTCAATGTATTACGATATCAGATCCAGAAGGGCTATATGTAATAGAAGATTATGTTGTAACACACAATTCATTTTCAGCGGCAGTGTATATTGCCTTACAGTGCATGTTATACCCAGGAAAAAGAGCTGGTATATTTGCACCAGCCTTCAGACAGTCCAAACTATTATTTAAAGAATTTGAAAGACTTTATAATGAAAGTCCAATGTTACAAGAATGTATTAGTAGAGCCCCCTCATATTTAAACGATCACTGTATATGTGAATTTAAATCTCCAGGCAAAGGAATGATGGGAAGCTATGTAAAAGCATTGCCAGTGGGATCTGACGGCGGTAAGATCCGTGGAGAGCGATTGAGTTGTATCATCATCGACGAAATTGCCCAATTACCTCAAACTGTATTTAGATCCTCTATTCAACCTATGTTGTCTACAGCTTCTAATCCTATGCTTAGAGTTAAGCAGATAGAGGAGGAGAGGGCTAGAAATAATGGCGAGATAATTACTACTAATAATTTGAGCACCAATGGTTACATTGGAATCACTTCTGGATACTATCAATTTAACTACTGGTGGGAGCAGATATGCTCTTTTTATGAAAATATAAGAACAGGAAAACCTGGTTATAATTTAAGGTTTGTTCCTTACACTGAATTACCCGAAGGCTTCTTAGATATGGCTATCGTAGAAGATGCTAGAGATAACTCACCTTCCCATGTATTTATGACAGAGTGGATGGCTGCTTGGGTAGCAGATTCAGAGGGTGCCTTTCCAATGAGCTTATTGGAGTCTGTTAGGGATCCTAGTATAGTTCCAAAGTCTGGTAGAGATTTAAATGAAGATAAAGGTAAAGAGTATGTATTCGGTATTGATGTCGCCCGCGAAAGAGATTCTACCGCTATAGTTGTAGTCGAAATAGGGTATCCATCTAAAGTAGTACACCTAGTAGAACTAGAACAAATGCCTTTCCCACAACAGTCACGGACAATTTTAAACTTAGTTAGAGCTTTTAATCCTATAATGATTTACATGGATGAATTCGGAGGAGGAAAAGATCTAAAGGATCATTTTGCTGATCCAGAAACTTTAGGATTTTCCGCATCAGAGAAAATTATATCCGTCGATGAGTCCCTTAGCTTTTCTGGTAAAAGAATTTTAAAAACCTGTGTACCCAATCCTGCATTCATTGAAGATGCTAATAACAATACTAAAACCTTGTTAGAGCAAAAGATGATTAAGTTGCCTCATAATAATAACCCTATTGAAGTATCTAGGAATACGGCTAAAGGACAAAAGAAAACTTTAGACCTAGTACAAGAGATGATTAATCAGATAGCTTCTGTTGTTATAACAGGTACTGCCGGAGGCAGATTACATTATGACTTGCCCCGCCTTAAATCTAAAAGCATGTATAATGCTAAGAAGAAGGATTTATACTCTGCTTTTGTTCTAGCCTGCAAGTGCGTCTATGACCTAAAATGGCAGCCTAAGTCTGATAGAAATTTAGTTCAAACTGGAGTTGTTAAAGAGATAGGCAGTAATTTGACTCTTGATTCTAATTCTAATATGATAAGTGGGGATAGAGTTGCAGGTACTATATCACCTATAGACAATAGTGCTTCTGGTTCTAATAGGACTATCATACCAGGCGGCGGGATTATAATCAGTAAACATGTCAGACAAAGAAGATAAATCCTTTAACAGCGTCAAATCAAAGCTTAACGCTAAGCTCCAAGGTTCTGGTACAGAATTTACTGATATTAAAGAAGTAGAGCCAGGTAAGTTCGAACTTACTGCCGTAATGAGTCAAGAACAAATCAACCAACGGTTTGGGTTTGAGAAAGTAGACTATAAAAAGCTAGTTTGCGAAAGAAAAATACAAAGCGGCTCTGTTCTAGAAAAAGTTAAACTTAATGAAGAGTATGAGCAATTAATTCAAAAGCTAGATATAGCTCACGCCAAAGATCAAAAAAACAACCCTAACAGGGAAGTAGCTAGATTAGATATTAAGTACCGAGACCAGTTAAAGAACAGTTATCTAGACCTAAGAGACAAGCCAGCAGAAGAAGTAGAAGCTATAAAGCTCTACGCCAGGTCAGACCAGGAATATTATAGAACTGGAATCTATGGAACTACCTTAGACTTACTATCAGACTTCTCGGCAGCCGGATTTTACAATGAAATCAATAACCTAGAAGTTAAAGAATACTTTGATTCTTGGGTTAAGGACTCAAACTTTATCAACACAGTTAAGAAGATTTTTCATAATCTTTACAAGTATAATGTGTGTTATGTTATGCCCGCCTATGGCCCCTATGAGCCTAATATGGATGGCATCAGTTCTATTCCAGGTAAAGAACCTAACAAGAGTTCTAGGACTGGACTTAAAGCCAGCGTAGCCTATTTCTTAAATGAAATGGTTAGAAAAGAGACTGGCTCAGACATGGACTTTGAAAAGTTCTCGCATTTATATAGTAGCACTGAAATGGGAGCTAAAACTGGTCAAATGCCTATTGCATACACCCTGTTAGACCCTAAGAATATTACTATTATGCCCTCAGGTTTCTTTAATAAGAGTGGTATTATATACAGGAAAGCAGGGTACAAACAAATCAAAGCCTTCCTTAAAGCTATTGATGATGATGCTAAAATAAACAAATCAAGTAAAGATGTAATTAAATTTCTCCCTAGTGGGTTGAAAAAAGCTATTGAAGATAATCAAGACTATTACTTTCAAGATGGAGAAATACATGTTCTCAATCTAAGGAAAGAAGACTTTGAAGGGTATGCTAAACCCAAAGGTTCGAGAGCTTTTGATTCGTTCGATTATAAAGACGAGCTTAAGAAAGCAGATTTTGCTACAGTAGACGGTATTTATAACTACATTTTAAAAGTTACGGTCGGGGACAAAGATAACCCTGTAACAGACCCAACAGTTTTAGAGAATTTAGCAGAAGCCTTTAACACGCCCCAAAAAGCTTTTACAGTAGTATGGAACCACACCCTAGACATCGAAAAGATAACTAGTGGAGAGGTTGGAGCTATCCTAGGTAAGGAGAAGTATGAACCCGTAGAGTCAGATATTACAGCAGCACTAGGAATGGCTAGAGCTTTAATAGATGGCGCAAATATAACTGGTGATGCAGCAAACCTTACAGTCAAAGCTGTTCAAAGTCAGTTAAGATCTGCACGAGAAGTAGTTGAGTTTTGGGTTTACGGCGAATATAAAACAATTGCAAAAGCTTCAGGATTTACTACTTATCCATTTATTAGATGGAAGGAAGGAGTAATTTCTACAGATAGCGATGCTGTTATGAGATCCTCAATGTTAGGGATGTTAGATAGAAAAGCAGTTTCTATTCAGACCTTTATGAGGGAAATGAATCTCGATTACGAAACTGAAGTCCAGAGGATGACAGATGAATTTAGCTTGATCGAAAAAGGTATTCTACAAGCCGGTAGTCCTTTTCAAGCCTCAGCAGCCCCAGATGCAGGGCGACCAGCAGGACAACCTGCAGTTACAAAGAAGCCTGTAGACCAGACCAAGGTAGTAAAGCGCCAAACTAAGGTCCCTAGCGCAACCAATGCCATGTCAGAAGAAGACAGCTTGTTCGTACAGGAAATGGTTGCATCAATTAAAAATTTAGATCCTATCCTACAAGAAAACCTTGTAGGTAGTTTAATAAGAAAGGAAGTTGCAGAGGAAGAGGAAAGTTTAACAGAAATTGATTTTGTTGAGGCTACCTTAGGGACCACTTTAGAGGCCCCTTTAACTATCAAGGACCTCCTAGAATCAGACTAGTTATTGGACAAGTACCATAGTTTAACTTTGTACTTTGTAAATAAGGAAATATCCCAACAACAGTGAGGACCACACAATGGAAGAAGTACAAGTATCCCAAAGCATAGAAGCTTTACTCAAACAACATAGAACTATTAGTTTTGCGCTTACAGCAATTATTAAGTCTTTGAATGAGACATGTTTGTACATGTCCAACGATGAGATGGAAGGCATTATTGAAATGCAGGCTCAGCTTAATCAAATGGCCAAGAATATTGCTGAACAAGTAGATACATTGTATACAAAGTTAAATTTACTGTACACTATACAAAGATTTTCAGATATAGAAATGCCAGAAGAGGATTCTTCTAAGAAGGTATTATAGTGGAACAAAATAAAATATTCTTAGAAGCAATCTTAAAAATAAATGATTTTTCTCCAGCTAGAAAAAAAGAAATAGCTTCTCAACTTTCTCTTCCAGAAAACCAACAAAAAGATTTAATGTTTATGTCTGCTATCTTAGTATCTACAGGTACTAATAAGAATGGTGCAACTTTTCTAGGCTCTGAGCTTGTGAAAGCTAGGGATACTATTGCTTTAAAGCCGCTGGATATAGAACACAAAGAAGATGTAATCATTGGTCATATTGTTTCCAGTATGTATATGGATCAACAAGGCGATGTACTAGACGACAGTGCTATGTACACTGAGCTTGCTTCGGCGGGCGACGACTACAAAACAGTTTCATCAAAGATGGATAAAATGTCTATGGATGTAGGCATAATCTGCGTAGTTTATAGAGACAGATTCAAAGATTTAGCTGACGAAATAGAGGCAGGTGAATGGAAAGTTTCTATGGAATGTTATTACGATAACTACGATGTCAAAGTAGGAGATTTAATTATACCTAGGGCACAAGCCAATAACTATAAGAATCCAGACCCAAAGGTTATAAGAGATTTAAAGTTAGTAGTAGCTGGAACAGCACTAGGCACATCAAAAGTTTCAAGAGTTTTAAGAGGTGTTAAGTTTTGTGGAGTTGGAATCGTTAAGAATCCAGCTAACGAAAGGTCTTTAATTTTAGAGGCCGCCGCAGAAAACATCAAACACGCTGAAGAAAGAGAGGACTTACTAGAAGCTGCCTCAGACTCTACAGAAGTTTTAGAGGGCGTAACAGAAGTAGTTCAAATTGAATCTTCTGGGTATTTTCTTATTAAGAATGCTACAGAAGTAGTTAAAGATTCTTATACAACAGACTATAACGAAGCTTCAGCAGAAGCTATTCGAAGAGCTTCTCTGGATATTACCTCAGGTAAGGGCGAAAATGATTACTTCGTAGTAGCCGCCAAGAGCAAATTCATACCAAGATCAAATATCTCTTTAAACAGTGATAGCGAAGTTATTACATACATTACCAATGATATTGGCAATGTCAAAGAAATCAATCAATTTAGTGGCTCTAAGGAGTCAGCTGAACTAGTTAGTCGCTGGGGACCTAACGAAAGTACCGCAGGTATTTGTGTTAGCTTTGAAAAATATGTTAGAGAAAGACCTAATGACTCTAACAAAGGCAGAATTATAGCTACCCATTGGTGTAAACTATTTAATTCACCTTGCCCAGTTCTTGGTGCCGATGCACATTCTAAGAATTGTTTAAGAAATAAATTTTCTAGAATGGTTAGAGATGAAAATCAGCACGGAGATGCACTAACGGAAACTCCATTTAACCCTAGGAGTACAGTCCCAGTGGAAGACATAGAGTTACTGGCCGGTACTGACTTGCCTTCTCCAAAGACTCAAGACGAAGCCCTTGCCGATAAATTAACAGAAGGCCAGCAGGCACCCAAGAGTTCTGTAAAGACTGTTAAGCCTAAATCAGATACCTTTGAACAACCCTCTGTAGTTATTATGGACTCGGAATTTATACCTGATAAGGTTGCAGATAACCTAGTTAAAATTAATAAAAAGACTACTGTAATAAAAGATCCATACAGAGACTTCCCAATACAGGTAGCTTCTTTAACTAAAGATGAAAGAAAAGAACTAGCCTCAAGTGAATTTGGATTAAGTTCTTCTAGAAAATATCCAATTAACACCAAGGAAAGGCTTATATCTACTATGCAAATGTTTGGTTCATTATTACCAAGCTTAAAAGTTTCAGAACAGAAAGAACTGTTTAATAATATTATTGTTAAGAGTTTAACCCTTAAGGTTAAGACTGATGGTTTTGAAAAAGACTATGGCTCTCTATCCGAAGTTAAGTCTACCTATGGCATACCAAGGTTAGAGCTTTTCCCATTAGAGTCCAGAGAACAAATCATATCGGCAATGTCCAGATTTCGCCACATAAAGGTTGAGATCAGCGAAGCCGAAAAGAAGCAACTGTTTGTAAATATTTTACGGGCCGCAAAAAGCCTTAAAATAGATTCTTCACAGTTTCAAGAAAAATTTAAAGATTTATTACATAATTAATATGAAACTATTTGATTTATTTCCTTTAGAACTAAAGGAACAGGTTGTTGATTTTAGAATTAAACGACACAGAGAAAGTAATAAAATAGAGTATACATTTCCAAGGGTTAAAAAGTTGCCCCTGGAAACTAAGAGACAAGTCCTGTCAGCACTAAATCATTTTTACAATGTTAAAGGTGTTAATAAGGAAGAAATAGAAGTAGGTTCCAAAAAAGTTATACAAAGAGCTAAAATATTCGAAATATGTACTATAGCTTTTTTAAAGCAATTTGAAGCTTATTTAGATAATAACAAACTTTAAAAGTTAGTTAGCGTTAATTTTAGGAGGTTAAGCTAAATGAAAGATATGGAAAAGGAAACTAAAACAGACCCTGAGATTCAGCCAACCTCTAATTCACAGATTGGTTCTGAGCAAGTTCTCGTAGAACTTTCTGCTACACAGCAGAAGTTAGAGGACCTAAACAGAGCTATACTAGATAAAGCTGCCGAAATCGAAGACCTTCATGGCGAGACAATCGCACAAGAAGAGAAATTCGAAGCCGAGGTGAGTTCTTTGAAAGCTCAACTTGATGAGATTTCTAGTAAACTAGAAGCCGCAATCAAGGAGAGGGATGAGGCTGTCAATACCCTTAATTCAATTAAGGAAGAGGCTATGCTTAATGATCGACTTGGTAAACTGAAGGAATTAAAAGTTCTTAGGTCAACCGAGGAAGCTCAAATAAAGCAAGCTGAAAAAGTTAAGTCTATGTCAGCAGAAGAGTTCGATGATTATATCAACGAACTTCTTGATGTTACACAGATTAAACAGACAGATGTTATCCCAGCTTCTTCAGCGACACAGCCTTCGGAATCAGCAGAAACCGAAACTGAGTTAGAGGAAGCCAGTAAAGCTTTGGAATCAGCACCTGAAGCTGCGAAAGATAAAATTCGTATGATGCTCGAAGGTCTATTAAAAACAGAGAAGTCTTCAAAAGACACTTCTACTGTGGAAGACACAGAGTCTGCTGTTAAAGAAATCGCTTCTGAAGGTAAGAAATTATCTTTGTCAGAGGGGTTTATAAAAATGTTAAAGTATAATAACTAAGGAAGGAATAAAAATATGGTTTTAAACCCTAGACAACCTGACATTCAAAATGTGCTATGTAGGCACGACGAACTTAGTGGAACTGCAGAAGCGGGCGCTATTGTATACCTTAGCGGTGACTCAAAAGTCGCTAAAGTAACAGCAAGCGGCAACAAACCTTTTGGTTTGCTTGGCCAGCAAGTAAGAGCGAACGCAGCCGGACTTCCACAGAATTTCGAATTTCCAGGAGCAATTGGTTCTAATCAAGCGCGACTTGGTGATTCAGTACTCGTGTATAGTAAAGGACAATTCGAGACAACACACTATCACTTACCCGCTGGAATAACAGCTGGAGCCGCTCTTTACGCAAGAACTGGCGATGTAACCCACAACAGTAAGTTAGTTGCAGCCGGTGGCGCTGTAGCTCTTGATGAACTTGGAGTTGCAGCAATTGTAGCCGTAGCAGAGAACACTCTAACTACAGCAGAAGCAACTGCAGGTAAAGCACTAAGAGTAAAACTTTTAGTATAAAGAAGGAGGCAAAAATATATGAAAGATAATATTATGAATGAATTTAAAGAGCAACTAAGGGCTCTTTTCAAAGAAACAGCCTCTGATAATCCAGAGGTTCGTAAGGCAATAGCGCAAGCTATTTCTGTACCAATTTTACAAGAAGTCCGTGATGCTTCTCTAGCTCGACAGTTATTTGCTGTAGAACCACTAGAGCCAGGTGCTCAGGCTTCGTACCCAATCGCAGATGATTTTGAGGCTCCAGTATTTATTCTTCCAAAACTTGGAAGAGTTCCTCAGAACCATATCGAATCTCCAGGTGAAGAGGTCTATGTACCAACCTTCAATATTGGAACATCGTTTGATTGGTCTCTTAAATATGCAAGAGATGGCCGTATTGATATTGCTCAAAGAGCAATGAGAAATGCTGCCCGTGCAATCATAGACTACGAGGAAGAGTCAGCTTGGAGACTATTAGCTCCAGCAGCTACCTCAGCTTTCCCTGGAAAGGGACTACTTGGCGCACGACCTGCTCCAATCGTAGAAATTGCTGGCGGCCCTGCTGCAGGCTTTATGTCCAAAGAACTTATCAATCAAATGATTGTTCGAATGGAAAGAAGTCGCAGAACACTAACTGATGTTTACTGTTCCCCAGAGGACATGGCAGATATCAGAGAGTGGGGTGAATCAGAAGTTGATCCAACAACTCGAAGAGAGATTTTCGTTTCTAACGGACGAGGAGAAGTCTTTGGTGTTAAACTCCATAAAGTTCATCAATTAGGCGCAACAGGACGATACAATATTAACTCAAATAACAGTGCATTTGGACTGTTCAGAGTTGGTACTGGTGGTAAGTTCAATGATTATGAACCTACTACAGCTAATGAGGTTAACGCTAACGGCGAAGTAACAACTGCTGGTGAGACTCAGATCTACGGATTTGATCTAACAGCTAATGATTCTCTCGTTATGCCAGTTAAAGCAGAGCTAGAGTTCTGGGATGACCCAGCTCTTCACCGAGAGCAAAAACAAGGATTCTATGGTTGGGAAGAAATCGGCATGGCCGTTCTTGATACTAGAATGATTGTTATGGGTATCGTAGATCGTTCACTTTAATAGTTAATTGATTAATTATTAAAAAAAGCCCTCTTCGGAGGGCTTTTTTATTGCCTAATTTCTGGTTTACAATCTGTTTAAATTAACCTATCATTAGTCTCCAGGGCTTGATATCGCTCAGTCCTTGATGTACTATGGTATATCTACAATCTAAAGGCAAAGGCGTAAATTTTAATGGTGAATGCACCCTCAAGGCCCGTAAAGAAAACGGGAGTAAGACAATCTACAGAAGTAAGGTTTTCCGACAGAGGATACGCTTACGCTCAATCTTCTAGAAGTGGAGAAATCTCTGGATTAGTTAATACTTTTGAATCTTCTAAAAGACCCTTACTGTCTGATATTCCAAGGGGCATTTTAATTCTAAACTCTACAACAAGTTGCTTGGAGGTTAGTGATCCAGGTAATGATAGGTGGGTATCGTTTTGTGCTTCTGGTACAGGAGGTACAGTAGGCTTACCTACAGATGGTTCATTTACAGATGGTCCAGTAGTTATAAATCCATCAGGCACTATCGCAGACGCGCTGGATGCTATAAACGAATACCTAAATACTGTTATATCTATAACCTTTGCTAGTCATTTAGGTACTACCGATGGTAACACTAACGGTGTACTTAACCCCCCAACTTTTAACTTAGGTAGAGTCGCTTCCCCTTCTACTTTTGGCAATCCTTTTTTTACAGGAACTTGGGATACTGATAGTAACAGAGATATAACTAGAGATGCATCAATTACCTGGGCACTTGTACCAGGCCAGGCCATAACTGATTTAAATCAAGGAACTATTTCAGCAAGATTTTTCAACGGTAACAATACTTTAATACATACAGAAACACTATCTCCCGACGACACTTTAAATGACCAAACTAGTTTACCTAATGTAATAATAAGTATTACGGACTTAGTACAGATAGGTTCTAAAAAAGAAGGCTACATAAGTCTAAATATTAATGCAGCAACTTTATTAGCCGGTAGCTCTGGTTACTTAAGGGTAGAGCTAGAACATGTAGTTGGTATTGACACCTATGCCCATCCAGACTTGGAATTCTTTAGGGATGCAAACGCCGCACCAACTATAACTAGCCAGTCTATTACCCTCTCCTCCTCTCCACTTAAGTACCTATCTGGAGTAAGGTTTGCTACTATTAGTGGAATAAATAGACCACAAGTAACAATAGCTATGCTGTCTAATAACATATGGTCAGATACTTATAGAGCAGACCCTATAACAATACAGTCTATTAACTTCGGTATTCCTAACTATAATGTACCTTATAATTCTACGGCAGTAAGCAAAGCTTCTATTTCTCCTCCGACTTCGCCTTTTGTTTTTAATCAAGACTTTACATACTCAGAGCTTAGAGAAATTACGGGAACAAATATACTAAATCCAAATGCAGCAGGTACTTATCTACAAATGAACATTGTAGTAAGAGATCCCTTTACAACTGTAAACGGTGCTAACTTTGGCTCTAGCCCAGCAATTCTTTTAAATACCCTACCAAACCAATCTACTTCGGTAAGTGAAAGATTTACAGATGAAAATTTTAGATTAGAGTCCTCATCGTCAGGCACTCTTGTAATGACTTCTATTAGTGGAATAGGTAGAGGAGCCGATGCATGGGACTCTACACTATCTTTAAATTCAAGAAATGGACTACAAGTAATTAACGGAGCCTTGGTCTACCCAAAATTTAATTTTACTTCTACCGTGCCAGCAAGCAATCCAAATTATACGGCTATTAGCGGGTCTGCAGGAGACCTATCATATGTCAGAAGATTTACGGATCCAGCAGCTATGTCCAGGTCAAATGGAATACTGAGAATTGACGGGCTATCTGAAGTAGATAGAGCAGCAAAGAATATTTTAGTAGAAATTAGAGTAGTCGGTACTCACATACCAGGTAATGGAATCCAAGATATTGGAAATGAAGGTACTGGTTGGTTAAGTTTAAATGATGACTATAATAGCGGGACATTTTTAGGTGATGATGGTGACGGTTGTTTTGTTACAACTCAATCCCAAGTTCAACCTTTCTTTGAATTTACGCTAGGCGGATTTTCTACTGCTTATGCAGCAAATATGGCAATTGAAGTACGAGTTACTTTCAAGAACCCAGTAGCTCTAAATAGGTCAATTACAAGATTGGAAATTACAAACTGGATTTAATTTAAATGGCAGATTTCTCAAGCACAGAAAAAGTTAACGCATCTTGGAAGCATCTATTCTCTATAGTAGGTACTGCCAATGGAACAGGCGCTGGCGGAAAGATGTGGTATGAGGAGACTCTAGCAGGTAGCCATGTTGTGGTACCAAACGATATCTGGTCTGATCCAATTACTCAAGCTGCTAATTTAGTGGCCGCGCAGAATGCATCTATAGCAACTTCAGGTACTATAATTGAAAATAGAAGTGGTGGAGCTGCTATAAGCTTAGTTCCAAATGGCTTAAATTGGAATATAAACTCTGGAAGTATAATCCCAAAGATAGGCTTTCAAATAACTAACACTCATCCAAATCCTACTTACATCAAGTCTATAACTAATGTAGTAGATAATGGGGCCGGAAGCTATACAATTACTTTAAATAATAATACTGGAGTTTCAGCGGGGTCTGCAGTATTAAACAGTAGAATTTATTTGACCGTAGATCCTACATCCAACGGGCTCGCCTGGTTTGCAAGAGCCACTCACGGTAGTAATTTTTCAGTAATAATGAAAGACTTTATACAACCACAGAGATTTGGCAATGGATTTACAGTAAGACTTTTCCAAGCTAACGGTACAGAAATTACTACTACAGCAGGGGCCTGGATATTTAACTGGCAGAACGGACTGCTTCTCTTTGCTAATGGATTTACAGCAGCAAGCTTATCTTACGCACAGCCCCTGTATATTCAGGGATTCCGTTATGTAGGGCAGCGAGGTGGTTCAGGCTCTTCGTTACTGCCTGGAAACCTCAATGATACTTTAAGATTTGACGGTACCAGCTATGTGCCAACCAGCGCCGTTCAATCAGATGGTACAGATTTAATAGTTAATAATAGACTTTCAGTCAGCGGCTCATTACAAGTAGTCTCAGGCATAGCTCCCATAAATTCCTCGTCTCCTGGAGATGAAGGTGAAATTAGATGGGCTGATAACTTCCTATTTATCAGAGCCTCGGGTGGCTGGCAGCGATCAAACTTCCAACGGTTTTAAACCGTAGTAAACTCAACAAAATTGAACATATTATACTATATTGCTCATATAGTTAAATTTAACAGGTATTTCATTTAGATGGATTCTACTATTATAATAGATATAGCAAAAGCTCAGGAAGCTATTACTCATCTTAAAGAGGTTCAAACTGAACTTAAAGAAGACCTTAAAGATTTGGCCAGGTCCTTGGACGAAAACTCAGAAGAAGTTAAAGATATTTTTTATATAGCAGAAACTACTAGAAAAAGACTAGAAGAACTTTCAGAAAAAATAGATTTGGCTTTTGTAGAGTACGATAAGTTATTTGACAAGAAAGAACTGCAGAAAGAAAAAAAACTTACTACCATGGTTCAAGCGTTTATAACAGCAGCAGCACTTATATACGCCTATTTCGCTAAGGCAGGGTTTTAAATGAAGATTCTAGTCGTGGATTCTAATGCTGATTTAGAAGTTTTTTACAGAAGAAAATTAAAATCAATTAGTAAAGAGGTTGACTTTTGTTTAGACACCGAGTCGGCCAAATGTAAGATCAATAAAACGGCGTATGATTTAATACTAGTAAGTCACTTTTTAAAAAATACTCAAGGCAATGAAGTTTATAATTATATTAGAGTATTAGGGTATTCAGGACCAATAGTAGTAGTTGCTACAGGAAAAGACATTCAAAAACTAAGACCTCAATATAACGGTATAAAAGGCTTAGTAAATAAGTCAGCAAGCGATAAGCAGTTTGCTCTAAAGGTATTAGAAGTGGCCAATTCAGATGGCGATCATTACTTCGATACCTGTAAGGAAGTATAAGTATGTTTCAAATAGAGTCAGTATTATCAGTTGAAGAAATGGAAGTAGCTTTTCGAATCCGCCAGTTAATTGGAGATGAGAAAGAGATATTTGTGGACGACACTTACGAAGGCAAAGGATGCGGAGGCGGAAGTGTAGTAGCTTCTGGGACTATGTACCAACTGCAAGAGCCTAAAGGCTATCCACTAGAAGTATATGTGGGGGGCGTAGAATATACAGCAAATACAAACCCATCTGTTCTAGGATATAAGTTTTTAAAATTTAACTCACCAGTGTTAGTGTCGGGTACTAAGATCACAGTAGTTTATGAGCACTTTAGACACTCAGACCAAGAGATCGTTGATACCTACGACTCGGGCTCTTTAACTTATCTTACAGCCCAATGTAACCTGTCTATAGCTGAGTTAGGTATGGATTTACTAGTCCTTGCCACAGCCTACATTTTACTAACAAAAGACATCAGTGTTTATGCTAAATCGGCAGTTGAAATACAAGACTCAGACAGCAGATTTGATGCTAAATCTAGGCCCTCTGCTATGAAAGATATATTGAAAGTTATCGGAGATCAACTCAAGGCAGCACTAGAATCTAGAACAAAATGCAGAATGCTTAGCCTACCTGTATATAAAGTGGAGTAGTTTCAAATGTCTTTGAGAATTCCAGCAGGACTTAAAAAAGAATTTAAAGATGGTTTTGCAGAGTTTATAAAGACTCTTGGTAGACCTGTATCTGCTTACCTTGAGCCTTACAGTGTAGATTGTCCTAATTGCATCGCTGACCTGGTTCAAAAAAAGTCTAGCAATAAATACAATATTTCATTTAAAAGCCCACTAAATATATTTCCAGGAACTTCTATTGAAAGAAAGGTATATCCAATACCTTTTAATGTATTGACAGTTTCGGGTGTTCAGTACAACCCAGCGTTACCTAATCCTAAGATATTACAAGCCTCTGTTTGTCCCGTATGTAAGGGTAAAGGAAACTTAGAAGAAGAGAATGTAGTTTGCTTCCAAGCTTTAGTCACTAGGGGATTACCGAAGAAAGGTGTATACGGCCCAGATACCTTAGATTTATCTGCAGGTAGAGATGGAGTAGATTTAGTTCGTATAAAGACTTACTCTTGTAACTACTCGGTTGTTAGAGACGCCAAATACTTTATAATCGACGGTATTAAAGCAAAGCTAGAAGATCCACCTAGGTTGAAGGGATTGGGTCAAGATGCTATAGTAGAAGGCTATATGACTTATATTCAAGAAGATCAAAGTTCAAGTATAGTATATGACGGTGATAGCCGAATTAACAATAACACAATTGGTACACAATCTAATCAAGCTAGTACAATCACCCCTACTATTCCGCCACATGTAGACGGTGACGATGTATGGTAAAAATAAAAATAAAAGCCAAAGATGGCTCTAGTTTAGAAAAACTAAAACAAAAACTTAAAAGGATTAAGCCAGAATTTAATAAGGCATACGCAATAGAGCTAAAGAAACAGCTTCTAAATCCCTCGTCTGCGGAGCCATATATAGCTATGGCTTTAGCGATCTTATCAGAAATACAATCAGAGTATTGGGGCGGTTCAGGACTTGCCTCACAAGAAGATCCAACAAAAGTAACTGCCAGCTTATACGGCGAAGCCCTGAGATCTGAGATTTTAAAGAACTTTGCTACAGCAGCCAAGACTATAGATGATGCAGCTTTTACAATAAATATCGTATTAATCTCAAATCAATTTTTAGGCATTGGCATGGAAGGTGACGATAAAGGTACTAAACCAATTCAATGGTTGTCCCACTTTCTACTAGGAAACTTAGAAAGCGATCTATACTGGGTTAATGCAGAACATTACGAGATTTTTAAAGGCCAGCCTGGAAGTAACCTAGGTAGATTTGGCGTAGGACACCTGTGGAAAATTACAGGCGAGGAGTCTGCAGTGCTTAATGCAAAATTAAAACGCGCCGGTAAGAGTTATACTGTTGAGGCTTTAAAACACCCTCAATCAGGAAAAGCAGGAAGAGACTGGTTCAGCAAAGTTTGGGACGCTGTTGATTTTTATTCATTAGTACAAGCCCCAGCACTAAATGCAGCATTCGACTCAGTTCAATACAAGCTCTTTAAATAGACTTTAGTTTATTTTTATACTAAGATAAATAGATGTCTTTTTCAGTTATCGTTGCCTACCTAATTATGGCTCTCCTTACAGAAGCCTTAACCGAAGTATTAGTCAAGTCATTTATCTTTCAGAAAGTAAGGGAAGTTATATTTAATTTTAATGTAACCTACTTGACTAAACTCATAACTTGTGGGTATTGTTCTTCTTTTTGGCTTTCGGTTGCTGTTAATATAGCTGCCTACTTTTTATCTGCTTCTTACCCTAGTATATTGTCGATAGTCTTTATCAACTTGCTAGTCAATGTGCTGATAGTACACAGGCTTAGTAACATGCTTCACGGTTCTATAGACAGGTACTTTGACACTAGAAAAGATATAAGATATAATAGAAATTAAATTTGACAAGCAGGAGTTAATTCGATATGAAAGGAACATTAAGATATTTAGGTAGTATGCCAGTGCACTCACTGAAAATAGCCTGGCAGCCAGGAATGGAAGTTAGCTTAGATAAAGTATTCGAGCTACTAGGATCTAATTGCCCTAGTAAGCCAACAGAACTAGATGATGAATTTGTGGGGTGGTTTCACGCCACCTTTATGCCTAGATTAGGCAAAGACTTCGAGTTGTCTTTAGCGGACGACGACTTCTCAGAAGAAGATCGAGTTGAACTTGCTCAAATTAGTAACCCTAAAAAGTCTTCTGGTAAGATTTCCCTAACTACTACTAGTGTGGAAGTCTCTTCTTCTGCAAAAGAGGCCAGGGCAAAGCTAAAAAATATGCGCCATCCAGATGAGGTCGGTCACACAGAGCTAGAGAAGCACGAAGATACTGCCACTCAGAGAATTTCTGCAAGAGAGCAGCTTAAATCCCAACCAAAGCCAGGTAGCCAAGTAATGACGGGAGATGATCTGGCTAAAACAAATAATGTAAAAGCCCTCGTGCTTGATATGGATGGGGGAGCACGAGCAGTCGCACCCATTAGCAAAGAACAAGAAAGATCTGATAACGCTAAGATGGCAAATCTTTCTAGAAGGGCTTCTATTTTAACACCAGACATTATTAATGACGATGGGAGCAGGTCTCAAATTATAATGGGAGAAGACGCTGATCCAGACGCAGTAACTAAAGGGTACTCCAAAAAAGTTATTGATGGCGAAGACCACAGGGTAGTTAATAAAAACAAGAAAGCTTACCCCACTTATTCTGAAGGTGCTGCAGTCCAACCAGAAGACATTATCACAGCCAATCAAACATCAGAAAAAGATGCGGCACTTTTGATAAGTGCTTGTAAAAGTTCTACTGCTTTAAAGGTAGCTAGGATTTATGCAAGAAACACCGGCTCGCAAAGGTTAGTCGAATTAATTGATAGAAAGCTCAGGAGTCTTCCGCCAGGATCGTAATAAAAATGATAGGAGAATGGATTCAAAAGTTACTTTGGCAAGTAATCTCTTTCAAGTTTTTATCCTTTTGGGTTTCTATAGTTTTATTAGTGCTATCCTGGGTAAGCCTGGGCCATCTATATGAAGCCTCTACTCATACAGCGGAAAGGCTTTATAAGCAGGGCTTTATAACTAAAGAGGGCGCTACGCAGATCATTACCCACTCGCAGACAGTCCTATACGACCAGGCCCTTAGTCACTTACTATTATTTTTTGCAGCTATATTTGCTAGTGTGTTTGCAGTAAAAGGCATGTCTTACTACACTGATAGTGTAACTACTAAAGCAGTAATTAATAAAATGCCTGAACAGACTAGTCCAGATGACTTAAAAAAGTATTTGCCTACCTCAGGAAAGTAATGACTATAAAAGAGACTTTAAATAATTTATCTAGTAAAATAAATGAGCTGGCTTTATCTAAGAAAGATATAGTTATTTCAGCAATTCAAGCTACACATCCCGCAGCTTTTCTCGGCAAGCAGTTAGTTACACACTGGTTAGTAATACTGATAGCTTCCTTCGCAGCATATTTTTATATATCTAATATGTTAACGAACGAGTCCCTGAGATCAGAACAACTTAAAGTTGAATTGTCTCGGTTAAATATAGACCTAGAGCAGATGAAGAAAGATAGAGAAATATTTAGAGCAAGAATTAAACAATTAGAAAAAATAAAAGAAAATAATAAGCAACTAAACAAAGAAGTAAAAGACTCCGCTACCAAACTTTCCAGCGAAGAAAAGAAAAAACTACTTCTTCAGTATAGAGATAGACTAATAAACAAGAGGGGTACTAAGTAATGAAAAGCTTCTTAATATGCTTAGGGCTATGTCTACTTATTGCCATGCCCGCACAAGCTCAGGTATGTATAACAGACAGTGATACGGTAGATCTTATCACTCTATTAGATGCCTCGGAGAGGGACATTCAAGTCCTAAGTTCTTGTGAGATTTTAGTTAACGATTTGTATACTCAATTAGAAGATAGAGATGGCAAACTTGTTAGTATTACTAAAGACTTGATTAGAGCAAAGCAGGAAGTTATTAAGTACAAAGACTCAAGTGTAAGGTGGCGTAGAATTGCCGTGTATAGCTCAATTACTGGGGCTATATTATTAGTAATACAGTTAGCACCTATTCTTTAACAGTGGCTACTGCAAAATACTATTTCCTTATTATACACATTTAAGGAACAGTATTATACCAAATGTCTCTAAATAGAAACGAACTAGAATTTGACTCCTTATTTTATTATATAAAAGAAGCTGCCCTAGCTAGGTTCTTTTCGCAAGAAGTAGTTAATGAGCCATTGGTATACCAAAGTTCTCTAGGACCGGACGGAACCCCTAGAAACTCTTATTTAATTGTCGATGAAAAAAGTTCAACATTTGGTACTCTACCCATAGCAAAGGGAAGAGGCTGGACAAGCTTTGATATTGCATCAATAAACCCCACCTCTATCTATAATGTAACTACATCTGGGTATGTACCAACTTATAACACTGAATTTTTAAACTATTCTTTCTCCTTCCCTACTGAAAGAGAAAAAACCTATATTAAAGTATACGACCAGTCAGGTTCTTTAATGGACAAGACTTGGTACCAGGTAGACTATGATAAAGGCAGGATTAGATTCCCTTGTCCCACAACACCTAGCGGAGTTGTAATAAGCGGCCTACTTCCTACGACAATAGATTATAAATTCCATCTAGTATCTTGTTTAGATGGGTGGCCAGAAGATTCTAAAATACCAGAACTTCCTTTTATATCTATCTATCCTACCGAAGAG
>Ga0163144_10001716_pt1 | contig 51397 bp, 41 predicted proteins | sample OliLak19BULKMAT1_FD_123175 | JGI IMG/M metagenome (GOLD analysis project Ga0163144, IMG submission 123175) | Freshwater microbial mat bacterial communities from Lake Vanda, McMurdo Dry Valleys, Antarctica - Oligotrophic Lake LV.19.BULKMAT1 | ecosystem: Environmental > Aquatic > Freshwater >... | reverse complement strand
GGTGACGCGACTGCGTGCGCCAGCGCCGCGGGTGCAAGCACGGGCTGCTGCCACGCCTGCAGCAGGTACATCGGAACCGCCACGAAGCACACGTAGTAGCCGAGCGCGGCGCCTGGACTCATCTGGAACAGAGGATTCAGGGCCTGTGCGCCAGAGAACGCCGCAAGCCCCAGCGCGCTGGCCGCGATGGCGTAGCGCGCGCCGAATCGCCAGCCGTAGCCGACGATGATGGCGAGGAATACGGGTAAGGAAAGGGGCGCGTAATGCCCGCCGAAAGCGGTGAAGGCAGCGGTGACGAAGAGGTCGGTCAACAGCGCCACGCTGAGCCGCAGGTGCAGGCTGGGGGTTCGCTCACAGCCCCGCTTCAGCGCCATCGACCACCCGAGCAGCAGGAGGCCGGCCGGCACATAACTCAGCAGCAGCGGCAGGCAGCGGCAGGCCTCGACAGCCCGCGACAGTGGCAGACCAAGATGCAGCAGCAGCGCCGCGATGACCGAGCCCGTCAGCAGGAGCCTGATCACCGCCTGTTGCACATGTGAATCGGCGCGCGAAGACATCGGCCGTGCCCGCAGGGTCGCCATGTCCGTCATGATCTGCAATCTGCGTTTGAGTTGACGCGCGGGTACAGTGCCACTGACGGTCGACGCGCGCCGCCGCCGGCGGCGCGTTTACGTGAAAGTCTCATGACCCCTCGGCACATGCTTTTTGGCGACAGTGTGCCATGCATGGCAATGTCGACGAAGGGGCCATGCGCGGTACTCGTCGCAGCGTTGGAGGCCTGAAGAGGCTGCACTGTCGCCGGCCGATGGTATCAAGCGCCGGCTGCGCCGCAACAAAAACTGGCCCATCGAGAGCTGACAGGCGGGTGAACTGCGGGCGAGGACGCCGGCTGCAAGGCGCGGGGCCGTCGCGGCGTGCGGTTTAGGGCAGGAAAATGAGCACCGCAGACGGGTCCGCTACGCCGCCAGTGGTGATCGGAGCCGTTTTTCACCCGCCTGCTAACGCACGACCGTCACCGGGCACGGCGCATGGTGCAGCACTTGCGTACTCGTGCTGCCGAGCACGAGCGCCGCGAACGCTGAGCGGCCGCGTGAGCCGATGACGATCAGATCCAAACCCTGTTCCCTGGCAAAGTCGCAGATCGCCTCGGCCGGCTGACCCCACACGATATGTCGCGTGAGGCCGGCCGGCACGTCACCGGTGGCCTGCTGCGCGCTGGTGAACGCCGGGTCCTTGTCCGGATCGTTCATCTGCTTTTCCATGACTTCGAGATATTCGAAATCCGTCAGCGGTGGAATCTCGGACAGCACGCTCAGTTGGTAGATTTCCGGGCTGTGTACGCGCAGCAACGCCACCCCGGCATGGGCGAGTCTGGCAAGTTCGCCGGCATACGTTGCCGCTCTTGAAGACCCCTCGGAGCCATCGATCGGCACCAGGATCTTGCGCATTGAAAAGGTCATGTGTCCTCCTCTTTGAAGGTCGATATCCAGCCTTGAAGATAGCGCCTGCGACGGCCGTATGCGACGGGCGAAAGGACTGCTCGCGCCAGGTAGCTTCGTGTACGGCCAGCCCGGCCGGCAAAGGCAGTGGCGACAGCGGGCGCTTGCCGGGGTCGGCCACGCTCATTACCCTTGCGGGCAGTTCCGGAAAGATGCCTGATGACCACACCAGAAGATTCCGCGCGCTCAGCCAGCGATCTGGCCGCCAGATACGAGGGGCTGATCGAGGCTGCCGTCGACGGCGTGGTGTTGATCGACGAGCGCGGCCGCATCGAAGTGTTCAATCCCGCGGCCGAGCGCATCTTCGGCTACGCGGCCGAGGACGTTGCCGGCCACAACATCACGATGTTGATGCCGCAGGGCGACGCCGCCCGCCACGACGCCCACCTCGACACCTATCACCGGACCGGGCGGCGGCAGATTATCGGCATCGGACGCGAACTGGTGGGACGCCGTCGCAACGGCGACCTGTTTCCGATGGACCTGTCGGTCGGCGAGGTCGCGAGTTCGGAGGGGCGCAAGTACGTCGGCTTCGTGCGCGATCTCACCCAGCGCAAGCGAATGGAAGACACCATCCGTGCGCGCGAAGACGAACTACGCGAAGTCGTCGACAACGTGCCAATCGGCATTTTCACCGCCGAGTTACCGGGCATCATCCAGGCCGCCAATCCGGCCTTGCGTCGCCTGTTGCGTTACGAGGCGGGCGAACTGGCCGGCATGCCTTTCATCCGTCTGCTGTCGGGCGGCGACTATCGCCAGCTGACAGCGATGATCACCGATCTGACGAACGGCGCAGGCGCCGATCGCGTCGCCGAACTGCGGATACGTCGCAAGGACGAAGCCGTGCTCGATGTTGCGCTTCACATCGGTCTCGTGGCGCGTGCGAACACCACCCCGCTGATCGTCGGGATGGTGATCGACCGCACCGAGAAGGTTCGCAGCGAGGAAGTCGCGCGGCAGGCGCGCGAACATCTGGCGCACGTCGGCCGTCTGACCACGCTGGGGGAAATGGCGTCGGCTATCGCGCATGAGATCAACCAGCCGCTGACGGCGATCGCCAATCATGCGCAGGCAGCCCGCCGCCTGCTCTCGATGACTGAACTCGACGTCGAAACACTGCGTGACGCCTGTACGCAGATGGCAGAGCAGGCGCTGCGCGCTGGTCAGGTCGTGCGCCGCATACGCGCGTTCGTCACCAAGCGCGAAAGCAGCAAGGAACTGGCGGATCTGAATGAAATCGTGCGCTCGGTGCTCGAACTGGCAGCGGGTGATGCGCGCGAGGCGGGGGTGCGCGTCGAACTCGATCTGCAGATCTCGCCACCGACGGTGCTCGTTGATCCGGTCCAGCTCCAGCAGGTGTGCCTGAACCTGATTCGTAATGCGATCGACGCCATGGGTGAAACCGCGCCGGAAAAGCGCGCGATCGAAATCAGCAGCAGCGAACAGGACGGGCTGCACGTGCTGTGTTTCGACGATCATGGGCCAGGCATTGCGCCGGCGGCCCGTGATCGACTGTTTTACCCCTTCTTCACGACCAAGGCCGATGGCATGGGCATGGGGCTGTCGATCAGCCAATCCATCGTGGCCGCCCACGGGGGCACACTGAAGTACGAAACCAATGCACACGGTGGCGCCCGCTTCATCATCGCGCTGCCGATCGTCGCCGAGTGACCGGCGGAGCCGGGAGATGAGCGCAGACAGAGAAGTGGTATTCGTCGTCGACGACGACGCGGCAGTGCGCAGTTCGCTTGCCATGCTGCTGAAGTCGATGGCGCTGACGGTCGACACATTCGAATCAGCGAACGAGTTCCTGCAGAGGCTGTCGGCCGACCCGAGCGGTTGCCTCGTGCTGGATATCCGCATGCCGGGCATGAGCGGCATCGAACTGCAGCAACAGCTTAAGCAGCGTGGTTGTCCGTTGCCGATCATCTTCATCACGGGCCATGGCGACGTGTCGATGGCGGTGCATGCCATGCGCGAGGGCGCCGTCGATTTCATCGAGAAGCCGTTTCGAGACCAGGATCTGCTCGATCGTATCTATCAGGCGCTGGCGCGTGACCGCCAACGGCGCCGCGCGGCCGACGAGACCGTGCACATCAAGGAGCGTTTTGCCACGCTCACGCCGCGCGAGCACGAGGTGATGCAACGGGTAGCACGCGGCCAGGCCAACAAGGTCATCGCGATCGAGCTGGGCCTCAGCGAGCGGACCGTCGAGATCCATCGCGCCCGGGTCATGCACAAGACCGGCGCCCGTTCGCTGGCCGAACTGCTGGGCATGGTGGCGAAGCTCGGGCTTGCCTGAGACGTCCGCAACGCCTGGCCGCCGGCGTGGCGTGGCCGATTGAGGATTCGGCCCTACGTATTTCCCCTTACGTAGAACCCGCAGTTGTTTTACGCGGATTCGCGCATACCGCCCCTGGCAGCGGCCGCCTAAAGTTCTGCCCACGATGTGCATATAACCTGGGGGAACCTGCAATGGCCGACAACATCATCAACTTCCCGCCGCTCTACGCGACCTGCGGCAACTGCCGCTGGTCCAAATTCTGCGTGGCACGGGCGCTCGAGCCGGAAAGCCGGGCGCAGGCTGCCAGGAACCTGGTCTGCAGCGGACCGTTGCACCGTGGTGCGCACCTGTTTCGTCAGGGCGATGAACTGAAATCTCTGTACCTCGTGCGCTCGGGATCGGTGAAGGCCTATGTCGACAGTGAAGATGGTTGCGAGCAGACGGTGGCCTTCCATTTCCCGGGAGACCTGCTTGGTTTTGACGCCATCGCCGGCGACCTTCACCAGAGCTCCGCCGTAGCCCTCGAAACGACGGCCGTGTGCAGCATCCCGTATGTCCGGCTGGCGACAGTTGCCATTGAAGTGCCGACGCTGTGGAACGAACTGATGCGCGCTGCCGCGATGCAGCTGATGGACAAGCAGAGCCACGCGTTGTTGCTCGGTCAGAAGTCGGCCCAGGCCCGTTTTGCGAACTTCCTGCTCTTCATCTCCAACCGTTATGCGGCGCGAGGCTGCTCGCGCACCGAGTTCAATCTCAGCATGTCGCGCCAGGAGATTGCGAACTATCTGGCGGTGGCCGTCGAGACCATCAGCCGGCTGTTCACCGATCTGCAGCGTCGCGGTGTCCTCGAAGTCGACCGCCGCTTCGTTCGCATCGTGTCGCTGGACTCGTTGAGCGGGCTGGCGCACGAAGGCCGGGCGCTGGGCGTGTCGCAGGCCTGAGGGGACATGTTCGATACCGACGCCATGACCCGGGACGACCCGGACGCATTGACAACCGTGGTGGTCGTCCACGCTGACGCGTCCGAGCGGAGCAGGCTCGTCCACGCGCTTGAGGCGCGCGGTCACCGGGTCGTCGGCTACGCCAGTGCGCACACGGCCATCGCGTCGATGACGTTGCCGCGCCGCACCGTGCTGCTGGTGGACCATGATCTGCAAGAGATGAGCGGCATCGATTTCATCGATGAAATCCGGGCCCGCGGCCTGCGCCTGCCCACCATCATGACCGTGCCGATGCACGCGGTACAGGCGGCCGTGCAGGCCATCCGCACCGGCGCGACAGACGTGCTCGAAGAACCCCTCGACGACGCTGTGCTCGAGCAATCCGTGCGCCAAGCCCTGGCGCGCAACGGGGACCAGGATCCCGAGACCGTCTGACGGCATCCGACCGCGATCCTTCGAATCCTCAACAGCAGTCCGCGACCTCACTTCAAGGGGCCAGACCGTCGCTAGTCCCGGGTCGACGCAGAAAGCCCGGCATCCGCATGTCGCCCACACCGTCGCGGCACCGAATGTTGACCAGGGTCCTCAGCGCAGGATCTGTTCGATCAGGCGCCAGGCGGCGGTTTCGATGTGCACATGCCACTGGCCAGGTGGCAACTCGCCCAGCGGCGCCCTGTACAGGCCGTGCCCGGTCGCTGGAATCTCGAGCTGGCGATCGAGGCCGGCACGCGTGGCGTGGATGAAGGAAACCTTGATGCGCGGTGGCAGATCGGTCTCGGCGGTGCTTGACAGCCGCACGGTCAGCAGGCCCCCGTCGCTCGTCACGGTGGCCGCAAAGCCGGCGCGCTGGGCAGCTTCATCGCGCGCAAGGACCTTGTTGATTTCGAGCCCCTGCTTGTAATAGTCGTCGACAACCAGACCGTCCCACGAGCGGATTGCGAGGTAAAGAGTCCAGAATCCGCCGATGACGGCGGCCAGCGGGAACGCAATCACGAGCCACACGAGCGGCTCGCGATGCCAGGGTATCTGGCGCTGGACAGAGTTGGTCATGGTATTGGCCCCAGGAATTTGGCTTCGGCGTTGACGGTCAGCGTCGGGTCGTCGACGGCGGTCAGCGTGAACCGTACCGACATGCTGCGGGCCGTCAGGGCCTCTTCGCGCGCACGCAGGGACAGCGGGAAATTGACGACGGCGCCACTCGCCGCGTGGACCGCGGAGACGTTATTGCCGAACGCCAGTCCGTCGATGCCGTCCACAGTCAAATGGTACTGGTGCGCGGCATCGTCCTTGTTGATCACCTTCAACAGGTAAACGTTCTCGATCTGGCCGGCGGTTTCCCGGTACAGCTGGTTGCGGTCATGCAGCACATCCAGTCCGATCGGCAGACGCTGCGCCAGGCGCCAGCCAAACAGCCCGCACAGGAGCACGAGTATCACCCCGTAAACGATGATGCGGGGCCGCAGCACATGCGTCTTGCCGCCGTCGAGTTCGTGTTGAGTCGTATAGCGGATGAGGCCACGCGGATACTTCATCTTGTCCATGACGTCGTTGCAGACATCGATGCAGGCCGAGCAGCCGATGCATTCGTATTGCAGACCCTTGCGGATGTCGATGCCGGTCGGGCAGACCTGCACGCACATCGTACAGTTGATGCAGTCGCCGAGGCCCTCGGCCCGCGGATCGGCGCTGGCGCGCCGCGCGCCGCGCGGCTCCCCACGCTTCCCGTCGTAGGAGATCACGAACGTGTCCTTGTCGAACATCGCACTCTGGAAGCGGGCGTACGGACACATGTACTTGCAGACCTGCTCACGCATGAAGCCGGCGTTGCCATAGGTCGCGAAGCCGTAGAACCCGAGCCAGAACCACTCCCAGGGCCCGAGATCGAACGCGGCGAGGCTTACCGCCAGTTCGCGTGCCGGCGTGAAATAGGAGACAAACATGAAGCCGGTGAACAGGGAGAACGTGATCCAGATGGCGTGTTTGCTCGCCTTCAGGCGGAATTTCCGCAGGCTCAACGGTGACTGATCGAGCTTCATCTGCTGTTGCCGGCTGCCTTCGATGAGCCGCTCGATCCACAGGAAGGATTCAGTCCACACCGTCTGCGGGCAGGCGTAACCGCACCACAGCCGCCCGGCCAGCGCAGTGAAGAAGAACAGGCTGTAGGCGGCGAGCATCAGCAGGAAGGTCAGGTACAGGAAGTCCTGCGGCCACAGCGTCAGCCCGAACAGATAGAACTTGCGCGCCGGCAAATCGAACAGCACGGCCTGGCGGCCATTCCACTGCGCCCATGGCAGGCAATAGAAGACGCCGAGCAGCACCGTGGCGGCTGCGACGCGCGCCGTCGCGAATACGCCGTGCACCTCGCGCGGATAAATCTTCTGACTCTTCTCATACAGCGCGTCGTCAACGTCATGCGCCGGCCCCGGTGCGCGCGCACGGGGGGACTTGGTGCCGGGTTCGGGGCTGTTCATGGGCGGGTCTTCGGCGGCTGTGCGGTCGATACACCCGGCGGGGCCGGATAGACGAAGAACACCGCCAGCAGCGCCGAACTGGCCGCGAGCAGCCAGCACAGCAGAAAGCCGATGGTATAGGCCCCGACGCGACTGAGCTCGGGAAAATGGACGCAGTTCTTCAGTTCAAGCGGGTCTATCGCCGAGAAGAAGGCGCCGGTCGCCACGCCGGCCATCAGGAAGGTGATCCAGAGCACGGCCGCCACGCGCTGCGGCGTTGGTATCCAGCCTGTCTTGTCCCACAGCGGCATGGCGGTTGACCTGCTTATTCAGTCTTCATAATGGGCGGCGCCGCTGCCGCCCAGGCTCAGCACATAGGCGGCAAGCAGGTGGACTTTGGCTTCACCCAGCAGTTCGCCGTGCGCCGGCATCACCCCGTAGCGGCCTTTGTCGACTGATTCGGCGATCTTTTGGGTGCTGCCGCCGTAGAGCCAGATGTCGTCGGTCAGGTTCGGCGCGCCCATCAGCGGATTGCCCTTGCCATTCGGTCCATGGCAGGCCGTGCAATTGGTCTGAAAGACCGGCTGCCCCTTGCCCGCCGCGGCGTCGTCCGTGGCCCGGCCCGACAGTTTCTCGACATAGGCCGTGACCTGCTGGACGCCGTCGGCGCCGATGATTGCGCCCCAGGCCGGCATCGCCGCCTGACGGCCGTTGAGAATGGAGGTCTTCACCATTGCCGGTTCGCCGCCGTAGAGCCAGTCGCTGTCCCGGAGGTTCGGAAAACCGCGCGCACCACCGGCATCCGAGCCGTGGCAGGTCGTGCAGTAGGTCGAGAACAGGCGCCCGCCGATTTTCTGCGCCTCCGGATCCTGCGCCAGCTGCGCGAGATCCATGCCCGCGAATTTGTCGAACAGCGGCGCGTATTTCGCGTTCGCCGCGGCAATCTCCGCTTCGTATTGATTCTGCTGGGTCCAACCCAGCAGACCCTGGTAGGTGCCGAGACCCGGATACGCAATCAGATACAGCACCGCCCAGATGATCGTGAGGTAGAACATGTTCAGCCACCAGCGCGGCAGCGGATTGTTGTACTCCTCCAGATCGTCATCCCAGACGTGGCCCGACGTTTCCACGGGACCACTCCCGGTGCGGCGTGCGGACAGTTTCCAAGCCAGCAAGAACAGGGCGATCAGGCTCACGATCGTGACGATCGTAATGAACAGGCTCCAGCCGCCGCTCGTGAAATCAGCCATGACGCTCTACTCCGGGAATCTCGTTTAATCTGCCAGTTCGTCGTCTGCTTCGAGCGGCAGGCGGGCTGCCGCATCGAAGTCGGCGCAGCGTGCGCCGCTCCAGGCCCACAGGCCGATGCCGACCATGAGCACGCAGACGATGACGGTCCAGGTCGAAAAAATCACACTGATGATTTCGCTGCTCATCGCTTGAACTTCACTGCGGTGCCGAGACCCTGCAGATAGGACACCATCGCATCCAACTCGGTCTTGCCCTCGATGGCGGCCGGCGCGGCCTCGATTGCCTCGTCGGTGTACGGCACGCCGACGCGACGCAGCGCGATCAGTTTGGCCCTGATGTCATCGGTCGGCAGCGTGGTCGTCGCCAGCCAGGGGTAGGACGGCATGATCGACTCCGGCACGACGTCACGCGGATTCGTCAGGTGCACACGGTGCCATTCGTCGCTGTAGCGGCCACCGACGCGCGCGAGGTCGGGCCCCGTGCGCTTCGAGCCCCATTGAAAAGGGTGGTCGTAGACGAACTCGCCGGCCAGTGAGTAGTGGCCATAGCGCTCGGTCTCTGCGCGGAACGGACGCACCATCTGCGAATGACACAAATAGCAGCCCTCACGGATGTAGATGTCACGCCCGCTGAGGCTGAGCGCGTCGTAGGGCTTCACGCCTGCGACCGGCTGGGTGGTGGAGTTCATGAAGAACAGCGGCACGATTTGCACGATGCCACCGACGCTGATCGTCAGCACGATCAGCAGCATCATCAAACCGATGTTCTTCTCAATCTTTTGGTGAAAGCTTGCCATGATGCAGACCCTCAGTGCGCGACAGCGGGAACGGCTACCGGCGCAATCACCGGTTGCGCGTGGGCAATCGTGCGGTAGATGTTGTAGCACATGATTAAAGTGCCACCGAGGAACATCACACCGCCGAGCAGCCGGATAATGTAGAACGGATGCATGGCCTTGACGGTCTCGATGAACGCGTAGGTCAGCGTGCCGTCGTCATTCACCGCGCGCCACATCAGACCCTGCATGATGCCGGCCACCCACATCGCGGTGATGTAAAGCACGATGCCGAGCGTGGAGACCCAGAAGTGGGTTTCAACGAGCTTCAGGCTGTACAGTTCCCGACCGTAGAGGCGCGGAATCAGGTAGTACAGGCAGCCCATCGAGATGAAAGCCACCCAGCCGAGCGCACCGGAATGCACGTGCCCGATGGTCCAGTCCGTGTAGTGCGACAGCGCATTGACCGTCTTGATCGACATCATCGGGCCTTCGAAGGTCGACATGCCGTAGAACGACACCGACACCACCATGAAGCGCAGCACGGGATCCGTGCGCAGCTTATGCCAGGCGCCCGAGAGGGTCATGATGCCGTTGATCATCCCGCCCCACGACGGCGCGAGGAGCACGATCGACATCACCATGCCCAGCGACTGCGCCCAGTTCGGCAGCGCGGTGTAATGCAGATGATGCGGGCCGGCCCAGATGTAGGTGAACACCAGCGCCCAGAAGTGCACGATCGACAACCGGTAGGAATACACCGGCCGGCCGGCCTGCTTCGGGATGAAGTAATACATCATGCCGAGGAAGCCCGCGGTCAGGAAGAAGCCGACTGCATTGTGGCCGTACCACCACTGCACCATTGCATCCTGCACGCCGGCATACGCGGAGTAGGACTTCAGCGGCCCGACCGGGATCGCGGCGCTGTTGACGATATGGAGCACGGCGACCGTGATGATGAAGGCGCCGAAGAACCAGTTGGCGACATACACATGCTTGATGCGCCGTTTCATGATCGTGCCGAAGAACACCACCGCGTAAGCGACCCACACCACCGCGATCAGGATGTCGATTGGCCATTCGAGCTCGGCATATTCTTTCGACGTCGTGATGCCGAGCGGCAGGGTGATGGCCGCGAGCACGATCACGAGCTGCCAGCCCCAGAACACGAAGCTTGCAAGCGCGTCACCGAACAGCCGCGCATGACAGGTGCGCTGGACGACGTAGAAGGACGAGGCGAACAGGGCGCAGCCACCGAAGGCGAAGATCACCGCGTTCGTGTGCAGCGGCCGCAGGCGGCCGAAGGTCAGCCAGGGGATGTCGAAATTCAAGGCGGGCCAGCACAGCTGGGCGGCAATGATCACCCCGACGAGCATGCCCACCACGCCCCAGACGAGCGTCATCAGCGCAAACTGACGGACAACCTTGTAATTGTATGTTTCTGTATTTGCCATCCGGATTGCTCCCATTAATGCGCCTGAGCGCCCCGCAGTCCGGCAGCAGAACTGCGATGCAACAAGCGAACGCTATTCTGTTGTCTCGGGCCGTTTGGTTCGTGATCCAGGTCAATTTTGCCGTGCGATCCCGCAGCCAAGATGCAAACCCGTAACGACATGAAGGCAGCGATGGGACATTCGGATGCCCTGACGGCCAGGCTCGCAGCGCCGCACGCACGCGGCGCCCGGACAGTACAGTGCTATCACTGCGGCGACGAGGTGCCGCGTGGCAAGCAGTGGGCCGCGCTGCTCGATGGCGAACGACGCCCGCTGTGTTGTGCTGGCTGCCAGGCCGCGGCGGAGACGATCGCCGCGCATGGGCTCGAAGCCTTCTATACGCAGCGCACGGCGCCGGGCGCGCGACCGAATGGCCCAACACCCGACCTTGGGGCATATGACGATCCCGCGCTGGACGCCGCCTGCCCGCTGCTTGCCGATGGCGTGCGCGAGGCGCATCTCGTCCTCGAAGGCCTGCGCTGCGCGGCCTGCGCCTGGCTCTTGGAATCGAATGCGCGGCGGGTGCCCGGCGTGCTCGAGATCAGCGTGAACCTCGCCAACCGGCAGGCTTCCCTGCGGTTCGACCCGGCGGTCGCCAGGCTCAGCGATATTCTGGGTGCAATCTGGTCGCTCGGTTATCGGGCGTATCCGTTCGACGCGCAGCGGCGGCAGGCCGGGTTGCAGCGCGAACGCCGCGACTATCTGCGGCGGCTGGGGGTCGCGGGGCTGTTCGGCATGCAGGTGATGATGGTGGCCACCGCACTGTATTTCGATCCGACCGCGAGCGGCGTCGGCCGCTACCTCAGTGTCTTGAACTGGCTGAATCTCGCGATGACCCTGCCGATCGTCGCCTATGCGGCAACACCGTTCTACCGGGGCGCCTGGCGCGCCGTGCGCAGCGGCCATCTCGGCATGGATGTTCCCGTCACGCTCGGCATCGTGCTCGCCTTTGCCGGCAGTGCCTGGCACACGATCATCGGCGGCGCCACCTATTTTGATTCCGTGGCGATGTTCGTAACCCTGCTGCTGACTGCGCGTTACCTTGAACTCGTCATGCAGCAGCGTGCCTCCTGCCTGCTCGATCACGCCACGCGCATCATGCCGGCCTATGTCGAGCGCATCGACTGCGCAAACGGAGCGCGCGACCTGGTCCGCGTGGCCGTGCGGAACCTGCAGCCCGGCGATCGGCTGTTGATCAAACCGGGCAGCACGCTGCCGGTGGACGGGGTGGTGCGCGTCGGCGAGTCGAGCTGCGATGAAAGCGTGTTGACCGGCGAAAGCGTGCCTGTGCCGCGACGGGCGGGTGATGCGGTGCTGAGCGGCAGCGTGAACGTCGAGTCGCCGCTGGAAATTGAAGTCACGGCCGTTGGCCAGGGCGTGTTCATGGCGCGCATCGCCGATCTCGTGGCGCGCGCCGCGGCCGGCAAGCCGCAATTGGCCCAGCTCGCCAGCCGCATCGCCGGCTGGTTCGTGGCCGGCGTGCTGGCCGTGGCGGTCGTGGGTGCGCTGGTCCACGGCCTGTGGCTGGGGCAGCCCTGGTTGCCGGTGGTGGTGGCGGTGCTGGTCATTTCCTGTCCGTGCGCGCTGGCGCTGGCCACGCCTGCGGCGCTGACGGCGGCCAGCGGCGCGCTGCTGGCACGCGGCGTCGCGGTGCTGCGCACGGGGGCGCTCGAGGATCTGGTGTCCGTCACGCATATCGTGTTCGACAAGACCGGCACGCTGACCGCCGGCCGACTGCGTCTGCAGCGGGTGATCACGCACACCGACGTTGCGCAAGTGAATTGCCGGCAAGTCGCTGCCGCACTCGAAGAGGGATCGGAACACCCGCTGGCCACCGCGCTGATCGATGCGGCCGAGGGGTTGCCGAAACTGCGCGTCAGCGCCTTGCGCAACCAGCCTGGCGCCGGCCTCGAGGGCACCATTGACGGCGTGCGTTATGCGCTGGGTTCGCGCGCCTTCATCGCTGGTCGGGTCGCGGGTCTGCGGCCGGCCACCGACGACGCCGAAGGGCCTGAACAGGAAGCGCTGCTCGCCGCCGATGGCCGCCTGCTCGCCGAGTTCAAGCTCCGCGACACCATCCGCCCGGATGCGGCGGCGACGCTCGCGGCCCTGCGCGCCGCCGGCATCCGGCTCGCGATGTTCAGCGGTGACCGGCCGGCTGTCGCCGCGCGCGTGGGGGCGACGCTCGGCATCGACGACGTGCGCGGAGGCATGACGCCGCCGCAAAAGCTCGCGGCGCTGGAAGCCTTGCAGGCCGCAGGCGCGGTGGTAGCAGTGGTGGGCGACGGCGTCAACGATGCGCCGATGCTGGCCCGCGCGTCGATTGCGATTGCAGTGGCCAATGCCGCCGAACACGCGAAGCTGAACGCCGACCTGGTGCTGCTGCGGGATGAAATCGCCGGCGTGGCGGCGGCCTGCGAGCTCGCGCGCCGCACGCGACGCGTGATGCGGCAAAACCTGTGGTGGGCGCTGGGCTACAACGCGGTCGCACTGCCGCTGGCGCTGGCCGGCTTCGTCGCGCCGTGGCTGGCCGCTGTGTGCATGTCGGCCAGTTCACTGGTGGTGACGATCAACGCGGCGCGTCTGCGCCGCACGGTGGCCAATCAAGGAGTCTGAGCGTTGGAAATCATTTATCTGCTGATCGCGGTGTCGCTGGTGCTGGTCGGCCTCATCACCTGGGCCTTCCTGTGGGCCGTCAACAGCGGCCAGTTCGACAATCTCGATGCGCCGGGCACCGCTATTCTGATGGACGACGACAAACCCTGAGTGACGGAAGTGGACGCTCAGGCGTGGGTGAGCTGCGGTGGGGCTAATGGCGCGCGTCTCCGGGCACCGCCGGCGCCGCGTGCTGCATGCCCGCATGGCCCTGATCGCTGGGCTCGCCGGCAGCCGGCGCGGCCTGTCCGGCGTGGGCCGCATGCTCATGGCCGCCACCGAGCCACTGCAGTCCGTACCAGATCAGCGCCAGGCCGATCAGCGTGGCGCCGGCGTAGCGTCGCAGGCTCGCGCCCGGATTCAGGCCACCGAGACGCTGGGCCAGCGCGCTGGCCACAATCATGCCGGGCAAGGTGCCGGCACCGAAGGCGAGCATGGTCAGTGCGCCGCCGGTGACGGAACCCGTGCCGGCAGCGACGGGCAGCATCGCGTAGACCAGACCGCAGGGCAGAAAGCCCCAGACGAGGCCCGCGGGCAAGGCCTTGCCGACGCGATCTATCGGCAGCAGATGGCGGGTCAACGGATGCAAACGACGCCACAGGCGCAGACCCTGTGTCTCAACCCAGCCGTTGCGCGGCAGCCAGCCGCCAAGGCGCAGGCCGGCCAACAGCAGCGCGGCGAGGCCAAGCAGTTGCAGGGCCCGGTAGGCAAGTGCACCGTCGCCGGCGGGCGCGGTCGCGATCAGCCCCGCGATCGCACCCATGCCGGTGTAGCTCGCGATGCGGCCGAGGTTGTAGGCCAGGGCAAGCGGCAGCCGCGCCGCCTGGCGACCCCCGGCACCGAGCGACAGCGCGGCGACGATGCCGCCGCACATGCCCCAGCAATGCAGGGCGCTCAGCAGGCCGGCACTCGCGGCCATGATCAGGGTCGGCAGCACGTCAGATGTCCAGGCGATGCAAGCGGGGAAGTTTAACCGGCAGGTGGAAAACGGCTGCGACCACCGCCTGCGGCGTTGCGGGGCCGTCTGCGCTTCGCGACGGCCCCGCGCCTTGCAGGCGGCGCCCTCGCGCGCTTTGCGCGAGCCTGTTAATGACCTGGATTCCGTGGGTGCCTGATCTGACGCGTGATCGGCCGCGCATCCGGTCGCCTTGCTGATGATGACGCCGGTTGGAGTGACGGTGTCGCGGCACTATAGTGGGCGACCTGCCCGACGCACTGCTGTCGATGACACATCGGGCCTCGCTGCAACAGCCGCTCCCGGCGCGGTGTGTGGAGAAAAAATGATGACTGTATCGAATCGTCGGGTTGTTGTGATCGGTGCCGGCGCCGCCGGTCTTGGGGTCGCGGCGCGGCTCGCCCGCACGCCGGGCATCGATACTATTCTCGTCGATCCGGCCGGGCATCATTTCTATCAGCCATTGTGGACCCTGGTCGGTGGTGGCGTGTTTCCAAAGGAGAGCAGCCGACGCCCGATGGCAGAGCTGATCCCCGCCGGCGTGCGCTGGGTGCGTGCCGAGGCCAGCGAATTCCGGCCCGAGGACAATGCGGTCGTCACGCGAGACGGTGAGACACTGTCTTATGATGCGCTGGTCGTCGCGCCCGGCATCCAGATCAACTGGGGCCAGATCGCGGGCCTCAAAGAGAATCTGGGCCGCAACGGGATCTGCAGCAACTACAGTTTTGAGTCCGTGAACTCGACCTGGGAAACGCTGCAGCGCTTGCGCAGCGGCCGCGCGTTGTTCACGTTTCCGACGACACCAATCAAGTGCGCCGGCGCGCCGCTGAAGATCATGTTTCTCGCTGAGGACCATCTGCGCCGCACCGGGGCGCGCGCGGCGACGGAAGTCGTCTACATGTGCGGGGTGGCCTCGATCTTTCGCGCGCCGAAGTACGCTGCTGAACTGGTCAAGATTGCCGCCGCGCGCGACGTCGCCGTTCATTACAAGCAGGACCTCGTGAGTCTGCGGGCCGAGCAGAAGGAAGCGGTGTTTCGTGACACCGAATCCGGTACGGAGCGCGTTGAAAAGTACGACATGATTCACGTCTCGCCGCCGATGGGCCCGCCCGATCTGATCAGACACAGTCCACTGGCGGACGCCGCAGGCTGGGTCGAGGTGAAGCGCGACACCCTGCAGCACACACGTTACCCGAACATCTTCAGCCTCGGCGACGCGAGCAGCCTGCCGACGTCCAAGACCGCTGCCGCGATCCGCGCGCAGGCGCCGGTGCTGGTCGAGAATCTGCGCGCGGTGCTCGACGGCCGCGCGCCGCGTGCGGTCTACAATGGCTACACCTCGTGTCCGCTGATCACGGCCTATGGCCGCCTGATGCTCGCCGAGTTCGATTACGACCTCAAACCCTGCGAAACCTTCCCGTTCGATCAGGGCAAGGAACGGCGCAGCATGTATCTGCTGAAGAAGTACGTCTTGCCGTTCATGTATTGGCAGGCCTTGGTGCGCGGCCGCAAATGGCCGTGGCCGCTCCCGGAAGGCGCGCCTGAGCACGGCTGAGGCGTACGCCGCACCCGCTTTGTTGCCCCTCGCTGGCGGGCCCCACGCCCGGATGAAGCGACCCCGGAGATCAGCATGCGCCGCACTATGAATGGCATCGGCCTCGGCGGCGCCTGCGTCGTCACGCTGTAGGGCCGGGCCGCCTGAATCGGCTTGAACCTGATCGCGGGTTCCCGGAACTCAATTCTGCCACCGGGCCTGCTCGCCGCCGGAAAAGGGGCGAGCCCTTCGCTGGCGCGTGTATTCGTGACAGAATCCGCCGACCCACGCCCACATGGGGCATGAGAGGGAATGTGAGACAGGCATGTCGATGAGACACCGCGACTGAGAGTCGCCTCAGGGCGGCGAAGGGTGCGCGCAAGGCTGGTCGAACGCAGGAGGCGGTCGCACAGCAAATAATCAGCTGAAGGAGGTTCAAACAATGCATATCAAGAAATACGGCAAGGATTTCAGCCGCCGGCATTTCCTGCAGACCATGGGCGCAGGATTTACCGCTGGCGTGCTGGCTCCGCTGTGGGACGTCATCGCCGAAGACGGTGACATCACCAAGGCGTATCCGGAAGAGCTGCTGTCGCTCGACCTGTACACCAAAGGCAAAGTGAAGGCAGGTCAGCAGCTGACCGCCGACAACGTCGACTATGTCAAGGACTTGCTGGATGAAGTCACCTACATCCAGGTGAAGCAGCAGGGCCGCGTGATCGACCTCGCCGAAACGACCACCAACGTGATGGTCATGAATCCGCCGCCGTACATCGAGGCGACGCTCAAGAACCAGGGCCAGGCCAAGTTCGACGAAAAAGGCAATGTGGTCGCGGCTGACGGCGGTCCGTGGATCGGCGGCAATCCGTTTCCGAAGCCGAAAGATGCGGGCGAAGTCATCGCCGGTCACAACCTGAGCTGGGGCCGTTACGACGTCGCGCAGTACTGCATCGACGAGTTCGACATGGACGGCGACGGCAACGAACAGTACCACTACAATTTCTGGTGGTGTGAAGTGGCCGGTACCGGCCGCATCACGACCGACCCGAAGCCGGTGCTGCGCGACAACGGCAAGTACCTCCGCTACCAGTCAGCGGTGTGGACCTACCCGAACGACGTCAAGGGCACCTCGATTCTGAACATCTGGCCCTACGACGCGACCCAGTATCCCGACTTCTTCGGCTACCTCCCGGCCTTCAAGCGTGTGCGTCGCTTCCCGACGAACCAGCGCTTCGAGCCCGTGATCGCCGGCTCCACGTTCTTCCTGACGGACGCCTGGATGACGGGCGACCCGACGTTGACCTGGGGCAACTTCAAGCTGATTGGCCGCGGCCCGGCGCTGTGCTGCGTGCACGACAACTGGCAGGGCGGTCGCGATCCGGAGAACTGGAAACACCTGCGTCACGGTGGCAAGGCGAACCAGAAGTTCTTCAACACCACCATGCAGCTGTGCCCTGAGGTCTACATCGTGGAACTCGAGCCTACCGGCTACCCGCGTGCGCCCTACAGCAAGAAGCGGATTTGGTACGATGCGCGTCACGTGACCCCGCAGGTCATGAACAGCTTCGACCGCCGCGGCCAGGTGTGGAAGCAGTGGGAAGGCGGCTTCGACTGGTACGAGAAGGACGGCAACTCCTACAACGGCAAGCGCCTGTCGCACCCGGTGTGGAGCTGGACGCACGTGCACTCGCACGACATCCAGAGCGACCGAATCACGAGCTTCGAGCACGTGCCGCGCGTTGCCGGTGGTATCGAGGTGAACATGAACAACCCAGATGCCTACGATCAGTTCACGACTGAAGCTGCGATTCGCCGCCTCGGTACTTAAGACTTTCAAGTCTGTTCCCGGCGGTCGTTCCGGCCGCCGGGCTTTTCAAATCACGCCGCGGCGAATCTTCTCCAACCTCCCTCCCCGGACTGCCCTCAGGCAGCGGGCGCTACTTCTTCTTGCATGCCATCCAGCACGCTTCTGTGATCGGGAAAGTGGCGCAGCAGGTCAAGGCAGGCCTTGCGTGCCTGCTCGTGATCCGACGCATTGTGCTTGCGGCTTGCCTTGCGCGGTTTGCGCGGGAAGCGCCCCATGCCCGCGAGGATGCAGAACCATGAGGTCGGGCTGTACGCCATCTGTGCGCTCTGGCGTTTGATTTCAGTCAGCAGATCGCCGCCGCTGTCCCACACCGCCAGAATCTCCCGCACCGAATCCGACATCACCTCGTTCTCACGCGCCGCTACCCAGTAGGGCGTATCGCTGCGCGTGTTCAGCTTGTAATGCATGTAGATGTAGTCGCGGATGCTGTCGTAGATCCGATTGACCTTGGTGTTGAAGTCGTCGCGTAAGCGCGCCGGGCTGTCAGCCTTGGCGTAAGCCAGAATCAGGTTCTCGATCGTGTCCTGCACGATCATCAGGGCCGTAGCCTCGAGCGGCTCGATGAAACCCTGTGCGAGCCCGATCGCAACGCAGTTGTGCTCCCAGGTGCGTTCGAGCCGGCCCACGCGCATTTTCAGATGGCGGGCCTCGACCTTCGGATCGTGCTGCTGGAGGTGTGCGCGCAGTGCCTGTTCGGCCGCCGCTTCGTCGAGGTAGTCCGATGCATAAACGTAGCCGTTGCCGTAGCGGTTGGTCAGCGGAATCTTCCACGCCCAGCCGCATTTCATGGCGCCGGAGACGGTTTCGGACGGCAGTGAATCGGGCGTGTCGAGCGGTGTCGGCATGGCCACCGCGCGATCGTTGAACAGATACGGCCTGTAGCTCTGAAACGGCACGCCGAGCGACTTGCAGATCAGCACACTCGCGAATCCCGTGCAGTCGACGAACAGGTCGGCATCGAGGAAACCGTGGCGGGTGGTTGCAACGCCCGCGATGTCGCCGGAGGCCTGCCGCGTCACGCCAGTGACGGTATCGACCAGATGTTCGACGCCGCGCGCCGTGCACCAGCTTCGCAGAAACTCGCCGATCAGCCGCGCATCGAAATGGTAGGCATAGTCGGCCTGATAGCCGAGCCGGGCGGCGGGGAAGGGCGCCCGGCGCTTCTTTGCGACCCAGTTCGACGGAAAGAAATTGTCGGGGTTCGCATTGGCCTCGATGTTGTGCTGGCGTAGCACCACGTTCTGATAGAACGCGCGAATGAACGGTTCGTCGGAGGCCGTAAAAAACGGATGATAATAGCTTTCGTAGCCCGGTCGCGTGGACCAGCCCGGAAAGCGGATCCCGCACTTGTAGGTGCCGTTGCAGGCGGGCATCCATTGGTGATCAGCAATGCCCAGCCGCGCGAAGAAGCGCCGCATCTTCGGCGTCGACCCTTCGCCGACCCCGATGATGCCGATGGTATCGGATTCAATCAGTGACACGCGGGTGCCCAGCGGGCCCCACGCATGATTCAGCAAGGCCGCGCACATCCAGCCAGCAGTGCCGCCGCCAACGATCAACACCCGGGACGGTACGCGCCCGGGGACCCCAGATTCTGCCAGCATGTTTGCTCCTCGTCTCCTGTTCAGTCACCGTCGCCGATCGGTGCGGTCTGGCCGCGATTTATTGCGCAGCGGTGCACCGCCGGTATTAGCAGTAAAACCATGCTAGCGCGAACCCGACAGCTTTGGCACGACCTGCTTCGACGCTGCCAACGCCCGACGTCGTGGCGAGCGCGTGTCACCGATCCGATCACGCCCGCGGTCGTCGTTCATGTGCGGCTCATCGAGGACTGGCAGCGCCGGGTGCTGATCCGTCGGGTGGTGATCCTCATGTGCGCGCGGCGTGGGGCAAACTCGAGTGCGCGGCGAGATCATCGCCGGCCTCGTGCTGCCCTTCGTATTCGGCATTGCGTTCGCCGGTCTGCGGAACGACATCGGCGCCCTGCCGGGAGCTGCGCTCGCGCTGAGCATGATCCTTGCGAAGCCGTCGCGCAGCAGAATCTGCTCGATCAGCGCCAGTATTTCTTGCGCGCACCGAAGCGGCACCACGCCGTCACGCGCAGCCGAAACGAAGACCGGATGCGAGATCATCACGCCATTGCCGGATCTGATGCGGAGGCCTCAAGTGTTGCGTGTCGGTGCGCTTCAGTTCAAGGCGATTCGCACGCGAATGCAGGGATGACGATCACTTCTGATGAGGACTGCTGATCCGCGCGGCACGGGGTCGAAGTTGTCCTACGATCTGCTGCGCCGCAACACCTGTGTGCTGGTTTTTCGGCTAATTGACACCCTCAGACAGGCTCCATATAGTCCGGCCAAGTCCCTGTGTGGACTGCTTCATCTGCACCGATGAGGCCCGGCCAAATACGGAATGCGGCCGCGAGGATGGTGGGGTCAGGGTGACACGCAAAAGCGCTCCTGCTGCGTGTCAAGCGCCACCAGACCATAACCAATACAACAATTCGTTCTACCAAAGGGATTCCGTCGAGGACATCTGCCCGCGATGAACCGGCCGCGCTGCCGGACCATGTCGGCCAGTGGATTGCCCGTCGCCCAAACTCAGGTTGAAACAGCAATGGGACTTCGTCATCGATTCGCGGCTTGGGTGATCAACAATCGCGGCATTTCAATCGGCATATTGCTGGCGATCACTGCGTTCTTCGGGGTGGGCCTGATCCACGTCCAGATCAAGACCATCTTTTCGGATCTCTTCCCGAAGGATCACCCGTTCGTTCAGACCTTCAAGGACCACGGCAACTTCGGCAATCCGCTGACGGTCGTGATGATGGTCAAGCGCAAGGACGGGGACATCTATAACAAGGAAACCCTGGCCAAAGTCTGGAACATGACGCGCGACATCGACCTTGCGCCGTCCGTCGACCACGACCAGATCATCTCCATCGCCACTGAAAAGGCGCGCTATGCCGAGGCCACGCCCTACGGTGTCGACATCAAACCGCTGATGGATGCCAAGGCACCGGAGACCGCGGAAGAGCTCGCCGATTTCCGTCATCGCGTCGACCGCGCGAACAATGTCAGAACCTTCCTGATCTCGAGCGACGAAACCGCCACCATCGTGCAGGCGACCTTCATCGAGCGCACGCTCGACTATGGCGTAACCTTCAAATATGTGCAGGATATGGTCGAGCGTGAGCGGGACGAGCATCACGAGATCTACGCCGCCGGCCAACCGATGCTGACGGGTTGGGTCTATACCTATCAGGTGCAGATGCTCAGTATCTTCGGCATCACTGCTGCCGCGCTGATTTTGTCTCTCGTCGTCTACATGCGGAACATTCCCGGGGTGGTCGCGCCGATTACCGTCAGTATCGTCGGCGGCATCTGGGGTTTCGGCCTGACGGGTTGGCTGCGGCAGCCGATTGAGCCGTTGATCATGGTGGTGCCGATGCTGCTGGTCGCGCGCGCGTTCTCGCACTGCGTGCAATATCTCGAGCGCTATTACGAAATCCTCTACGAGGTGAAGGACAAGAGAAAGGCCGCGCAGATTTCGCTCGGCGTGATGATGGCGCCTGGCATTCTCGGCATCATCACCGACTGCGTGTGTCTGTTCCTGATCTCCATCGCGCCGATTCCGGTCATGGAACGCTTCGCGCTGTTCACCGGCTTCTGGGCGATGGCCCTCATACCGACGGACGTCTTCCTGTCGGCGCTGCTGGCGTCCTACCTCCCGACGCCGAAGAACGTGGCGCAGCTGATCGGCAAGTCGGACGAGAAATCCTGGCATGACAAGCTGATCGCCATGCTCGGCGTCATCGGCAGCCTGAGCCATGGCAAGCGGGCAGTGCCGACGAGCATGGTCTTCTCAGTGCTTGCCGTCATTGCCATCTATACGTCGATGCAGCTGCGCATCGGCAATCCGGTGGAAGGCAGCAATCTGCTGTTCGAGGATTCCCAGTTCAACACGGCGGTGCGCGCGATAAACTCGCACTTTCCGGGTCTCATGACGCTCGAAATCGTGTTCGAGACCAAGGGCGAGGGTGAGGCGGCACCGCGTATTCTGCGCGAGGCGCACACCCTGGCGACCATGCTCAAGATCCAGCGCCTGCTGGAATCCGAGCCTACGCCGCCCGAAGCCACGTTGTCGTTTGCCGATTACCTGCCGGAGGCGAACCGTCTGTTCGGTGGCGGTAACCCGAAATGGTCGCCGATCGATCCGGTCGACCAGTCCGTTGACGGCGCCGTGACGGCGCTGCTGCTCGGTTCGAACGCCAAGAACTACGGCCACGTATCGGACTTCACGATGCAGAACGGCACGCTGTCGCTCTGGTACAAGAACAACAAGCAGGAAACCGTCGACATGGCGCTCAAGCAGGCGCGGGCGGCGGTGGATGCGGTGGGCGAGGACCATCCGACTTTCAGGGTCCGCATGGCCACCGGTGCGATCGCACTCCAGCAATCGGTGAACGATGTCGTCAGCCAGAACAAATGGCTGATCCTCGGCCTGCTGAACATCATCATTCTGTGCATCACCAGCCTCGCCTATCGCTCGCTGCTCGCCGGCATCCTGTTGCTGGTCCCGGTGAATCTGTCGAATGCGATGCTCGAAGCGGTGATGGTGCTGATGGGCATCGGTCTGGACGTCAACAGCCTGCCGATCGCGAGTATCGGTATCGGCGTCGGTATCGACTACGGTATCTATCTGTTGAGCCGGATGTGCGAGGAATTCCAGGATTCCAAACACTACGGGACCGCCATCCAGCGCGCCGTTCAGACTTCAGGGAAAGCCATTTTTTTCACCGCGACGATCGTGATGGTCAGCATCATGCCGTGGTATTTCCTGTCTGATTTGAAGTTCCTGGCCGACATGGGCCTGCTGCTGGTAATGGTGATGACCATCAACATGGTCATCTCGCTCGTGGTGCTGCCGCTGCTCGTGTGGTGGGTCAAACCGGGCTTTATAGCGTCGGAACATCAGCTGATTTCGGAAAAGGTGGACCTGTCCGCCCATACAGCCTGAGTGCGGCAGGACATGATTTTCAAGACTATCTGTACGGGGAATAACGTGAACATGATGAATACGGTGCTGGGCAGGGGCGCTCGCGCGCTGATTGGGGCCACGGTCGGCCTGGGCGTGCTGATGGCGGCCGCGCAATCCGTGATGGCCGAGGACGCGGCGGCGGAGCAACTGGCGGTGGTCCACAACGGCATCCCGCACGACGCGATTTACGCGATGAAGATCAACGGCAAAGAGGGCCTGGCGTCGGGGGCGTTCGGCAAGCTGCTGGAAACGAAGGACGGCGGCGCCAGCTGGGCCGAAATCGAGTCCGGCAGCGAACTGGGCCTGTTCGGCATCGTGGTCGAGGGCGAGCACCGCATCATCGTCGGCCAGCGCGGCACGGTGCTGCTGGGCAGTGCGGACGGGAAATGGACGCCGGCCCAGAGCGGGACGGAATCACGCCTGTTGAACGTTGACGTCAACCAGGCCGGGCTTGCAATCGCGGTCGGCGAGTTCGGCACCATCATGCGCTCTAAGGACGGGGGCAAGTCCTGGGACCAGCGCACGATCGACTGGACCACCTTCCGCGACGACGGCTATGAGCCGCATATTTACGCCGTGGATGTCCAGGACGACGGCCGCATCGTCATCGGTGCCGAGTTCGCCTATGTCATCGTCTCGGACGATGGCGGCGAGACGTTCTCGCTCGCGCACAAGGGCGAGAAATCCATCTTCGCCATGGCCATGCTCGGTGATGGCACCGGTTATGCGGTGGGCCAGGAGGGGCTGGTGCTGAAGTCTAGCGACAATGGCGCGACCTGGGCGGAGCTGAACGCCGGCTCCACCGCCAACCTGTTCGGGGTCTGGGCATCGCCCCAGGGCGAAATCGTGGCCACCGGCATGCGTGCCCTGCTTCGCAGCAGCGATGCCGGCGCGAGCTTTACCTCGGCCACGGATCTCAGCGTGGTGCGCAACTGGTACGTGCCGGTCGCCATGGGCCAGGCCGAGTTCAAGGGCGACGGCGGCGCCATGGTGCAGGAAGTCGTCTATATCGCCGGCTACCAGGGCACGATTGCCCGCGTGTTGCGCTGAAGCATAAGAACCAGGATGTCCTGTGGCGTAAAGGCCTAGTTCCCTGCGCCACAGGTCCCCATCAGAATGGGGGATATCAGTGGTTGAACATTGGCGGTCGATGGGCTAGATTGCGCCAAATGGGTAATAATGTCGCCAGCGCGCGTCATTTTCGCCCGGGAAGTCGAAAAACTGTTGCATTCAAGCAACGCGGCATGGGAGCCGATAGCAGAACCTGCGGCCCACGAGGACAGGTAGCTGTGGTTACCATCCAACGGGGGACGAAGAGCAATCTCACGTTTAGCATGAGGAGAGCGGGAGTGGATAAAAATTACATGTTGCGCATGATGCTCGCCGGCGGTGTCACCGCTGGCGTACTGGCATCAGGAGCCGCACAAGCCGTTGATTTCAATATCACCGGCTTCGTGCGCCAGGAAATCGCGGTTTCCGTCACCGATGACGAAAACCCGTTTAATCAGTCAGGCAACCCGTTCAACGGTCTTGTGGTGCCGAACACCACGAACCCGGCGATTTCGACGGGTAAGGGTTTTCCGTACGACAACGGCACCTACGCCACCGGCCTCGGCAACGTCGGGACTCGCGGTGCGGCTTATTTCGGCGGCGGTAACGGCGGCATCTTCGGCCGTATGAACGGCAACAGTGGCGGCGGCTGCGGCGCGGCCGGCACCTGCGGCGACTACGCGACAGCCGCCCGCGAAGATAGCAACTTCAATCTGTTCGCCACGCGCGCCGAAATCGACGTGCAGGCGCAGTGGACGGATTCAATCAAAACCTTCGTGAAGTTCCGCGCCTTCGGCGAAGCGGTCAGCAACTTCTCGGATACCTTCACCGGCGATCATTTCCGCTCCACCGGCGGTGGTTGGCACGGCGGCAGCGCCGGCAATATGCTCGAGTGGAACTCGCCGGACTTCATCGTCGACATTCCGGCGGCCTACCTGGACTACAACAACGGCTCGCTGTGGGTCCGCGCCGGTCAGCAGCAGATCGCCTGGGGTGAAGCCTACTTCTTCCGCGTCTTCGACGTGCCGAACGGCCTGGATACCCGCCGTCACTTCACGCTCGACGTCGCTGCCGAAGAGTTCGCCGACAAACGCGTCGCGTCACCGGGCGTGCGCGTGAGCTACACGTTCAACAATGGCTTCGAACTGGACACCTTCGTGCAGATGTTCGCGCCGACCACCATCGTCGGTACCAACACGCCGTATAACGTCGTAGCGTCCGGCTTCAGCTGGCGCGACAGCACGGGTGAGTTCGACGAAGCGGCGAACACGCTGAACTTTGGCGGCCGCCTGAACATGCCGCTGACCGACAAACTGACCGTTGGCCTGATGGCGGTGAACCGCCGCAACCCGGACGGCGTGGTGCGTTGGGAAGATGCGCCGCTGACCCTGTCCGATGGCACGGCGAACCCGTTCTGCTTCGGCGCGAACAACGCTGCGGCGGCGGCCCTTGGTGGCGCGGTGACTGACACCAACGGCAACGGCATCACGGACACTGTCGAACTCACGACCCCGCTCGCCGGCGGCCTGTGCGGCTCGAACGCCGCGCCGGACCCGATGGGCACCGCGTCCTGGGCGGAATGGTTCACGATGGCCGGCAAGTCCCGCCTGAACCCGACGGAAGGCGTGCTGGGCTTCCTGAACGGCGGCGCGCTGAACCCGAGTGGCACGAACGCTTCCACGCTGGCCGGCGCCAACTTTGGCCTCGGCACGCCGCAGCAGCTGTTCGACTCGCTCTGCCAGGGCGGCAACTGCACGGTCAACAGCAACCGCGACCCGTACCTGGTGGCGAACGCCCGGGCCACGCTCGACGCGTTCTTCAACTCCTTCGCCTTCCCGCGCGGTTTCATCACCCGCGAGTTCAAGCGCGAGAGCATCTTCGGTACGTCCTTCAACTACATCCTCGAGTCCACACCGGGTACGTGGCTGGACCAGTTGATCATCCGCGGCGAAGTCAGCTACACGCCGGACAAGAAATTCACGGCGCTGGACCTGCGCGGTGGTGCGTTCATCGAGAGCGACGAGATCGCCTCTGCGCTGATTCTCGAGAAGTACCACAACGTGTTCCCGGACCTGCCAGCAACCTACCTGGTGGCCCAGTGGATGCACAAGACGGATTCCGATCTGTTCGGCCGTCATCTGAGCGGCAACCAGCATGACTTCGATGACGACGCCCAGTGCCTCGTGCTTGCCGGGAATCAAGCCAGCAACGCCTCGCGTTGCGGTCGGCCGGAAGGCCAGGACAGCGCAAACTATGTGTCCTTCGCCTTCCAGCAGCCGTTCCCGAACCTGATCTGGCGCGCAGACTTCGCGATGCTGATCGACGTTCAGGGCGGCATGCTGTTGCAGCCGGGCCTGCGCTACAAGCCCAGCACCGACTGGCAGTTCGATCTCTATGCCAACATTCTCCAGGACTTCTCGCCTGGTCAGAATGATGACGTGGTCGAAACGCTCGATTTCGCGGATGAAGTCTTCGCCCGCGTGAGCTTCTACTTCTAGGAAGCCCACGCAAGCTCATGTGAGTTTCAGGGCCGGCTAATCGCCGGCCCTTTCTTTTGCGCGGTGCACCCCCTTAAACTCGGCACAGTTCAACCGAGATTGTTACCGCCCCGCCGTAGCCACGCCGGCCGCGCGCCCGCTAATCCCTGCGCACGCCCTGTTCGCTGTTGATGTCCGGCCGGTCAGACTCGATACTCAGGAATCGATTGCCATGCAAGATCCCGTCAGCTATGTCCTGAGTTCTGCCCGCACGCTCGTCGAACTTGGGGGGCCGGTGGTCGCGGTCCAGATCGCCGTGTCAGTGATGGGCCTTGCGCTGGTGCTCTACAAGTTTTTCCAGTTCGGCCTGTTGAACAGCGGCCGCTTCGAACCGCTCCGCCGCGCCGTTGCGCTGTGGCAGCAGGGGGACCGCGATCAGGCCCGCAGCCAGCTCGACAAATCCGGGCTCGCGCTCGCCGGCGATGTGAAGTTTGGCCTCGAGCATCTCGATACCGCGCCACGTGACGCGCTCCGCGAGGAACTGGCGCGGCGCGGCACCGGCTTCGTCAAACCCTACGGCAGCCTGCTGCGCTCCATCGAACTCATCTACTACCTCTCGCCGGTGCTCGGCCTGCTCGGCACGGTGCTCGGCATGATTGACGCGTTCCGCGATCTCGCCGCCGTCGCCGGGGCCGATCAGAACTCGAACGCGCTGGCCGCCGGCATCTGGGAAGCGCTGCTGACGACCGCCGTCGGCCTCGTGATTGCGATCCCGTTCACCGTGTTTCACGCCATGCTTGAAACCCGCTATGAACGCATCGGGGACTACAGCGCAGACGTACTGACGCGCGTGATGACGGCCAAGGTCGCCTGAAGCAGCGTGCCGCAGAAAGCCTGACGCCAGCAACGCCTGTGTCAAGCGCATGAGCATGCCCCCCGATAGCATTCAACTCGGCATGGCACGCCGCAAACGCAGCGCCGCCAAGCTGTCGTTGACGCCGCTCGTCGACTGCGTCTTCATCCTGCTGATCTTCTTCATGCTCCAGAGCAATCTGCTGGTGCCGCACAGCATGAATCTGCAGCAGACGAAGCGGGAGGAAGCTCCGACGGCAGTTGCCGCGAACGACAAACCCACCGTGCTGTACATCGAACTGCACGCGGATGGCAGTCTGTGGCTCGACGGCGATCGGCATACCGAGGGCTCGCTGCGGGCAGCCCTGCGCGGGGTGGACATCGCGCGCGTGAAGTCGGCGATAGTCGCCGCCGATCAGGGCGTTCCCCTGCAGCAGGCGGTGGACGTGATCGACCTGCTCAACGCGCGCGGGCTCACCAGCGTCGCGCTGCGGGAAGCGCGGCAGTTCAAGTGACGCTGCGATTGATCCAGTGCGTTCATCGCGGGAGCGGCGCCCGATGATCGACAGCAGCGGCAAGCAGACCCTGCTCAACGCAGGCGGCGTCGGCAACTCGAGGGACCGCCGCCTCGAAAGCACGTTCTTCATGATCAACGTGATCTTTCTGCTGCTGCTGTTCTTCGTGGTGGCCGGCAATCTGAACATGAACATTGAAATCAGCCCACCGCGCGCCGATGCGACACAGGCGATGTCGACCAGCGCCGCCCAGCTCGTGATCGACGCGAAGGGCAGACTGCGCTTCAACGCCGCGGATCTTGAACTGGCGGCGCTGCCGGCTGCGATAGCGGCGGCGGGCCGGATCCCCGAACTGTCGATTTCTGCCGATGCCGGGGTCGATGCGGTGGTGGTCGCCAAGGTGCTCGAGGCGCTGGCGGGAAGCGACATTGCGCGGATCACGCTCGTCACGCTGGGCCGCGCCGGCGCAACGCCCGCGACGCAGCGCGACCGCTAAGCCCCGATGCTGCGCTGGCCATTCTGGGTGGTGTTGTTCACGGTGTCCCTGCTCGTGCATGCGCTGATTTCCGCGCGTGTCGGTCAGGACATCCAGGCCGGCATCGACGCCAGCCAACGTGCCGCGCTGGCGCGCGCCAATCAGCAGAAAGTGGTCGTCAAGCTCGAGCCGGCCGAGGCGCTGCCCGAGGAAGAGGACCAACCGCTCACAGACGAGCCACTCGATTTCGAGGAGGAATTCGAACTCGAGCCGCCGGAAATCCTGCGCGCGCCGCAGGCGGTCGTGCCGCCGCCGCCCAATGTGCCGCTGGCGTTGACTGCGCAGGCCGGCGGCGCTGGCGAAGATCCGATGCCGATTCAGATCGCGCAACCCACCCAAAACACCCGGGCGATCGCCGGCCGCGCCACGGTGCCGACCGTCGGCATCCTGGCGCCGATAACCGCCGGCGGCACCAGTGGTGGTGAAGGGGGCGGCATCGCCGCGTTTGGCGTGGGGATCGGCAACGCGCTGGGCGGATCGTCGAATCAGTTCGCCGCCTACATCCAGGGCATGCGCGAAGGTGGCCTCGACGTCCTGTTCGTGGTCGACGCCACGGGCTCGATGGGCTGGGTGCTCGATGAAGTGAAGTCGCGCATCATCGATATCGCGGCCGTCGTGCGCTCACTGGTGCCCATCGCCCGCTTCGGCGTCGTCGCCTACCGCGACAAGGGAGATCCGGACTTTGTCACCAAGTCACAGCCGCTGACCTTCAGCACGCTGAAGGTCCAGGGCTTTCTCGGCGCGCTGCGCGCCGCAGGCGGCGGCAACATGTTCGAAGCCGTGTATGACGGCGTCAAGCTTGGCGTCCAAGGCTCCGACTGGCGCAGCGGCGCGCGCAAAATCATCATTCTAATCGGCGACGCCCCGCCGGACGAGGACGCCTTGCCGGATGTCATTCGTGAAGTCCGGCGCTTCGCCGGCAGCGGCGGCGTGGTGTCGACGCTGGACGTCAGCGATCAGTCGAATCCGGCGGTGATCGAGGCGCGGGTCGGGCGCAAGGTCAACCGCGCGCTGTACCGCGATGAGGCGATGTACCAGTTCAGGAACATTGCTGACGCAGGCAATGGCGACGCGGCGACGCTCGAAGGCAATGTCACGCTGACGCGCCGGCTCGTCATCCTGATCATGGGCGACCAGTTCGCGCGTGAAATGCAGGCGCTGCTGGAGCTCATCTGATGCGCCTGCTGCCACTCAGGCGTGTCGGTGTGTGGCGCAACTGCCTGCTGTGGCTGCTGGCGTTGGGTCCGCTCACGCTCACCGCAGGCGAAGATCCGCTCGTGCGCGCGCAGGGCCTGCTCGCCGGTCTGGGGCCGGCTACGCCCACCGACACCTATGCCCAGACCGCGCGCGATTTCGGCGCCGTCGTCGATGAGGTTCGACAGGCCGGCGCCAGCGACGCGACGCTGATCGCCCTGCGCAAGCTTGCCGCCGACATGCGCAAGCGCGCCCAGGACCGGCTGCAGCGCGCAGAGGCCGTGGCGGGTGATGACGAAGGCGCGCTTGAAAGCCTGTACCGCTCGCAGGTCTGGGAGCATTTGAGCTTCTCGTTGTCGGCCTTTCCGTTCTGGGGCTCGTGGCTCGATCTGAGTCTGGCCGAGCGCCCGTCGCAGGCGGGCAACCGGGTGCAACTGCTGTGGCGCGCCAAGCGCGGTTTCCGCGCGGCTTCGATGCAGATCTATCAGCCGAGTCTCGTCTACGGCGGCTGGCTGGGCGTGGGCTTCGTGGCGCACGCTGAAGGGCAGGTGTCACGTGCCCGGCAGATCTTCGACAGCCTGAAGCAGGCCCTGTCCTTCGATGCGAATCATCCGGTGCGCAAAATCGTCGAGCAGGAACTGGCCCGCCTGGATGGCCGTGCGCCGGCGCCGACGGCGGCTGCGGCGGTGCCCGCGCGCGCCGCGACCCCTGCGGAGCGCTTCGCTGGCGAGCGCGCCGAGGTCTTTGCGCTGCTGGCCCAGCACCGCAAAACCAAATCAGGCGCCCGCGACGCGGCCGCGAAGCTGCGCACGGTCATCGACGCCGGCGACATGGACATGCAGCTGCTGGTCGATGTGCTGAAGTTTCAGGCCGAAATCGTCAGCCAGGATCTGCGCGAGTACACCGATCTCGTCGGCGCCGAGTTCGCCTTCACGAACCAGCAGTGGTTCAGTGCGGTGCAGAAGTACAAGGCGTTCTTCGCGCAACAGGCGCGCGGCCAGGGCATGCAGTTCGAACGCTTTCGCTACCGCCATGCGGTGGCCTGCTTCAAGGCCGATCTGACCACTGAAGCGGCGCAGATCGCCGAGCGTCTGCTGCAGACGACGCTGGATCCCGAGCTGCGCAAAGCCGCCACCAAGCTGGCCTATGTCGCGCGCGCGCAGCGGCTCGATGCGAAATCGACGGTCGCTGCGCGGCGGGCGCTAGCGGCTGCCGCGCAGCGTTTTCTGGCGGCAAGCCCGTCAGATCCCGATGCCGATGGCGCGCGCGTGGTGCTCGCGCAGGCGAGCGGCGACACGGACGCGGCGCTAAAACTGCTGTCGGGGGTCAAGCGCGGCGGCCGCTACGCCAGCGGGGTCGACACCACCCGCTTTTATGTCATCGCGAAGCAGTTCTCGAAGGTCGCCAATACGGTCGGCCCCGGTGTGGAGGGACTCGCGCGGCAAGGCCTGAACGCCTGGGACGGCCTGCCCGCCGAGCAGAAGAAGGTCCCGGACAACTATGCGTTCTATCTGCAGTTGAAAGCCGTTGGCGACCGGGATCCGGCGGCGGTGCTGAAGGAGATCGAGCGTGCCGAACAGAAGCCGGAGGTGAGTGCAACGAGCCGGCGCGCCTACTTCTGGGCCCGGCTGCGCTGCTATGACCGGCTCGGCGTGCCCGAGCGCGTGCGCGATGACATCAGCAGGCTGGGGGATGCGATGGTGCCGGGCTGGATGGCTGAAGCCCTGTATCCCTGGGTGCGCAAGCTGGCCGATCCGTCGGCCCAGGTGTCGTTCGCGGCCCTGCTCGCGCCGAAGCTGAAACCCCTGCCCGAGATGGAGCGGCGTTTCCGTCTGCTCGAGATTGAAACCCTCCTCACGCTCGGGCGCGGCGAGGAGGCATACACCGCCGCGCGCAAACTGATCGCAGATTATCCGAAGGCGGGCGACGGCTATCGTGTCCTGGCGCAGTCCGCGGCGCGCACCAAACGCCTGATCGAGGCCGACAATGCCTGGGCCGTGATCACGGACAAGGTGCCGCCGAGTTTCGAAGTCTGGTGGGAAGGCATGTTGAGCCGGATCGAACTGCGCGCCGGCTCCACGCGTCCGGCGGCGGCCTGCGAACTGGTGGAGAAAGTGGCACGGCAGCCGAAAGCGCCGAACCGGGATTTCGAACAACGCTGGTCATCACTGCGCCAGCGCGTGGACTGCGCGCCCGCGTCTTGACGCTGCCGCGCGAGCACCAGAGGGTGCATGAAGGTCCGCCAGCGCCGCCGCGGCGGGCCCTCTTCTACGCAACCGCAAAGGAGCATTTATGCGCGTGATCGATTTCTTCGACAAGGCCGTGTTGGCACAACCGGAACGCACGGCCTTCGTTTCGAAGGAGCGCAGCTACACCTATCGTGAGATGGATGCGCTGTCACTGCGGATTGCGCGCGCGATCGTGACGCAGGGCCTGAGCGACACCGGCCGCATCGCCGTGTATGCGCCGAACGATGTCACCGCGTTCGCCTGTGTGCTGGCCAGTTTCCGCGCCAATGCCACGTGGGTGCCGATCAACGCCCGCAACGCGCTCGATGCCAACATCGATTTCATGAACCTCACCGAGTGCGAGTGGCTGTTCTATCACAGCAGCTTTGCCGACAACGTGTGTGAAATTCGCGCCCAGGTGCCGACGCTGAACGCCGTGATCTGCATCGACACCGACGGCGACAACGCGCCGTCGCTGAGCCGCTTCATGCCGCAGGGCGATGGGCAGGAGATCCCTGATTTGCCCTATGACGCCCAGCGCATGGCGACGATTCTCGGGACCGGCGGAACCACCGGCCGCTCGAAAGGGATCATGTGGAACAACCTGACGTGGTCCACCCTGATTGCCGAAACTTCCATCACGATGCCGAGTGAGCGCCCCGTGGTGCATCTTTGCGCGGCGCCGATGACGCATGCGGCCGGCATCCTGACCTTCATGCTGACGCCGCAGTGTCCGACAAACGTGGTGCTCGAGAAGATCGATCCGCTCGAGATCATGGAGACCATCCAGCGCCATCGCGTCACGCACGTGTTCCTGCCGCCGACCGCCCTCTACGCGATGCTCTCGCATCCACGTGTACGCGAGTTCGATTACTCGTCGCTGACGCATTTCCTGATCGCCGCTTCGCCAGTGTCGCCGGACAAGCTGGCTGAAGCCGTCGACGTCTTCGGACCCTGCATGTGCCAGTGTTACGGGCAGGTTGAAACGCCGATGCTGATCACCTATCTGCCGCCCGCCGAGCTGGCTGCCGCCGCGCGCGAGCCCGCGCTGCGGCATCGCCTGAAGAGCTGCGGCAAACCCTGCGCGCTGACGCGCATGGCGATCATGGATGACGAGGGCGCCATCCTGCCGCGCGGCGAACGGGGTGAAATAGTCGCTCGCGGCGACCTGGTGGCGCCGCTGTATTACCGCAACCCTGAGGGCACCGCCGAAGCCCGGCGATTCGGCTGGCATCACACCGGCGACGTTGCGTTCCGGGATGAAGAGGGTTATGTCTACATCGTCGATCGCAAGAAGGACATGATCATCACCGGCGGTTTCAACGTGTTCTCGGCCGAAGTCGAAGACGCCATCAACGCCCACCCGGGCGTCGAGAACTGCGCGGTGATCGGCACGCCCGATCCGAAATGGGGGGAAATGGTCACCGCCATCGTGGTCCTGCGGCCTGGTCAGCGGCTGACCGAAGACACCCTGATTGAATTTGCGAAGGGCAAGCTTGGCAGTGTGAAGGCGCCAAAGAAGATCGAGATCTGGACCGAGCTGCCGCGTTCGTCGGTCGGCAAGGTGCTGAAGACCGAAATCCGCAAGCAGTTCTGGGCCAACACTGAGCGCGCCGTCAATTGAAACCGGGTGCCCACGATACGCGCCCCGAGTGCCGCTCGCCGGATCCCGCAAGCCTTGCCGGCGCTACTGTTTTTCTGCGCCGGGTCGTTAACGAACACGGCCCCCGCATGCCGCGCATGCGAGGAGATGGCCGGCTTTCGGGAGAAGGACGGGCGGCCTGCGCTACAGCACAAGTGCTATCCGCTGCAATGGCTTGATGGGAGGCCGGACGCCGACCACGGCAGCCGCGTGGTGTTCATCGGCCGCGACTTCAACGCGGCCGCGATCGAGGAACGATTGCAGGGCCTGTGTGTCTGATCGCCAGACCGCGATGCCCGCAGCCACTTCAATTTGAGGACGGGGAATACCCATGCATATCCGCAAATACGACGCCCACTACAGCCGCCGCCATTTTCTCGAGCAGACCGCCAAAGGCATGCTGGGCGCCGGCGTGCTCGGGTCGGTATGGGACGCAGTCGCCGAGAACGGCGGCTTCGAGTCGGCCTATCCCGACGAGCTGCTGTCGATAGAGATGTACACCAAGGGCAAGATCAAGCCCGGCGATGTGGTCGACGCCAACAATGTCGATCTCGTCCAGGATCTCCTCGACCCCATCCGATACATGCAGATCAAACAGATGGGGCGCAAGCTCGGCATCGTGCAGAGCACGACCGACATGACGCACCTGTCGCCGGTTGATTACATCGAAGCGACGCTGCGCAACAAGGGCCAGGCCAAACTCGACGAGAAGGGCAACTGCTACACGCTCGACGGCCAGCCGTGGATCGGTGGCAACCCGTTTCCGAACCCGAGCTCGGCGCTCGAAGTGTTTGTGCCGATCACCCTGTCCTGGGGCCGGCACGATGTGTCGTTCTATACGATCAAGGATTATGAAATCGACGCCGAGGGCAAGCAGGGCTATCTGTATGAAATCTGCTGGTGCGAATACGCGCCCGTGGCCCGCATCACGCTGGACCCCAAGCCCTACAGGCCGGGCATGGAAAAGAAGCTGCGCTATCAGTCGGTGTTCTTCACCTATCCCAATGACGCCAAGGGCACGTCCTTTCTGAACATCTGGGATTACGATCAGGCGGTGTTCCCGGAACTGCTCGGTTACCTGCCGGCCTTCAAGCGCGTGCGCCGCTTCCCGTCGAGTCAGCGCTTCGAGCCGCTGATTCCCGGCACTACGCTGTATCTGTCCGACGCCTGGGCCGCCGGCGATCCGTATCTGACCTGGGGCAACTTCAAGATCATCGGCCGCGGGCCGTTCCTCGCCGGGCTCACGCAGAACTGGAACAGCGGCCACGAGAACTGGGAAGGCACGACGCACGGCGGCCCCAAGGGCACGACATTCTGGGACACCAACGTCGAACTCGTGCCGGAAGTGATCATCGTCGACGCGGAACCGACGTCCTATCCGCGCGCACCGGTCGGCAAGAAGCGCGTGTGGTTCGACGCGCGCACGCTGCTGCCGGTCAACATGGTCACCTACGACCGACGCGGCGAGCCGTTCAAGTCTTTCGATGGCGCCTATTCACTGTACGAAGACGGCGACAAGAAGGTGATGGACGGCAAATACCCGTACTGGTCCTGGTGCAGCGTGCACGCGCACGACGTGCAGAGCAACCGCATGACCCGCCTCGAACAGACCCGCACCGTTGCCGGCGGCTACGAGATGAAGGTCAACGACGAAAGCCTGTTCGATCGCTACCTGACCGAGGCTGCGATTCGGCGTCTTGGGACTTGAGGAGTTTGATTGCCACCGAGAACACAGGGAACACCGGGGAATGAATTTATCGAGGGCAACCCAGGCCCGCGCCTGCCTGCACTGATGAAGGCGCGTCAGCTGGGCACGGGCAACCTGCTTATTGCTCGGTGTTCTCTGTGTTCTCGGTCGCGAAAAAGCGGCCTATCCGCCCAGCACCGTCACCGCCACCACCGCTTCTTCGACACCGATGATGCCGCCGCCGTTCTGGGCCAGCGCGATGCGCGCGCCGGGCACCTGACGGGCGCCGGCTTCGCCGCGCAACTGGGTCACGAGTTCGTAAACCTGGCCAAGGCCTGTGGCGCCGATCGGATGGCCTTTCGACTCGAGACCGCCAGAGGGATTGACCGGGATGCGACCACCCAGCGACAGCTCGCCGCGTTCGGCGGCCGGGCCGCCGGCACCCGGATCGACAAGGCCGAGCGCTTCGATTTCGATGATCTCGCCCATCGCCGTGGCGTCGTGCACTTCAGCGACCGACACGTCCGCCGGGCCGACACCGGCCTGCGCGTAGGCGCGTTGCGCGGCCAGCCGCGTCACGTGGTTCGCGTAGTCCGCGGGTGCGCGCTGGCTGCCCGTCTGCAGCACCGAGGCCAGCACGCGCTGCGCGCGCCCGGCGGCGCCGAGCTTCGCCAGGCCGGCCGCATTGCAGATGATGGCGGCGGCTGCGCCGTCGCTGATCGGTGAGCACATCGGCAGCGTCAGCGGGTAGGTGATCGGCGGCGCGCTCATGATTTCGTCTATCGAATACGGCCGCTGGTACTGCGACAGGGGGTTATGCGTCGAATGCTGGTGGTTCTTCGCGGCGACTGCCGCGAGCTGACGCTGCGTGGTGCCGTAAGTCTTCATGTGCAGCCGGCACAGGCCGGCGTAGACGTCCATGAACACGCTGTAGGGTTTGTCGGAGGTGCTGCCGGGCGGTACCGCGACACCGTCGCCGATGCTGATCAGCAAATCGCGACTGTAGTCCACCGTGTGCACGTCCCACGCACCGTCGAACGCACCGAACATCAGCGCCTTGTCCGGTGAGAACATCTTTTCTACGCCCATCGCGAGCGCGATGTCGCAGGCGCCGCCGCGCACGTAGCTGACCGCCAGGTGCAGCGCGGTGCTGCCGGTTGCACAGGCGTTCTCGACATTGATGACCGGAATTTTCTCGATCCCTGCTTCGCGCAGCGCGATTTCGCCGCGCACCATGTCCTGACCTTCCATGTGGCCCTGCACGCAGTTGCCGTAGAACACGGCTTCAATGTGCTCGCGTGAGGCACCTGCGTCTGCGAGTACGCCCTGCAGCGCCTCGGCCGCCAGGTCCTTGACCGAGCGGTTCAGTTGCTTGCCGAATCGCGTCATGCTGACGCCGGCGACGTAAACTTCATTCATCGCGGATCCTCGCTGCTGGGCTCAATGGCGTGCCGTCCGGCGCTGACGGACTTGCCGGCGGGGTCGGGCTTCGCAAATAGTATCGCCCGCACGCGCGGCGGTCGACGCCGCGCCGGACGACCACCAACAGGGAGACACCGCCGTGCGCGAGCCGAAAACAGCAAGCCGGAAAAACAGTGCGCCACGCGCGGCGAAAGCGGCGCCGCCCATCGCGGCTGTGCCACGCGATGATGGTCTGATCGGCGCCAAGCTGCGCACGCTGCGTCAGCGGCAGGACAAGACGCTGCAGGCGGTGTCGGCGGCCACCGGCATTTCGGTGGGCCATCTCAGCCAGCTCGAGCGCGATCTCGTGTCGCCATCGATCAAAACCCTGCATGACCTCAGCCGCGCGCTCGGCGTCAACATCTCCTGGTTCTTCCTGCCGCAGGAACCCGGCCCGCGCGTCGAGCAGTACATCGTGCGCGACGGCCAGCGCCGCCACATCAGCTACGCCGATGGCATCGACGACTATCAGCTGAACTCCCAGGCCGTGCGCCACCTCGGCCTGCTGTACTCAAGTTTCGCGCCGGGCGCCTCCAGCGGTGACAGTCCTTACGCCCACGAAGGGGAGGAGGCCGGGGTGGTGTTGGCGGGCCAGCTCGAGCTCTGGATCGACGGTGCGTCGGCCACCCTCGCCGCCGGCGACAGCTTCAGCTTCCCGAGCAGCAGCCCGCACCGCTACCGCAACCCGGGGCGGGTCGTGGCGGTCGTGATCTGGGCGATGACCCCTCCGACCTACTGAGCGGCATTTCTTTATTTGGATAATTCCTTCCAAATTTATTGATATTTGAAAACCGCTTGGTTATGGTTCGGGCTTCAGGGGCCGGTCCGGCCACCGTTCGGCTCATTCCCGCAGAGGGCAACTCGCCACATGTCGACCGCTTTTCCGTCCACCGCGCAGGTCGTCATCATTGGTGGCGGGATCATCGGCAGCTCGATTGCCTATCACCTGACGAAGCTCGGCTGGAAAGATGTGGTGCTGCTCGAGCGCAAGCAGCTGACCTGCGGCACGACCTGGCACGCGGCCGGTCTGCTGACGACCCTGCGCGACACCGAAGCCCAGACCAGACTCGCCAAGTACACGCAGGATCTCTACCGCAGCCTCGAGGCCGAAACCGGGCAGGCCACCGGCCTCATCAACTGCGGCTCGATACAGCTCGCGATGACGGCCGACAAGGCGCACGAAATGCGCCGCGGCTGTGCGATGGCACGTTGTTTCGGCGTCGAGAACGAGGAGATCAGCGCGGCCGAGGTCAAGCAGATGTGGCCGCTGGCGGATGTCTCAGACGTCAAGTCGGCGTTCTACTTTCGCAACGACGGGCGCGTGAATCCCGCAGATGTGGCCCAGGCGCTGGCCAAGGGCGCACGCCGCGGTGGGGCGCGCATTGTCGAACAGACGCGTGTGCTCGGCATCGACACGCATCAGGGGCAGGTCACCGGCGTGCGCACCGATCGCGGTGACATCAGGGCCGAGTTCGTCGTGAACTGCGCCGGTATGTGGGCGCGCGATGTCGGCAACATGGCCGGCGTCAACGTGCCCCTGCAGGCCTGCGAGCATTACTACCTGATCTCGGAGGCCATCGACGGCGTGCACAAGATGCTGCCGATTCTGCGCGATCCCGGCAATTCCGCTTACATCCGTGAGGAAGCCGGCAAGATCATGCTCGGCTTCTTTGAGCCCGTCGCCAGGCCATGGGGGCTCGACGGCATTCCCGAAGACTTCTGCTTCAACGATATCCAGGCCGACTGGGATCGCATGATGCCGTACATGGAAAAGGCGATGCAGCGCGTGCCGACGCTGCTGGATCACGGGATCAAGCTGTTCTTCTGCGGCCCCGAATCCTTCACGCCCGATCACAACTATCTGATGGGGCCGGCACCGAATCTGAAGAACTTCTTCGTGGCCGCCGGCATGAATTCGCTTGGCATCCTGTCTGGCGGCGGTGTCGGCATGGTGATGGCGCGCTGGATCACCGAAGGCCAGGCGCCGATGGACATGTGGTCGGTCGACGTGCGGCGCGCCCACGCCTGGCAGAACAACGATCTGTATCTGCGCGATCGGATGGTCGAATCGCTCGGCATCGGGTATCAGGATCACTGGCCGTTCCGGCAGTGGACGACCGCGCGCGGTGTGAAGAAGAGCATCCTGCACGATAGGCTCGCCGCCGCCGGCGCCTGCTTCGGCGAATCCGCCGGCTGGGAGCGCCCGAACTGGTATGCGCGGCCGGGCCAGAAGCCCGAGTATGAATACGCGTGGGGCCGGCAGAACTGGTTCGACAACAACGCCGAAGAGCATCGCGCGGTGCGCGAAGCGGTCGGCGTCTTCGAGCAGACCTCGTTCTCGAAGCTGCTGGTGCAGGGGCGGGATGCCGAACGCGTGCTGAACTACGTGGCAACGGCCAACCTCGCGGTGCCGGTCGGCAAGGTGGTCTATACGCAGTTCCTGAACGAGCACGGCGGCATCGAGGCCGATCTCACGATCACGCGGCTCGCGGCGGACCAGTACATGGTCGTCACCGCCGCGTTCACGCACACGCACGTCGAGGCGCTGATCCGCAACCGCATGCCGGCCGACGCCTGCTGTGTGGTGACCGATGTCTCCGGTGCGTGGTCCATGCTAAATCTGCAGGGCCCGCAGTCCCGTGCGCTGCTGCAGAAGCTGTCGACTGGTGATCTGTCGAACGCGGCGTTCCCGTTCGGCACGGCGCGTGAAATCCAGATTGGCTACCAGACCGTGCTTGCGCTGCGCCTGACCTACGTCGGCGAACTTGGCTGGGAGCTCTACATCCCGACCGCCTTCACGCTGCCCGTTTATGATGCGCTGGTCGCGGCGGGGGCCGAATTTGGCCTGCGCCACTGCGGGTACCACACGCTGAATTCATTGCGCATCGAAAAGGCCTATCGCGAGTGGGCGCATGACATCGGCCCGCATGACACGCCGCTCGAGGCTGGCCTCGGTTTTGCTTGTGCCTGGCAGAAGCCGGGTGGCTTCGTTGGTCTTGATGCACTGCAGAAGCAGCGCGACAGCGGCAAGCTTGCCCGGCGTCTCGTGCAGTTCGTGCTCGCGGATCCGGCGCCCCTGCTCTATCACAACGAACCGGTTTATCGGGACGGCGTGCTGAACAGCTATACGACCTCCGCGATGTACGGGCACTCGCTGGGCGCGGCGGTGGCAATGGGCTATGTCGTGAACGCCGACGGCGTCACCGACGCCTACATCGAAAGCGGGCGTTACGAAATCGAAATCGGCAATGATCGTTATGCCGCGCGCGCCTCGATTGCGCCACTGTACGATCCGAAGTCGGCCCGGGTTCGCGCTTAGGACCCTGGTCAGCAGTATCTTGTTAACCTCGAGGGTGTGCCTGAGTGGTTGCGGCAAGGCGCGATGCGCAGGCTACAGTGGGGGCTATTGCCGAGCAACGCAACGCCGCGGCAGCCGCTCAGCAACAGCCGACTGTAAAGATAATGCTGACCAGGGTCCTTAGCGCGCCCCTGACACCGAGCCAGACCTAACCGAGCCAGACCTAACCGAGCCAGACGAGGAGAAGCATCATGTGGCGTGTCGGAATCGACGTCGGCGGCACCTTCACCGACCTGTTCGCCTGGGATGACGAATCCCGGGCCCAGATCAGTTCCAAGGTGCTGACCACCAAGCACGACCGCGCGGTCGGCGTGCTGAACGTGATCAAGGCGGCGAACATCCCGTTTGCCCGCATTTCACACCTGATGCACGGCACGACCACCGCCACCAACGCGCTGATCGAGCGCGACTACCCGGACGCCGCGATGGTGACCACCGATGGCTTTCGCGACACGATTGAAATCGCGCGCCAGCATCGCGAGCAGCTTTACGATCCCTACCAGACGAAGCCGAAGCCGATCATCAAGCGCCGCTTCCGCTACACCGTCAACGAACGCATGGATGTGCATGGCAATGTGGTGCGCCCGTTGCTGCGCGAACAGGCGCTCGAGGTTGCGCACCGCATCAAGGCCAGCCATATCCGCTCGGTGGCGGTGGCCTTCATCAATTCGTACAAGAACGGCGAACACGAACGCCAGATGCGGGACATCATCAGGGAAGTGAACCCCGACACCTACGTGGTGATTTCGGCGGAAACCCGACCAGTGTTTCGCGAGCACGGGCGTTTCACGACCACCGCTATCCGGGCCGCGACGATTCCCGTGATGGAGGTTTACTTCAACCGCCTCGACGCCGCGTTGAAAGGCGAGGGTTTCACCGGTTCGCTGCTGATCCTGAAGAGCAGCGGCGGCATCACCGGCGTTGAGTACGCGAAGTCGCATCCCGAGGAACTGATTGAATCCGGCCCGGCCGGCGGTGTCGCTTACGCGGCCTACCTCAGCCAGCTGTTGCCCGAGTTTCCGAACATCATCCATACGGACGTTGGGGGCACGAGCTTCGACGTGTCGATCGTCGAGAACGGCAAGGGCCTCATCACCCGCGATCACGAAATCGAGTGGGAGATGCCGTGCATCGTGCCGATGCTCGACATCCACAGCGTCGGCGCCGGCGGCGGTTCGATAGGCTGGGTCGACGAGGGCGGCTCGCTGCGCGTCGGTCCGCGCAGCGCGGGTTCGAGCCCGGGGCCGGTCTGCTATGGCCTCGGCGGCACGGAGCCCTCGATCACGGACGCCAACCTGCTGCTCGGCCGCATCGAGCCGACGCTCGGCGGCAAGATGACGCTGGACAAGGCGGGCGCCGAGGCGGCCATGGAGCGCCTCGCCGCCGAAGTCGGCCTGTCGGGCATCGAAACCGCCGACGGCATGATTCGCATCGGCTGCGAGAACATGGCGCAGGCGGTCAAAAAGGTGCTGGTGTCGCGTGGCCGCGACCCGCGCGACTTCGTGCTCGCGAGTTTCGGCGGCGCGGGTGCGATGCACGCCTGTTTCGTTGCCGAATCGTTGAACATCCCGAAGGTCGTGATGCCCATCCACGCCGGTGTCGCCTCGGCCTTCGGCGCGACCGCGATGGACCTGCGCCACGACCTCGAAGCCTTCTATTTTTCGCCCGTTTCGGACGCCAATCTGGACGAAGTCAATGGGCTATACTCGACACTGGAAGCCGAGGCGATGCGGCTGCTCGCGGCCGACGGGGTCAAGCCGGCGGACATCACGCTCACGCGCACCGCGCAGATGCGTTATGTCGGCCAGACCTACGAGGTCGAGACGCCGATGCCGGACAGCACGCTGAACCCGGACTCGGTGCCCGGCATCGTCGAGACCTTCCACCGCTGCCACGAGCGGGAGTACGGCGTGAGTTCGAGTGATTTCGCGCCCGCGTTCGTGTCCGTCGGCATCACCGCCATCGGTCGCACGGCTTCACCGCCGCCGGTCGAAGTGGGCGGCAGCGGGGGCGAACCTGTAAAGGGCGAGCGGAAGATTTACTTCAACCGTGAATGGCATGTGAGCAAGGTCTACGACGGCCACGCGCTGAAGCCCGAGACCACCGTCGCCGGGCCGTGCATCGTCGAATACGAACATGCCTGCGCGGTACTGCCACCGAATGCGGTCGCCACGATCGACGGCTTCGGCAACCTGGTCATCGATATCAGCCGTAACCTGATCGCCAACGATTAAGGAGCACCTGCAGATGGATAAGAAAGTCAAAGTCGACACCTCGGTCATCGAACAAAGCAAGGTCGATCCCGTCACCTTTGAAGTGCTGCGCAGTATTTTCGAGTACGCAAGCGACCGGATGTCCACGGTGCTGCAACGCGCCTCGTTCTCGCCGATTCTCGCCGACATGGTCGATTTCTCAAACGCGATTTACGACTACGACTGCCAGCTGCTGTCGCAGGCCGCGAACTGCCCGATACATCTCGCAGCGATGAAATTCAGCGCCGAGGCCATCATCGAGAAGTTCGGCCTCGAGAACATTCACGAAGGCGACATCGTCTGCGTCAACGACCCCTACAAGGGCGGCACGCACATCAACGACATCACCTTCCTGACGCCGATTTTCTACGAGCAGGAACTGCTCGGCTTTGCGGTGAGCCGCGGGCACTGGATGGATCTCGGCGGCGGCGCGGCCGGCGGCCAGGCATTCGCCGGCACGCATATCGCGGGCGAGGGTCTGCGACTCCCGCCGGTGAAAGTCTATGATCGCGGCGTGATGCGTGAAGACATCGTCGAGATCATGCTGAACAACACGCGCACGCCGCACTTCGTCAAGGGTGACCTGCAGGCGCATGTCGGCTGCCTGCGCGCCGGCGCGCAGGAAATGCAGCGGGCGGCGGCGAAGTACGGCATCGTCACGCTGAAAACCGCGATGAAGCAGCTGCAGGAGTACACCGAGCGGATCGTGCGCAAGAGCATCACCGAGATCCCGGACGGCGAGTATGAAGGCGAAGACTACGCCGACACCGACGGCTTCTCCGACAAACCCATCTACATCAAGCTGAAGCTGATCGTGAAGGGCTCGGACATCACCGTCGATTTCAGCGGCACCGACAGCGTCGTCAAGGGCGCAATCAACTCGCCCTATGCGAACACCGCGTCCGCCGCGCTGTATTCGCTGCAGTTCTTCCTCGCGCCGTATGCGCCGCAGAATCAGGGCATGTTCAATCCGATCAAGCTCATCATCCCCGAAGGCTCGTGGCTGAACGCGAAGTGGCCGGCGCCGACGATCGGCTGCACCACGCTGACCTCCGCGAAGATCACCAGCGCGATCTGGCAGGCGCTCGCGAAGGCGATTCCCGAGCGCGTGACCGGCTCGACAAGCGCCGATTGCAACTGGTTCGTGTCCTCGGTAGTCGACCGCAACGGCGTCACCGACGTGTTCTCCGATCTGCCAGCCGGCGGCTGGGGCGCGACGCCTTACAGCGACGGCATGAATGTCACCGAAGATCCGCTCGGCAACTGCATGAATATGCCGGCCGAAACCGCCGAACTGCTGTACCCGATCGCCTACGAGGCCTTCGAACTGCGACAGGACAGCGCGGGCCCAGGCCGCTTCCGCGGTGGTCTCGGTGCCATTTTCAAGGTGCGCTATCTCGCTGAAGGTGCGCTCAGCATGGAAACCGCGCGCACGCTGGAAGGCAGCCCCGGCGTCGCGGGCGGCCAGCATTCCGGCGTCCAGCGTCAGGTGAAAATCCATATCGACGGTCGGCAGGAAGTGATCGGCGGTCTCGATGAAGCCGGTCACTGGAAGAGCCCGCTGCTGTGCGCGCATCCGTTCAAGGATGGCGAGACCTTCATGTTCGAGAGCACGGGCGGCGGTGGTTACGGCAAGCCCTGGGAGCGGGAGGCCGCGCAGGTGCTCGAGGACGTGCTGGACGAGTACGTGTCGCTCGGCGCGGCGCGCGATCGCTACGGCGTGGTGATCGATGCCGCGTCGATGCAGATCGACACGGCGGCCACCGCGCAACTGCGCGCGAGCATGAGCAGCAAGGTCGCGGCCTGAGGCCCATCCGCTCCGGGCGTGGCGCACCTGAGCGGTGCGCCACGCGCCCTGCAAGATGACTCCGGCGCCAACCCGTCCATTCGAAACCATCGCCTGCCCCGTCTGTGACGGCAGCCACTTCGAGCCCCTGTTCGAAAAGAACGGCGAACCCTTCGTCCGCTGCGAGGGCTGCGGCCTGGTGCTGATCAATCCGCGTCCGGTGTTCGGCATCGTCGCCGACACCTATGACGCCGCTTACAGCGAAGCCTATATCCGCAAGGCGGCGAAAAAGCGCGCGCGCTGTACGCGCTGGGTCAGCCGCCTGCAGCGCCGGCATGTCGCACGGGGTCGCTGGCTGGATGTCGGATGTTCGGCGGGATTCGTCGTCGAAGCGGCGGCGGCGGCCGGTTTCGAGGCCTTTGGCGTTGAACTCGAGGCTGCCGCGGTGGCGTTCGCGCGCGCGACACTCAAACTGCCGAATGTCGCATGCGGCACGCTCGAGGCGCAGCACTATCCGGCGGCGCATTTCGATGTGCTGACGCTGTACGACGTCATCGAACACGTACCGGATCTGAACGCCACGGTCGCGGCACTGAAGCGCCTCCTGAAGCCGGGCGGCGTGATCGAGATCCGCACCCCCGATGTCGGGCATTTCACGACGCCGCGCGCCCTCGACACTTGGCGCGAAATCAAACCTTCTGAACACCTCTACTACTTCGCTCGCGCCACCCTGACGCGGCTGTTCGCGCGCCATGGACTCGCGGTGCGTGAACGGCGCTTCATGTTCAAATCCGCGCTCGACATCGTGTTTGCACATGCCTGAGACCGTGGCCGCCAGCGTGGATGGGCATTGCCGATCGACGCACTGAAACAGCACTGGCAGCGGCGCCACGCACCGTGGGTGATGCTGTGGCCGCTTGCGATCGCGCAACTGATCTCCTGGGGCACGCTGTATTACAGCTTCCCGCTGTTTGTCGGGCCGATGCTCCAAGAACTCGGCTGGCCGGTGGCTGCCGCCAACGGCGCGTTGACGATGGGGCTGCTGGTCACCGGCTGCATGGCGTATCCGGTGGCCACCGTGCTCGACCGTCGCGGCGGACGCGCGCTGATGACCCTCGGTTCGACGGGGGCAGGCCTGCTGCTGCTGGTGTGGTCGCGCCTGTCGTCGCTGCCGGCGTTCTATGGGCTGTGGCTCGTGCTTGGCGCGTGCATGGCCTGCGTGCTGATCGAAACCCTCTTCGCGATCGTCAATCAGCATTTCGGGTCAAACGTGCGCCGCGGCATCACGGCCGTCACGCTGGTGACCGGCTTTGCAGGCACGGTGTTCGTGCCCTTGATCGGCGCGCTGCTGCCGGCGCTCGGCTGGCGCGACGCGCTGGTCGTGATGGCGCTGCTGAACCTGCTGGTGTGCGCGCCGATTCACTGGGTGTTCGCGCCGCCGCCTGCAGCGCGTCCCGCGCCCGTCGACGCCGCTACTGCCGGCAGTGACGGTGATGCGAAGACGGTGATGCGCGCGCGTCTGCGCAATCCGATCTTCTGGGGCCTCGTGCTCTGGTACACATCCTACAGCCTGACCGCATCGAGCATCATCTTTCAGCTGGTGCCGTTGCTGCGCGCCGCAGGCGTCACCAACCACGACATCTACCTGGCGTTCGCACTGATCGGGCCGGCGCAGGTCGGGGCGCGGATCCTGCTCATCACGGTCGGTCGCAGCGCGAGCACCGCGCGCCTCGGCGCCGTCACCACCGTGCTGGTGCCGCTGGCGCTGCTGGTCCTGATTTATGCGCCGCCGAGCCTCGCGTGGCTGTGTGTGTTCTCTGCGCTGTTCGGCACCGGTCACGGCGTGACGACGATCCTGCGCGGCGTCGCCCCTGCCGAATGGCTGGGCCGCGCGCACTATGCGCGAACGATGGGCGCGATGGCGCTGCCGATGATGGCCGCGATGGCGCTGGCACCGCTGTGGACCGCGACGATCTGGGCGGCGAGTAACGATCCGGTCGTCGTGTGGTTGTTCATTCTCGGCGGTTCGCTGCTCGGCACCCTGGGTTACTGGATTGCCGTGCTCGCGCGGCGCCGGCAGCGCCTGATCGCGGTGACCTGAGCCGTTGCCCGGTTGCGGTTGGCCAGACCGGGTGGCCTAATGCCGGTCGGGGAATACCGACAGGGGAGGGCGCGATCCGGCGAACACAGTCGGACGCGGACAGGCCGGACATGTTAGACCTCGCCGAGGTGCCGTTTTTCGCCGATCTCTCTGCGGCCTCGCTTGCGCGCCTGCGGCGCGACGTGCCGCGCCGCGTCTACGCGCAGGGTGATGTGATCGTGCGCGTCGGCGAGGAGGGCAAGTATTTCCAGGCCATCGCGCAAGGCGTCGTGCGCGTGCTGCCTGATCCCGATAGCGACGGCGACTGGCGCGGCGTGATGCTGGGCCCCGGCCAGGTATTCGGCGAAATGTCGCTGTTTTCCGGCATGCCGGTGTCGACCACCCTGATCGCCGCCCGGGATACCACCACCTATTGCCTCGACGGCGCCGCGTTTCTCGGGTTGCTCGAGCAGGAGCCGATGCTCCATCGCAGCCTCACCCGTCTGCTGATCGAGCGCCTGCGCAATCGCACACGCCACGAGGCGCGACGCCCCGGGCTCGCGGTCGTTGTCGGCGCGCCGCACGGCCCCGAGGTGCGCTATTTCGTCGACACGCTGATGCGGGCGGTTCGCTACTATGCGCCCGGCTCCGAACTCGGCGTGCTGTCGCTCGACGCCAGTGACTACGACAATGCGCGACACCGACTGCGCGCGCGCATCGAAGAATGGCGGCAGCACGCTGCCGGCGGTCAGTATCTGGTATTCCATATCACCCCCGGTGAGCTGTCCCTGCTGACGCCGCTGCTCGAAGGCGCCGATGTGGTGATCGGTCTGATGACCGAAGATCTCGATGCAGAATCTGCGCATCGCATCACGAGCGGTGCGGGCCTGGCCGATCTCGCGCGCGTGTTTCTCGGCGAACGCCCGGCACACGAACCGGGACGCTGGGCCTTCAGCGTGCCGCTCGATGAATTCGGGCGCGCCGTGGCGGACACCTCGGCCTGGCAGCGGACGCGCTATCCGAACCTCGACTGGATAGCCCGCTACATGACGTTCAAGGAAGTCGGTATCGCGATGAGTTCGGGCGCCGCGCGCGGTTTTGCGCACATCGGCGTGCTGCAGATTTTCGAAGAAGCCGGCGTGCCGCTCGACTTCCTCGCTGGCACGAGCATGGGAGGCATCACGGCGCTGACCCTGGGCCGCTGCGACAACACGCGTGACACCGAGCGCTTTCTGCAGGGCTTCCTCGGCAGCAACAAAAAAATCCGCGACACCCGGCTGTTTCCCGGCAGTTCGCTGTTCGGGGGACACAAGATTGCGCGCGCCGCGCTCGATACCTTCGGCGAACGGACATTCGCCGATCTGAACCGGCCGATCGCCGTGGTGGCCGCCGACCTCGCGGCCGGCGAGCGCGCCGTGCTCGATCGCGGTCTCGTGCAGCCGGCGATCCTCGCCACCTCGGCCATTCCGGGTTTCTTTCCGCCGATCAAGCACGACGGACGGTTGATGGTCGACGGCGGCATCGTGTCGCGCGTCCCCGTCGACATCCTGAATCGACGGCGCTGCGGGCTGAAGATTGCCATCAACGTGCTGCCGTCGGCGCGCCAGGTGCCCGATGGCGATTCCGATCGCCTCGAGCGCCTGTGGCACCAGATGAACCGGCCACTCGGCCTGAAGCGCGTCGCCGGCACGTCGTGGGAACTGCTCGGGTCGTGGGGTTCAACGCTCGAAGCCATGCGCGCCGACATCGTGATTGCACCCGACACGCCGCCGCGCGCCGGCTTTGATTTTGACCGCTTCCCCGAACTCGTCGAGCGCGGGCGTGTCGCTGCCGCCGAACGGGTCAGCGGTGTGCTGGATTCCCTGCGTGCAATGCTGGAAGCCTGAGGACGGCGCGTGGCGGCCGCGAGGTGAATCCGTGTTGCCCGGCAGTGCACCCGTGTGCGCGGGCCGCATGCAGCACCGGCGCCCGGCCAGCGGCAGCTCGCGTTGAAGATGCAACGCTGATGACGGCCGCGCCGTTCACGCCGCGGCGCGCGATGACGCTGCTGTGTCTGATGTTCGCCGGCGAAGCGATCTTCAGCCTGCCCTTCCATATCGCGCGTTTCTTTCGGCCCACGGTGCTGGCCGCGTTCGCCATCGGCAACACGGCGCTCGGCGACGCGTTCGCGATCTACGGCGTCACCGCCATGCTGAGTTATTTCCCGGGCGGCCTGCTGGCCGACCATTGGCGCGCCCGCCATCTGATGACATCGGCGCTGCTGGCGACGGCCGCCGGCGGTCTCTATCTGGCGAGCTTTCCGGGGCCCGGCGGACTCAAGCTGCTTTACGCCTACTGGGGCGTCACCACTATCCTGCCGTTCTGGGCGGCCATGATCCGCTCGACGCGGGAGTGGGGTGGGGCGCCCGCACAGGGTCGCGCCTTCGGCCTGCTCGACGCCGGACGCGGTCTCGCGGCGGCAGCGCTGGCCGCCATCGCGGTGAGCCTGCTCGGCCGCGGTCTCGCGGTGGATGCAGTGCTCGATGACGCGGCGCGCGCGGCGCAGTTGCGGGTCATCGTGCTGTTCTACACCGCCGTTACCGCCAGCGCAGGGCTGGCCTGCTGGTGCTGGGTGCCGGGCGGGCCCGCGCCGCACGCCGGCACCACACTTGCCGGGCAGTGGCGCGCGGCGCTGGCCGTGCCGCAGGTCTGGCGCCAGGCGGCAATCGTGGTGGCCGCGTACTGCGGCTACAAGGGCATCGACAACTACACCCTGTACGCCGTGCAGGTGGTCGGCATGGGGGAAGTCGAGGCCGCGCGTTTCGTGGCAAATGCGGCCTGGCTGCGGCCGGTGGCAGCCTTGCTCGCGGGCCTGCTCGCCGACCGCTGGCGTGCGAGCAGCTGTCTGGCGGCGCTGTTCGCCCTGGCCGCCGCCGGCTATTGCCTGCTCGGCTTCAGCACGCCCACGCCAGCCCTGCGCCTGCTGGTGGTGGCCAACCTCGCGCTCAGCATGGCCGCGGTCTATGGCCTGCGCGGCGTGTACTTCGCGGCGCTGGAACAGGCGAAAGTGCCGTCGACGCGCACCGGCGTGGCGGTCGGGCTCATTTCGGTGGTCGGGTACACGCCCGACATCTTCTTCGCGCCGGTGGCCGGCCGCCTGCTCGATGCCGCGCCCGGCCTGCCCGGGCACCAGCACTACTTCCTGCTGCTGGCCGTCATCGCCGGGCTCGGACTGGGGTGCAGCGTGGCGCTGGGTCGAGCGCCTTCAGCTAAAACAGAAAAACAATGAAATGGCGGAAAATATTCTCTAGAATGTTGCCAGGCCTCGCGAGTGAACTCTCATGCATAAAACAGCGCCTGCAAACGACACTGATCGCTCACGCGTGCTGACCCAGGCAGTCACCGAGGCCGCCGCCCGGCTCGAACTCAAGCCCGGCGTGCTGCGCCAGGTGCTCGGCGTCAGCCAGCCGACTGCGTCACGCCTGCTCCACGGCCAGTACCAGATCCCGCCCGACACCAAAACCTGGGAACTGGCGGCGCTGTTCGTGCGGCTCTACCGGGCCCTGTTCGCGATGGTCGGTGGCAATGACGAACTCGCACGCCTGTGGCTCGATACTCCGAACCGTGCCTTCGGCGAACGCATCCCACGCGATCTCATTCAACGCATTGATGGCCTGCTGCATGCCTGTGAATACGTGGACGCCTACCGCGCTCGCGTCTGAGGCGCAGGCCTGGCAGGGCAGCGGCTGGCGCGCGGTCGAGGCGCAGCACCGTGTCTCGAGCATGCATCTCGCGCGCGGCAATCTCGAGGATCAGGCGCTGCTCGAAGACATCCTCGAGGACGCCAAACCCCCGCCGCCGGCCGCTGTCGCCGGCCTGCACTGGCTGCTCGCCACGCCTTTCCGCTATCGCCCGGGCAGCGCCGGCTCGCGCTTTCGCGCGCTGCATGCACCCGGCGTGTTCTACGGCGCCGAAGATCGCCAGACGGCCTGCGCCGAGACCGGCTACTGGCGGCTGCGGTTCTGGCTCGACAGCGCCGGACTCGCGGGCCGTCGCGCGAATGTCGAACTGACGCTGTTCGAATTTCACGGCGCGCATCCATCCCATCTGGATTTGCTCGCGCCGCCGTTGGTGGCCGCGCGTGCGCGCTGGATCGCACCGGATGACTACAGCGCCACGCAGGCGCTGGCCGCTGATGCACGCGATGCCGGGGTGGGCGTGCTCCGGTATGAATCGGCGCGGCGTCCGCGCGGTGTGTGTCTCGCGGTGCTGAGTGCCGAGGCCTTTCGTCGCGTGGCCGATCCCTATCGCCATGTGCAGCAGACCTGGAGTCTGATGTTGGTGCCGCCGGGGCGCGTCGTCTGGCAGCGGCACCTTGGCGACGAACGCTGGTCCTTCAATTACGATGCGGGCGTCTCCGCGCCCGCCCATTGACCGAGGAAATCATCATGACCGCCGCCCTGACACCGCGTCGCATCGGCCGCCGCCTGCAAGGTCGCCCCACCAGTGATGGTGCCGGCGTGAAACTGAACCGCGTGTTCGCGCACGGCCAGGGCAGCGAGCTCGATCCCTTTCTGATGCTCGATGAATTCTCGTCCTACGAGGCCACCGATTACCTCGCCGGCTTTCCGTCGCATCCGCATCGCGGATTCGAAACCGTCACCTATATGCTCGACGGCCACATGCTGCACGAAGACCATCTCGGCAATCGCGGCGACCTGAAAAGCGGCGACGTGCAGTGGATGACCGCCGGCCGCGGCATCATTCATTCCGAAATGCCGCAACAGCGTGCAGGCCGGATGCGCGGCTTTCAGCTGTGGATCAACCTGCCAGCCGCCGAGAAGATGAAGCCGGCGAGCTACCGCGACATTCCGGCGGCCGAGATCCCAATCGCCACCCTGCCCGGCCACGTGGCAGTGAAGGTGATCGCCGGTGAACTCGAGAGCGACGGCATGGCCGTGGCCGGGCCGATTCAGGGCCTGAGCACCGCGCCGCTGTACATGGATGTCAGCCTGCCTGCGCGCGCCACGTTCACGCAGCCGTTACCGGCGGCGCATGCGGCGTTCGTGTATGTGTTCGAAGGCCGTGTCGACATCGGCGGCGCGGGCCTGGAGAAAGGCCAGGGCGCCGTGCTCGTCGACGGTGACGCCTGTGTCATCACCGGTGCGGGCGACGGCGGTCGCGTGCTCGTGCTCGCCGGCAAACCGCTCGGCGAACCCGTTGTGCAATATGGCCCCTTCGTGATGAACACCGCCGCCGAGATTCAGCAGGCACTGCAGGACTACCAGGCAGGCCGCCTGACGGCCTGAGCGAGCTGAATCCGGCCACGGCGGGGACGGCGGCATCCAGGAGCAGGGCTTGGGCGCAGGTTGGGCTGACGCAGCAAGCCCAACTTTCGGGCTGGCTGAATGAGGCTGGTGAAGACGCCGTTTTTAGCCACCGAGAACACCGAGGAAAGAACGGGAGATTCCAAGGGCGAGCGCTGCAATATCCCGCCATGCAAAACCCATGGCTTCATCTATCTCAATTTTCTCGGTGTTCTCGGTGGCTAATCGCG
>Ga0163144_10001715_pt1 | contig 51414 bp, 31 predicted proteins | sample OliLak19BULKMAT1_FD_123175 | JGI IMG/M metagenome (GOLD analysis project Ga0163144, IMG submission 123175) | Freshwater microbial mat bacterial communities from Lake Vanda, McMurdo Dry Valleys, Antarctica - Oligotrophic Lake LV.19.BULKMAT1 | ecosystem: Environmental > Aquatic > Freshwater >... | reverse complement strand
TAGCCTGCATTCACCACAACAGTATAAATCCCATCCTTTAGCAATGGCGAAGGAATGTTTATTCGTGCTGTATAACGCCCTACGGAGCGCGCTTGATGCCGTTCTGGAACAGTATCTGTATCAAACGAAGTGAACAAAGGAACACCATTGCGATACAATTCAAAATTGATCACTGACCCAACGACGGGGCGACGCACTTCATAGTCTAATTCAATGCTGATGGGGTCAAACACATCAAAGTGACCTGTAATCTTTTCTGTTACTGTGTTAAGCACACGCCCTGCAAAAACCTCTATTTCAAGTTCAGGGCTACGTTTGTCGGTAAGGTCAAATTCTGGCGTCCCACGGTCTATCCGCAAACTATTAAGGTATGCATCAATCACTTCTTCGGGTTTACCATCCGCTTTAATCTGACCGCTATCTAAAAAGATACAACGGGTACAAATGGCGCGTATCATATCTAGTTGATGGCTTACAAAAATGACCGTGCGTGATTGCATGGTAATCTCGGACATCTTATTTAGGCTACGTTGCTGAAAAACCGCATCCCCCACTGCCAACACTTCATCTATTAGCAAAATTTCTGGGTCAAGATGAGCAGCCACGCCAAAAGCAAGCCGAACCTTCATACCGCTAGAATAACGTTTTACGGGAGTATCAATAAACTTTTCTACCCCTGCGAACGCCACAATTTCATCAAAGCGTTTTGATATTTCTGCGCGTGTCATTCCTAAAATGGAACCATTCAAATAGACATTCTCGCGTCCCGTCAATTCGGCATGGAAGCCTGTTCCTACTTCTAAAAGTGACCCCACGCGCCCATAGAGTTTGGCTGTGCCACTGGTGGGGTATGTAATGCCACTAAGGATTTTAAGAAGCGTGCTTTTGCCTGCCCCATTTGCGCCAATAATGCCCAACACTTCCCCTGTTTTCACATCAAAGGAAATATCATTTAGCACGGTCACACTATCATCAGAGAACGTGGGCGACTTGCCCTGTAAAAGTAAGCCGATACGCTTAAAGGGGTCGGTAAATATGCCCCTCACTTGTTCAAATACGGTGCGTTTATCTTGCCTACCAATAAAGTAGTTTTTGGTAATGTGGCTTACTTCGATGGCGTTTGTCATTAGATTACATCCGTAAAGGTAGCATCGCTATGCTGAAAGAAGATCACCCCAAATATACAAAGCATGGTAGACACAATAACACTAGAAATAATGGCGAGTGAGGGGTCGGTATTTACCCCTAGTAATGCCCATCGAAAGCCATCTATCACGCCTGCAATGGGATTAATGATGTAGAGCGTGTTCAAAGGAGCGGGTAATACATCGCTTGTATAGGCAACAGGGGTAAGGTACATAATAACGCGCAACAAAATACCTACAGAGTTTCCAACATCACGAAACCTTGCATTCATTGCCGAAAGAATTAGCCCTAAGCCTAATGTGGCAAACATCATGAGCAACACCAAAGGAATAAGCGCAAGGATACGCCATGTAATCGCAAATTGAAACCCAACCATCAACGCAAAAACAATGACCAACGACACCAAAAGCTCTAGCAAGCTCGCCACCTGAGATGAAAGAGGCAACAAAATTCGGGGAAAATAAATTTTTGTAATCATATTTGAATTGGAAGTAAGAGACGTTGCCATGCGCGTTAAACCATTAGAAAAAAACGTCCATGGTACCAGTGCCGTAAACGTAAAAATGGGATATGGAATATCATTTGAGGGCATATTGGCAATCGTGCCGAACACAAACGTAAACACCACCATAAACATAATAGGTTCAACAAGGGGCCAAAGAGGACCCAAAATGGTCTGTTGAAAGCGTACCTTCACATCACGCCACGCCATATAGACCACAAGATAGCGAAAGTTCCAAAGTTCTTTAAGGTTAGGAAGTGGGAAGCGCGAAGGCGGGGCAATGGTTCTAAACGGTTTGGGAGACAAATTCAACCTCTTTAACAGGAAGCATAACGCGCCGTCATCTTACAGGATTTGGAGAGGGGTGTAAAGAGAGCTAGTTTTCGCCAATAAGTTTCGGTTAGATGTAGCGCGTAATTATAGACCGTTTATCGGGGTCTTTTTTACCGCTTTGATAAACAAGCATCGGATAAACAATGCCCAAGCGTTGTCCTAAACGGCGGAAGCGAAATCTAAATAACGGGGCAAAGTACCGCCGAAGAAATGCACTCCAAGCGCTGTGAGGTTTGCCTTCGTGTTTTTCTAGTGCAAGTGAGGCTTCTTTTGCGTATTGTTCTTCTTGTTTAACCGAAAGTTGATTGCCATGCCGACGAAAACCACCCAAAGGCACACGCACGCCCACGAGCAAAGCATGCTGGTAAAAACGCGCCCACAGCTCAAAGTCACCTGCAAGCCTTAGCGAATCTTCTAAGCGTTCCCCTGCTTTTTCCCACAAGCTGCGTCGCCAGAAAGTAGATTCCTGCTGAATTGCTTCTAACTTGTAACTTGAGCCAAAAGGAAGATGCTCACCCTTAAAAAACCCCTCTTTGCTATATCCTAATATTGGAAGGGTATCTATCGGCAAACCTTTAGCATTCCAAATAACGGGCAGAAGTGATGTGAGCCATAGTATATCGGATGCAGATTGAAATACCTCATTGACATACTGTAATGTCCAAGGCATGTACATATCATCAGAATTTAGCCATGCAAAAACATCCCCCGTAGCACGCGCAAACCCTTTATTAAGGGCATCGTACATGCCATTATCACGCTCGCTTATCCAATAGGCGAGTTGGCTTTCGTACTTATGAATAATATTTAGTGTGCCGTCCGTAGAGCCACCGTCAATAATGATATATTCTAAGTTGGGGTAGTTTTGGCTGAGTATGGATTGAATAGTTGCTTCTAAGAATCGCTCACTATTATAGGTGACGGTAACGATGCTAATCTTTAGCACTTTCTTCTACTCCGATGGGAAAAATGTCTCTTACAAGTAAGGCAAAATTGGGCAGTACATCTCCACCTTTTAGGGTATCGTTGACCCCTAAAATCAAAACATCTTGGTCAGGCACATGAACCTCGACTTGCTCGGCTTCATAATCTACGACCCACACCACTACCCCTGCACGCAAATACACCGACAGCTTACGCCGAGGGTCAGATTGTTCTTTATTGTTGTGCGGGTCGGGTAGCACTTCTACGGCAAGTAATGGCGGGTGCGGTGCAAACCCTTTGCGCGTTACAGGCTGTGTGGTGTATGCCACATCAGGCGCGAAAACTTCCCCTTCAACAACATAACCACCACCTTCACCGGTAAGGTAGCCTTCTAATCGGTTTTGTATAAGAAAAGAGGCAATAAACATGCTAGTACGTGGTGCCAAGAAAGACGAAAAGATATTTGACGGCGTTTCTGGTGCCTCCCCCATCAAGAGTTCAAACCGTTTATCGGTATTTTCGGGCAAGTTGATGAACGTCTCAAATGCTTCAATATCCGTACTGATGCGTGTTGGGGCAACCATCGCTCACGCTCCTTTGTCGTTTTGCAATGTGCATATTATAGCACGCTTATTCCAACGTCATCAGGTAGGCAACAAGGTCATTGAGTTGTTCTTGGGTGAGAAGCTGTTCATAGCTGGTAGGCATAATACCCGCCTTTAACGACGGCACAATCAGTTCATTGGGGCGCAAGATTGCCCCACGCACGTAATCTTCTGCGCTAATGCCCTCACGCTTCCACATGGCATTACTGGCAATGTGCATCAATGAGGGCGCGATTAGTTCTTCCATGCTACTTACTTCATGGCATACGTGGCATTTGCCCACTTCGGTAAACACCCCCTGCCCTGCTTGCACATTGCCCAAAGGCTGAAGGGGTGTGGGTGTGGCATTTGGGTTTGGTGTGGGCGTGCCAAAGATGCTGTGTAACGCCACACGGTCTGCCGTAAGTTCCACACAAAGCGCAGTTGCCGATAAATCTTCTGTGCTAAGTGCGCTGGTGTTTGGGGTGGCATTGATAAATAGAAGCGACATGCCAACCGCAAAAATTAATGCTAATCCACCTACCAGCCCCATTATTTTTGGTTTCATATCGTCCCCCCTGTCTTTGCCATCACCACGATTTTAAGGCGCGTAACTGTGCAATCTTCTTCGTTTGGTGTGTTTCCATTCGTTCTAGCACGCCGTTAAGTAGGCGCATCGCATCCAAAATATAATCGCCTTTGTTCAGCATCACACATTCGGCACGCTCCGACATGGCGGCATCGGTCACTTCTGCGCGAGAGGGTCTGCCCTCTTTTGCCAATGTTTCTAGCACTTGGGTTGCCCAAATAACAGGCACATGCGCGGCTTCGCACAGCCACAAAATCTCTTCTTGAATTTCTGCCATGCGCTCAAACCCAATTTCTATGGCAAGGTCGCCCCGCGCAATCATCACGCCAAAGGGTTGTGTGCCACCAGCAGCAATAATAATTTCGGGCAGATGCTTAACTGCTTTAGCGGTCTCTATTTTGGCAATCAGGGCTATCGGGCGTGTGGGCTTTAGCTTCGCAATTTCGGCTTGGAGCAAGCGCACATCATCGCCACTTTGCACAAATGAATAATTTACCATATCGGCATGTGCCGCCACAAACGACAAATCTTCAATGTCTTTTGGCGTTAATGGCACGAGCTGAAGGGACGTATTTGGAAAGTTAATGCCCTTGTCGTCTTTGAGTTTATCGCCGTCAGGGTGGGCATGTGTCACACACAAAATAACGCCACCGTCTATGCGCTCCTGCACGCCTGCCTCTATTTTGCCGTCATCAAAAAAGATGCTTGCGCCCACTTTTACTTGGTCAACAGCTTCAGGTAGTGTACAGCGCGCTTGCATTTTTATCCCCTCGTGGGGCGTGGGTGTGTCTTTATACAGCAAAATCAGGTCGCCTGTGCGAACTTTTTTACCGCCGTCAGGAAATGCTACATCCGCCGTCCGTGACTTGGGTCCCCCTAAGTCCATCGAAACACGGCACGAAAGCCCAGTCTCGGCTTCGGCTTGGCGTAGATGAATGATCATCTTTTCCCATTCATGGGGGGTGTCGTGGGCGCAATTGATGCGGGCGATATTCATGCCGTTCATCAGCAGTTCTTTAATATAAGACGGGTCGTCCGCCGATTCTAAAGGCAGTGTAACCATCATCCGTACACGCCGTTTACGGGGCTTTGCGCCAAAAACGTCGCGTGTTTCGCGGTCTAAGAGCCGTTCCCCACCCCGAAAGGCGTGTGGGCTTGGGCGTTTAACGGGTGATTTTTCGTGGGCAATGTCCGCCAATGACGCAATCACACTATCCAATGTGGGCAATACTTGGGCTTCAATGCGCCCTAATGAGGACAAGCCCCACAGGCGCAACTCTCCCTGAACATCCCGTAAATCATGGTGACGTAATGCCAAATAATGGGCAAAGTTGAGCGCGCTTTTCGCAAAGCGTGGGCGTGTGGGTTGAAGGTGCGGTTGCCAACGGGAAAAAGTGGTTTTAGATTCGCTAAGGATCGCTCTTCTTAGTTTTAGTAGCTCTTGCAATAAAGTATGGGTGCTAGGTCGTTTCATGGGGGATAAACACTCTTGTTTACAATGGGTGAAGATGGGGTAAGCAAGACACCCACCCCTTTTAATACCTTTATCTTAGCTGAATTGCGACAAGCAAATGATGTTGTTTGTCATGATTTGCGCGTGTGCTTTATCGCTTATACAGGGATTCAACAGCCGCAATATCACCCTCGCTTAGGACACTTCGTTGACCAATAGCGATATCCTGAATCGGCACGATGGTATCTTTGCCATTTTTAGAGAAAGCCCAGCGTGGATAGTGCATAATGCTTTCGTAATCATACGCGCCAAGGTCTTGCCCATCAGCAATGTGCTGTGTGAAATTGTGTTCCATTCCAGAAACAATGTTCTCGAAGTGAATTTGAACGTGCTTGTCACGGTCTGCGCGACTTTGTTCATGCCACAAGCCCACCACATGCCCTATCTCATGGATGGTGCTACCCGTGCCACACCCTAATGCTAAACCCAACGGTTGTTTGCCACCTACCATACCCACATAAGACCAGCATCCCGAAGCGGGCTGAAAATAGACATAATTGGGGTATTGATTGGCGTTTTGGGGCGTGCGTTGCACAAAACGAATGCTAGTGTTGGCTTCCCAATGAGCGATAGCATCAAACACACGGTTTTGGGCGGGCAATTTGGGGTCTATCTCATACGGCACAAGCCCATCTTTCCACAGAAGGCTAGTGCGATTGACACCCAAGCCACCCACAGTAAGGCTGTCTGTGTGCAAGGCAATATCACCTTCAAAAAGCGCAAGGTCATCAAAAAGCGCAAATGTAAGAGACTTGGTAAACCAATCGCCTCCCCACATACTCGTAATATCCATAGTGGCGGTGCTATTGCCTGCGTTCATCTCGTAGATGCCCTCTTGTTGATCCCCGATGGGTGGGGCAATCTGAGACGTTGAGACATCAGCAAGGGGGGCAAGGCGTGGTGCAAACAAAGCAAATGCCAGCATGCCTGCCAAAACAAGCCACCAACGGCGGCGATGTTGTTTAGGATTAGGGTCGTTCATCATGAAAAAATGTCCTTATTTTTTGTGGTCACATCTACCCCATTATACGATATTTTAGGGCGTGACGGCGCACTTACTCTAATTTTGGCTTGTAATAACGCTTCTGTGCAAGCGGTACGGGCAAGTGACTGGCATTGTCACCTTTACCATATCCCAGTTCTTTCATCAGGCGGGTAGGCGCGTTACGAATGAACATGGGGATTTCTAAATTGCCATGCGACTTTACATCATCAAGGGCTTCAAAGTAAGCATCATACGCGCTTCTGTCTTTGGGCGATGTGGCTAAATAAACGACCCCGTGTGCAAGGTTAATTTGCGCTTCAGGTAAGCCTATGGTTTCAACGGCTCTAAAGACTCCGTTGGCAATTAAGAGCGCAGTTGGGTTTGCCATTCCCACATCTTCACTGGCAAAAATAACCATACGACGCGCAATAAATTTGGGGTCTTCGCCCCCGTCAATCATCCGCGCAAGATAATATAGCGATGCGTCCACCTGCCCTGCTCGCATACTTTTGATGAACGCGCTGACGGTGTTATAGTGTTCTTCACCGCTTTTATCGTAACGAATGTGCTTGGATTGCAAGGTTTCTTTAAGTTGTTCTATGCCGATATTTTCGCCATACAAGCGATGCGCGTTTTCTAGCAAGTTTAGGCTGGCGCGTGCGTCACCGTTGGCATAGCGCGTTAAAAATGACGTTGCATCAGGAGAAACCACCGCTTGCAGAGATTCTGCGCCACGCCGAACAATGCGCTCTAAATCTTCGGCATCTAGGGGTTTAAGTACAAACACTTGTAACCGCGATAATAACGCCCCGATAACTTCAAAACTGGGGTTTTCGGTGGTTGCGCCAATGAGTGTTAGCGTACCATCTTCTACATACGGCAAAAGATAGTCCTGTTGGGCTTTATTAAAACGATGAATTTCATCTAAGAATAGGACAGCACTACCCATCTGGGCATTTTTAGGAGTAAATAAATCGGCTTGCTTAAATTGTGTTTTTTCTACAATCTCACGCAGTTCGGCTTTGCCTGCGCTCACGGCAGACAATTGAAAAAAAGGTCGGTCGGTGTGTTTGGCAATAAGGCGTGCGAGGGTGGTTTTACCTACGCCCGGAGGTCCCCATAAAATCATAGAAGGCACAGCGCGATTTTGAATAGCTAAATAAAGAGGTTTCCCCTCGCCTACAAGGTGCGCCTGCCCCACGACATCCGAAAGCGATTGTGGACGCAAACGCTCTGCTAAAGGCATGGACTTAATGTTAGTCATCTTTCACAAACTCCCTATCTCCTATGTTTCATCATGCTAGCCGTTTAACCGAGTTTGTGCAATATTCACAAATTCACGACTTGCGGGAAAACCCCAATCATAGTATGGTCAATAATGAGTTTCGTGACCAAAATACTTTTTGGGAACGTTACCAAAGAACTATAAAGTTTATAACAGGAGTTTTTTCATGTTAAAGCGTTACACATCTCTAGTATTGGTTGGGGCTCTCCTAGCCACGTTTGTATTTTCGTTTAGCAAGCCCACACAAGCCCAAGATTTTGTTTTTGCCATCGGCGAAGGCGACTTTACATGGGGCGACCTAGATGCTTTCAATGCAATTGACCTTTCTGGTCAAGAAATTGAAGTGTTCGGTCCTTGGTTGGGACCAGACCAAGAATTAGTTGAAAGCGTTTTTGCTTATTTTGAAGCCGCTACTGGTGCAGACATTGTTTATGCTGGTTCCGATAGCTTTGAACAACAAATTGTGATTGACGTTGAAGGTGGTAGCCCCCCCAATGTTGCAATCTTCCCCCAACCCGGTTTGGCAGCAGACCTTGCTTCTAAGGGACAACTTGTGCCTTTAGGTGAAGGACTTGCCGAATTCATGGTTGAAAACTATGGTGCGGGTCAATCATGGGTAGACCTTGGTTCTTATGCCAATGCTGAAGACGTAACCGAATTCTTCGCATTTGCCTACAAAGTAGACCTCAAGAGCCTTGTATGGTACTCCCCAGACAACTTTACCGATGCTGGCTATGAAGTTCCTACCACCATGGAAGACTTGCTTGCTCTAAGCGAGCAAATCGTTGCCGACGGTGGCACACCTTGGTGTATCGGTTTGGGTAGTGGTGATGCAACAGGCTGGCCCGCAACCGACTGGGTAGAAGACATTTTGCTACGCACCGAATTGCCAGAAGTTTATGACCAATGGGTCACCAACGAAATCCCCTTCAATGACGAACGCATTGTGAACGCATTGGAAATCTTTGGTAGCATTGCCAAGAACGATGCTTACGTTGTCGGTGGTGCTGGTGCAGTTGCTTCTACGGACTTCCGCGATAGCCCACAAGGCTTGTTCAGTGTTCCTCCTCAATGCTATTTGCATCACCAAGCCAGCTTTATTCCTTCCTTCTTCCCAGAAGGCACTGAATTAGGCGTTGATGCAGACTTCTTCTACTTCCCACCCTTCGCCAGCGAAGACTTGGGTAACCCCGTATTGGGCGCCGGCACAATGTGGGCAATTACAGAAGACAGCGATGCAACCCGCGTGTTGTTCGACTTCTTGACTACCCCCTTGGCACATGAAATTTGGATGGCACAAAGTGGCTTCCTTACCCCCCACCTGGGCGTAAACGCAGACCTCTATGCCAATGATACCCTGCGCAAGCAAGGTGCAATCCTAACAAATGCAACTACCTTCCGCTTTGACGGTTCTGACCTTATGCCCGGTGCTATTGGCGCAGGCGCATTCTGGCGCGGGATGGTAGATTTTGTTGGTGGTGAAGATGCACAAACTGTTGCAGACAACATTCAAACTGCATGGGATGCCATCAATCCATAAGCATTTTGTTTAACGCACCCGCATTTCTAATTTAGGCAAAGGACGGGGTGGCATTGCGTCACCCCGTTTTTCATACTTGTTAAAGGCGTTGATTATGGAACAGCTTTTAGGCGCACTGGTAGCAATTGTGCTTGGGGTGGGCGCATTGCTCCTGTATTTCTTCGGCTCTAATTGGCTACTAGAAATAGTGGCTGCCGATTCTGTTGCACCCGATGGACAAATTAAGATTAGCCGAGACCGACTTCGTGAGAGCATTCGTCCTTGGTTGTTTATTGCCCCCGCTCTCATTCTTTTAACAGTATATTTGGTTTATCCCGCTATTCAAACGGTCATCGCCAGTTTTTATGATGGTAGTGGCAGAAACTTTATCGGGTTTTCAAACTACGAATGGGCGCTTGGCGACAGAGAGTTTCGCACAGCTATTGGAAATAACCTTGTATGGTTACTTTTTGTACCCACACTGAGTACCGCTCTTGGGCTAATTATTGCCGTTCTAGCAGACACGGTGCGGTGGGGAGCCATTGCAAAATCGTTCATTTTTATGCCGATGGCGATTTCGTTTGTGGGCGCAAGCATCATTTGGAAGTTTATCTACGACTTCCGCCCTATCGGACAGGAACAAATTGGTATTCTAAATGCGTTTGTAGTTTCTTTAGGCGGGCAACCGCAAACATGGCTTACGGTAACCACGCTAAACAACTTCTTCTTGATGATTATTTTGGTGTGGATTCAAACAGGCTTTGCCATGGTGCTGATGTCTGCTGCGTTGCGCGGTGTACCAGAAGAAACAATGGAAGCCGCGCGCATTGACGGTGCAAGCGAGCTACAAATCTTCTTCCAAATAATGATTCCCCAAGTCATGGGAACCATCTTGGTGGTATGGACAACCATTACTATTACCGTGCTTAAGGTGTTCGACATTGTACAAGCCATGACCAACGGGCAATGGGACACACAAGTTTTAGCAAACCTAATGTACGACTGGATGTTTAGGGGGGGCGGCGACTTTGGACGTGGGAGTATGATTGCTACGTTTATCATGATTGCCGTTGTCCCCATGATGATTTGGAACATTCGTCGCTTCCAACAAGAGGAGGCACTAAGATGATGAATCGGCAGATTCCTATTCTAAAACTATCTTTAGGTGGGCTTCTTTCACGTTCTTTGCTTATCTTCTTTGTGGTTTTGTGGACAATTCCCACATTCGGCTTGTTGGTAAGTTCTTTACGCGATAAAGACCAACTGCGCATTAGTGGCTGGTGGATGGCACTTCAAACCACCACCGTACAAGAACAAGGGCGTACTGTAACGGGTGTTGCAGAAGAGCGCGACGGCTTATATGTACTTGAAGGGCGCGTTATTGAAGAAGAAGACACCAAACGCATTGATACTTATGGCGGTGGATTCTTGGGAGGCACTCTGGATAGCTACGTTCCCGACCAACCTTTGGTGCTAGAAAGTGGCTACACCTTCGAGCTAAATCCTGATGGGTCCTATCTGCTAACGTCTACAGAACCTTTTGAGATTACGCGCGGGGAACGCTTCTTTTACGTAGCAACCAAGCCCCCACGCTTTACCCTAGAAAACTATGAAAGAGTGCTGGATGGCGAGCGCATTGGGCAAGCCTTTATCAATACGGTGACGGTTACTGTGCCAGCAACCATCATTCCCATTGCGATTGCATCCTTTGCGGCGTATGCGTTTTCTTGGATGGAGTTTCCGGGGCGACGGTTCTTGTTCATCATCGTGGTGGCGTTATTGGTTGTGCCATTGCAGATGTCACTCATTCCATTACTACGCTTCTACAATGATATTGGCATTGCTAGAACGTATCCGGGCATTTGGCTGGCGCACGCGGGCTTTGGCTTGCCGTTAGCCATTTACTTGCTACGAAACTACATTGGCGGGCTACCCCGTGAAATTATTGAAAGCGCAAAGATTGACGGTGCCTCACACTTCCAAGTGTTCATGCGCCTCGTATTGCCTTTAAGCGTGCCTGCATTGGCATCGTTTGCTATCTTCCAATTTTTGTGGGTGTGGAACGACCTCTTGGTGGCGTTGGTCTTCTTGGGCAAGCGTCCCGACCAAATCGTTCTTACATCGGCATTGCGTGAGCTGATTGGGTCACGGGCGGAGGACTGGGAAATTTTGACCAGCAGCGCGTTTATCTCGATTGCCGTGCCGTTGCTAGTGTTCTTCTCGCTACAACGTTACTTTGTACGTGGGCTTCTTTCGGGGTCTGTAAAGGGCGGATAAACCGCATGTTGTACGCATTTTTTAAGGGGCGATTCGGTGTGAATCGCCCCTTTTTTGTTTATTCTTCTAGGGTGCTTAAATCCCCCAAAGGCAAGCCTTGCGCCCTTGCCCTTAGCACACGCCTCATAATTTTGCCGCTGCGTGTCTTGGGTAGCGTGTCCACAAATTCGATTTTTTCGGGAACGGCAATTGCCCCTACTTCGTGGCGAACATGCGCCTTAAGTTCGGTAACTAGCTCTTGGCTTCCTGTAAAGCCTTGACGCAGGATGCAATACGCATAGATGACGTTGCCTTTTACTTCATCGGGAATAGCCACAACGGCGGATTCTGCCACAGAGCGATGGCTTACCAAACCGCTCTCTACTTCGGCAGTACCTAGGCGATAGCCACTGACTTTAATCACGTCATCGTTACGCCCAATAATCCAGAAATAGCCGTCCTCATCTTTGCGAGCCGTATCCCCTGTTAAGTACCACCCCTGCTCTTTGAAGCGTGACCAATACTGCTCTATAAAGCGGTTGTCATCGCCCCAGACGGTGCGAAGCATAGCGGGCCAAGGCGTTTTAATGACCAGTAAGCCATCCTCACCGGGCTTGCACGATGAGCCATCCTCACGGACAACATCCGCCACAATGCCAGGGAAGGGGCGCGTGGCACTGCCGGGCTTTAGACTAACGCTAGGCATGGGCGTAATCATAAAGCCACCTGTTTCGGTTTGCCACCATGTGTCAATAATGGGGCATTGCTCTTGCCCAATGACGTTATAAAACCAACGCCAAGCCTCTGGATTAATGGGTTCACCCACGCTTCCTAACAGGCGCAAACTGCCTAAGTCGTGACGATTGGGCCAAGCATCACCAAAGCGCATTAAGCCCCGAATAGCGGTTGGGGCTGTATATAGCACCGTCACCCCATAACTTTCGACAATGCGCCACCAACGGTCGGGATAAGGGTAATTGGGCGCACCCTCATAAATAATGCTCGTTGCGCCAATAATGAGGGGCCCATACACAATATAACTGTGTCCTGTAATCCAGCCGGGGTCGGCGGCGCACCACCAACGGTCATCATCTTTGAGGTCAAATGACCATTCTAGCGTGGTACTCACATACACCTGATAGCCCCCATGTGTATGAAGTACGCCCTTTGGTTTGCCAGTTGTGCCACTGGTATACAGAATAAAGAGCGGGTCTTCACTGTCCAACACTTCGGTTTCGCAGTATGGACTGGCAATGGGTAGGCTCATCAGGTCGTGATACCAATAATCGCGCCCTTCTTCCATTTGAACGGGTTGCCCTGTGCGCTTGACCACAATCATATGCTCTACTACGGGGGAACGCCGAGCGGCTTCGTCTGCCACTTCTTTAAGCGGAATAATTTTACCGCGTAAAAATGCACCATCGCACGTCACTAGCACACGGCTTTTTGCATCTTCAATGCGGTCGGCGAGGGCTTGTTCACTAAAGCCACCATACACCACACTATGGGGTGCGCCAATTTTGGCACACGCCAGCATCGCAATCATAATTTCTGGGATGCGCCCCATGTAAATTGTGACTCTATCGCCCTTCTTTACGCCCATGCTTTTAAGGACGTTGGCGAATTTGTTCACTTCTTGCCGCAACCGCCAATAAGACATGGTGACTTTATCGCCGTTCTCGCCTTCCCAGATGATAGCGAGCTTGTTCTTTCGCCATGTTTTAACGTGACGGTCTACCGCATTGTGTATGATATTAGTCTTTGCGCCCACAAACCACTTATAAAATGGCGGGTTGCTATCGTCTAGCACCTTGTCCCATAGCTTATGCCACTCTAGGGTATCGGCACGTTTTGCCCAAAAGGCTTGGGGGTCTTGAAGCGCTTCACGATACACTTCTTCGTAATCGGGAATGTGGGCATTATGGATAACATCTTCGGTAGGGTGATACCATTCCCCTGTCGGGGGTGAAAAAACATCATCACTCATTGAGAAAAAACTCCTTAAAAAAATTTATACACGCAAAAACCAGAAAACTAAAAGACGGTTTCATTATAAACCGCCCGTTACCAAAAGAAAACAATTAGTTTGTTAGATTAGATTACAAACCCCACTAGAGCGTTAAAACCATTTCAATGCGCTCGAAAGCATTCACATAGCCCATAGCGTAAAAATGGGGCAAGGCGGGATGATTTTCGGGCAAGTTTTCTACTTTGGTATCTTGCAAGGGATACAACTCATGCAGGAGCCTTAAAAGCGTGCGTATCATTTGGGGGCTGGCTTGGGGATTAAAAACAAGGTGTGTTAATTGAAATGGTGTACGCTGAAAGGCAATCCAGCCCTCTTCGCCACTGTCTAGCGTTAGCGTGATGACGCGCATACCGCCACCATTGATAAGTGATGCGGTTTCTTCAATCCATGTGGGGGCATCATCACGAGTGTTTAGCAAGCGCAAAATTTCTTGATTATCTTCAATGTTGGCGTACTGGCGCACATGAGAGGACATTTGCCCTGCTTGCAAGGGTGTGGGGGGGCGGCGAATTACCACTAAGTCACGTATAACCTTGAAACCCAGTTTCTCAAAAAGAGTTTGGGCAGGGTCGTTACCACGAATCACTTCTAATTGCACATGGCGAATCCCGCTTTCGCCAGAAAGACGAAGGGCTTCATTCATTAAAAATTCGCCCGATTTGCGCCGTCTGCGCTCTGGAATAACCCCTAAACGGGTTACCCAACTTCTCTCCCCTCTTACCCCTAACATACACATGCCATTAGGTTGATGGTCATTCTTATCAATGGCAACCACCGAATGCGTAAGGCTAACGTCATGCGCCGTGATATATTCAGACATACGTTTTGCGTTCATGGGCATGGGAACAATATAATCCACACGCCCTTGATTATAAAGTTCTGAAAGCTGTTGAAAATTGTATTCACTACAAAGCATACCCAAATTACTAGACATGCCTGCATGTGTCGAATCATTAGCGTTCATTGCGCGCTTCCAAAAACTCAGCGACCTGTTTGGCAAAAAGCCGCGTATCAATAGGTTTTACAATCACTCCGTCACAGCCATAAGCCTGCGCCATACTATACGCCGTTTCTTGGGGCCACGCGGTGAACGCAATGACGGGAATATGAGAGGTGCTTTCTTGTTGCTTTAGCAAACCTACCACTGTTTGCCCTTCAATATCGGGCAAGCCCAAGTCCATCAGCACAAGGTCGGGCATTTGTTCAAAGGTGGTCGTCAAGCCTGTTTCGCCATCTGGCGCAACAATAACAATATGACCCGCGTTACGAAGTAGCTTTTCTGCAAGCCTAGCTACATCAGGGTTATCTTCGATAATTACAATCCTGCTCATTGGAAAGCCCTTCTACTTTAGGATTATCCCTCAGAGGATAACTCATCTTCGATTGCGCTTAAGAGCTTTTCGCGGTCTAGCCCTGTTTTTGGCATAAACACGCGATTTAGTGATTCTATTCTATCACGCTCTGCGTGGGTTAAATCACGTGCAGAATACACAATAAGTGGTATGTCACGCAGTTGGCTATCGCGTTGGATGGTTTCCAACATCGTTAGCCCGTCCATATCCGGTAGCGTTAAATCCAGGATGATGAGGTCGGGGTTGTGGCTATACATTGCCTTCATGCCGTCACGCCCGTTATCCGCCTCATGAATGACATAGCGTTTGTGGCTACGAAGCAACTTACGAATTAAACGGCGGTCATTGCCACTATCATCCACCAAAACAATCGTCTTTACTCTGCCGTCTAGGTTTTGAATTGCGCCTGTTATCCCACCGACTTGGGGCATAATCGGCTTGCCTTCGGCGTTCTTTTGGGCTTCTAGCACATATTGCTCATATTGGTCACCCAAGACATGCCCTTCTGCCAAAAAAGTGTGACCACTACAGTTAATCACAACGGTTTCATGGGGCTGAATGGTGCCTTCTTTAAGCATCCGTTCTAGCCCACCAAATGCCACCGCCGTGGCAGGCTCTACCGAAAGTCCGCCCTTGCTGGCAAGCTGGCGCATTGCAACAAAGGTATCGCCATCTTCTAATGCCAACATGGTGCCACCGTTGCTCTTGACGGCTTCTAAGAGCAGTTCATAGCTCTTACCGGGGTCACCTGTGGCTAAAACAGTAATAAGCGTTTCTGGGGTAACAGGAGTTGCTTTGGGGGCATTTGCTAAAAAAGCATTAACCATTGGCGCACAGCCGGCAGCTTGTACTATGCCTAATTTGGGCATCTTATCAATAAAGCCCATACGCTGTAATTGGCTAAAGCCCTTCCACACACCCAGGGGACCAATACCGCCACTGACGGCTTGAATGTACCAATCGGGGGCAACCCACCCACCCTTCTTATCAGACTTTAGCCCCAACTGCTCGGCGATTTCAAAGGCGAGTGTTTTCATGCTTTCTTTGCCAGGAACGGCTTTTGCGCCTCTATCTAAATGAACTCCCTGGCGCTGGGCAAATTCTTCTGCAACGTGCTTGGTTTCATCGTAGGTTCCCGATACTTTGACCACCTTACAGCCATAAAGTGCCGCCTCACGCATTTTCTCGGCTGGCACAAGGCTAGTAACAAAGAGCCAAAGTTTAATGCCCGCACGCGCACAATAAGCCGCGTACGCTACGCCCGCGTTGCCAGTGCTTGCCAGCACAATCTCTTTAATGCCCTTTTGTTGTAGGGCAATTACTGTAAGCGCGGCTTGGCGGTCTTTGAAGCTATTTGTAGGTTGGGCGCGTTCATCTTTAACGTAAATCATGCCTTGATGCTGGTATATCTGTTCATAGGAATATAGACGCGTGAGGGGTGTCCAGCCTTCGCCCATACTACTTTCAGGATGGGTACGCTGAATGGGGAGGAGTTCTTCATATCGCCAAAGAGAGAGTTCGCGGTTTCCTAAACCGTAGTGCCAAAGAGGAGAAACAGCATTTTCATCGTAAATGGCATCTAGCCATCCAGAACCACACGCCTCGCACTTTGGGAGAAGCGTTTCCTGTGCGGAATGTTCATGACCGCAATCAAGACAACGAATGGCAAGCATAAAGGGGGAAATCACAGGACTCGTCGCTTTCTATAAGGCAGGGGCGCAAGTGGATACCTGCGCCCCTACATGAATCTTTCTATCTTAGTCGCCTATGGCGGGTTCGCTTTGGCGGGTTTCTGGCACATCCATAAGGGGTAGTAAGAACCAGAGGGTTGTGCCTTTGTCAAGTTCACTTTGGACGAAGATTTCACCCCCGTGCATTTCAATGAGTTGGCGCGTAATCGTTAGCCCCAAACCTGTACCGCCCGCACGTCTTGTTGATGAGCCGTCCGCTTGGCGGAAGCGTTCAAAAATCACTTCTAAATCGGCGGCACTCATACCAATGCCTGTATCTTGTACCCACACACAAGCCTTGTTTTCTACTGTGCCATAGCTTACCACGACCTCGCCTTGTTCAGTAAATTTAACCGCATTGCTTACAAGGTTTAGCATAATTTGATTCATACGCACTTTGTCTGCGCTTATTAAGCCTAATGATGATTTTTGCTCTATGCGAAGGTCAACGCCCTTCTTCTTTGCCAAAATTTGGCTAGAGTGAACAATATCCTCAAGAACATCGGTGAGTTGCATAGGCTTTCTAAGCAATTGCATTTGCCCCGCTTCAATCTTGGCAAGGTCAAGAATTTCATTGATGATATTTAAGAGGTGCTTACCACTGCCGTAAATGGCTTGTACGTCCTCAACAGCTTCTTCGCTTAGTTCACCGTCTACCCCATCAATCAGCACTTCACTATAACCAATAATGGAGTTAAGAGGTGTGCGGAGTTCATGGCTCATATTGGCAAGGAACTCTTGCTTTAGGCGGTCAACCTCACGTAGGCGTTCAATGGTACGGCGTTCACGGTCAAAGGCTTCGGCATTACGAACCGCCACAGCGACTTGGTCGGCGAGAATCGTTTTAATTTTTACGTCCTCATCATCAAAGCGGTTTCTTTCATCTGATTGCACATCTAGCACGCCAATGAGTTCACCACCCACCACCAAAGGCACAGCCATTTCGGATTGTGTAAGGGGCAATAACGGGTTTGGCAAGAAGTCGGGGTTTAACGTTACATCATTCGAAATCACACCCTTAAGCGTACGTGCAGCGCGTGCTACAAGGCTATTTTGATTGTTTAGCGAGATGGCATGATGGAGTTCCTTCATCTTTTGCCCCACTTCACCCGCACCAGCCGCCAGCACCAGTTGTGTGCCATCTTCACTAAGAAGATAAACCTGTGCATGATACAAGTTAAAGTTGTCACGGGTTAGCAACACCACTTGGTCGAGCAATTCATCACGTTCTAGCAATGTGGTCGTGGTTGCGCTTAATTGTGACACTGTTTCTAGCTCGCGTGCGCGGCGTACAACCAGTTCGGTGCTTTCTTTTTGAGAGGTAATGTCACGCGCCACAAAGTGAATTAAGCCGTTTTCCGTATCTGGGCTAGAGTTCCAAGAGACCCAACGATACGACGCATCCTTACAACGGTAGCGGTTAATAAAGTTTAGCGCAAGCACCCCTGTAGCGAGTTCTTGGGCAGCTTTTAGTGTCTCATCAATATCTTCGGGATGGACAAAGTGCAAGAACGGCTCTGCTCTTAGTTCGTCAATCGTGTAACCCAATGTCGCTTCCCATGACGGGTTCAGGTTGGTAAAGAAACCCTCAAACGTTGCCGACCCTAGCATATCTAGCGAGGATTCAAAGATACGGGCGGTTTCTTGACGCGCTTTGTCTGCCTGTTGGGTGGCAACTCTACGTCCAATGCCTAGTGAAATTTGGGAAGCGACGTTTTCTGCTAGTCCTAGCTCGTCTGAGGTGAAAGCGCGTAAGCTGTCGGTATAGTTCAAGAAGATAGCGCCACGCACATCCCCGGCAATTACTGGTAGGGTCAGGACACTCTTAATCCCTAATCCATCAACATAATCTTGGGGAAAGTCGGGGTAGAATCGAGCGTTGTCTACCACGACCACCCGTTGCTTTTCTACGGCGATGATGCCATGGGGATAGGCTTTTGCGGGGTCGCGGAAAGTTTGTGCTACATCGTTAGTGAGTGTGCCGCCCGTACCTGCCACCCCTTGCCATTGTTGGGCTTGGACATCATATTCCGAGTAAACAGCGCTATTTGCCCCCAAAACCCCCATGGCAACCTTCATGGCGTTTTCAATTACTACCTCAACTGCTTCGTCACCACGTAAGTATTCGTTGATTTGGTTGACGGTGGTAATGTCTCGTAAGAGCAACTGGGTTTGTTCAAATGCACGCGCGTTTTCAATAGCGGTAGCTACCTGGTTTGCAAACGTTTGCTGTACCTGAATGTCTAAATCATTAAAAGCATAGGGGATGCTGTCTTGAATGTCTAGTACACCAATGAGCTTGTCACCGTAAACGATAGGCACAGCCATTTCGGAGCGTGTTTCTGGCAAGTATTTATTTGGAAGGTAATGGTCTACCAATGCCACATCACCCACCACAAGAGGTTCGAGTTCTCTTGCTACACCCGCCACAATGCTATCGGGATGGTCTAGGCGAATTTTATATCCCTCATACACCATGCGCCTGCCTGTTTGCCCTGCCCCTGCACGCAACACCAGTTCTGTGCCTTCTTCATTTAAAATGTAGATGTGGGCATGGTAGCGATGGAATTGCTCTTTTGTAAGGTCAGCAACTGTCCATAGTAAATCTTCTACGTTCAGTTGTTGGGCGATATTCGTACTAATCACAGATACCGTTTCTAGCTCGGATGCACGGCGTGTAATTTGCTCTTCGTTTGATTTTTGCGCTGTGATGTCAGTACGAATGGCAATGTATTGATACGGTTTTCCATCATCACTTAAGAATGGCACGATGGTGGTATCTACCCAGTAGAAAGATCCGCCTTTGGCTTTGTTCTTAATCTGCCCCTTCCAAGTTTTCCCGTTCGCAATCGTTACCCAGATGTCACGAATAAACTCTTTGCTGTGGTAGCCCGAATTGATGATTCTGTGGTCTTGCCCGATCACTTCTTCTAGTGGGAACTTGGAGATGTCGCTAAACTTCTGGTTGGCGTAAGTAATTTTGCCTGTTTGGTCGGTAATAGCCACAATCGAGTGTTCATCAATCGCTGAACGAATGTCAGAAATATCCTTAAACAAACGTGCGTTCTTTACGGCGACTGCCACCTGTGAAGCCAGCGTGGCATAGGTAATTACGTCCTCCTCATCAAACCGCCCCAGTTGGTCGGATTGTACGTCCATCACACCTACCAACTCACCCGCCACAATCATGGGCAAAGCCATTTCTGATTGCGTGTCGGGTAGCAAAGGATTGGATAAGAAGTCGGGTTCTTGTGATATGTCATTAGAGATTGTCGCCTGCAAAGAACGGGCAGTGCGTGCCACCAAACTGTGTTCACGACTAAGCGGGATATGATGCTTGCGTGCCACCATTTCCATCCCTGCCATGCCTGCACCACCACTTAGGACAAGGGTCTTTTCGGCGTTATCTAGCAAATAGATGTGCGCATGGTACAGTCCAAAGCGTTCTTTGGTTAGCGTAGAGACCGTGTTTAGGAGGGTTGGAACATCAAGGTTTGTGCTGGCTTGTGCGCTCACGGCTGCCACTGTTTCTAGCTGTACCGCACGACGTTTGATGGTTTCTTCGCTACGAACACGCTCTGTGATGTTTTGTGTGATCGTCATAGCAGCAATGATGTTATCATTTTCATCACGCACAGGAAGCGATATTGTTTGGTAAATAAGGTCGCCAAAAGGAATAACCTCTGTGACCTCATCGCCGTTAAGGGCGCGTTGATAAGCAGCTTTAACAATAGTTGCTGTTTCTGGCGGGAATACTTCGTCAAGCGTCTTGCCTTCCATTGCCTCTTTATTTAAGCCCGCTTCTGCAAGACCCGCGCCATCTACCAAGAGATAACGGAAATCATGGTCGTACATCACAATAGCACCGTTGGGGAAATTGCGCGTAATCGCGCTCATACGGGCTGTACTGGCTTGTAGCACATCTTTAGTGTGTGCCAAAGTTTCGATAAGGTTCACGTTGTCAAAAGTAACGGCAAGCTGGTCGGCAAGCGTTGCAAAGAGTGTTGTTTCAGTTTCTTCAAAGGCGTTAGATTCGCTGTGCTGAATGTCTAGCGCGCCAATCACCACACCACTCACCACCAAAGGAACAACTAGTTCGGAGCGAGTGTCGGGCAACAACGCATTAGAGAGAAAGCGAGAATCTGTTTTGGTATCTTTTACCAGCACTTGATTCTTTTCGCGGATGGCTGTAGAAACCAAAGAACGACCCTCTAATGGCAATTGGTGATCTTGGCTTAAAAGTCGTCGTCCTACATATCCTGTACCGTCTTTAAGGACAGCATGGGTTTTTTCATCGTTTATAAGATAGACCTGAACGTAGTAGAAGTTAAAGCGGTCACGGACAAGGTTCACCGTTAGGCTAATCAGGTCGTCTAGTTCACGAATTTGGTTAGCGGCACTAGCAATTTCTGCCGAAGTTGCAAGGTCAGCAGTACGCGCCTGTACCCGTTGCTCTAGTGTTGTCAGCAGTTCACGTAGTTGTAAAGACATGCCCTGAAAGGCTCGTCCAAGTGTTCCTAGTTCATCTTTACGGCGTGCTTCTTCGTCTAGGTCAGAGAATACATCAAATTGTCCTTTAGCAAGGGAATCCGCTTGGTTGCTAAGTTTAAGCAGTGGGGATGTAATTTGACGCGAGATAACCAACACAGCGAACGCACTGATAAGACCCAAAACGATTACACCTGCTGTAGTAGCAAATGCCGTGTTGCGAACTGGCGTAAGAAGCAGGTTTTGATCACTAGCAATACCCAACATCCAATAATAATTGTCGGGCGCGCTGGGCGGGGTATAACGCACATAATTCAAGAGTTGCGCGTTTTCTGTTTCTTGGGTTTCTAATTCGAAAGAAGAATCCTGCACAGTTAAAGGCAAGACATCAGAAATGAGCGTGTTTGGGGTATTCCCTACGGCTTCAATGCCCGATTCAAAGCCAAAGGTGATTTCTGGTGAAGCAGAGTGATACAAGAAGTAGCCATCACCATTCACCAAGAACGCATAGTTACCTTCGTTACTGGGGGCAAGATCAGCAAGAATTCCAGAGATGTCCACATTTGTAATTAACATCCCTGCACGCTCACGTTGCCCTGCGGTATTGGTCGTAAAAATAGGCGTGGCGTAGCGCAAGGTTGGAACAATACTGCCATCTTCCAAAACGGAAATCGTTGGGGGTGTGCCTTCACGATTAAGGTCAAGAGGCGAAACATAAATTTCACCTTCGGGCAAAGAAATGGTGCTTGTAAAATACCCGCGATCGGCTTTATTTTGCAAATCACGTTCTACTATGATGAAGGGCTTACCCGTAGCTAAGTCTTTGTCTACGCGAACAAGTTCATTGCCTAGCAGGTCGATAAAGCGTAATTGGATATAGGCAGGCTTAGATACCATCATGGAAAAATAAAGGTTTTGTAAATCTGTTTTTGCTGCGGCAACTTGTAGGACATCCCCTCCAGAAACAGCTTGCGCAAAGTTGGTAACGTTAGGGCTGTCTTTAAGGAATTGAAAGTCACTTACAAGAACGCCTAGAGCATCATTCAATCGAGACACATCAAGGTTCAATTCCGTCACTTCTGCCTCTCTGAGTGTTTCCAAAGACGCATTAAAGGACTGTGTTCCTAGAATAACTGCAACTAGCACTGTAGGTATAACCACTAACGGCACAAGAAATAGCAACAGTTGGCGTTGTAAACTTGACTGGAAGTATTGTAGTAAAGCATTCATGCCTCACCCCGTTTAATAATTGAGACAACATTAAACTCATTGTATAGCTTAATGTAATCTGAGAAGAATTAAGGTTTGTTAGACATTCCTAACTGGGGTAAGAAAATAGGGCAAAAAAAGGGGTTTTAGTGAGGAATAGCAGGGGACAAAGTGTGGTGTTTGTCCCCAAGTGTTAATTTACTTTATGCAAGCAATACATCGTGACGTTCTTTAAGGACGGCTTTGGCATGTTGAATTTCACTCGCTTGCTGTTCGGGTGTCCAGCCTAACCCTTCTGATAAGGCTTGCCCCACTTCATCCATAACGCCCTCTTTAGCTTGACCAAGCATAGCTACCAATGAACGCCGTAGCAAAAAGTCGTCAATATGGACAATGGCTTCTGTTTGTGCCAAGAAGATAATTTCGCGCCTGGTGTAATGAGGCAAGTTTTTAAGGGGTGCATCATTGCCTGCACTCATAAACTTGGCGACAGCTTCGGCGTGTGTGCCATAACGCTCAAAAAGCATTAACAAGTGTGTGCGCTCTAGTTCGGTCTCGCTCTGTAGGCGTTCTAGCCAAACCTGTTGTTGGTCGCTGGTTTTAGGATAATCTCGCCCCCCACCAATGCTTAGCCCACTAGTATCTACTTTGCGAGATTTATTAATGTTTATTAAGGAAATATCAGCGGCTTGCTCGCTAAACGCCCTAAACGTTGTCCACTTGCCCCCAATGAGCGAATGAACGGGGTAATCAAAGTGTGCGCCGGCTTCTAGGGTGCTAATGCTGTGGTCACGGCTAATTGCGCCTGTACGATTGTCTTTAGTAGAGGGTAATGGGCGCACGCCTGTAAACTTAAAGACAATGTGTTCTGTCCCTACATGAATGGTTGGGAACACACGCTTTACAAGGTCAATCATGTATGCCACTTCATCATCAGTACAGCGTGCGTCCTCAGGGTTTTCAATGCGAATATCGGTTGTGCCAATCATCACCTTTCCCATATAGGGGAAAATAAGGACAATGCGCCCGTCTTCGTTTTCAAAGAAGATTTCCGCGCCCCCTGTTGCAGTGTGCAATTCGGGGTGGTCTACGATGATGTGTGAGCCTTTAGTCCCGCCAATGAAGCCCGTTTCTGCCCCTATAGCGCGGTTTACAAAGTCAATCCAAGGACCGGCGGCGTTAATGACGACATTCGGCTTTAGGGTAATGCGTTCACCTGTTAGCGCATCTTCGACAACCACATGCTCACGATTACCCTCTACCACACCACAATAATTAAGCGCAACGGCTTGGGGCGAGGCGTGGGTAGCATCGTTGAGCATTTCTATGCACAAGCGTTCCGGATAAGGCATATAAGCATCATAGTAGGTGGCAGTGCAAACAATGTCCTTGTTCATGCTGGGATAGCGTTTAAGCGATTTAGATTTCATATTAAAGTCATGAAAGGGCATGGTTTGCTGTGCGCCTGTAAACCAGTCGTACATCATCAGCCCCAATTTAATAACAATTGCGCCACGTTCACTAGGTTTTTCTAGGATGCCCAAGAACTTAAGGGGGGCGTTGAATAAGCCCGAAAACCAGCGAAACACCGGAATGGTTGTTGGCAGAGGCTTGGCATAGTGGGGGGCGTTCTTTAGAAGTAGGTTACGCTCATGGAGAGCTTCACGCACCAAACGAAACTCGCCGTTCTCTAAATAGCGGATACCACCATGAAGCATGTGTGATGAACCTGCGCTTGCACCACTGCAAAAGTCAGCCTTCTCAACCAATGCCACGCGCACCCCTTGTAACGCTAAATCACGAAACGTACCAATGCCGTTTACACCCCCACCAATAACAAGAACGTCAATACTGGGGTGTTCACGAAGGTTTTGTAATGATTGCTCTCTGTTCACGTTTTTCTTCCTTCTCCAAGATAAGCGGGCAAAAGCGCCCGTATAAGTCTTACTTATTAGTCATGATAAGTGACAGAATATTGTCACATACCCCATAAAATTCACTCAAACTGCCCTATCTTGTATAAAACTTGTAAAAACTAGCTTTATCTAGGGCTTGTGTGTCTGCACCACAAAGCCCCTGATACAAGAGGGGAGATGGCAGGCATTACCCCATCGTATCCTCTATCCGATTCAACCAATCACGCAAGAGGCGCACGTCATCGGCATTAACGGGCTTGCCACTTTCTAGCGCACGCCACACACGGCTAAAACGTAGTTTATTGGCTTTATCTGTTAGAGGGCGTAAAGTCGCGGGTAAGCTAGGCATGGCGTTAATTTCGGCGCGGAGGCGTGCCACCGACCACTTCTCAGTTTCGGCACGTTGCAGCCAAGTGGCTTGCTCTTGCTTGCTTTTGCCTGCGACCAGCTGATGATGCCCGAAGGACAAGTTTTCAATACGTATTGAAAAGTCCACTTTTTCGGAGACATATTTATACTGATATAGTGAGGTCTTTTCGTAGCCAGTTTCTTGGGCAATTTGTTCATAGGTTTTGCCATAGGCATATTCCCCATACAAAATCCAGTCACCAATTAGCCATTGAATGGATTGCTCTAGGCGAAACAGGACGCTTCCCAAACGAGTCCATTCGTTTACATCCACTTTTTCGGCAGATTGAATCCCGCGCCGCGTAAGAAAGAACGCCCCAAACTGAATTGCACCGTCACCTGTGGGTACAAGTGCGTTTTCTACGTTGGTCTTTAGGCGCACCATTTCTTCTTGGATGGCTACATTTGCCGAAAGCAATTGCTGGTTTTCTTCTTGCAGTTTGGCATTTTCTTCTTGCAGTGCGCCCCCCGGCGATTGTATGGCTTCTAAGAAGTCATCGCCAAGCTGAAAGTCATTATTTGCATCATACATAGAGCCTTGCGTGCGTTGGTTGATGCTGTCTTGAAGCCTTTTTTGCTTACCCACGGGCTTTTACCTCTCGTTCTAGGCGGTCTATCATGTCCATCATTTGCCGTGTGGCAATTGATTCTGGTGCAACTCCGTACAAAAATTGCCCTACAAGCTGGGCATCACTAAAAATAATGGCTTGCTGAAGCGGTTCCCAAACCAGGTCGCCGTACTGCTGTTTAAGGTGTTTAAGAATTTCATTGTGTCCTACGGTGCGTGGTCTAAATTTATTGGGGATGATGCACAGCAAATGCGCCACTTTTACCCCAATTTGGGCGGCGGCATCACGGGCAACGCTGGTATGTGCGATGCTATCGGGCAAGCCTTCTAGTGCGCTAAAGGCTTCGCAATCGGTGGGAATCACAATGTAATCGCTGGCAAGCGTGATGGCTTCGTGCAGCAAAGATGGTGTAGGTGATGTATCTACGATGATATAATCTACGGCAGATGATAGTTCTTGAAAGCGTTGGCGAATGAGCGCATTGCTACGGATGCTATTGGCAATATTGCGCGTTTCTGCGTTGCTTGTTACCACATATAGGCTGCCCTTCGTTTGGAAGTTTGGCGGGCTGTATACCTGTGGGTGGATATGGCGTAATGCCGTTTTCCATTCGGCGTTACGCACACACAAATCATAAAACATGGGCTGTTTGTCTAGCCCAACGGCGGTTGTGGCGTTGCCTTGCGGGTCGGCATCCACCAGCACTACACGCCGACCGCGCAATGCCAAGCCTGCGGCAATGTGTGTGGACAGCGTGGTTTTTCCTACGCCGCCCTTTTCGTTCAACAATGTAATGACTTTCATCGCGTTAAAACCCCTACTGTGACGATGTTTAGTAATGCCTTTATTATACCGCCACTTAAGGATTTTTACCGTATTATTTACTTTTCAATACGGGGTATTTTGGGGATGATTTTGAGGTAAAGTCACTATCAGTCACCCCAAAATAGGCTTTAGTTGTCGGGCAAGGTCAGCGTGTCGCCATCACCAACGGGGATTCGTTGCCCTGTAATAGGGTCATAAAGCCCCACACTCCAAGCCCCATTCGCGCCCTCTGGTAACAAAATTATCGTAACATCCTCTAACACTTCGCCCACTTGCCAGCCTGTCGTTGGGCGCGTCCAATCTTTAGGGATGCCGTCCGTTTGTGCCAAAATTTGCCCATCCTGAACGCGATGCACAAACCGCCTTAGCGAAGTTGTGACGGGTGCATCGGTTGTCCAATACAGCATAAGCCCCTCTGGAATCACATCGTAACCGAGTAAGCGCACGCCATTTTCCCACACGGCATTTTGCAATGGGTATTGGGGGGATGGTGCTTCAAACGTGCGTGACGGCGCTTCGATGGTCATGAAGTGTATCCAAACGGGCGGGTAGTTTTGGCGCGCATCCGCCACTTGAACACCGATTTGATAGCGTCCTGCTTCTAGTTCGGCAGGCACATACAAGCGATGATAACCGCGCCATGTATCACCCATTTGCCAGTTTTCTGTGCCATAGCGTGCCAGTGGCACAAAAGGGGTTTGCGCCATAACCGTAGTGCCATCCCCCCAAACCAAACGGGCAAGATAGCTTTCTTGTAGGGCTTCAGTGGTGTGCCATACCCAGCTAAAGTTTAGTTCATCACCTGTAGTTGCACTGGCAGGAAGCCCTATTGTGTCGCCAAGAACGAGAGGCAAATCGGCAAAAATGGGGTTGCCATTGCCCTCATACGGCGTTGATGCTTCAGGGCGTTCCACGCGAATAACACCCAAAGAGGCAGTAACACCCTCAGGATTGCCTACCGCGTTAATAACACTCAATTGTTCTTGCGTTTGAGGGTCAAAGATGTTCACGCTTAAGCTGTATTCGTCGGGTGGCAAAAAGTGAGGTAACTCTAGCCCCGTGTTATCTTGCAGATAAAAGCCTTCGCGCCATTCGGTGGTGGGCAAGTCACCAATGAGAAACCGCCCCGTATTCACAACCAAATTGCCATCAGAATCTTTAAGCGAATAGGATGCGGCGTAGTCACGGCTTAAGCGTCCTGACGAAAGGCTATAGAACGCGCTAAAAGGCATCCACACGCCCGATTTTACGCTTTCGGGTAAACCACTAGCCAAGAGGATAATTTCGCGCCCAAAATCGGCGTTAATGGGGCGAGACTCTCCGAGCAATACGCCATCTTGAAAACGTTGGGTGTGAAAGGGTGTGTCTGTGTTATCTAGCACCAGCACCTTAAGCAAGACCAACGCTAGCCCCACACTGATTGCCCCTAAGCGTGCGCCCACATCGGGGCTTTCTGGCAGGCTAGAAACAAGGGGGGTAATAGGCTTAAGCGCGGCATAAACCCACACAGCAAGCACCATCAGCAACGCCACCATGCTGACCAGGTTTGCGGTATTTTCGAGGGGCGTTTCTGTCCAAAAGACGCGCAAGTCATGAGTACCTGCTGGCACATCCACGCCAATAAAGCCCTCTGGTGAAGTGGGGCTAATGTCTAGGGCTTGTCCGTCAAGGGTGGCTTGCCAATTGGGGGTGTATAGCCATTGGAACTCAAGGCGCACAGGGTTATCGGTTTGAACGAGCACATCACCCCACAAGCCCCCCCAAGATTCTGCTTGTACTGTTACGCCGTCTTGGGGCTTTAGGCGTGCCACGATAGGCGAGGCTGTCCAAGCCTCTTGCAAGCCATCGGGCAAGAGTGCCTCGGGTGATTCGTTCCAAATGGGCAAATATTCGCTAAAGGACGACAACGCCACTTCACCCGTAGAACGCTCATAGTCTTGGGCATCCGTAATGCCATCTGCCACAAGCATGACAGAAGGACGAAAAAGCCACGCCATGCTAGATAGCCCTATCACGAACAGAAAAAGCGCGTAAAGCGCGTTCTGGCGCGTTTTAGAGGCAAGCCTGTGAATGAGGGCAACGCCCCCTAGCGCAGTAGCGACTGCCAATGCCAAACTGCCAACGCCCAAAATACGCCATGCGTACTGTGTATAGTCCAACAATGGCACAATTTCCCATACAGGCTTTGAAACTCTAAGGGTCATAAAGGCAACTACGCCGACAGCGACACCCCAAAAGAGCGTGGGTAAACGCCTGCCACGCCCAACGATTAATGCCACTACGCCACCCAATAAGGCGATAACAACTTGTGAGACGCTAAACGTAATTGGCACAGGCAATTGCAAGCGGCTGTTGTCGGCAGTATGCAGTAGCACTAAAGACTCTCCGAGGGGGCGCAAGTAGCGCGTTACATCCAAAAAGGGCAAGGCTTCGCTGATGGCTTCGATTTTTACAAACTGTGCTTCTGCCAAAGAGGGCAACCAAAAGAACGCGCTCATCGCCAAGCCTATTGCGCCAACACTGGCAAGAGCTATCAACAGGCGCAAGCGAGCCTCACTTTGGGCAACCAAAAACAGGCTGTATGCGCCTATCAACAAGCTCCCATGAAGCGTTACGATATTGTGCAGTGGCACAAAGAGCGCAAAAGTGAGTGTGGCTAACGCCCATGAGCGCAAACCCACACCGCGCGCGAGCATCGTGAGTGAGGCAAGCACATGGGGCAAGAGTGCTAGTCCCGCCACTTCAGTGATTGTGCCTCTAGTAACCGCATCAAACAGCAAATAGGGCGCATATAGATAGCCGACACTAGCTAAAAATCCACCCTTTTCGCCTGCCCACAATCGACCCAAACGATATGCACCGCACGCGCCAACGAATAGATAAAGGCACAGGCTCATTAGCCATGCATGCGTAAACGACAGCCCCAAACGGTGTAAGCCAACAGGCAGATAGTACGATACGGGCGAAAAATAATTAAAGAGGGGCGCACCATAGCCATACGCCAGCCCAGAGGTATAGCGTGGGTAAACTCTACCGTCATATTCTAAGGAGTGATTAAGAACAATTGTTCTATAAAGATGCAGGTTGCCATCGTCTGTAAGTAGCATTGTGCCTTTAGTAAAAGGCGACCAAGCCAACAGTGTTAGCATAATAAGCGCGATAAAAATGGTGATTGGGTGGCGCAAGAATAACCAATTCATCACTTAGCAAGCCGTCTTTCTGTGTTTATAATCAAAAAATACCTCCTAACCCTAGCCGAATGGGGGCAATCTGAAAAGATTCGGTTTAAGATACCTAGCCAAAGGACAAAGGCATGAACGTTTTTTCATCCGAGTGGGCAGAAGCCTATAAAACTGCTGTCAATCAAAATAACGCCTATCGTGCATCTTCTGAAAAGTGGCAAGAAGGGGCGGTTGCTTTGGTACTTACCCACGAAAACGGGGGCATTGCCGTCTTGATAGACCTGCTAAAGGGTGAGTGCTTGGGGGCAACCAGCGTTAGCCCTAGCATTGCCCACGAAAAAGCCAGTTTTGTCATTGAAGCCGACATTGCCACATGGCAAGAGGTACTTGGGGGCAATTTACAGCCGCTGATGGGCATTATGCGGGGCAAGCTAAAGCTGGCAAAAGGCAGTTTGGCACGTTTAATTCCGTATACCAAAGCCGCCAATGAGCTGGTGAATAGCGCACAGACCGTCCCCACAACGTTTGAGTAAGGGCATACGATGGTTGTTTTGTTTTCAATGCTAGAACGCATTGTCTTTGCACCCGTGCGTGGTCTTTGGCGTGTGCCACTTTTATTTTGGATGGCGTGGTTAATTGCGTTGGTCTTTGTGATAGGCGCGTGGTTGGTGCTGTATCAGCCCGCCGTAGGCATTAATTTTACACTGAGTGAAGGCGTATTCTTGGGGGCAGGGCTGGCAATTGTGGCGGCGTACTTTGGGCATGGGCTAAACCGCGATAGTATCAAGCCCTTGTTAGGGTGGTGGATAAACCCCTTTATTACGCTGGCTACGCTGGTATTGGCAATAATAGCCGTAGAGCTAGGCTTGCGCTATTGGGTGGTGATGTCGGATAACTTCGCCCTTAGCAAGATGCACCAAAATTGGAATCGCCTATATTGGCAACCCGTGAACGAACTAGGGTTTAGAGATTATCCACCCAACACAGACCCCACACGCCAAAAAATCATCGTCATGGGCGATTCTTTTGTGGCGGGCTATGGTGTAAACGATATTGACGACACTTTTCCGCACCAGCTTGGCGCGTTGATGGGAGAGGATTATGCAGTCAATATAGTGGCAGTGCCCGGCATTGGCATTGGAACTGCGCTTGCAGACGTGATGAAGTATCCCGTTAAGCCCGATGTTTTGGTGGTTTCACACTACATCAACGACCTGATAGAAGGGGCGGCAAAGCGTGTGTTACCTGCGTTTGAGGGCGTGCGCCAAACCCCACCTGAGGGGCTTTCGTGGTGGATAGACAATTTTTACATTGCCAATTTTTGGTATTATCGTGTGTATCATTACTTTTCCATCAACGCTGGCACGCGCTATAGCGATTACATCCGCGAAGCCTATGCCAATACAGAAGCATGGCGCATTTACGAAACAGAAGAACTTGACGTGCTGATAGCGTGGACAGAAGCCAATGACGTACAACTATACGTGATTGTGTGGCACAATTTAGCGGATCGTGAAGGTTCTTTGCCACTCATTGCGCCTGTGCTTGCCTATTTTGAAGAAAAGGGCATCCCAACGCTCAATATGGCAGAAGCATTAGAAGGGTTGCCCGTATCGCAAATTACCGCAAATATCTTTGATGCACACCCCAGTATTGAGGCACACCGTATCGCTTCGGAACGCCTTTATGCCCTGATTATCCCTTAATTGTGGTGTTCTGTGTAACGTTATTGGATTTAGTGGGTTATTGTGTCATAAGGCACAAGCGTTTACATTTCTCGTATAACACCCTTTCAAACCATAATCGCTCATCGTCACAGCAAAAGCGATGTTTTTAAGTGGGCAACACTGCCCGACAAATTTTTCACTTTGTAGCGTTTAGTAGAGGTTTCTAAAACATGGTTCAATTCATAAAAGACCCCGAATTTGGCGATATCGTAGACTACGATTACGCCCGTGAAGTATTGCGTGAAAGCTACGACCACCTATACCCTGAATTCAACGTTCTCAAGATGCTTGAAGTCGGCTCAAAAGGCTTTGAGGACGAAAATAGCTTCATGGTGACGGGTGGCGCGAGCATGTTGGCTTATTCCATCATCGTAGCCGCCGAAGAATTTGAAGTTGCTAAATGGGCAAAAGACTACTTGTGGACACTTGGTTGGACAGAAGAACATGCTGGTAGCGACTTGCTTAGCAATGTTACGACTGCCACAAAGGACGAAAGCGACCCCACAGGTAAAATGTATCATGTGAAGGGGCGTAAGTGGCTCATCAACAACTCGTACCACGCCGATTATCATCTTGTGGTGGCTAAAATTGACCCCAAGCAAAATGGGCCCCGTTCTTTAACCTTGTTTGCTGTGCCACGTAGCAGCTGTAAAAACTGGGAACGCCTAGACACCCACATTTTGCGTAACATGGTGCTGACCAAGTTTGAAATTGATGGGCCCGGACAAGTTATCGGCAAGATAGGGCATGGGCTAACGATTCTTCAAAGAATGGCAATGCCTAGCAAGTACGTTTGTACTTATGTGGGCGTGCGCATGATGAAGAAGGCGATGGATGCGAGCCTTGAACACTTATCCACCAAACACATTTTTGGCAATGAACCCATTCGCTTTAGCAATGTGTTCCGCCAAATGTATCAGCTTATCCTGGGCACTGCGTTCCATGAGTTTATGTACTATCGGGCGTTGGCTCTTAGCGATAGTAGCTTCTTGCAATTCCACGGCACTATTCTAAAGTCGTTTAACTTGCTTCGCATGAACGAAATTATGTCACAAAATCTGTTGGTAGCAGGCTCTAAGGGCTTCTTGAAAGAATCGGCAATTGGGCAAAATGCCTTCGATTCATTCGTGTTGCCCGTATTTGATGGTCACTACACCATTAACACCCTCATGACCGCCAAGCAAATTGATGACTACGTTGCCGCAAGCCGCAGCGAAAACATGGAAGAACGCCTTGCTTTCTTGCGTGAGAATTTGTTTGCTGCCCTCAATGGTGACCAAATTAACGCTAAACCTGCCGACATTCGCCGCCCTGATTTCTATAGCTATGTAGACTATTGGAAGCAATTGGGTGTGCCGTTGGCTGTTTCTGCCGAAACCATCATTGACGGTCTTAAAACCTTGCTTCAAGAAATGGATGACACGGGGCTTGCCAGTGAAACCGAGTACAAGTACAAAACAGGCACACTGCTTCATTGGGCAGAAAGTATCCAAGCTGCGGGTGAAATGTGGAAGCTGTACGGCGATGACTATTTGAACACCGTTGCCATTCAATACAATGGCTTCGTGAACACCTACAACGCCATCATCAGCGAAGGGGGATTAAAGACACCCTTCCTGACCCCCACCCATCAAGTGCCTTTTGGCGAAGTGGGGATTGAAGAGGACTTCTTGCGTGGCTTGCTCAAAATTCGTGAACGCCTGAACCAACCCGTAAAATAACGCCCCATCAACAAAAAAATAGCGTCAATTCAACAAAGAGGTAAGCCAAATGGCTTGCCTCTTTGTTTTTGAGGGTCAGGAAGGCGTGATTTACAAAAATATGTAAAAATTACCGCACAAGTACACCGCAATTAATGAAATTTAGGTTATCATAAGAATCTAAATAAACGGTCTAGCAGGTCAATTCTATGTCACCTCAACATGACGTTTTTCGGCTAAGGCACTGTGTCCATCTTTTACGTGGGTGGCATATGTTTTTGTTCATATTTTTAGGCGCATTCATCGCAATACCCACGCAAGCCCAAGTTTTGCCTGATGATGTAACTTACCTCTATTACTTTGAATCTGATGACGCACGATTGATTGACAGTACGTTTAAGCGTTATGCGTTTGCGCCCCTCCCTAACGAGGTTGTCACAATGGTGGCTTATGGCTTAGATGAACGCACACAACCCATCATTCGCCTATACAATGCCAATGGCACAACAATCGCAAATAGCACTATAAACGCATCTCAACCTTTTGTAGCTTCTTTAGAGTATCGCGCTCGTGAAAATGGGCTGCTTTTCTTTGAAGTGGAGCGCGTAGGCGGTGAGGGGGGTTTGGTGCGTGTAATGTTGTTTGAGGGCGAACCGCTTGACCAAGATTTAACGTTTTTAGATGATATGAATCCCTTATTGCCTAACCGTGCTTTTATGGTGGCGGGGCGTGATGATGAAGAGGGTTTGCGTGTTTTAGTCGAAGTGCTGGACGTGCCATTCTCACGGGTAAAGCCCCAAGTTTTTGCCTCACGGGGTACATTAAGCGAAATACCGACCCCAGAAGAACGTTTTACTGCTTCGGATGCATTTCTTTGGTACAACCAAGATGGGCAAGCTGTTTACTTTGTGCATGTGCGCCCCACACCAGAAGAAACCACCGAAACAACCCGTGACATCAGCTATTCGTTTATCAACATTAGCAACTTTTTCTATTTTGATTATTACTTCACGGTGGGGGCGGGTAGTGACCCTATTCGCTTGCTTGACCGTGACGAATGTAGTGACTTTGTAAACCGCGCCGAGTGTGTGAATACGTCTAGTAGTTTTGGGCGCGAAACAGATGCCATTCCTGTTCCTAATGAAGAAGATGAAGATCTTTTTGAAGACGAATTACCTGAAGTGCTTCCTTGTGATAATGGTGCAGGTATTAACGTAACTCTGACAGCACCCGGCGTTTTGGCAGGGACAGAATGTGACGACACCCTCACAGGCTCTAGTGGCGACGATGTCTTACGCGGGGGTCCCGGTGATGACTTTTTAGATGGTCAAGAGGGCGATGACTTATTGATTGGTGATGAAGGTGACGACGTATTTATTACGGGCAATGGTAATGACATCGTACAGGGTGGTGACGGAAGCGACACGATTAACTACGCCTCCGACACAGGGGGCATTGGCGTTGACCTAACCAACACTTATACCCCCACAGGCACAATGGTATCCTATACCAATGCGGTTGGCTCTTTTGTAGACACCTTGTTAAGCATAGAAAATATCGTTACGGGGTCGGGTAATGATTTTCTTGTGGGCAATAGCGAGAACAACATCCTTAATGGGGGTGACGGCAACGACACTTTTGAAGCTGGGGGTGGCACAAACACCATTATTATGGGCGAAGGAGATGACTTTGTCATCATCGACACCGACCAAATTACGAATATTTTGGGGTCGAACACACCCGTGCTGGGGTCTGACAACGACATTATTAACTTTAGTGATGGGGCAAGTGGCATCGTCACTTTCACCGATAGCAATGGTGAAGACCGTTTTGACTTTAGCAACCTCACGCTTTATGGCATCATCTACAATCTAGGGCTGGCTCTTACCCCCCAACAAGTTACGCCAGACTTAGTGCTATCTCATCGGCTTGCACCCCCAGCGTTTCTTATCGGCACAATTCTCAACGACTTCATCATCGGCTCCGCAGGCAACGATGGCATATTTTTAGAAAACGGGGATGACCAAATCGAAGGCTCTGGCGGTAATGACACGCTGAATGGGGGCGCAGATTTTGATGTTCTAACGTATCGAGGATTGCCACCGATGTTGGCGGGCATTAACGCAAACTTGCTAACAGGCATAGTGGTTAAGGGCAGTGGTTCTATAGACACCGTTTCAGGGTTTGAAGTGCTAGTAGGGTCTATGGGCAACGATACTTTAGTGGGCAATGACGCGGATAATACCATTGTCGGTTTAGCAGGCAACGACATCATGGACGGTGGCGCGGGCTATGATTACCTAAGCTATGAGCTGTTTAACTGCGCCAACGTCACCTCAACAGGGGTCAACCTCAACATACTTAATGGCACAACCGCAGGCGAAGGGGCAGATAGCTTTAGCAACTTTGAAGGCTATGTAACAACCAATTGCCAAGACATCATCACCACAGGCGATAACAATGACGAAGTCTATGCCCAAAACGGCAACGACACGGTGTTTGGCTCTTTAGGCAATGATGTGATTGATGGCGAAGGTGGGCGAGATAATATCGTCTACAAAGACATTGCCGAGTCTATGAACTTTGTCATTGATGGCGTTACTGCCAGCGCAGAAGGCACAGTCAGCGGGTTTGTAGACACACTCAATAACTTTGAAGTGTTCGGAGGTTCTGATTTATCCGATACTTGGCTCATCGAAAATGGTATTTGCCCGCCTTCTTTATGCGGTATTGTTAGCACAGGCAACCCAAGCCAATTTTTAACGCTTGTTTCAGGGTTTCCATTATTCGTGGACACATACAACTTTGAAACAGACATTGACGGCAACATTCTGGGTGAGGGCTACATTCTCATTCAAAATAACGTCACTGACATTATCAACGCACCCATCAACCAAAGCCTTACAAGCCAATGGCAGCAAATTGGAGCTAACCTTTACATCAAAATCGCCAATGTGCTTAACGCCAATTGCCTATCGGCAGGGCAAAATAACTTTGTGAACGGCACAACCAACCCCGATTTACTTGGCACAGGGGCAACACAGCTTGCAACCTGCCCAAGCAACGAAATTTTTAATGGGTTCGAAGCCATTACTCCTGTTTTTATTCCACCGTTTAACTTTATTTTCCCCACAAACCCCTTCTACTCCGATTATGATGTGGTGAGCTATCAAGATGTCACACTCGGCGCAGGGCAATTCATCATATACAACATCGGGCTAACAACAACGGTTACTGGGGGCGGTGGCATCAGCCTTGGTACAGACCAACTCATCAACATAGAAGGCATCACGGGCAACGCGTTCAGTGGTGTCAGTGGTGTCAGTGGTGTCAGCAATGGCACAGACCGCTTCAACTTCTCTAGTACCCCACACACCCTTATTTACTTCTTAAATGGTTTAGGGGGCAACGACACCCTAAACTTTGATACAGTGTTTTCGAATGTCACCATCAATGCCTCTTTGCTTTCTAGTACACCTGATGCAGTGGGCTATCATTCTCCTCCGCCTACGAATATGCAGAACATCTATAACAATGTGACAATTGGCTTGCTAAGTTACATCACTAACATATTGGGCGGTTTTGGCAACGATACGATTACAGGCACGCCCCTTGATGACACCATTACGGGCAATTTTGGCGATGACATCTTAAACGGAGCAGCAGGTAATGACCTCTTCATTGAGGACAATGTGAGTTTTAACGGTAATGACACTATCAATGGGGGCAGTGACAGTGACACAGTGCTGTATAACAGTACAGGTTCTGAAAATTTAGTTGTTGACTTAACAATCTCTGGCGACACCGTAACCGCGGGCAGCATGGTAGACACCCTCATCAACATCTTCCAAATTACCACAGGGCTAGGGGCAGACACTTTCAACATCAGTAGGGGTGGGGGTGAATTTTTAGAAAGCGGTGGGGGCAATGATATTTTTAACATTGCTGTAGGAAACAGTATGTCGCTTTTGGGTGGTAATGGGATCGATAACGCTTCTTACAACGGTTTTGGTGATGCAATCACCGTAACGCTAAATAATGGCAATGGTACGGTCACGGGGACGGCGCTTAACAATAATCTTATTTCCATAGAGCAGCTCGTTGGAACAGCAGGCAATGACCTCTTTAACCAAGTGTTTGACACGGTTGCCAATGTTTTTAGGGGGCAAGGTGGCACAGATGCTATGAACTATGGGTCTAGCGCGGCTAATCTTACGGTTAATATGCGAAACGGCAACTTAAATACCACACTGACCAATGGGGTCACGACGGATACCATTAGTGGATTTGAAGTTTTAACGCTTGGTATTGGCAGTGACACCGTTACAGTAACAGGCGATGGTGGATGGTCTACGATAAACCTCAATGGTGGTAATGACACTCTCATTGTCAATGCGAACAGTGACAACACCACCTATAACGGTGATGCTGGCGTGGATAGCCTTTATCATAATTTGATGGCAACATGGACAATTAACGGAACAACGCTTAACGCACTTGCGGGGGCATTTACCGACACATTCAACAGCTTTGAGAACATCTTCACTAGCGCATTTAGTGACCTTCTCAATATTGGCAGTACCGCCCCTTATGGCACAATAGATACAGGTGCAGGAGCAGACCGCATTAACCTAATCTCATGGGATAGCACTGATTTCACCTATGAGATGGGCGCAGGTAATGACGCTGTAAACACCTCTGCGCTCTCTAATACGTTTGATGTAACCATTGATAACACCACCATTACTTTAGAAAGTGGCGGACAAACCGACACCTTCTTAAACACAGAAAACGCGTTTACAGGGAGTGGAAACGACACATTTACCGTAGTAGACGATACAGGGTTGGTGAATGTTAATTCTGGTGGCGGCGATGACACCTTTTTTATCGATGCGAACAATCAATCAAACACATTTGACGGCGGAACAGGCATAGATAGCATTGAGTATGATGCCTCACTAGGAAGCCTAGACGTAAACATTGGCGCAAATGTGATGGTGCTTGCTGGCATACAAACAGATACGCTCATCGGTTTTGAAGAAATAACTGCCAATGACGGCGACCACGAGTTCTTTATCGACCTGTCCAACATGGGTTCCAGCATCACCTTCAATACCACTAACGGCATTAGTACAAATCTCTTTGCCTTCTTGGGGGACATTAGCACAAACGCCAATGCCACACTTGCCACACCCATTACAGTAGAAATCGAAACCGCCAGCGGCGCAAACGACACGCTCGATTTTAGCGGAGTAACAGGCACAAATGGCATTACACTCGATATGGGGTCTAGTGCATCTCAGGATGTATTTGGTTTAGGGACGTTCTTCATCAAACTAATAAACGCCAGCAACACGATAACTGCCACAGAAAACGATGATGTCATTTTTGGCACAGACGACGATGACACCATCAATGCGGGTGGTGGCAACGATACCGTTAATGCTGGGGCGGGCGATGATACTGTCAACGGCGGTGCAGGTAACGACACCATTGGTGGCGAAGATGACGACGATACCCTTAACGGTGATGAAGGCGACGACTTTATCGACGGTAGCGAAGGCGATGACCTTATCAACGGTGGTGATGACAATGACACGCTTTATGGTTGCCAAGACAACGATACCCTTAACGGCGACGACGGCGACGATGAAATTTACGGCGGATGTGATAATACGACAGGCATCGTGAGCGAGGATGGCGAGGACATTATCAACGGTGGGGCAGGCAACGATACCATTTACGGTGGTAACAACAATGGTGGTGCAAACATTGACGCAGATGGCAACGATGGCAACGACATTATCACAGGTGGCACAGGCAACGATACAGTTTATGGCGGTAATGACAACACAGGCGCAACCCTTACCACAGGGGGCGGGGCAGGTGACGATGAAATTACCGTAGACGATGACAGCGATGCCGATACAGCCTTTGGCGGTAATGATGGCAATCAAGGGGATGCAGGCACAAACACTATTAACGACGGCGCAGGTGATACGGTAGACAATGGCAACGCCCCATAAAACAGACTTCTAAACGCAGAAACGCCCGTCTATTAGCACATAGGCGGGCGTTTTTTATTCTATGCGATTGTGATGTGCTGTTTAACGGGGTGCAACATGTAAATATAGTATAGGGCTAAGAGAGGGTAGAATACGAACGCTTGTTCGAACATTTGGTCGGTTTTTGAGAAAGCGTGATGTTCGTCTTTTACAAGCGTGATGATGATCATTAACCCACACCCCCCCAAGTATGAAACAATATAGGCTACTTTAGATGGCATTTGTGATATGAGGAGTATTTTCATGGGGCGTTATTTGGCTTATTTTTTAGGCATTTTGGCAATGACATTAGGAGCTTGTACCCCCGAATCTGTAACGGATGAGTTCGGGATTACACGCTATACCGCCCCCAAAACACTAGAACACACACCATTAACCAGTCAAGATGGCACGCCCATTAGCGTTGTAGATTTGGCAGGTGATTATGTTCTCATTTCAATCGGTTACACGCATTGCCCCGATGTTTGCCCCCTCAATCTAGCGAACTATAAGCAAATCAAGAAATTATTGGGCGAGGACGAAAGCGAAGTGAGCTTCGTTTTCGTGAGCGTAGATGGCAACCGCGACACCCCCGAAAGATTAAAACAATACATTGGCATGTTTGATAGCGAGTTTATTGGGCTAACGGGCAACACAAGCGCTGTCGATGCGTTCATCAAGCCCTACGGCGGAACGTATGTTATTAACAACTATGGGGGCTTACGAGACAACTATACCGTAGACCATACCGCCACACTCTTTTTACTGAATCCAGAAGGCAAGCTCGTTAGAGGCTATAGCTATGGCATAGATTACACCCTCATTGCAGAAGACCTCAACAGCTTGCTTCATCCCAGCACTACGCCTGCTAGTTAGCATGTCAATAAACGGATAGCCTCACCTCCTAAATCCTCTTATCATAGAGGAATAAAAAATGAGGAAAGGCTATTCTGATATGCAAAGCCCAGAAGCCCGCGTTGTAAAGCGCGTTTGTGATTACATCGAACAACACGAAAGCATCCCCACTTTAGATGAACTAGGCGCAGAGGTTCACCTCAGCCCCCAGTATTTGCAACGCCTCTTTAAGCGCATCATGGGCATCTCGCCGCGCCAATATGCCGAGCAAAACCGCAAAGAACGCCTAAAAACACAGCTTCATCACGGGCAAGAAGTTACACACGCCCTTTATGAAGTGGGTTTTGGGTCTACTAGCAGGCTGTATGAGCAAGCCAATGAAACGCTAGGCATGACACCTGCAACCTATAAAAATGGGGCAAAGGGTGTGGTGATTGTGTATGCCATTACCAAAATGGCACTGGGTAAGATGCTAATGGCACGAACAGACAAGGGCATTTGCGCCGTCAACTTTGCAGACGATGATGCCGTTTTAGAAGAGGGATTAAGCCATGAATTCTCTAAAGCGATACTACAGCGTGATGACGAAGACGAAAACCTACAACTTTGGGCAAGCTTGCTGTTAGAACACATTGAAGACAAAACCGCCCATAAAATCCTAGAATGTTTGCCACTGGATATACAAGGCACAGCGTTTCAGGCGCGGGTGTGGGGCATTTTACGCACGATTCCACAAGGAGAAACGCGCACTTATGGGCAAGTGGCGCAAATGATAGGGCAACCCACCGCCACTAGGGCAGTTGCACGCGCTATTGCCACCAATAAAATTGGGGTACTCATTCCCTGCCACCGTGTGATAGGGCAGGATGGCACACTCACGGGCTATCGGTGGGGCATAGAGCGAAAACACCAGCTTCTTGTGCAGGAAGGGGGCACGAAATCTCTTTTTCCACAAGGCTAAAACCCCCAATTTACGCTATAATTCTATTCTATATCTTGCCAAATTAGGATTATTGCGATGACGGAACACATTCCTGTTTTAGAGGTGCGCGGCATTACAAAACGGTTTCCCGGCGTAACAGCTAATGACGACATCAATTTATTGTTGTACGAAGGCAAGGTGCTAGGGTTACTAGGTGAAAATGGCGCGGGCAAAAGTACCCTGATGAACATGATTTACGGCTTGTATCAGCCTGACGAAGGCGAAATTTTAGTCAAGGGCAAGCCTATCAAAATTCACGAACCCAGCGATGCTATCCGTAATGGTATCGGCATGGTACACCAACACTTTCAACTGGTAGATGTCCTTACGGTTACAGAAAATGTGATGCTGGGGAACGAAAGCCAAGTTGGCGGTTTTTTGCAACGCAATATTGCCAGTGACCGCATTTTGAAAATTTCGCGCGAGTACGGGCTGGATGTAGACCCCGATGCCCTTGTGCAAAATTTGCCTGTGGGGGCGCAACAACGCGTAGAAATTATCAAAGCCCTTTATCGTAACGCCGACATCCTCATTTTGGACGAACCCACCGCAGTGCTTACCCCCCAAGAAATAGAAGGCTTGTTCAAAGTCATGCGTACCCTCATCGAGCGAGGCGTGAGTATTATCTTTATTAGCCACAAGCTAAAAGAGATTATTGAAATTTGTGACCATGTGGTGGTGCTAAGGCGCGGTAAGGTAGCAGGCGAAGCCGACCCCAAGCAGTCCACCACACAATCATTAGCTTCGCTGATGGTGGGGCGCGATGTGTTACTAGAAGTAGAAAAGAAGCCCGCACATCCCCAAGAGGTTGTCTTATCTATCCAAGACCTTGTAGTAAACAATGAACGCGACATCCCTGCGGTTAAAGGCATTTCACTAGAGATATTTGCAGGTGAAATTGTGGGGGTGGCGGGCGTGCAAGGCAACGGGCAAACCGAGCTTGTAGAAGCCCTAACAGGATTACGGGCAATCATAAGCGGTAAGCTACACTTACTAGGGCAGGATATTAGCCGTTCGACGCCACGCTACATTACAGAGCTAGGGGTGGCGCATGTGCCAGAAGACCGCCAAAAAGTGGGCATGGTAGGGGCGTTTACGGTGATGCAAAACATGGTGCTGAATACATATTACCAAGCCCCATTCGCACACAACTATATCATTGATGAAGAAACCATTGCCCAGAACGCCGAAGCCCTTGTAAAACAATATGATGTGCGCCCCCCTATCATTAACAATGCCATTCGTGGGCTTTCGGGCGGTAATCAGCAAAAAGTTATTGTTGCCCGTGAATTGTCTCGCCCCGTAAAACTGCTTATTGCCAGCCAACCCACGCGCGGGCTGGATGTAGGGTCAATTGAATTTATTCACAAGCAATTGATCCGCATGCGCGACGAAGGCACTGCCGTTATTGTTGTATCTTCTGAATTAGATGAAATTTTAAGCCTATCCGACCGCGTAGCGGTCATGTTTGACGGGCATCTTATTGACGTGCTACCCATCGAAAAAGCCAACAGAAACACCATAGGCTTGCGGATGGCAGGGCAAAAAGACTAGAACGAGAGTTTATTTATGACAAACGAGACAAGAACGATACCGCCGTTTTTAGTGCGCCTGTCACAAAGATGGTCACAATTTTCTAGTGGGCTAGTGCCTATTCTGGCAGTGATTACGGCATTTTTATTCGGTATACCCCTCATCATGCTTACCGCCGGTAGCGTAGACAAGGGGTTACAAGTTTCGGGCGTGGCGTATAGTGCGCTCATTGAAGGTACAGTAGGGTTAGTCATTAATGACCTTGTTAGCCCCGATGATTTTAATGTGGTGCGTGATTACGCCCAAAATATCGAAATCAATCGCAGTGGGTTTACACGCCAAGCTCGTCCAATAGAGCGCGTGGCAACCGCGGGCGCAGACCGTATTCGCGTATATGAAGAAGTGCTATCGCGCTATCCTAGCCTTACTAATGAAGAAGTAACGCTCATTGGTACAAGCATGGGAAGGATGCGTGAAATTGGCGCAGAACGCCTACGTGATGCAGGCGAAACCCTAGCAGGGAGTGAGCAAGCAGATTTAACCCGTGTGGACATTCGCAACCTTGCGAGCATCACCGAAGGCAAAACAACGCTAACTCCAGAAGAACGCCAACAAGCCGCAGCGATTTGGGATGCTATTGGCACGATGGATGAAGAAACGCTTAGGCAAACCATCCGTAGCCTAAGCGTGATTAACATTTACACTCTAAACCTAACGCAAGACTATGTACGAGCATTGGCACGGCTGGATGAGCTAGAGATTGGGCTAGGAAGTTCAGAGGCTTCTGTACTAGAAGAAATTGCAACCAACCCCGACCTTAGCACTGACCGCGTGATTGAAACCATAGAAACCCTTAACGGGCTAGATGAAAATGGCGTAACAGACCCCAACACACTAGGCGAGCAATTGCGCTTATTGGGCAATCTTTACGATGCAAACTTGCTTACGTCTGAAAGTGTGAATGATGCCATCGCTACCGAAGTAGACCTTGTGGATGACCGCGATATTATCATACGCCGTCCGGGTGGCACCATTTTGGTGGGCGACGGTATGGCAAGCGAGCCGATTGGCTTGCTTTATGATTCGCAAAATTTGCCTATTTTGTATGTGCGCTTGGGCGGAAATGCGTTGCTCTTTCTCCCCGACCAATTGGCAACAACCATCATCAAGTCTATTCCCTACATCATCACGGGTTTGGCAGTTGCTCTTAGCTTTAAGGCAGGCGTGTTTAACATTGGGGCAGAGGGGCAGTTGCACTTTGGCGCAATCATCGCCACGGGGATCGGTTTCTCACTCACGGGGATACCGGGTGGGCTTCACATTTTGCTTATTCTGCTGGCGGGCATTTTGGGAGGGCTGTTTTGGGGGGCGATACCGGGTTTACTAAAAGCGTATGCTGGAGCGAATGAAGTTGTCACCACCATTATGATGAACTTCATCGCGCTACGTCTTATCGACTGGCTCATTAAAGCAGACCCGCCCATCATGAGAGATGTTAATGCCAGCGTTCCTAAAACGCCGCCCATTAGCGAAGCGGCACAATTGCCCGCTTTTGCCGACCTGCCCATCTGGGCATTTTTACTGGCAGGCGTGTTTGTCGTGGGCTTTATGCTATGGGGTGACCGCGCCAACATTAACGCAAAAACGCTACGCCGTCCCATCATTTTAGGGGTGGCTACAGTTATTGTGGGTACCTTCTTACACATCATTGATGTGCGTCAAACCCTTCATATTGGGTTTATTGTCATGGTGATTGCCATTGTGGCAACCGACTGGTTCTTGATGCGCACCACGGCAGGCTTTGAGCTTAGGACAGTGGGCATCAACCAAAACGCAGCACGCTACTCGGGCATGAACGTCGCGCTTAATGTGGTACTGGCACTGGCGTTGGCAGGGGGTTTAGCAGGGCTGGCAGGCGCAGTTGAAATTGCCGGTAAAGAGTTTGCCATGGTGCCAAATCTCTTCTTTGGCTTTGGTTTTGACTCCATTTCTGTGGCACTCTTGGCACGTTCTAACCCGCGCAATATCTTCTGGTCGGGCTTTTTATGGGGTGGCTTGCTAAGTGCTGCGGGCTTAATGCAAATTCGCGCTGACATCTCGATTGACCTTGTGCGTATCGTGCAAGCGCTCATCATCATGTTTGTGGCAGCAGACCAAATTATCCGTTTCATTTACCGCATTTCAGAACCTAGTGGTGATGAAAAACTTGTGTTTATTAAGGGGTAAACGCCAATGATGAACCTTAGTGTTGCCACTGCCCCACAGAAAAAGGGGTTTCAACTAACGCGCAAACGCATTATTGGCATTGCGCTGGCTTCGGTTGGCGTAATGCTGTTGCTGTTTAGTGCGCCTTCTTTTAATGAAATGTCTGTTTCGCTCATTACGTTTGCCCCTGATGGAGTGGCGAATGTGCCAGAAATTCCTGTTCCTACACAAGCCTATGCCATTTTTGCAGGGATAATTCTTATTGCGTCAGGGGTTTTAGGAGCATTGGATAGGGAAGGGCAAACACGCCTAACCAATACCGCGCTCACCCTCGGCGGTTTACTGCTTATTCCCACACTGATTATCATCACCCATTCGGGCAACCGCGCTAATTTAGTGGCATTTTTGGTCATTAGCCTGCGTCTTGCCACACCCATTGCCATTGGCGCAATGGCGGGCATTTGGTGTGAACGCTCTGGTGTGGTCAATATCGCCATTGAAGGCATGATGCTAGTGGGCGCGTGCTTTGGCTTTACGGTGATGTATTACCTGCGTACCAGCGTTCCGACAGAGCAATTTTGGCAAATTCAGGTGTTTGCTGTGGGCATTGCCGTTCTTTCGGCGGGTTTAGTAGCGTTGCTTCACGCGTGGCAGTCCATTACGTTTGGCATCGACCAAATCATCAGTGGCACAGTGATTAACATCCTTGCGCTGGGTGTTACCAGTTTTGTCCGCCGTGAATACTTGGCAAGCACCCAAGCAGGCATTGACCGCCTTCCCACGCTTTCTATTCCTATTCTTAAAGATATTCCCATCGTGGGCGAGGCATTCTTTGTCAATCAGCCCATTTTCTTCTTGATGTTTGCCATCATCATTGGCACGCATGTGATGTTGTTCTATACCCAATGGGGCTTAAGAACACGCGCTGTTGGCGAAAAGCCAAGTGCTGCCGACACCTTGGGGATTCGCGTTAATCGTGTGCGCTGGATAAACGTCTTTATCGGCGGTTTGATTGCGGGTTTGGCAGGGGCGTGGTTCTCATTAGAGCAAACGGGTAGCTTTAGTGATGGGATGACAAATGGGCGCGGGTTTATTGCGTTGGCAGCCATGATTTTTGGCAAGTGGACACCTTTGGGAGCATTTGGGGGGGCATTGTTGTTTGGCTTCTCGGACATGCTCGGTGACCGCTTCCAAGTAATTGGCGTGCCTGTGCCGTATCAATTCTTACAGATGGTGCCGTATGTACTAACCATGATTGTTGTGGCGGGGCTTGTAGGAAAAGCCGTTGCTCCTAAAGCAATAGGCGTTCCCTACAAAAAAGAATAGCGTTTTAGCCAAGCAAGTGCGACTGCAAAAAGCGTGCTACTTGGGCTTGCGCCCAGTCTGTATGCTTGCCCACGCGCCAATCATCCCCAATAAATCCGACATGCCCCCCATGCTTTGGGAATAATCCCGTAAGCATGGGGTTTTTCTTTATCACATCAAAGGGAATATCCGCGTTAAAAAAGGGGTCATCTTGGGCGCGAATGATGAGCGTGGGCGTGTTAATAGTAGGCAAAAATTGCCCAGAAGCACACTTTTGATAGTAGTCTTGGCTATCCATAAAGCCGTGTAAGGGGGCAGTAACAGCATCATCAAACACGCGTAGTGTTTGCGCCGACATAGCCAGTTCGGGGTTGCCCCCGTGTTGGCGGATGACATCGGCTTTAATGCGCGCTTTATTACGCAATTTGCGAAGCAAATACAGCGCGTACAAGCGGTTAGGATAATAAGATAAGGCTTGTTCGCCCACTAGCGAAAAGGGCGGTGAAACAGACGCACCCGCTTTTACGATGGGTGTTCGTTCCCCTAAATACTTTAGCGTTAGGTTGCCACCTAAACTATAGCCCACAATACCCAAAGGGCGGTTAGGGTAGGTTTGGGATATCCATTCCAGCACAAACGCCACATCTTCGGTTGCCCCCATGTGATATAACCGCGCGGTGCGGTTCATTTCGCCACTACAAGAGCGTAAATTCATCCCCACGCTATGCAAGCCCACATGCGCCAATGCGCGGTATGTAGCGTGCATGTAAGCCCCTCTACTGTCCCCCTCTAGCCCATGCACCACCAAAACGACAGGCGCATTAGCAGAAAGCGAAACCCCAGTGACCTGTGGCACGTCCACGTCTAAAAAGTCATCGTCAGGGGTTTCTAGGCGGTGGCGTGTAAAGAACACCCCTTGCTTGGAAGGGTAGATGTTCACCCCCAGCGTTTGCAAATGAGCATTGCGAATGAGGGGGTGAGGGCGAAACTCGTCAAACGTCAGCGTCATCCAATAAGTCCTCTGGCTAGGCTTGCTTTAGCCAACGATAGGCATAAGGGGGCAGTGTTATCTCGCCGTTAATGGTTTCGTCTTTGTCGGTGGTAAACACATCCCCGTAAAATACCCCTTCAGGCAATGTTATTACTTGCTCTTGGTCGGAGAGATTATTCAGACACAAGAGGGTTTCTGTATCTGTGGAACGGATGAAAGAGAGCGTTTCTTTAGGTGCATTAGGCAACCATTGCAAGTCCCCAAACGTTAATACAGGTAAACCCTTGTAAATTAAAATCATGCTCCTTACCTGTGTAAGAAGCGATTCGGGGTCATCTATTTGGCTAGCAACATTTACAGTGGTATAGCCGTATTCGGGCCCACTAATGGGCGGAATATATAAAGATTCACGGGGGGCAGAGCTAAAACCGCCGTTTTCCTCATCTGTCCACTGCATTGGTGTTCTTACGCCGTTGCGGTCAAACTGTGCCATGTCGTCTCCCATGCCAATTTCATCGCCATAATAGAGCATGGGCGTTCCGAGAAGGGTAAAGAGCATAGAGTGCATCAGCATAATCTTCCGTTTGTCATTGCCCATCAGGGGAGCGAGGCGACGGCGAATCCCCAAATTCAACCTGTAAATGGGGTCGCTGGCATAGGTTTCCCACATAAATTGGCGTTCTTCTTCTGTTACCATTTCTAGCGTTAGCTCATCATGATTGCGTAAGAAGGTTGCCCATTGTGTGCCTTGTGGCATGGGGGGCGTTTGTGCCAGAATATCGATAATGCTGGTGTTATCGGCTTTGGCGAGTGCCATATAGAGGCGCGGCATCACGGGAAAATGAAAGTTCATGTTAAATTCGGGGGCTTTGTTTGTGCCAAAGTATTTTACAACGTCTTGGGGCCACTGGTTGGCTTCGCCCAATAGCACATGATGAGGATAATGAGCATCCACAAAGGCTCGCATACGTTGCAGGTATTCGTGTGTTTCATCTAGGTTTTCGCAGTTTGTACCTTCTCGCTCAAACAAATAAGGCACAGCATCCACCCTAAAGCCATCCACCCCTAAATCGAGCCAAAACTTCATGACATCAATCATGGCTTGTTGTACTTTGGGGTTATCATAGTTCAGGTCGGGCTGGCTACTGTAAAAACGATGCCAATAATACTGTCCGCTTCCTTCGTCATACGTCCAATTAGAACGCTCTGAATCCACAAAGATAATGCGTGTTTCATTGTAAACATCATCAGTATCACTCCAAACATACCAATCACGCATAGGGGAATCTTTACTAGAGCGTGATTCTTTGAACCATGGATGCTGGTCGGAAGTGTGGTTTACTACCAAATCGACGATGACACGCATGCCGCGCCGATGAATTTCTTCTACGGTTAAACGGAAGTCTTCAATCAAGCCAAAATCGGAATGAATCCCAAAGAAACTGGCAATATCATAGCCATCATCTTTAAGGGGGGAGGGGTAAATAGGGAGTAGCCAAATGCAATCGACACCTAGCCATTGAAGATAGTCTAATTTGCTTCGTAGACCTAAAAAATCTCCGTGACCATTACCATCGGCATCCCTAAAAGCACGCAGATAGAGTTCGTAAAACACGGCGTTTTGATACCACATAAATCTTTTCCTTTCGCAAATCGTCTCTTTAATAGGTTAGCAGAGGGACAAAAGACCCCTCTGCATTGTTTTAATTGCTTATTTTAGAAGGATGACAACGCCTTCATCACCCCATAATTCCAATACTTTAGGGAAATTTTCGCCCAGTCGCTTAAGCCCTGTATCACACACAATCTCGCCCTTTGCATCATATTCAAACGAGACGGGTTTGCTCGTAAAGTTGAGTACCATCAGGTAGCGTGTGTTTTCGTGGATGCGTAAGTAAGCAAACACGCCTTCAGGAGCAGGCACACTTTCATAAGCTCCCATAGTAAGGGCTGGCGTGCTTTTACGCAACGACAGCATGGCACGATACAGCGAAAGCATCGAATGAGGGTCACTGAACTGTGCTTTGGCGTTGCGCGTTTTGTAATCGCTGTTTACTGGCAACCATGTATCTACCTTGCTAAAGCCTGCATAGGGGCTATCGTCCCATTGAAAGGGGGTTCTGCACACATCACGGGTATGGGCTACACCAAGATTAATGCCCTGCGGGTCTTGCATCTGTTCGGGCTTGATGTCACCGTTCACCATGCCCAGTTCTTCGCCCATATACAGCGTAGGTGTGCCACGAAGCGTTAAAAGCAACATGCCCGCAATACGCGCTTGTTTTGTGCTAACCCGTGAGGCAAAACGCGCTCTATCGTGGTTATTCAGCACATAATTGGGAAAGCCATGAGGGGGAACAGTGGTTTCTAGCAATTCAATCTCTTTACGAACTGCTTCAGCCGTCCACGCGGTGTCCATCAGCCGAAAGTTAAAGGGCAAGTGCAGTTCGGGGGCTTCGGGCGTGCCATAATATAGTTTCCAAGGGTCTAAGGGCAACCAAATTTCACCCACCGCTACAGTATCCCCAAATTCATCAAGCACACCCCTTATTTTTAGCATCATATCGTGAATGCCGTCATAATCTTGGTCATAGGGGTGTTCTTGTGTAGAGTAAATATCACCTTCACCACGCACTTTGGCATTCGGCACAAGCGGTTGGTCGGGCATATCTGGATGTTTGATAATCAGGTTTATCACGTCCATTCTAAAGCCATCAACGCCCCGTGACAGCCAAAAGCGTAGCACATCTAGCATAGCATGTTCTACTTCGGGGTTACGCCAGTTTAGGTCGGGCTGTTCGGGTACAAATTGATGAAAGTGATATTCATTGGTTTGGGGGTCTAGCCGCCATGCCGCCCCTCCAAACATGCTTCCCCAGTTGTTGGGTAGGCTACCATCGGGCTTGGCGGGCTTCCAGATGTACCAATCACGCTTAGGATTATCTTTACTAGAACGTGACTCTATAAACCATGCGTGTTGGTCAGAAGTATGATTTGGCACCCAGTCAATAATAATACGTAGCCCTTTTTGGTGTGCCTCTTGGATGAGCTTACCCATCGTTTCTAAGTCACCAAAGAGGGGGTCTACATCGCAATAGTCGGCTACATCGTAGCCAAAATCCTTCATTGGCGAGGGATAAAAAGGGCTGAGCCAGATACAATCTACGCCCAACTGCACTAAATAATCTAGTTTTTCGATGATACCCGCAATGTCCCCCACACCATCACCATTGGTATCCATAAAGCTACGGGGGTAAATTTGATATACAACACCTGTTTGCCACCATTTCGCACCTTGCATTGTTTCACCACACTTTTCTATAAATTTAGCTCTGTGAACAATCATCTCAAAATGATAGCGCATTTGCACAATCAGAGTAAGATTAGGATGAAAAAGAGGTGACACCATGCGAACAGGCAGTGTCACGATTTTGGTGGTGGACGACATTCAAACGAATGTAGACATTTTGTAACTACTCAGTGCAGGTTGGACGCGGGAACAAAAGGTTGTCCAAGTAAAGCATTACGAATAGCATCAAGGACATTGAGACCCTGTTTACGGACAGTGGAAATATAAGAGCGCAAGTCGGCAAAGATTTCAGCCCCAAGCGAAGTTCGGAAAGTGCCAGAGATTTTCTGCTTAACTTTCATCATGCGTAAATCGCGTTCCGCTAGGTTGTTGTCAAAAGGCACGCGAAAATCATGGATAAAGGCTAAGACGGCGGCTTGGTATTTTTCTAAGCGTGTCAGTAAATTTTGGGCAGTGGACTGTTTCAAGCGTCCCCGTTTAGGCAAGAGTGCTTTCTCTGGTGGCGGATTAGCTTGCCAGCCCTGTGCTAAAAGTTTGGTGTAGGCTGCTGTGAAACTTGCAAGGACTTCTGGCGCAAGTTTTCCGACAGGCTGGGCTGTTTCAACCGCTTTTTTCATGCTCAAGAGCAAGTGTTTGAGTTCCTCTGCCCAGTTTTGACCGTGTTCTTCATGTAGAAAGCGCAGTTCCCGTAAGATATGGGCATTGCAGAGGGCATGGTGGCATTGTTCAAAGACCCAATACGAGGCATAAGCATCATGCAGTACCGTCCCCGTGAACTCCGGTATAAGCCCAATCTCACGTAAAGCGATTTGCCCGCGTTTGGGATGAGCGGCGTAGTAGGTCAACTGCGAGTTGGAGAGAACATGTAGCCATTCTGTTTTGCTCTTCACACGCAAGCCCGTCTCATCGGCGTGCAGCAAGTCCGCCTTGAGCAGTTCCTGTCGAATACCCTCCAAGCTTGGTTTCACCGCTTGGGCTAAAGTCTCCAAAACCCCAAAAACCGTGTCTTCACTGAGACTTTGACCGTAAAAATCAGCAACTAGCTCCACTAAACGCGCTGTTGGCAACAGTTGATACGTGCTGAGGTAGGCGATTTGCGCTTTCAGCACTGTCCCATATTGCACCGTATTTTCCACCCCTTTGGGAAAGACTGCTTTGACCACTTTACCACAGCAAGCACACGTTTTTACTTCCGCTTGATGCTCAGTTACCTGTGTCTGAACGGGTGGAATGTCAAAAACTTGGCGCTTTTCTAGTTTTTCGACTGGGAGGGCACTCAAATCATGCGCGCATTCGGGGCAAGTTTCCACGCGATGGCACACGATTTCAGTCGGGTCGTTCACCATCATCAAGGTCTTTCCTTTGTGACCTTCTTGTCCCCCCGTTTTGCGCTGTCCTTTTTCCCGTAGGCTTTTCGG
>Ga0163144_10001714_pt1 | contig 51436 bp, 55 predicted proteins | sample OliLak19BULKMAT1_FD_123175 | JGI IMG/M metagenome (GOLD analysis project Ga0163144, IMG submission 123175) | Freshwater microbial mat bacterial communities from Lake Vanda, McMurdo Dry Valleys, Antarctica - Oligotrophic Lake LV.19.BULKMAT1 | ecosystem: Environmental > Aquatic > Freshwater >... | reverse complement strand
TTGAGCATCCCCGCATCATCGTCAGGAAGTGAATCCTGTCAATTCAAGAGATATCAGCCAAAAAAGGCTTCCAAACTACGAGATTCGTCCGATTTCACCCACTCGATTCCACGAAGAGCCACTCTTTTCGAGACTCCGGCCGCGCCGGGCGGTAAGTAAGACGCAGAATGGCCAATCTGAAGAAGATCACATCGACCGCCTGGGGGCGGGGGTTCGCGCTGGCGAAGCTGTCGGCCCGCGCGAGCGCGCAGGTGGCCGGTCACGCGTTGGGAAACTGGTTGGCCGCGGAAGACACGACCGGCGAGCGACTCAAATCCCTTTTGTCCGCCCAGGCTAGGCTCTTCGCGACGGAACTTGGTAAACTCAAAGGCAGCGTCATGAAAGCCGGTCAGATGCTTTCCGTTTACGGCGAACATTTTCTCCCGCCGGAAGTGAACGCGATTTTGAAAACCCTCCAGAACCAATCACCCCCCGTCGAATGGGCCGTGATCGAAGCGGTCCTCCTCAAGGAACTGGGCCCGGATCGAATGGCGCTTTTGGAAATCGATCCGACGGCGGCCGCGTCGGCTTCGCTCGGTCAGGTCCATCGGGCGAAGGTGCGCGCGACCGGGATTGAGTTGGCGCTGAAAGTTCAGTATCCGGGCGTCGAGCAGGCGATCGACAGCGATCTGCGAACTCTCAAAGCTTTGCTTTCGGTGACGAAGCTGATCCCGACCGGGCCTCGCTACGAGCAGCTTTTTGATGAAGTGCGGATCATGCTTCATCAGGAAGTCGATTATCGTCAAGAGCTGACCTCGATGAAAAGATTTCGCGAATGGCTGAAGGGCGACGCTCGGTACATCATTCCCGAACCGTTCGAAGAATTCAGCACGGGCCGTGTGCTTGCGACCGCCTGGCAGGGCGGGGTCGCGGTTGACGGGCCGGAAGTTAAAGCGCTGCCGCCTGAACGCCGCAACCGCATCGCGCACCTCGTGATCGACCTGTATTTTCGGGAGCTATATGTCTGGGGAGAGATGCAGACGGATCCCCATTTTGGGAACTATCGGATTCAACTCGGGTCGGATCACGAGTGCGTGGTGCTCTTTGATTTCGGCGCGGTTCGAAAGTTCGGTCCGGAGTTTTTGATTCCCTATCGCGCGATGATCACCGCCGCTCATCGGCGGGAGGAGACGAAGCTGGTCCAAGCCGCCGTGGCGATCCATTTTCTGCGTCCTGAGGACCCGGACGAATACCGGAAGGCCTTCGTCGAGTTTTGTTACCTCATCATTGAGCCGTTTTCGCGGGCGCCGGCCAACGGAATGCCCGCGGGTAGTGAGCGAAAGCTTTTTGACGCAGACGGGGCTTACGACTGGGCCGAGAGCGATTTGCCCATGCGAATCGCCCGTCAGGGCAAGCAGCTCGCGCTGCTTTTCAAGTTGCGGGCGCCTCCTCAGGAGGTCGTCTTCCTTGATCGCAAGATGGGCGGAATGTTTATTTTCATGTACACCCTGGGGGCCCGATTGCGGGTCCGTGAAATCCTAGAAAAATACCTGAATCCTGCCGAATCTTAAGTAAGCTGGATAAAACGAATAAGGGGATTGTATATGGCGACCGTACTTCACCGGCTGGCGGCTTGGGCGAAAGAGACTCCGAACGCGACCGCGCAAAGATACAAAAGCGGCGGACAATGGAAAGCAATCTCGGCGCAGGAGTTTTCGGATCGCGTCTATCATCTGGCGCTCTTCCTTGAATCCAAAGGGATCGACGCTTCGAAATGCGGTGCCATTCTCTCCTATAACTGTCCGGAATGGGTTCACTTCGATCTGGCCGTGCTCCTCACCGGCGCGAAATCCGCGGGGCTGTATCCGAACTCGACGACCAAAGACATTCATTACATTTTAAATCACACCGAAGCCGCCGTGCTCGGCGTACAGAACAAAGAATACTTCAAAAAGATCACGGGCGAAAATGGGGATCAAACTCTGCCCGAGCGGATCAAACTGATCATCGTGTTCGATGGGGAGACCTCCTTCGCTCCCAGCGCGGTCAGTTACGCGTCCGCGATCGAGGAAGGCGGTCGGCTGGCAAGATCGGGCAAGGCGAAACCGCTCCAGGCCTATCTTGACCGCCTGAAGCCCCGCGACGGCGCGTTCATGATTTACACTTCGGGGACGACGGGGAATCCCAAGGGTGCGCTCCTTTCGCACGACAATCTCGTGTTCGCGAGCGACGTCGTGTCGGATTACTGGAAGCTTCCGTTCGGTCGCGGTTCGATGTTCTCGTTCCTACCGCTATGTCACATCGCCGAGAAGCTCCAGAACGTCGGCGTCGGAATTTCGCGCAGGTATCTGGTCAACTTCTGCTCGAAATTTGAGAACGTGTCGACGGAACTGCCGGAAGCGCAACCCACGTTGCTCCTCTGCGTTCCGCGGCTTTGGGAAAAAATGATGGAAGGCGTGATCAATAAGGTCAGTCGAGGGAAGGGTGCGAAGAAGAAGCTCGCGATCTGGGCACTGGGAGTGGGCGAACGCGTCGGCGCGGCCAAATTCGCCGGACGTCGTCCGAGCCCACTCGATGCCCTTCAGCTCCCATTGGCAGAAAAGCTGGTCCTATCCAAAGTGAAACACGCGCTCGGCTTGGCCAAGGCCGAACTTCTCGCCTCCGGGGCGGCCGCGCTACCGGCGCACGTTTCGCGCTGGTTCTGGTCACTCGGGCTCGAGATTCTTGAAGACTTCGGACAGACCGAGTCGGCTGGGATCATCTGCATGACCGCGCCAGGCGTCGACATGACGGGGACCGTGGGCAAGCCGATTCCGGGTCTTGAATTCAAAATCGCTGAAGACGGCGAGATTCTCACCAGGGGTCGCCATGTATTCGTCGGATACTTCAAAGATGATGTGGCGACAGCCGCGACCCTGCACGACGGCTGGCTTGCGACGGGCGATCTCGGAGAGGTGGACTCCCGCGGCTTCGTCAAAATTCGCGGCCGCAAGAAGGAAATTCTTAAAACGTCGGGTGGAAAAATGATCGCACCGCTGCCGATCGAAGAACGTCTCAAGGAATCACCCTTGATCGGACAGGTTTGCATGGTTGGCGACGGTCGCAAGTTTCTGTCCGCGCTGATCACGTTGTCCGAAGCGGCGCTCGCGGACCTCAAGGAACGAAATCCGCAGGCGACCGACAACGGCGTCTTGAGGGATCCGGCGACGCTCGCCGAAGTGAAGAAGTATATCGACACGTTGAACCGCTCGTTGGCTCAGTTCGAACAGATCAAACGCTTCACCGTGATCTCGCGGGACTTCTCGATCGCGGACGGCGAGATGACGCCGACGCTCAAGATGAAAAGAAACGTGATCGAATCGCGATTCAAAGACGTCATTGATTCGATGTATTCCGGCGCTTCCGAAGCCTGAGGGGCGAGCGCGTTGCCCATGGGGAACCCGTACGAGAGCGGCGCGCGTAAGCTGATTCCCGCAGTGCTCGTCTACGTCCGCTCGCGCGGACGCATTCTGATGATCCATCGCGAGGACGGTGGATTTCACGACGGCAAATGGAACGGCCTCGGCGGAAAACTCGATGCGGACGAATCGCCACTTGAGGCGGCGCGGCGCGAGCTACGCGAGGAGTCAGGACTCGATCTTCCTGAAAAAATTTTTACGGCGCTCGGCACGCTCACTTTCCCGCTCTTTAAGCCGCAACGCTCCGAGGACTGGGTATGCTACGTATTTTATGCGGATTTACCGCAATCGCTCGAGGAGCAACAGCTCGTCGCTTCTGTTGAAGGCAAGCTGCACTGGGTTTTGGAGGATGACCTCGCGCGGTTGAATCTTTGGCCGGGTGATTTATACTTCATGCCCTACGTGCAGAGGCGGGAGCCGTTCATCGGCACGATCTGGTACCGGGATGGAAAAGTGGCGCGCCACTGGATGGAGGCGTTGAAAGGGAGGAAATGATCGGTTTTAAAAGCGTCCTCCGGCCCGTTTGGCTCACGATGGCCGTGATCAGCGTTTGGACAAGTCCCGCCCGTGCGGAGGGATCGCGTTTCAGCTTCAGCTTTCGATACGAGGACACTGATTTTTCGGATCTTAAGGCGTTCGAGTGGAACTACCCGGGATCCAGCTCACCGCTCGACGTGACGTCGCGGTTCGAAGGTCATCGCGCTTTGGGTTCTCTCGGCATCAAAACGGAGGACGGGTTCTCGATGTTTCTTTTGGGCGGGGTGACCGTCAAGAGCAGCCTGACCACGACGATGCGGGAAACGGACGGCGTCACGTTGGTGGACACTCGCGTGGAGAAGTGGAACTTCGGCGCTTCCCCGACGATGGGCGTTCACTTCAGCTATGATCTCTTTCCGCACTCGCCCGTGCGGCTGATCCCGAGCCTTGAGTCGATTTACACGATTTACCACGGCAACTCCGGGACCGTGACCAACACTGCGGCCAACTGCTCGTACACCTACGCGGCCGGCGGCGCGACGACTTGCGATACGATCGCCGGGAATCCAGCCGATGGGACGGTCGAAACGAAATTCCGTGAGTTCACCACCCGAGCCCGCCTCGAGCTGGCCTGGGACGTCGTCCGCAGCGAAGGTGACTTCGGCTCGGACTCAGGCAGCAGCGTGACGATCCGGCTGGGCGGGGAGCAGGGATATCAGGCCATTTCGGGAGAAGTTGCGCACGTGCGGCCAGCCGCGACCGCGGTCGAGAAATTCAGCTTCACACCGGTGAAGCCGGCGGGAGTTTTCGGCGGAATTAGCTTCGGTTTTTCGGGCGTTCAGGTCAGCCTTGAAGCTCGGGCCATTGGTGAGCGAACCATCTCGGGTCAACTCGGTTATCGTTTCTAGAAAGGCCTCATGAAAACTCTATTTTCAGTCGCGTTCGGTCTTTTTATTTTCACCGTCTCCACCGTGCGAGCCGATGCGCCGGTGGTCCCCCCGCACAACTTCACGCACCACCATCCCTGCCGCTGTGAGTTTTCTTCCAAGGACGGCAAGAGCGGAGCGGTCCAACTCCGGATGATCAACACGACCACGGGCAAAGGCGCGAAGGTGATGAAGTCCTTCGGCAAGCCGAAGAACGCGAACGACATCAAGCCATGGAGCAAGTGCCGCGAATATCAAAATACCCAGCGGGAATGCGGCGGCACCGGCGGAGTCTAAGGCCGACCGACTCGCGGCGCGGTTTTCAAGAACTGCAGTTGCTTGTAATTTTCCACGGCCCAACGAAGCGACCAGTCGCTTTTAAAGAGCAGGACCGGTTGGCTGTCGCGGTCCTCGAGGCAGCGTGAATCCTCGCGCCGCCCGAAGAAATCCAGATCGTCGCCCCCCGGCGGTCCGCCGTTGGCGGACACGACCCAGCGCGCGTGGACGAACGCGAGCTTTTCGATGCGGACTTCGACGCTGTATTCCGCTTTGAGCCGAAACTGCAATACTTCGAACTGCAGCGCGCCGACGGCCCCGAGGACCGGGTCTTTGTCGCCCATCCCGCGCTGGCGGTAAATCTGGATGACTCCTTCTTCGGAGAGCTGATCGAGGCCCTTTTGGAGCTGCTTGCGCTTCATCGGATCCTTGATCAGAACCCCCGCGAAATGTTCAGGCGAAAAGCGCGGCACGCCTTCGAACTCAAACTTGGCGCCTTCGACGAGCGTGTCGCCGATACGCAGTTCGCCGGAGGTGTCGAGCAGGCCGACGATATCGCCGGGCCACGCCTCGTCGATGATCACGCGCTCTTGGCCGAAGAAGTTCAGAGGCTTCGCAAGTTTGACGTCTTCGGCGAGCCGGGCGTGGCGCACCGTCATGCCGCGCGTGAATTTGCCCGAACAGATGCGCATGAAGGCGACGCGGTCGCGATGCGACGGATCCATGTTCGCCTGAATTTTGAAGATGAAGCCGGAAAACTTCTCACGAATGGGTTCGATGACGCCTTCGTTGGATTTCCGCGACGCCGGCGGCGGCGCGATCTCGATGAAGCGCTCCAAGAATCGCTGCACGCCGAAGTTGTTCATCGCCGAGCCGAAGAAAATCGGGGAAAGCTCGCCGGCGAGCACGAGTTCGCGGTCGAACGGATCACCGGCGATCTCCATGAGCTCAAGTTCGCTTTGCAGCTGGTCGTGAAGAACTTTGCCTTCCTCCGCATCGCCCTTGCCCAGCAGTTCGACGAAGAACGGATCATCGATGCCGTTCACGCGCCGGGGTTCGAGTTTTCCTTTTTGATTGGCTTGGCCTTCCGTCTGAAAGAAGAGGACTTCCTTGCTGACGCGATCGAAGACGCCGCGGAAGCGGTCCCCCATGCCGATTGGCCAGCTCATCGGGCAGGAGCGGATTCCCAGGACCTTCTCGAGTTCGTCGATCAAGTCCATCGGCTCGCGACCCGGGCGATCCATCTTGTTGATGAAGGTGAAGATCGGAATCCCGCGCATGCGGCAGACTTCAAAAAGTTTTCGAGTCTGCGGTTCCACGCCTTTGGCGGCGTCAATCAACATAACGGCCGCATCGGCAGCGGTGAGCGTCCGGTATGTATCCTCGGAGAAGTCCTTGTGACCCGGCGTATCGAGCAGATTGATTTGATGCCCACCGTACTCGAACTGAAGAACCGTGGAGCTGACGGAGATTCCGCGCTGTTTTTCGATTTCCATCCAGTCGGAAGTCGTATTGCGCTGGTTTGCCTTGGCCTTGACGGCGCCGGCCAAGTGAATCGCGCCGCCGTAAAGGAGGAGCTTTTCGGTGAGCGTGGTTTTACCCGCGTCCGGGTGCGAGATGATTGCAAACGTCCGCCGGCGTTGTACCTCTTTGACGAGTTGGCGAGTCAATGGTGAGAGAACGTCGCTCATGCTGAGCAAGTCATGTCACAGGCTTTTAGGGGCCGTAAAGCGCTCAATCGCCGCGAATGCGGTTGAGCCGGTCGCGGAAACGCGCGAGCGCTCGGTCGAGGTCGTTATAAGAATCGGACCCCTGGGTCGTATAACGCGAAGTATACGAGTGATTTTGCGGCGGGCGAGGCTCGCCGTGGCTTCGCGGCGGGAGCTGCGGCAGATTCGGGGCGATCATCGGATCATCCACGAAGCCCAGGGCTAGCAAGTACGCTCGCAGCGATTGCACCAAATCGCGGCTCTGCGACTTCTTCAGATACCGGGAGAAAAACGCGCCCATCATGTTTGAAGGTAGATCCTCATAGGACCATGACGAAGTATTCCCGGCTCTTTCCTGTTGATTTTCGAGGAGCGCCCCTCGCCAAAGCACCATGTCCGTCGTCAGATACCAGCGGCTCGAGTATTCCGCTCCGGCCGTGAAATGCGTCAGGTCCAGCCAGCCCCACTTCGGGGAATAGAGATATCGAAAGCATCGGGCCCGGGCCGCATCGCACAAGAACCGATCCATGGTCGTTTGCTTGACGAGTTCCTTCAGCGTGCGAACGTCGCGACTCACGAGAATTTGAATGACGTCGTCGAGCCCCCCCGTGAGGTCGAGGGTGGGTTGGAATGACGCTTGTAAAGACAGGGCAGGGATCATCACGATCAGGAAACTGAAACTGATGATCCCCGCTCTGGAAATCATGGTCGGCCTGAACAAAATACGGGGTAATTCATGCTGTCAAAAGCGATCACCCCGGTCCCGACATTGGCTCGGACGCCATTCGTCCGCACGTTGATGGCAACCGTTTCACGGCCGTCAGTCGAGCGGCCGATGTATTGGATGACGAATCGACCGGCCTGACGACGAGCGAACCGGTCCAGGCGGTACTTCACCGGCCGTTGGCGTTCTCGGGAGCCCTGGAACTCGCTGGCGTATACAAGCAAAGTCGCGCCTGAGCGGCCGAACGGAATGATTTCGAACTGATTGACGTACTTTGAAAATCCTGGATTCTGCACGTTGGGGCGACAAACCATTGGATCGGCGGCGAACGCGGCGTACGAGCTGAGGACGAGTAAAAGAGTGATGAATGTTTTCATGAAATCATTCCACCGAGCAGATGACGTTGTAGCTCAGGCGATTGAAGCGGATAGTGCCGCTTCCGTGAGGAGAGAAGCCGTTCGTTCGGAAAGCGACCGCGACGGCTTCCGAACCACTCGTCGAGCGTCCCGTATATTGAACGACGAACTGAGCGGGCGTGCGCTTAGCGAAGCGATCGAGACGATACTTCACCGGGCGCATGACTTCTTCGGAGCCTAGGAAGGCGCTCGCGTTCATGAGCATCGTCGCACCGGAGCGGCCGAACGGCGTGATTTCAAACGAGTAGACGTGCTTCCGAAAGCCTGGGTTTTGCGCTTGCGGCCGGCAGACGAGCTTATCGGCCGCGAAAGCGGACGAAGCGCTGAGTACTAGACATAGTGCAATGATCTTGTTCATAATTCCTCGCAAATAGATTAATGCCACGTGTCATACTGAGACCAACGCATCAAGTCAAGATTCGCGTATTAGCCGAGGTTCTTTTCGATCTCGAGGACGATCTTTTCACGCGGTTCCCGAAGAATCGGCATGGGAGCGAGGGCCCGCTCGACGAAGGCCCGTGAAGAGGGGCTCCAAGCGGGATAGCGCGGATCAAACACGACGACCGCGCCGGTGTCGATCGGGGAGCGAATCAGGCGGCCCACGCGCTGCTTGAGCCACATCATTCGGAGCGGAAAGTCGTAGTCGTAGAGGCCGAACTTGGTGCGGGCCTTCCGTGCCTCGGCCAGGGGACTGCGGGTCATCGCTTCGTTGATTTTTTCGATGATCACGCACGAGAGTTGGCGACCCGGGATATCCAACCCCTCGCCGTAACGTTCACTCCCGATCAATAGCGCGTGCTCGGACGCCCGGAAATGGTCAGCCGCGCGTCGATCACTGACGGAATCAAAGACCGAAATCCCCCGCGGTGAAAGTTTGGCGTGAAGAATGTCGGCCGCATGTCGCAGGCGTCGATTGGACGTCATGAGCAGAAGAGTTCGCCCGCGCAAGGCGGTCGCGATCTGTTCCGTGAATTCGATCAACGCTTCGAGATGTGAAGGGGTGCCCGGCGGCGCGACGTCAGTCGGGAAATAAACCACGGCCTGACGTTCGAGCGCGTAGGGCGAGGGGAGCGAGATGAGCGGCTTCGAGGCCTTGAGGCCGATTCGACCGGTGACGAATTCGCCGGCGCTCGGATCGGCATTCGCCGCGCCCGAAGGCGGGAGCCGACGCACGGGTTGCCCGCTCGTCAAAGTCGCCGACGTCAGCACGATGCCGCGTTTGCCTGCGAAGAAAGGTTCGGAAAGCCCGGCGACCTCGACCGGGGAAACCGAAAAGCGCCAGATCGATTCCCGCGGATCCCAGTGAATGAGGCGAAGCCAGTTCGCGTCGTTCGCGTCGAGAATCTTATCGAGCGCGGAGCTGAATCCTTCGAAGCGAAAAGCCTGCTTTTTGAGAGCATCGTACGCCGGGTCTCCCGCGAGTGAAAGTCGCTGGGAAGCCTCGACCGCCCGCCCGAGGTACTCGGAGAGGTCTTTGACCGCCATGCCGAGATTCGAGAATCCCTCGAGGATCTTGCTTTCGGCCGCCTTGATCGACGCGCTTCCGAGCTGGATCATGGCCTCATACTGGCTGTCGGATCCGCCGCGCGGGACCGCGAGCGGCACCAGATGACGGAGTTCGAAGACGCGCGTGCGAATTTTTTCGACCCAAGCGGTGATCTTTTCGTCCGGTGAGCCGCCTTGTTTGAACGAATCGCCGGCCAGTCGAAGATCGATGAAGCGGCCGATCAGCGCCGCCTCGCCGCGCTTGCGGGAACCGGGTTTGCGCGTGAGACGCTCGCAGGCTTCGGAGAGTTCCTCTTCGCTCATCCCGATCGCGAACGAATCCGTGATCTGGTCTTCCAGATGGTGAGCTTCGTCGAACACGATATTGCGAATCTGCGGAAGATGCGCCGGCCATTGAAACACAAGCGAGTGATTGGCGATGATCACATCCGCCGCATGAGCAAGCCGGGCGCTGTCGAAAAAGTGGCATTCCCGGTAGAAGGGGCAGCTTGGGCCGATCGTCGTCGTGAAGTGCGAGCGCACCTGCTCCACCATGGAGTTGAGCGCTGGAAACTGAATCCGCAGATAGTGGGAAATGCGATCGATTTCGGCCGCGCGCGTGGTCGCGGCGAAGGCCGAAAGATAGGCTGCCGACCAACGTTCTTCGAGCGAGTCTTCCGCGCGGATGCCGGCCAGTACGTCGTTCAGCTTTCGAAGGCAGAGATAGTTATCCTGACCTTTGACGGTCGCGGCTCTGAGGTCATCGAGGCCCGTCAGTTTGCGAATGATGGGAATGTCTTTTTCGAGAAGCTGGTCCTGCAGCGATTTACTATGCGTCGACACCACGAGCGGCGCGCCGGTGGCACGGGCCGCGAGCACGCCGGGGAGCAGGTAGGCGACGGATTTTCCGGTACCCGTAGGTGCTTCGATCGCGATGCGCTCGCCTTGGGCAAGCGCTCCCGCAACTTCCAGAGCCATTTTTTCCTGCGTCTCGCGCTGTTCAAATCCCGATTGGGGCGCCTCGGGCGCCGACGCGAGCGACTTCGCTCCGCCCTGAAGCGCTTCGCGAACGCGGTTCGGCGAAACCGCTTGAGTCCAATCGATCGCCCTTTCAGTATCCTTCGCCCGGAGATCTTTCAGGTCGCCGAGCGGCGCGCGAACGGTGGGCAGCGTGGATATGCCGTCCACCGGCGCAAAAAACCAGGTCCACCACCAAGCCGTATCGGGCGCGCCGCCGAGCTGCCCTTGCACGATCGGAATTAGAAACGGTCGCTCGCGGAGCAGAAACTCGCGGCCGTAGCGCAGGAGCTTCAAAAGATCTTCGCAGTCCTGGTCCGCCCGGTGGGCATTCTCCGTGACGATGCCAGCCCAAGCTCGCAGATTTTCCATCGAATGCGATGAACGATCGGGCAACAGCAATGCCAGTGGCTCGATCGAATTATGAACAGCGAAACTCTTGATCGCGCCCGGAACCCAAGGCGAGACATGGTGATCGAGGAACGATCGTTCCATCGCCGCGTTGTGCGCGACGATCGGATAGTCGCGAAGAAAATCCAGAAACGCGGGCGCCACTTCCGAGAGTGGCGGCTTGCCCTCAAGCATCTCATTCGTGATCCCGGTGATCTGCGAAATCGTCCAAGGAACCGGCCGCGCGGGTTTGAGCAAGGCGTGAAAGCGTTCACCTGCCTCCAATCCATCGACCAGAATCGCCCCGATTTCGATGATCTCGCTCGAAGTCGGATCGAGTCCGGTAGTTTCAAAATCCAGAATGACGTATTTAGAGGACGGCTCAAGCAGCACGGAATCGAATCTAGGAGATCGGCCCCGTAAAGGTAAACCCGAATCTCACCGGTAAGCGCCACAGCGTCCCAGCTCTCCCAGCCCTCCCACCCCTCCCACCCCAGCATCCCTGTGTCGCGTCCGACGCGTGGCAAGTGGGTCCGATAGTTAATTGACTACTATCCCGACCGTTTCGATCCGATAGGGAGAGTAAGCGCAAAGATCCCCACTTGTAGGAAAAATGAAGTCACCCACCAAAACAGGCACCGTCGCGCTTGTCGTTCGTTTCGACGGAAATGTTCCCATCCTGATTGAGTCGCTTTCGGAGGATTCCGAGATTGCGATCTTGCAGGCCTCCGTGGATGCCGAACAACCCGAACCGCTCCAAGCCGTCTACAGTCATCGGGAGCGTCAAAGGCACGAAGACGACGAGTTCGGCAATTACGTCGAAGAGTTGCTTTCGCAGTCATGTGTCCGGCCGGAGATTCAGGAGCACGGGGTGCAGTGGCTCAAATCCAAAATGAAGATCGAGCGGTTCGTGAAGTCTGAACGCGAAGCCACGCAGGTAATCGCCCAATACGCGTTCAGAGTTTTCAGCGAGAGTCCGTGGCGGACTGATTTTTTTCTCGCCGGACCCAGTTCAAAGGTCCGTATCCGAGTGTTCCCGGTTTCCATCCGCGACAAAAGCCGGGAGAACGCCGCTTAGGCGCGAGATTTCGCGCCCCGTTCTAATTCCGCTTGCGGGCCTCGCTGCGGCGAGTTAGTTCCTCCCCCGGGGGAACTGATGAGGGGAAATTTCCGTGGGATGATGGTCTTTTGGCTCGGTTTGCTTGGCACGCCTGGGCTGGCGATTGCCGAGTCGATTCCAGTTTGCTTGGCCAACGGACGCCCGCTGCCGGTCAATAATGCACAAGTTCTACTCTGGAAAAAAACCACGGCGAATCAATTTCTCGGGCGTGGCCACGTCACGGGTTTAGTGACCGGGGTCTTCAGGGATCGAACCAGCCACGACCATTTCGAAATTCAAATCGGGCGAAATGCCGGTGAAGTTCTCGAAGTGATCTACAATGAAAAATTTGGCGCGATGCCGAGCCCTCGCCGAGGGGACCAGGTCGAAGCCTGCGGCGATTACATCACTTCCAATCGCGCCACCCCTCGTTACCCGAAGTCACCTTCGGGCGGGGTCATTCACTGGGTTCACGTCAATCCGAGCGGGCGTGGTCATGATTCGGGATACGTGTCGATCAATGGCACGCTCTACGGCATGGATACTACACGGGCAAAAGACGTTGAATTCGTGGGGTCTGAGCTTGATTTCATTTTCAATGCATATCGCGAATTTGACGCGTACGCCGAGACTGAAAGTCTGGCGTTAGATGCCGTATCCGAATAAGATCGCGCGGTGACTTCGGAGACATCAGACGACGCGCAGCCGGTCACGGGAATGCATTCTCATGCGGAGCTGATTACCACGCCCGAGCAGATCGAAAAACTCGCAGCGGTGCTACGCACTAAAAAAATCATCGCCTTTGATACGGAGTTCATCCGCGAAACGACATTTTTTCCGGTCGTGGAGATCATTCAGATCGCAACCGATGAGGAATCATGGCTCATCGACGCAAGGGCCTTTGTTCAGGGATCCAAGCGCGACTTGTTCGCTCGCGGAGGTGAACCGCATCCGGGCCTCAAACCATTGGTCGATGTTTTTAATGATCCGGGCATTTTGAAAATCGCGCATGCGATCCAAGGTGATCAGGAATGTCTGCACACGAGTTTCGGATTCGTGGCCAGACCTTCGCTGGATACGGCAGTCGCCGCTTCCCTTTGCGGATATGGAGATGGAATCGGCCTCGGGAACCTTCTCAAAGCAGGCCTCGGAGTCTCGATCAAGAAGGGCCATGCCCGAACCAACTGGAGCGTAAGACCGCTGCCCCCGCAGCTACTTGAGTATGCCCATGCGGATGTCACCCATCTCGTGATGCTCGCCAATCAACTTCTGGCGCAGCTCGATGAGCTCGGACGGCGCGAATGGGCGCTTGAGCTCTCATCCAAGTGGGAAGCCGAGATCCTCTATAAAACCGATGCCGAAGGGCTCGCACTCAAACTCGCGAAAAGCGGCAAAATCGACAAGAAGGGTTACGCCGCCCTCGTCGAACTCACGAAATGGCGCGAAGAGCGGGTTCGGCAGCTGAACCTTCCGCGCCGGTGGCTAGCGGATGACAACGTCCTCGTCGATCTCGCTCAGGTCCGGCCCAAGGATATCAACCACCTGGGCACGTTTCGCGGCCTGAACAAAGGCGAGTTGAAAAACAGCGGCGAAGCGATACTGGCGGCCATCAGGCGCGCATCCGAAGTCGAAACCGTCGCCGTCCCTCGGGGGCCGCGCCCGGATATTCCTACCGAAGCGGAGTCGCAGGTTTTGAGCCTCTTGCAATGTTACGTCGGGATGCTGGCAGACGAGCATCAAATCGCCTCGAAACATCTGCTGGTTTCCGCGCAGCTCTTGCCGGTCCTGCGATCAAATGCAAAGCAGATCGCGGACCTAGTCCAGCTGGGCCTCATGACCGAAGGCGCGGCTCAACTGGCGGGCGCGGAAATTCTCGCCTTTTTGAACGGCAAGCGCGCCCTGTCTGTGGACGGGACTCGCGTCCGCATTGTTCAAGTCTGATCAGTTTGTACCCCGTCGAGAGCGGTTGGCAGAATTCTGGTGAAAAGCGGCGGATTTATGAGTAGCTTCCGCCCGACCGCGCATGCCCATCGTGCCTAGGCCAGAAGAGGGAATCCTATGTTCGACCTACTCATGAGTTATTCGCCGATCGTCATCCTTTTGATCACGATTACTTTCGTACTTTCTCGAATGCCCAAAGTGCAACTGGGGCATACGGACGCGTTCCGGCGCCGCCGGATCATGAACTGGTTGCCGCTCGGCCTCACGTACGCGCTCCTCTACATGGGCCGCTACAACCTGACCGTTTCCAAAAACGCGATGGGCAGCCTCATGTCGAACGCGGATTTCGGCACCATCTTCTTCTGGGGTACGCTGATTTACGGTTTTTCGTTCGTGATCAACGGTCCGATCACGGACCGCATCGGGGGTCGCAAGACGATCATGATTTCGGCGATCGGTTCCGCCTTCGCCAACTTGGCGATGGGCGCGGTCGTCTATATGGGCATCACCCAAGATCTTGTCCTGATCTTCTCAGTGCTCTACGCCGTCAACATGTACTTCCAGAGCTTCGGAGCGGTGGCAATCGTCAAGGTCAACGCTTCCTGGTTCCACGTTCGCGAACGCGGCACGTTCGGCGGGATCTTCGGGATCCTCATCTCGCTCGGCATCTTGCTTGCGTTTGACGTCGGCGGCGCCATTACGCGGCACTATCCGACCCACTGGGTCTTCTTCATTCCATTCGCGATGCTCCTCGTATTCGCGGCGATCGATTACTTCATGGTTTACGACACGCCGTCGGACACCGGTCACGTCGATTTCGACACGGCGGATGCATCGTCCGGCAACACCGAAGGGCGTCTGCCCGTGATGGTCGTCGCCAAGCGGATGCTCTCGAACCCGATCATTCTCACGATTGCTTTCGTCGAGTTCTGCTCGGGGTTTTTGCGCAACGCGATCATGCACTGGTACATCATCTTCGCGAAGCAGACGGGGATCATGGGATCCTTCGTTCCGAAGAACTGGGGAATGCTCCTCTGTGTCGCGGGTATCTTGGGCGGCGTATTCGCCGGCACGATCTCCGACAAGTTCTTCCAGTCGCGTCGTGGCCCCGTTTCCGCGGTTCTTTACGGCATCATGCTGGTCGGCGCGGTCGGAGCTTGCTTCATGATCAACTCGCCGATGCTCGGATACACCGTGATTTTCATGTCGATGGCGATCATCGGCGTGCACGGCATGTTATCGGGCACCGCATCGATGGACTTCGGCGGTAAAAAGAACGTCGGAGTCGCGGTCGGACTCATCGACGGTTTCGTTTACCTTGGCACGGCGGCTCAATCGCTGCTTTACGGGATGATCCTGCCCTCGGGCGAAGCGGCTAAAAATCCGGCGAACTGGAGCAATTGGCCGCTGGCGATGCTCCCGGTCGCGGCAGTCGGGATGTTTCTCGCGATTCGGGTTTGGAACGCCAAGCCACAGCCGAAAGCCGTGCCCGTCGCGGCCGGGCTTGCGGTTGACGAGCTCGGTAAAGTGGGGGTTCTGCAGCCGGGTCTGGTGATGGTTTCGCCTGGAACGATGCAGTCGACGCTTCGGGAGTCGAAGTAATCGTTTATTTTTGATATAGGTCTATTCGGTTTCGAGCCCGCTGTTGGCTCGGCAGGGCGGTAGTCGAAGATTACATCTTCCTGCCGCCCTTACTTTTTCCGGTGAGTCGTATGAACTTTGAAGTGATTCAACATCCGATTCGATGGCTCTTTGTCGTCCACATCCTGGCTTCAAAGTAATTTATTAATCATTTTCCCAATTCTGGGACTTCTCACTGCAAAATCTCAAGTCACCTATTGGCTGAAGGCACCGACCGGTAAGATGCATTGGTGGTTCGCATCGCGACGGTGATGGCATTTCTGGTGACCGCGGTTCCACGAGTCTGGCCTTCGCCTCTGACGGAGTCTCCTATCCTATGGATTGCGCCAGGCCTGATCATGGGAATCCTTCTCAAACGATGGACGAGTTCGTATCAGGTTAAATTCGGTGAGTCTGCTCATGAGTAGTCCGTGTGTATTGGGTCTGCATCACGCCCAAATCAGTATTCCCAAAGGTGCTGAAGAGCTCGCTCGGGACTTTTACTGTAAAGTATTGGGCCTTCAAGAAATCGAAAAGCCCGTCTCGCTGCAAGGGCGAGGAGGCTTTTGGCTTGCCGTAGGGCAACTGCAGATTCATTTCGGCGTCGAAGACGGGTTTGATCGACGCGCGACAAAGTCGCATGTCGCTTACGAAGTCAGAAATCTCGCTTTTTGGAAAAGCGAGCTGCAACGAAATAAAGTCGAAGTCCTAGACGGAATTCCCATTCCGGATTGGAACCGATTTGAGTTTCGCGATCCATTTGGAAACCGAGTCGAGTTTTTAGAAAAGCACGTCACCGGCACGCGGACTACTTGGGTCCGGGAGTAGTTGAGTCGACCGAGGCGTGTTTTTCTAGCGCTGCTTGAGCTTCCCGACTTTTTAGCAGGGTCGTAAAGAGGCGCGGGGCGTGCGTGGCGGCCCATCCAAACAGGATGTACTTCGCCAGGCGTCCCACTAGGACCGTCGTGAAGATCCAGCCCCACGTCATGTTCGCGAGCGCGCAAAGGACGACGGCGGGTTGTTGAGGGAGCGGACCCGCCGACATGAGGGTAAGCGCCCAATCACCGTACCGCGAGAGGAACGCCGCCGTCGTTTGCCATCCCTCACTCTGCAAGGCATCGGCGAAAAAGTACTGGATGAAAGGCTCACCGTACCCCTGAACCACCAGCCCCAAAGCCGCGGCGCCGATGGCCGAGCCGATACTCATCCACAAGACGGGTACCCACCAGCGACGTGGCCGCAAAAGGACGGTCGAAACCAGGATGGCCTCGGTCGGAACGATGACGATGAAGAGATCGATGCCCGCCAGAAACGCCGTGAGCGGGAGATACCAGGCGCGGTCGGCATAGGTTTCGAGATGGCCGAGCCACTGCCGGAAAATCTTAAGCGCTCCGGTGAATCCGGACGGCTCGGAGTTGCCGGGTTCCCCGGATTTAGAAACTGAGATGAAACACCCGCGCAGCGTTGTCATGAAAGAACGCCTGCCAATGTTCGCGCGGGATAGCCGCCTTGCAAGCCGCGATGTAGCCGGCCATTTTATTCAGCGGCCAATCCGTTCCGAACATGAGCTTCGTGGGATCTTCGACGTAGCCGAAGACCCAGGCGAGCGGTTTTGTCACATACTCCGTGACCTTCTCGGGTGGCTGCTGGCTCAGGTCGCCGATCAGGAGCGCCGACGCATCCAGAAACACGTTGGCGTTCTTATAGGCCACCTCGGCCGCGCTCTCGATCCAAGGATTACCGACGTGAGCAATCACGAAATTGACTTTGCGAAACTCAACCGCCACTTCGTCGATCGTGAGGGGATCGGCGTACTTCAGCTTTCCGTCGACGTCGTAGGTGTCGCCGGAGTGGAGGACGACTGGGACATCATACTTTTCCGCGAGTCGATAGAGGCGCTTGTATTCGGGCGCATAGGCCCAGCGGTGGACGTAGCCGAGATAAATCTTGATGCATCGGTAGCGGCGATCCTTGAGGCCGGCTTCGATTTTCGCGTATTCGATTTTATAGCCGGCGCCCGCGCAATGGATGATGTTTTCCGAAATCAGATTTTCCCAGTTTTGAAGATCTTGGCCGACATGCGCGACCGCGCCGACAACGTGATTGGATTTCATCTCCGCAAGCAAGCCTTCACGGGTCATCGTGACGCCGCTGACTTCCTGCAAGCCGCCTTTGAACTCAGTGTGAAGATGCGCGTCGATGATTTTGATCTGTTCCGGCGCGGGAGCCTCAAGTCTGGCCGTGGCGCACGCGGAAAGCGTGGCCGTCGCGATCATGAAGAGCGCGCCGCGACCGTTCATCCCGCTTCAGCTTGGGCGTGGCACTTCTTGTATTTTTTTCCGCTCCCACAAGGACACGGATCATTGCGCCCGGTTTTAGGTTCGGTGCGGCGGATCGGCCCTTGGCGCAGGCCCTGAGCATCGAAGAACATCCAGTTGCCTTCGGATTTTTTGAAGGTCGCGTGCTCGTAGTGATCTTCAATCTTGCCCGGCTCCTTGCCGTCAGGTTTTCCATCCGCGCCGATATACCGCGCGTGAAAGGTGACGGTGCCTTCTTCATCGGTGGTTTCGCCGGCCTGCTTCTGGAGGACTTTCAGTCCGAGCCATTCCGAACTTTTCGACCACTCTTCGATCTCTTCGCGTTTTACCTGCTCACGAGTTTCGGGGTGATGCGACTTGAGTATGAAATCGATCTCGCTTCGGGCGAATGCGCTGTAGCGCGCGCGCAGAAGATCTTCGGCGGTCGCCGCTTTGCGTTTACCCTGGAGCACGGGCTGACAGCAAACAGCGAAAGTCTTCTCAGAAGTGCAGGGGCAAAGGAGTGTTTCTGACATGCGGGGTATGATACCGCAGGCTATGGAGTGGAAAGAAGCCGATTATCGCAAAACCATTCAAGAGACGTTCGAAAAGATCGATTCTGCCTTTGAGGCCGTCGATCCGGACGTCGCGGAATGCGAAATGGCCTTCGGTGCCTTGACTGTCCGCTTCAATGACGGATCCAAATGCATTATGAGCGCGCAACCCTCCGTCCGGCAGCTCTGGTTGGCGCTGGCGTCCCGCGGCACGGCTCTCCACTTCAACTACGATGCTGTGCGCAGCGTCTGGATGGATGACAAGGGCAAGGGGATTGAATTTACGGAATTCCTGAAGACCTTCTTCAAGGAACAAGCGGATCTCACTCTCACTTTTTAGGGCTGCTGACTGCCCGTCCGTGCGATGGGCGGGTGGAAGATCATTTGGACGCTGTTGCCGTCCGGGTCGCTAAAATAGAACGACCGGGCGCCGTCCCGATGAGTTTTAGGCGGAGCCGAAAGGGTGATCCCCTGACTTTTGATCCATTCGGCCCAGGCATCGACGTCATCCGCGGTCCGGGCGATGAAACCGAGGTGATCCAGGCTCTGGCCTGTAGGGCCGCGTTCAGCCTTTGCTCGGTGAAGGGCGAGATTGTCCTGCCCGGCCGAAGTCAGGTAGATATTATCGGCATCCGGCTTCCACTCAAGCTGCATTTGCATTACGCGCATGTAGAATTCCCGAGAGGCTTCCGGATCACGGACATTGAGCGCGAGATGGCGAAGTCCGAGGTGGGACGGCGGGCGGGTGGTCGTCATACTAGGGAGGTTTACACCATGGTTCAGGTCACGGTCTACACGATGAGCTACTGTCCCTACTGTGAGAGCGCCAAGCGGCTCTTAAAGCAAAGAGGCGTTCCTTTCACCGAGACTTTGCTCCAAACGAGTGACGAAGAGGCCTGGAATCGGCTCGAAAAGCGTTCCGGCATGAAAACTATGCCTCAGATTTTCGTCGGCGACCGCCTGATCGGCGGGTACCAGGAGCTGGCCGCCCAGGACAAAAAGGACCAACTCGCCTCACTCAAATAGCCTTTGTTTAATAAGTGGTTGAAAACGGGTTACCCCCGGTTTACACATTTGGACTCCGCTTTCTACAATGCGTCCCCATCGTCTAGAGGCCTAGGACACCGCCCTTTCACGGTGGTAACCGGGGTTCGAATCCCCGTGGGGACGCCATTTTTACCCTTCGAATTTTATCCCATCCGAGGAGCGTCGGCGCGGATGCCTGAAATCTCGTAACGTTTTTTGATCAAGGCGGGAGTGATCAGGCGAAGGACATGGAACTTGTCGGCGACGAGCTTATTCGGATAGTCGACGACGGGACGCTCTTCATGACTTTTTCTTTTTCCGTTTCTTTCGAGGCCGAGCCGGACCACTCAAAGGATTGTCAAAAAAATCCACGACGCCGGTTTCGATGCAATATTCCGCGCCCACGACCGAAAGCATTTTCTCCTCCGCGAGTTTTTCGAGAAACCGGCTGCCATGTCGGAGGTGGTCCGTCGAAGCCAGAACATTAACGCGCGCGGCGGCGCGCCAGATCTGATCTCGCGTGCCGGATCGCTTCTTGTTTGAAACCAAATGTTCGATGTGGGGCCGAATGCGGCCGACGATCGCCTGAATGTTTTCGGCAGGCACCGATGCCTTACCCGCTATCGCGTCGAGGGTCGCATTGATGGCGCCGCATTCGGTATGGCCCATGACGATCACAAGTTGGGCCTGGGTCGTGGCGGCGGCAAACTCGACGCTGCCCACTTGAGACGGAGCCACGATATTACCGGCGACCCGGATGACGAATAGATCGCCGAGTCCCTGGTCAAACAGAATTTCGGCCGGCGCCCGTGCATCTGAACACGACAGAATGATCGCAAACGGACCTCGCGGCTTTGCCAGCAACCAGTTCACGTCTTTTTGCGCCGGGGACTTGCCGGTGCGTCGGTTTTTAACGAAGCGCTTGTTTCCCTGCATGAGTCGAAGGAGCGCTTGCCGAGCGGGGATATGTTCAGAATTTGACATGGTGTCTAGCTGTTATCACAATTGAATGGAACGCACGCCTGCCGGGAGGTTTTTTCGTACGAAATGGGCGATAGATTCCGCGTCTTGGAGCCAACCACCGATTCGAGATTCACGGCCAGATCCTGACGCGCACCGCTACCGGATGTCCAAGCGGTCCAGCTAGGGCATTTCACGAAGGCGTCGGCACTGAAGGCGAAGCCATGATGCGAAGGTTTCAAATGCTTCGCGAGAAGGGCTGGCGGGCCATCGCGGTGTGGTGGGGTTCTATCTGGTCAGAGACGTGACCTTATATCTGGTCCTCCCGGTCCATTTGGCGAGGTCCATATGATAGGAGGATTGAATATGAAAATTGAAATCGGCATCTCGGAAAAAGATCGTAAGCAAACTTCCGAGGGTCTGTCGCGCCTTCTCGCGGACAGCTACATTCTGTATTTGAAGACCCATAATTTTCATTGGAACGTCGAAGGGCCAATGTTCAACACGCTGCACGTGATGTTCATGGATCAGTACACGGAACTTTGGAATGCGCTCGATCTCATCGCGGAGCGAATTCGCGCCCTGGGCAGCTACGCGCCCGGTTCGTATAAAAAATTCGTTCAACTTTCCTCCATTGCGGAAGCTGAGGAAGCCGTGCCGGCCAAGGACATGATCAAACAGCTTTTGGAAGGACATGAGGCCGTCGCCAAAACTGCCCGAAGTATTTATCCTGCTGCAAATGCCGGGCAAGACGAAGCGACTTTGGATTTACTGACTCAGCGACTCCAGATCCACGAAAAGACTGCGTGGATGCTCCGGTCATTGCTCACCGAACGTTAACGCTTGCACAAGGAGATGGGTCATGGTCGCGAGAAAAGAAGGTTCCGGTGACGACACGTCCGCTAGGGAGTTCATCATTGTCCGGATTTTCAATGCTCCCCGAGAGCTTGTTTTTCGAGCGTGGACCGAACCCAATCATTTAGAGAGTTGGATCAGTCCCAAGGGTTTCAAAAATGAAACTTTGGCCATCGACGTGCGACCTGGCGGCGTTTGGCGCTACAACATGCATAGTCCTGACGGGGACGAGTACAACAACAAAATCGTCTTCGGTGAAATCGTCCGACCGGAACGCCTCACTTACACGCATGGATCCGACGACGAGCCCGATCAGTTCAAAGTTAAAGTGACGCTCGAGGATCAGGGCGCAAAAACCAAACTCACGATGCAGGCCGTGTTTCCGACCGTGAAAGACTGGGAAGAAAGTAAACGCTTCGGCGCCGTTCAGGGTGGAAACTCGACTCTGGACCGGCTCGCGGAAGAGCTGATGAAGATGGGGAACGCGCAATCCTAGCGTTTTCGGAATGAGCATGGCCGCTGATCCCACTCAAAATGCAATGATCGAAGTGCACATTCACGACGTTCGTCAGATCTTCGATTCAATGGATCCGTCCCCTTTCCGCGAGAGGGACCTCGATCAGGATGCTGAAGAATACATCGTTCAGAGCGCGAAGGAGTTGCCGAACAAGCGTCGCCCTTGCGAGCTGGTCGTGCATCTGGACAAGGAAATTGATTTTCCCGAAGGCGTTCAGTCCTTGGAGGCCGCGATACGCGAACACTTCGTCCGTCGGACCCTCGGGAAAACTTGGGAGCTTCGGGAGCTGCTCCGTCGAGGCTGGATCAGCCTCGCGATCGGTTTATTGTTCGTAAGTAGCGCTTTCATCGCCAGTGAAATCATCAAGACTCACATGGGCGATAATCACATCGCCAATGTACTCAGCGAAAGCCTGCAAATCGGCGGTTGGGTCGCGATGTGGACCCCGATGCAAATCCTACTTTATGAATGGTGGCCGCTGATCGGGGATCGACGCATCTACGAACGACTGAGTCGAATCAGCGTGCGTCTGAACTCCTCCCGGGCTCCAGCCGTAACCTGACACGGCCGACGCTGCGCACCTCGGCCAATCTCTTGCATCTCAGAGATCGCGCTCGAGGTGCCTATGGTCACGCGAACCCGTTTTTATACTCCACATCCGTCATTTGCGACGCCTCAAAGCCTGATTTTTCGCGGCGTCCTGTCGATCGTTTTCGGTTTTCTTACGCTTTTTTTCCCGCTGACCACGCTTTTCGCGCTGGCGCTTTGGTTCGGGGCGTACGCGTTCGTTGACGGAGTAATCGCCGCCACGACGGTCCTTGGCCGATCGACGCGCAGAGGGGCTTGGGGCTGGCGAGTGGTGGAAGCTCTGATAGGAATCGGCACGGGAATCGCTGTGATCGTATGGCCGGGAATCACCCTCATCGAACTTGCCGGCTTACTCGCCGTTTGGCTGCTTTTGACGGGGATTGCAGAGATCTACGGAGCCGCAGCGTTGAAAAGATACAATCAGATCACGACTCGGTGCCGCGCGCTTTTGGCGGCGGCGGGCATGATCTCCGTCTTCGCGGGCTTGGCCCTTCTACTTTGGTCCGGACTCGAGGTCTTAACTTTGACCGGGTTGATCGCGGCCTATGCTTGGGTGTTCGGCGGCGTCATTACTGCGCTCGGAGTCCGACTGCGGAAGGATCAGGCCAGCCGATCCCGGCTCAGTGAAGAAGCCGAAGAAGAAGACCGTCCAATGGCCGCCTGAACCGGGCACAACCGAATGCGAGGCAATCTTATGAATCCAGGCACACGACTTCAGGCTCCCGTTGGGACATCGGATCATTCCATCGGGCCCGTCGGACCGCAAAATTCGCCCCTGACCCTGGTGGAATACGGTGATTATCAATGTCCGTTTTGTCGGCTCGCTCATACGGTGGTGCGCCGGTTGTTCTCCAGTTTCGGAAATGACCTGCGTTTTGTCTTTCGACATTTTCCGTTGACGGAAATTCATCCGCACGCGTTTGAGGCGGCAGTCGCGGCAGAGGCGGCGGGCCGGCAAGGAAAGTACTGGGAGATGCACGATCTCATGTTCGAAAATCAGGAGCGGCTCGATACCGAAAGTCTTCTGGGTTACGCGTCGGATTTGGACTTGGACCTGGAACGTTTCGCAGAAAATTTGGGGAGCGACGTATTGAAAGAAAAGGTCCTTGCCGATATCACGGCCGGTACAAGAAGCGGGGTCAATGGCACGCCTTCCTTTTTCATCAACGGCTATCGGTATGACGGCGACTGGTCGTATGAGTCGTTATCTCGCGTTTTGAGCACGATTCTGATGCGTCTTTCCGGAGAGGAACGGGAGCAGGCGGCCGGTTGATCTCAATAGCGCTTGGACCATTCGAGCCAGGCGGACGCGGCGGAAGAGGACTTGCGACCCACGGACTCAAAGCCCGTGACAATGGCCCAGGATTTTCCGACTCGGCGACGGACGCGAACGATGCCGGCGGTGGCTTCTTCGCCCGATGCGGCACCGACATTCAGCGTTGTTTTGTCGGAAACGCGAATGAGGGCGGAAACTTCGTTTGAATCGGGGTTGAAGTCAATGCGTTGCACGGGGGTGGAGGCGAGGACATAGAGCGAAAGCAAATTGACCGAGCGACTGAGGAATAAGGCCTGTGCGCTTTGCACGGTCGCATTGTCTTCGAGTCCGATATCGTTCGTCGGCGCCCCGAAAAGCAGTACCGAGACGACTTCGTCCGGCGGGAGCGGCGGGTCGCTGATCATGGTGGTCTGCGGCGCATCGGCAGTTCCGGAGAGCAGAATGAAAACGGTGTAATCGGGATAGCGGATGCTGATGCGGCCCCGGATTTCTGGGCTGTCCAGGCGCGGATTGATCGTGAAGGCCAGAGACTCCACGGTTGCCGTTCGTCGAAAAACCTTCATCGTGGCGCCGGAGATGGCGACGTTGCCCCTCATCGGCGAATCGCTGCTCAACAGGACTTCGCCAATCACTGGGACCGCGCTACTGGATTGAGTGGTCAGGAGTCGAATCGGCTGGGAATCGGTGTGGATGCGGATTCGGTACTGAAACGGTTTCTCGGATTCTGGAATCTTGCTTTTTCTTTTCTTGGATTCCAGCACGATCTTCTCGCTTGGAAAAAAACGCGGGAAGGTCCGCAGGCTCACGTCGGGTAGGATCACCTGGGCCTCGGTGATTTTGACGTCGGCATCCAGAATCGCGCGAAGCTTCTGGTGAGCGGAGACGAGGCGGAGCGTGCCGGTATGAGTGAATGCCAGAACCTGATTCGGTGAGGTCAGTCGAGATTCGGTAGTGACCGCGAAACCCATTTCTGAAGCTTTCAGCTGCGGTTGACAGGCGGCGGCCACGGACACATCGCCGGCTAGAGTGTTGAACGGGGCCGGAATCACGATCCCGGCGATCCGGACGAATGTGCGGGCGTCTTCCCAGGGCAGCTTTTTGAAGTCGAGCCGACAGGTGATCTTCTGTTTTTCGACGTCCACGAATTCCCGCGCTCGACCGAGAAATCGCGATTCGATCCACCCCGTGAGCGGCATCGCTTTTGGGGATCCCGGTTGGAAAGCGATTCGGCTTTCGATTAGGAGCCGATCGGAGCCTTCGCGCTTCATCGTCGCTTCGAGATTCGCCCGGATGGGGCCCGCGCTCAGCGGCGCGCCTCGCCAACGACGGGGCGGGCGGCTGGGGAACGCGAGCAGCTGGCAACGCAATCGCCCCGCGCGGATGGCCGCTCCGGACTGTAAAAAGTCCAGGTGCACCCCGCAATCGGAAATCCGCAGTTCGGAAACACCCTGGATCGGTCGTGGCAGGTGCGCGACGAGTATTCCATCGGCGGCGCCGGAGGTGATACCCCCGTTCAAGTCGAACTTGGCCCGAAGCGCTTGCAAGCGAGAGTCTCCTTGCCAGCGTACGCTCCAATTTTGCGCGGCTTTTCGTTCGATGAGGACCGTCGAACTCAGACTTCCCAGAGATTTCGCGTCCAGCTGCACTTGAATCTTCGCGACCTCGGGTCGAAGCGGATGCCGCTCGATCGCTTCGAGACTTCCCACCCACTTGGACGAATGAGGAAACGGATAGGAGTCGGAGCTTTCGGTGAAAACCCAGGCGCAGGTCACTACTCCGTTGCCGGGGCGCGGCCGGCACCCCAGATCCCCTCGTATCGACATCTGACTGGCCTCTTGGCGAAGCGTCAGATGATCGATCCCCAAATGAACGTCGTTGAACTCGACATGGGAGAGCCATCGAGGGATTTCCAGCCCTTCCAAGAGCTCGAGTACTCCGGCCACGGTTTCCGTTGCCTCCGGCGGTCTGGCCTGACGCGGCGACTTAGCGTTCGAAAGCAGGTAAGTCCCCGTCACTTTCGCCAGGTCGAGCTTTTCCAGCTTCCGGATGGGAGCGGTGATTCGTCGCCAGTCGATCAGAATGGAAATCTCAATCGAGGGGGAGCAAAGGTCCCGGATTCGCGGCGCCTTGATGCAAACGTCTTCTCCCCGCAGCACCACTTTTTTACGGAGGAAGCCTTGGGGTTCGAGATGAAGCGTGAGTGCGGCTACCGGCGTCTGATAATTTTCGGGAAGATAGCGGCGGGCGGCCCAGTGAAAACTTCGGTCATTGACGAACCATTCCGTTTTGACGAAGAAGGCGCCGACTCCGAGTAGGATCAGGATCAAAATGGCGAGTCCGGCTCTCTTCATCATACGCCTTCTCCGAACGCCAAGTAGATTTGCCAATGGCGGCGAAGCGCGGTCGCGGAATTTTCGCGCCAGACGACTCCCCGAGCGATCGTGCCTTTCAGGACGCCGATGGGCGAAACCCAGTAAAGTCCCAGACCCGGTGAATTGTAGATCGTCTGATCGAGCTTCATTCCGCGCGTTCCCAGGAGCCCGAAGTCCCAAAAGCTCAGGGCATAGAGGCGACTTACGCTGGGTATGTCGATTCGAGTCTCCAAACTCCAGTTGACTGCGGTCAGGGCGCCCGCATCGGAACGCGGAATCTCATTGAGGCCGAATCCGCGAAGATCCTTCGCGCCTCCCAAGTAGCTTCGGTAGTTGGAGGGTACCAGAAGGGGCGAATCACTGACGCGGTCGGTGACCGTGGTAGCGCCTCGCGCCCGAAACAACAGAACCCACCGCGGGGGGATCGCGCCTCCGACGTTCCAAAGCTGGGTGCCGCTCAAATCAAAGTGAAACGCGTTCTGCTTAGACAGCACGCCGGACGCGCTGTTCATGTTTTTAAACGTCATGATCGTGCCCGAATCCGGATTGGCGCGGTGAAGTTCGAGCGAATGGCTCAGAACTTCGAGGTCCAGATCCAAAGACGTGGTCAATGATTTGTCGAGCCCGACGCCTTTGAGTCTTTGGAAATGCCGCAGTCCCGGTCCGAGAGAGCCGGTGATTTTAAAGCCGCTCGTGTCGTACCAGGTGCGTGGCGCGGCCGACCCTTCGATGGAAAAAAAGGATTGCCGTTGCTCGTCGGTGCGTCCGAAAGAAAACTGGGGAGAAGCATGGAAGCGGGATGAGGGATCGGACGACGGGAATACGCTCGCCCGAGTGGATACGCGTTGTTCCAAGCGGTTGAAGCGAGACGACGCATGAAAGTTCGAGCCGCGGCTTCCGATGCGACTCGTGCTCCAGTCCGCGCGAACGATGGGACCGACTTCGGTATTGGCCCCGACCGCGAAACGCACGACCCGCGGCGGCCCCGCGACGAAATGCTGCAGGAGTTCGGGTTTGCGGTCGTCATTGCAGGCGATCGTGAAATGATTGCTGAACACGATGCCGGATTCACTCGTGCGCTGCTCGGCCAGCGTCAGAAGTTCAGAGTTGAAGGGATCGCCCGCGCGAAAGGGATGATAACGCATCATCGTCCGCGGTTTGATTCCGGGGATCGCCTCCGCCGCCGGTTCGGGAAACACGCTCAAGGGACCCGCGTCGATTTGCGCTCGGATCTGTGAAGAACCCGCATCGCCCAGAACTTCCGCGGCCGGGCAAGCGTAACCGCGGGTTCGATAAAAGCTACGGAGCCAGAATTCCACCTCGTCGACCGCCGCCGGTGTGAGTGGTTTATTCTTGATCCCGCGGACGCGATTGAAATTCGTCTCCACGGGGGAGTTCTCGATCTCGACGGATTTTACCAGCGTACGGGGACCGGGATCCACGCGTAAGCGTCCGGCCACATCGTTCTCTTCGCGGTTGAGCACGGGGCGATGATACCCGCGAGACATGAGTATCGAACGTAGGTGGAACTCAAGCTGCGGAAGCGGCATCTTCTGCCATTCCGCCGCCTCCTGGTAGCCGCAAAGAAACGTTCGTTCCTCCGCCGTCAGTTCGGGTTGAACGGGGGCTTCAAGCACGATCCGAGGGCACAGGTCGGCACCGGCGGCGAAAACCGGCAAGAAAATGAAGATTGCCGGAAGAAGCCGTTTCATGGGGGGACTCTATACTATTAGCTGGCGATTTGTTCCGATTCGCGCGGATCCGATGCGACTGGGTCCATTGCACGCGAATGGGTGGTCACGGCCGTGACACCATCCACAATGTGAAGGGCGCGCAGCCAGGTACGCTCCCGAAGCGCCCAGACGAATAGCGCAAATCCGCTCAGCGTGATGATCGCGGTGAGGGCCACGAAGGCATCGAAAATGAAGCCCTCACCGCGTGAATAGGAAGCCGCTTCGTAAGTGACCCACGAAAAGAAGGATGCGACAAAGGCTAGAAAGCCCAGGAAAGCCAGAAATAGCGCAACAATCACTTTTCTGATCGACCGAATCAGTTCGACTGAAATCGCGAGCACCCGGATCTTGCCGTATCGCTCGGCCTCTCTCAAAATCGATGACATTGCGCTATCTGACATTAGGCGCTCTTATCCGAGCGGGTTTTGTCCGTTTTGGCGATGGCGAATCCTATGATCGCGCCGAGGACCGCGGCGCTGCCGATGAAGGACCAAGGATTGTCGCGTACCGAACTTTCAACCGACTTGGAAGCTTGTTGAGTCGTATCGGTGATGCGTTCCTTCAAGCGATCGAGGGATTCGGTGGAAACCGAGCGCAGCTCCTGCGTCGTCCCTTTGGCTTCGTCCTTGATCGTCGTGAAAGCTTTACGAAGCCGCTGAAAATCGTTCTTCAGCAATTCTTGAAGGTCGTGAGCGCTGTCACGAGCTGCTTCATCCAAAAAGCTGAGCGCTTCGGCAATGGATTTGACTTTAACTTCGGAGCTGCTCCCTTCAGACGTCGAAATCGGCTTCGGATTCGCTTGCAGGTGCGGTTTGGATTCAGGGAAAGAGTCGGTACGTTGTGAATTTGTCATAGAGACCTCCGGTTTCCGCGAACTGAGCAATCGGTATGCCATCTCCAGTTCGGCCAAGGAGATCGATAGCTCGCGGTCAGGGACTTCTTCGTGGTTTAACAGTTGATTCATGAGTCAGAATGCCTCTCTGGTTGGGGGGCGATGCCCGCTCGGGGCAGAGCCTGGCGAATGGAGAAATAGTCTTCCCAGGGATCTTTACGAGAGGTGATCAAGCGGAGTACGTCTCGATAGGTGAACGAATCCGGGGCCAGATCCGTTTTAAGTGAGCTCCACGCGACGGGAAACGCGATGCTCGGCGTGGTCCGGGCGCGGACACCGTAAGGCGCGATCGCCGTGGCCCCAAAGCCGTTTCTCAGATAATCGAGAAATATTTTACCGCCCCGCTTTTTCAAGCTCATATTGAGCGTGTAAAGCGACGGGAGTTCGTCGGCGAGCGCCTGCATGAGGGAGCGCGAAAACGTTTTGACCTCATCCCAGGTCTGCGTGGGTTCGATCGGGACGTGGATGTGCAATCCTTTGCCTCCCGTCACTTTCACGAAGGACTCCAGCTTCAACTCTTTCAAGAAGCGCCGGATCAGGCGGGCCGTCGTGATCACTTCATTCCAAAGGGCGGGAGTTTCCGGATCGAGATCGAGCACGATCAGGTCCGGGTTACTGTATCGCGGCATGCGAGATCCCCAAGTGTGGATCTCCAGCGCGCCCCACTGCATGAGGCTCATCAAGCCGCTGATCGAATCGATGGTGATTACGGTGTCCTTTTTTCCGTCGTGCGAAATCGGCCGACTTTTTACGTCGACCAAACGTCTATTGGGAAGGTGTTTTTGGAAGAAGCAGCCCTTCATCTCGGTATCTGGACAGCGAACAAGCGAAAGCGGGCGATTGATGAGATGCGGAAGTATCCAGGGTGCGATCGCGTGATAATAAGAGACGAGGTCAAGCTTGGTGGCTCCGGTCTTTGGATAGAGTACTCGGGCGGGATGCGTGATTGTCACCCCTTCGAACGCTGGTTCGGCGTGTTTCGGCTTTTCGAGCGTGACCGCGCGCGGACTTTTATCGGCCCGCAACCCTTGAAAGGATGCCTGGCGAAGCATTCCGTCACTCGTCCATGTTTTATATTCGACCTCGCCGACTAACACCGGTTCCACCCAGTGGATTCGTTTTTCGCGAGGAGGATCGCTGACCGCGGGTCGCGCAATCTCAATCCGGGTCAGGCGCCGGTGCAAATCTCGCAGCATCCGATCGCTGAAACCCGTTCCGACTTTGCCGATGAAGCGGAGGCGCTTGGAAGAATCATGTACGCCCATCAGTAACGCCGCGAGTGGACGGGACCTCGAAGCGGATTCACTGTAGCCGACGATGACGAACTCCTGACGATTGCCGCACTTGATCTTTTGCCAGGTCGGTTCGCGACCGGAGCGGTATGCGGCATGGGAATCTTTAGAGACGATGCCTTCGAGCTTTTGCTTACAGGACTGCAGAAAAACGGCTTGCCCTCCCGAAGTCCAGTGCTCGCTGTAAACCAATCGGGGAATCTTCTCAGCCATCAACGCTTTCAACATCGCCTTACGTTCGATCAGCGGTCGGTCCATCAAATTCTGGCCATTCAGGTATAACAGGTCAAAAACGTAGTAGACGATGCGGCTGTAGTCACGCGAGCTCAGCGCTTGCTGCAACCCCTGGAAGTCACTGCGCCCTTGATCGTCGATCCAAGCGATTTCGCCGTCCAGCAGGGCGCGCTTGACGTCGAGCTTTCGCAGCGCCTCCGAAACCGGACCGTATTTTTCGGTCCAGTCCCGACCGGTTCGCGTGAGGAGTTGCACGTCACCCTCGTCGATGCGGGCAAGCGTGCGGTAGCCGTCGTATTTGATTTCGTGAATCCAGTCGGGGCCGACGGGAACGTTGTCGACGAGCACCGCGAGCTGCGGCGCGACGAAGGACGGGAAAGGTGCCGGCTTCCCCGATCTTGCACTGAGCACTCGGAGCGCCTGGTCCTTGCGTTTGATCAAGAGCCAGCTGGTTCTATCGTTCTTCAGTCGGATCAAGATCCATTTTCCCTGGAGTTTGGCGCCGTGAAGCTCGAACTCGAGATGGCCCTTCTTAAGATCTTTTCGCCAAGCAGGCGGGGGCGTCCAGGTACCGCGGTCCCAGATCGAAACCTGTCCGGCTCCGTATTCGCCGGCCGGGATCTCGCCTTCGAAGCTCGCGTAGTCGAGTGGATGATCCTCGACCTGCACGGCCAAACGTTTATCTCCGGGTTTTTGTGGCGGCCCCTTCGGAATGGCCCAGCTCTTGAGCGTTCCTCCAGCCTCGAGTCGTAAGTCGAAATGCAGACGCCGGGCATGGTGTTCCTGCACGACGAATATCAAGTCGGATTTTGCACGGGCCGGACGCCCCTTGGGTTCGGGAGTTATTTCAAAATCTCGCTTGGACTTGTATTTGCGAAGGCTCATGACGCTTTCTTGCGTTTCCGCGGACCGGCCGCGGCGAGGCTTCGCTTCAGGAGCGAAGTCAGGTCGATCACGTTTGCGTCGGCCGCGGGCTCCGCGAGGGGCACTTCCTCAACTTCGCGTACGGAACCGCGTTTGGCCTTATGTTTGATGAGTTTCATCATGTCTTCGCGATAAGTGTCTCGGTACTTCTCGGGCTCCCACGTCGCGGTCATTCCGTTGACCAGTTCTTCGGCGATCGTCAATTCGCGCGGCGAGATTTTTATGTGTTTGAGGGTTCCGTCCAAGCTCTGAACCTTCCGGACGGATTTCACCTCGTCGGCGAAGCGAAGAAGTTCGAGCACGACGTAGTCCCCACGTGACATGAGGGCGACGAGATGTTGCTTTGAGTGAAGTACCATTTTCGCGATGCCGACTTTGTGCGTGCGAGCAAGCACGTCTCGCAAAAGCAGATAGCCTTTTTCGCCTCCCGGCTGCGGAGCGACGTAGTAGGGGCGCTCGAAAAGCATGGGGTCGATGGCGTCGAGTTTCACGAAGTCTTCGATGTCGATGGTGCGGCTGGATTTTGGGTAAGCTTTTTCGAAGTCCTTTTCGTCGAGCGTGACGAACTTGCCTTCGCTGAGCTCAAACCCTTTGATGACTCGCTGCCGGGGAATGTCCTCGCCGGTGCGTTTGTTGTAATTCTTGTAGCCCACGGGGGAGTAATCTTTCTTATCCAAAAGACGAAAAGAAATCTTCTGTTCGGGTTCAAGGCTCGAAATCAGGTAGATCGGAATATGAACCAAGCCGAAGGCGATCGCGCCTTTCCAGGCGCCGCGGTCGGTGGCAGGTGCACGGAACTTCCGGGGCGCCATTATCGACTCATGACGGCGGCCGGTGGGTGGTCGGCGGTTTGTACGTTGACGAAATAAAACGTGCAAAGGATGACCAAGACCAGCGAAACGATTCGGGCGATTGTCATCATCGTCATGGAGTGGCTCCTTATAATAAATGCAGGAACCGAGGCCCGGCTTCCGTCCCTGGCTGTTCGGACTTTGCGGCTTTTTCTGCCATCACGATCCTCCGGTGAACGAAGGTCCGGGGAGCAAAAGACATACCAGGGATCTGATGTGTCGCGTCAGCGCGCCAGGACGCGCGCCGCGGCTGCGGCTCCGGCTGCAAATCCCTGGGAAACGCAGCCCTGGATCAAATAACCTCCGGTCGGGGCATCCCAGTCCAACATTTCTCCGGCGATGAAAACACCGGGAATGCGTTTCAGCATGAGCGCGTCATCGACTTCGTCCCAGGAAAGTCCGCCGGAAGAAGAAATGGCTTCATCAAGCGGCTGGCGCTCACCGAGTCGAATGGGAAAGTTTTTGACGCGGGCCTCGAGCGCGTCGCGATCGTCTAAAATGGATTTCGGCGTGAGGTGAAACACCAGGGCGAGCGCGGCCGGCGAAAGGCGGAGGTTCTTTTTAATCAGGCGTATCGGAGCGAAGTTTTCCCGCGTCGGCGCGAGTTTTGCGCGGATATCCTCAAGGCTGAGATCCGGCTTGAGATCCAGCCAGGCTTCGCCCGGTTCCCCGATGGCGTAAACGGGAGTGCCCTCGAGCCCATATGACGTAACGCTCAGTTCTCCGACGCGCACGCCCTTTTGAGTCTTGAGCACGATGTTCTTGAGGGGCAAGCCTTCCGCCTCCGCGATGAAACCCGGGGGCCAGTCCACGCGAAATCCGGAATTGGCGGATTGAAATGGGAGGACCCGGATTCCTTTGGCGGTAAAAAGCGCGGGCCACGATACCGGCTTTCCGGATTTTTCCCAGCTCCCCCCGCCAAGCGCGAAACACGCAGCCGAAAAAGATTCCCGCTGATCTCCGAACTCGAGCCGGATCCCGGAGGACTCGGCGGAAAACCCCGTGCACTCCTGACCCAGCCGAAACTCCGCGCCTTTCGCTTTGAGACGGTCCGTCCAGGCTCGCAAAAGCGTCGCGCCCTTCATGTCCTTGACGAAAAATCGGCCGCTCGTGCCTTTGAAGGTTTCGAGTCCGAGGGACTGAATGAATGCGACCCAGGCTTCGGGTGGGAAGCGGCGAAGCAAGGCGGCGCAGCGGTCGTGAGAGTCGCGATAGTTCTTCACGAACTCATCCAAGGGACTGTCGAAGCTCACATTGAGTCCGGAACTTCCGGCCACCAGAATCTTACGACCGGCCCCTGGACGTTTCTCGAATAAAACAACGGGGACTCCCGCATCCGACAAAGCAGTCGCGGCCATCAGCCCCGCCGGACCGGTACCGACGACCGCCACGCGTGGAGCCGATGCGGATCGAGTCATCGCTAGATCTGAGGTCGCAGCTTATTGCGAATCCAACTCAACAGTCCGTCGGAGAGATTGTTGTAGTTGACCCAGTAGTCTTTGGATCGGCTCGGAACCTCGACCAGACGTTCGCGCCACTCCTGGCCCAAACGCCGCGCCTCTCCCATTCGCAGCAGGGCGGCCGCCGCGAAGGCGTCGGCGAACCATTCGTGAATATTGGTGGCCGCATACCCCGAGATCAGATTCGACTTTTTCGCGTCCGGCGGCGCGATCGAGGCCAGGCGGCGCCGGGGATGCGGCGTGAAGAATGCAGCCGAATACAGGGTTAATTCAGTCGGATCCGTGAAAACCTCGCGCCAGTCGCCGTAATTCTCGCTAACCTGCTTCAGTTCCCCGGGGGAGATCTGGTGCATGAGGAAAGCGTGCCCGATCTCGTGGGCCAGCGTGGCGATGATCGGGAGTTGCAGCTGTCGAGTATCCGCCGGATAGGCCTGCATTCCTCCGATGCTGATCGCGTTGGCAACCGCATGATAAGCGGCGATGTTGATTCGCGCATCGTGACCGGCGAAGGCGTAGATGTAACGAAAACCGCCCAAGCCGCGAATCAAACGGGAAGTGAATCCGTGTTCCAACAGCAGGAGGAGATTTCGCAAAACCGCGGGCGAGTGTCGGTCTGTGTGATTGATCGCGAGGATTCCGAACTTTCGGAAGAGTGTGGCTTGAAGTACCGCGACTTCCGGCCGGCTGTCTTTCACGTGGGCCGGAAGTTTGATCGGAGCCCGTCTCCCTTTTACTTTTGCGTTGAACGGGGCGGGATCCAAAACATTGTCGGTTCCGTCCCCGTCGATATCCGAATCTTGGGGATAAAGGACGCGTGAGGGATTTCCATCGATGAGTGCGGTCCAATCCGGAACGCCATCGCCGTCGGTGTCTTGTTCGGCGAAAAACAAAATGCATTTCAACCATTCCACGCGATCGTCGTACTCGAGCGCGTCCGGTCGCTGCGCGAGCCACGAATGATAACTGGTGACGAAAGGTGAGTACGTTTTGATTTCGGAAAGTTTTCTCAAAAGCCCGGATTCACCGGTTGGGACTTCCCCATCCAGAGCCGGGACTTTCTGCCACACCGCGGGAGGATTTGCGCTCGGGTGGACCTTGAATGTTGTGCACGCAGGACCCCGCGTGAGATGGGGCCAGGATTGGGCGCGAGAAGGCGCGGACGTGGCAAGGACCAGCGCGGAAACCGCGTATAGACAGGGCAGAAAGTTTAAAAGTCGCCGTCCCATGATCCCTGAGAAAGTTTAGTGGTTTTGGCGACGATGGCAAACGAAATGGCATGAAAGGTGCTCAATGCTCTTTGGCTAATCACAGCAAAAACCAGAACTAAGGAGAAACGACATGAAAAAAATGTTGAGCAAACAAATTGTGTGGATCGCGGGCGCATCATTGGTGATCGCCGGATCCGCCATGGCCGGCGGCAAACGTTCCCAAAACAATCAGAACGCCAATCCCAGTACGAGTGGCTCGGGCAGCACGTCAAAGCCTGACACGTCGAGCAGCTCGACGGGTTCCGATACGAGCACGTCTTCCAGCGGCAGCCCGTCGACCGGTAGCACTACCGGTTCGACGACTGGCAGTGGAATGTCTGGCAGCGGCAGCACGATGGGCAGCTCTACCGGCGGAACTTCCGACGGCGCGCAAACCCCGGACAGCACCCGCACCAGCGGCTACAGCACGAACTCCGCAGGCGAGAACACGAGCGATACGAGCATGGGTTCACACATGGGTTCACAAGCGAGCGCGCAATCCATTCCGCACGTAACCATTGAGTTCAGCCCGGGCAGCGCCTTGCTGACACAGACGGAGACCGCGAAAATTCGTGACTTGGTCGCAAGCTCGAAGTCGGGTGGCATGCGTTCAAAAGGAACGACGATCGCCGCCTGGTCCGACCGCGCTTTGCCACGCACCAGTGGTCAGAAGTTGTCGGATGCGGATCGCGATCTGGCTGAAAAACGCGCGGACGCCATCAAGTCCTATCTCAAGGACGAACAGAACGTCTCCACCGTGGATACGTACAACCTGGCCGACGACTCGAACTGGTTGGCCCGCACCTTCAAGACGAGTGATTCCGAGCTTCGCTCGGTCTTCGGCAAAAAAGGCAGCGAGACTCCAGTGACGCATTCGGAGTTCAAGGTCATTCAAAACGAAGGCGGTCCTTCGACTGCCGTCGTGGTGATTGAGCAGGAACACTCGATGTCCATGTCCAAAGACAAGAAGCAGAAGTAGATCTCAAGAGTGATCTTGGTGTCACCCAGGAGCTAGGCGACGACGCCTAACTCCTGGGTGAGCCGAGTTCGGAATCAGACTGCCTGCGAAGATCTTTGCTCGGATTCTAGTCGCGCGGTCAGCGTGATTTTTGCGTTTAGAAGGCGAGAAATCGGGCAATTCGCTTTGGCGCCCTCCGCGACTTTTTCAAATCGGAGCTGATCCATCCCCGGCACGTTGCCCGTGACTTCGAGGTGCGCGCGCGTGACCGTCCAGCCGCCATCGAGTTGTTCGAGAGTGACGATGGCTTCGGATTGAATCTCGTCCGAAGGCACGGCCGCTCGCTCCAGTTCAAAAGCCAGCGCCATCGTGAAACAAGACGCCAAGGCCGCGGCGATCAGCTCTTCGGGATTCGTACCCGCCGCTTTTTCGAAGCGAGTGCTGCGCGAGTAGGGCGTCTGATCCAATGCGCCGCTTTCCGTAGTGATTGTCCCTTTACCTTCCCTGAACCCGTTTCTCCAAATGACTGACGCGCTTCTTTCCATCGTGTGATCCCCCTGTAATGCCGCGGAGATTTGCAATATTTATACTCTGGAACGTCATTTGCATTTTATCCGCTCTTCTATAGAAGGCCCACCGAACGACAGGAGGCATGCGATGATCTACGATACGTTGAACTTTGAGCATCTGATCGGTCAGATCCCGGGCTTAAGCGAAAGCCAACTTCGGAATCACTTCGAGCTTTACGCCGGTTACGTGAAAAAATTGAACGAGATCGAATCCAAACTGAAAACCGTGGATCGCATGGATGCGAGTTATTCATACGCCAGCGTCTCGGAACTCCAACGCCGCCGCGCCGTCGCCTACAACGGCGTGCATCTGCATGAGTACTATTTCAAAAACCTGACCGGCGAAAAAACGCAGCCCGGCAAGGAACTCGCCTCAGCAATCATCCAGGAGTTCGGTTCCGAAGAAAATTGGTATGCCGATACTTTGGCCGGCCTAAAAACCGCGAACGGCTGGGTGCTCCTTTGCTGCTCGCGGGAGGAAGGCATCGTGAGCAATTGCGTGGTGGAAGAGCACCATCGCGGAATCCTGGTGGATCAGGACATCATCCTCGCCATTGACGGCTGGGAGCATGCCTTCATGATCGATTACGGCGTCAAAGAGGCGGACTACTTCAAAGCGATCCGGCCTTCACTCGATTGGGATGTGGCGAGCGCGCGATTCGAAGCCGCGCGCCGGCGACTTGCGGTAGCGGCGTAGGATTCAAGCACGGAGTGGCTCAGTGAACCATGGGGAGCATATTCGTATACCGAAAGTGCTCGCCCGGATTCTTCGACGCGATGATCTGCTTGAGCAAAACGAGATTTTTAGCGACGATTTCTTTTTCGGAATCGAGCGAGACTTCGTAAGGATTGAGCTGAGTCGCACGGATCGATTTACGAATCGTTCCGAGCTCGTCCCGGCTGAGCGGCAGACTATAGCGACCCGCCAACGCTTCGTCGACGAGGCTCGCGAGTTCGCCTTCCAGGCGCTGCTCGGCGACCAGCCGACCGCGGAAGAAGAGCTCGTACATCATGGGCTCTACCGAGACGGCGACGCCGACTTTTCCGAGCTTGAAGCTGAAGCTTCGCGGAATGAAGGCGCGGGCGAGCATGCCCGCGATTTCCGTGGCGTTACGTTCGACGATCTTCAAGAGCGGTCCGCGTGCGCTGACATGGCTGCTCACGTAACGAGCCAGCCAATGGGGTCCCAAGGCGCTCGAAAGGATCCCGTGGAACTTGCCTTCCTTGCGGACGATCAGGAACTTGCCGTCGCCGGCTTCCGTCAGCTCCAGCTCGGGGTGGTGCTTAGCGAGCTTTTTCAGCACTTTCTCGCGGCCGATTTCCTGCTGCGCCCGAATCGAAGCGCGTTTTCCGGCGGCATCCGTCAAGCCGGCGTTGGCGTAACCGGTGACCGCTCCTAGATAGAGCAAGTCGATGGAGATATCCACGAGCGGACTTGGAAGGTCGGCGGCGTATTCGAAGCGTTCTTGAGCCTCAAGGAGCGCGATGAGCTGACGTTCATGGTTGTCGATCCGCTCAATCAGACCGTGGCAGACGCGAGCGAAGAACATCTCGATGAGCACGCCAGCCGGGCCGAGCGACCGCTTCATGCCCTGCGCCTGCCGATCGATCTGGGCGTACGTGTATTTGTAGGCCAGATTCTCGTATGGGTAGAGATAGTTCACGACGACGCCTGGAAGTTTCGCGGGCTTCGCGCCCGGACGGGCCGCGCGGTTCAAGACCAGGTCGTAACCCGGTTTTGAGTCCACGTAACGAAACTCCATTTCGGTTGCGAAGGTGTGGACATTGTCGAAATTCCAGCCGTCTTCGGGATAAAGCGCGTTGGCGAGCTTTAAAAGAAGTTTTTGAAAGGTTGCGCGATGTTTCGGCTTCTTGAATTCAAGGTCCGCGAGCGTAAACGAAGCGCCTCCAGGCATTTGCACGCCGGGGCGGTCGTCGCCAGCGGTCCGACTGATGCCGTTGCGAGAGGCCCACGCGTCGCTCAGCCGGATGTCTTTGAAGAAAGCCTCACCTTGCTTGAGCGCCCGGATGCGGTCGTCGCCCTGAAGTTCGGAGGACTGCGCCGGAGCTTCTCCGATTGCGTTGCCGCCCTGGCGAGCGCGGCGCATTTCCTTCACGAGCTTCATGAGATTCAAAACGCTCAGATCACCCATCCCGAAACCGCCGAGCGTGACCTCCGCGAGCGAAAGCGGGTTGAGGGAGAGGTCGAAAATCGCGATCGGAACGCCGGTGTTCGTAAAAACGGCCGCGAATTTGTCCGCGATGAGCCGCATTTGATACTCGCCCGTGGGCGAGGCCGGAATGTACGACTGTTGCAGGCGCCCCGGATCGGGGAACACGCGGCTGAAGTCCATGTCGGGCAGATCCGATTTGCCGGCGCGGACGGGAGAAGGGGCGAGGGCGAAGCCCAGGACCAGTGCGGTCACGAATCCAAGTTTGTGTCTCATCGATTCCATTCTTTCTAGTTCATGTATTGATAGCCGAGGATTTCGTATCCCCAGCCATCAACCCGTGCGTTTGTGTTGAAGACGAGACGGACTTCGTCGCCTTCAATCGGATAACTGACGCCTTGAGTGCCGAACCCGGTGAGGGCGTCCACCAGCGCGTCGTTCGCATCGCGAATCTCGAGCTGGTCATTGAACGTTTCTACGCCGTAACGGCCGTAAACGACGCGAATCCATTTCGCGCCTGGATGGCGAATGGTGTGCGAGAGGGGGGCGCGGTTGACGTATGGATGCGGGGATTCGAGCGGTGCCTTGACCAACTCCGACCAGTTCTCGACGCTCGGACGATTATGACCGGCGGTCTTGATGCCTTTGACCGCGTTGTAGGCGTTGATCCGGCCACCCGAAATCGTTTTCGAAATCGTCGCCGGTTGAATGTCCGAGGACTCCATCAGGCGCTTCATGACGGCAGTCGGCTTGCCCTTGAACTGTACGGGATCGATACCGATCAACATCGCCGCGACGCCGGCGACGAGCGGCGTCGCCATCGAGGTGCCGCTTAGGTACCCGTACGTGTTGCGGTAAACTTTGATCAGCCTGATGAGCGGGAAGCTATCGGTCACGCTTCGGCGCAGGGTCGAGAGAATGTCCACTCCAGGTGCGGCGATATGAGTCGTTTTTTTGCCGTAGCTCGAAAAGGCCGTGACGCCGTCCCATGGATCGCTTGCCGCGACGGAGAACACACCGGGATAGTTGGCGGGGAACGTCGGAATGTAATCGTTGTTGGAACTCGCATTGCCGGCCGCCGCGACGAAGAGCACGCCCCTGTCGATCGCGTATTGAATCGCTTCCGCGAGCGCCTGGCTTTCACCGCCGCCCCCCCAGCTTGCGTTGATCACGTCCGCGCCATTATCGGCTGCGTATACGATCGCTTTCAGGGCGGCCTCAAGCGTGCCGGAGCCGTTCTTGTCGAGGAATTTGAGCCCCATCAGACGTACTCTATGGTTCGCGCCGACGACGCCTTTCTTGTTATGGCTGGCTCCGATGATCCCCGCCACGTGAGTGCCGTGAGTGTTGTCGTCCATCGGCTTTTGGTTGTTCTTGACGAAGTTCCAGCCGATCACGTCGTCGACGAAGCCGTTGGCATCATCGTCGATCCCATTGCAATTCTTGTTGCGGCAGTTCTCGCTCGCCGCGCGTGCCTGAGCGGAGCCGCTCGGAGTCCAGGCTCCGGATTCGCCCGGATTTTGCCAGAGATTCTCGACCAGATCTTTGTGCGTGTAGGCGACACCGGTATCGATCACGGCGACCGTCACATGCCGAGCGGCGCTACGTACGCCGTCACCCACGCGCCAGGCTTCGAGAAGCTTCGTGTCCGCACCGACTTTGCCTTTGATGCCATTGGGGTTCATCGGCTGGCCGGTGTTCTGAATGTGCCAATGTCTATTGAAGCGTTTCTCGGCCGGAAGGTAAGCCTCTGGATACCCGACCGCGTCGTCGCTATCTAAGTCAGCGGCTTCGACGAACTTCAACGTCTCGGGCAAAACTTCTGCGCGATAGATCCAGTTTGGCTCGGCGAATTCGATTTCCACTTTCATCGCCCGCAGCTTTTTGACCGCATCTTCGACAGTGAGGGAGCCCTTGAGGCGAATCTTGTACCAGCGTGGAAGATCGGCGGAAATCAGTCCGGCCGACTCGCCCGTAATCGCCTCCAGCACCGTACGTGGCGGGCTTAGCAATCCCTGAGGCGACTGCTGCTCCATCCCCGTTCGAAGTTTGACGATGACCTCGTGCGAAGTGAGGCGCGCTGGGATGCCGGCGCCTTGCGCGGCACCCGCGAAAAAAAGGAGGAGACCTAGAACTGCCCGTCGGAAATTTTTGCTCGTCATTTACAAAGCTTTTAGATGGGGGGAATTCTTGTCAACCCATGTCAACACGTCCTTCGAGTTGGCGCGCATCGCCACGCGATCCATCTCGTTTGATGAATGTCCGCAGAACCGCGCCAGACACTCCAGTCGAGGGGTTGGGAGTACAGCCTCGCCGACTACGGAGGTTCCCGGTTTTCATTGATGCAGCGAGTTTCGATCCATGAAGGCCCTTGGCCGCCAAACCTTGTCCCGTGTCGATGACTTAGTCAGCGGCGACGCGTATAATAAGATTGGAGAGGCCGTAAACCCATGAATTTGATTCGTCTGCTGATCGTTAGTTCAGCAATGTTCATGGCCGGTCTCTGCGCGGCCCCGCCTTCCGCCCACGCGACCCAGGGAGTGGACTTTCGTCGTTCCGACCATCTTTTGCACTTCTCCGTTGCTTACGGACTCGGGCTGACGACGATGCGGGCGCTGACCACCTCGGGTCTTGTCCCGTCCGCTCGCGAGTTTTCTCGCCGGCAGCGCGGTCATCGGTTTTTCCTATCTCAAGGAAAAGACGGACACCTCCTATGACTGCGGCGATCTCGAAGCGGGGGCGCTCGGCGCCGGGCTCGCGATCGGCATGGGCTTCGTCCTCGAACTCTGAGGCGCTTCAGCCGAACCGCACCTCACCGCTGTCCCACGACGAGACTTCGATCGCGTGCCCGGTGGGATCACTCACGTACCAGGAAGTGGAATGCGGATACCGAATTGCGCCGCCGTAGTGCGGGTGGATCGCCTCACGTTCGATCGTCGCTTCCCAGGCGGGACGATCCTCCACTCGGATGCCGAAATGGTTGAGGCGATGAAAGTGATCCTTGTTCGAGTCTTCGTCCGCGGACTTCCGGCATCTCCGCTCGTAGATGCAGAGCATGGAGGATCCGCTACGAATCACGCCCCAGGGGCCCTCGTCGTCGGTCCCTCGTTCGACGAGTTCGAATCCGAAGACTCGGCCGTACCAGTCCACGGACTCCTCGAAATTCCTGACGGTCAGATTGATGTGATCGAATGCGATGTGATTCATTGGGGTCTCCTTGGCCCGATCATCGCCGGCACGTGACAAATAGACGACATTCGTGCTAATAAATTGGCATATGGATCCTTCGTCGACACTGGCGCACAATCTCCTCAGCCTGCGCCGAAAGCGCGCGTTGACCCAAGGCGGCGTATCGCGACTGGCTGGGATTCCGCGCTCCACGATCGCGAATCTCGAATCGGGGCAGGGAAATCCGTCGCTCGGAAATCTCGTGAAAGTCGCGAGTGCGCTGCAAGTCAGCCTGGAGGAACTCCTCAGCCCGCCGCGTCCGCGCTGCCTCCTCGTCAAGGCCCGGGACGTGCGAGCGGTCAAGCGAAGCCAGGGGGCGGCGCTGATTCACAAGCTGTTGCCCGACGCTTTACCCGGCATGGAGATCGACCGAATGGAAATCGAAGCCGGCGGGCGGCTGGGCGGAATTCCGCATTTGCCCGGAACCCGCGAGTATCTGACCGGGGTCCGCGGCGAAGTCACAGTCGTCGTCTCCGGCGAGCGATTCAAAGTCGAGGAGGGCGACGTGCTCGCGTTCCCGGGCGAACAGGCACATTCGTATCAGAATTCCGGACGAGGCACGGCCATCTGCCTGAGCGTCGTGGTGCTCGTCAACGTGCCGGCGTGAAAATCAGGCGACTGCTTTTTTCCGGGCCGCGGCTGCGAGCAGGGCGGCGGAAGGCGGCGGGGGCGGCACGATGGATCGCACATTGTCCGGCATCGGCGCCGGTTTCGCGGTTTCCATCGGCTTGCCGGCGGGAGCCCGAACGGTCGGCGCGGAGAACGACTCGCGATGAATCGCTTCGTCGGCTACTCCGTGTCCACCTTTGAGGAGCCCGGTGACTTCGGAAACCATCAGGGGATTGCCGCAAAGATAAAAGTCCGTCGAATGCCAGGGCCATTCGGTCATTTTGGCCCGGATGTAATCGGTAACGCGTCCTTTGAAGTGTTCATGCGCGCCCGGCTCGGCGTCGATCGCGTTCACGCGTTTGACGTTGCAGCTTTCAAAAATGCCGGGATACAGGATCTCGTTCAGCTTGGGGGCGCCGAAAAGGCAGAGGGACTGGGCGGGCGGGTTCTCCGCGAAAATGCGAGACATCGCGATTCCCTTGAACGGCGCAATGCCCGTTCCGGTCGAGATGAACACGACCGATCGATCGCCCGCATGTACACGATATTCGAAGTCGCCGTAGGGGGCGAATGCTTTGAACGAGTCGCCCGGTTTGAGCGAGGCGAGGTATTCCGTGCCAATTCCGCCTTTGACGTGTTTCACGCAAAGTTCGTAGCCGTCCTTTTCCGTCAAGTGCGGAGCGGAAGAAAACGAATAGGCCCGTTTGATGCTGTCGCCTTTTTCGCGCGGCACTAGAACGCTGAGGAACTGGCCGGGCGCGAATTTGAATTTTTTGTCGGGGTAGAAGCGGATCTGCATCACCGTCGGCGTGACCCAGAGCACTTCATGGATGCGGCATTTGAACTCACGAGCGTTCGGCATAGACTAACCCCGGTTGTAGCGTCCGTAGGATCGCCGAGTGGATTCGCTCTTGCGCAGAAAGTGAACCCCGATCATACGTACCTGGTAATTATGGCGGGATTTGACGCAAAGTGCAAAGACTCGCTTTTTCGGATGTGTCGCTGACGACACTCGCCTATGTTGAACTCATGAAGCTTCTCATCTGGGTTCTGTTCCCACTTCTCCTGTCGTCCGCCGCATTCGCCGATAAAAGGTCGAAACTTGACGAGTCGATCGCGGATCTGCAGACCGCGTTCGGCGAATTCGGAAACTCCGTATCGCGCCTGACCGCGGAAAAAACCGAGACCACGCGCGAGGCTTTACGTAAAGAGCTGACGGAAACCGAGCGGGCTTTGAGCAAAAAAACGGAAGCCGTCCGCAAGGATTTCAAAAAAAATTCGAAAAAGATGACGGAAGAGGCGCGAGAAAAGGCCGTGCACGCGCTGGATGAGCTTACTGCCTCCCTCCGGCGGCTCAACGCGCGGACCACTGAAAAATAGCATGAAAATTCTTCGGTACATCTTTTTCGGTTCATTGCTGGGCGCGGTCGTCAGCGGCTGGTTCTCCAAAGAGATGATCAGCTGGTGGTGGTCGCCTCCGGTCGACATCGCCTTGAACTGCCGAGGCGCGGTCGAGTGGGGTATCGACGCCTATCGCAAGTTCATGATCACGGGCGCCGTACTCGGCGCAGTTTTCGGATTCCTCGCGCTCTTCATCGTGAACAAGCGCAAGCCGATGCCTCCGGGTTCCTCGCCGTCATCCGAAGTCGCTTCCGCGATGAAGTGACGAAGCAACTTCAGAGGTCCCGGTAGGGCAAAGTCAGGCGAATTTCCGCGCCTTGGCCGAGCGTCGAGAAGACCTGGATGGTGCCGCCGATTCGCGCGGTCGCGGCGCGGAGCGAAGCGAGGCCGACACCGCGGCCGGAGAGCTCGGTCATCGAGGCGGCGGTCGAGATCCCGTCATCGAAGATATGTTGAATCGTTTCCTGATCGCTTTCGATGCGGGCCGCCTCGCGCTCGGCCATTTTGCCCCGGATCCGGGCCGGATCGACGCCGCGCCCGTCGTCGAAGATCGACAGGCGGATGCGGTCGGAGTCCGCCGTGCGAATTTCCACTCGGACTTTTCCCGCACCGGGCTTGCCCAGAAGAAGGCGTTCTTCGGGCGATTCGAGCGCATGGTCGGCCGTATTGCGGAAGACGTGCACCAACTCCGAGATGACTTCGATGTACAGATCCGGCACGACTCGAATGTCATCGCTATCGATGATCAGCGGCTCGACTTGCTTGCCCAGGCTCTGCGCGGTTTCCCGAAGGACGGCGTCGTAGGGAAGGAGCATCTGGCGCAGCGGCACCGCAAGAATGTCACGCTGGAACTTTCGTTTGAGATCGGCGGCTCCGGGATGGCGATCGAGTTCGCCGAGAAACGCATGAAGGACGTCAAACCGAACTTGTTTGCCGTAACCCGCCGTTTCAAAGTCCGCCCCGAGAAGCTCACGATGCTGCTCGAGTACCGCTTCGAGCGCGATCTCCATTTCGTTGGCGAACCCCCGCGAGCTCCTGCGAAAAGTCGACTCCGTAACCGGGCCCGACTTCATGATCTCGCCGAGCACCCATTCTTGGGCGTCCACGAGCTGGTGCATTTTTTCGATGTAGAAGAGGGAGGCGGCGCCTTTGATCGTATGCAGTAGCATCCGCAGATTATCGAGCGAGAAAACTTCGCCCTTCGGGCGATCTTCCCGCAACCCTCGGACCATCGTACGAACGTCAGTCACGAACCTAAGAAACAGATTTCGATCACTTGCGATCTTCGTCACCCTGAGCGCATGCAGCTGCTTTGATTCCGCGGCCTCGCGTGCTTCGCGTTCCATCGTGCGATCGGTCGCGATGACCACGATGCCTTCGATTGTCCGATCCTTGTAACGGTCTTGACCAACTCCGAACTCCCCGCCGCGCATGGGCTTGAACTCCAGCACGACCAAACGGTCTTTCGAATGCGGGAATGTAGGTGGACCGAGAATCGCGAGGTCCTCGAAGTCGATGACTTCGTCAAAGAGGAACTGCGTCCACTGAGCGAATTCCTCGCGTTCCGATGGGGGGATGCGGAGGACGTCGGCAATCGGTTGGCCGTCGGGATCGGTTTCGATCAACTCCCGGCACGCGCGCGAATGGATCGGCAGGCAGACGCCGTCCCGATCGAAAACGAAAAATCCCTGTTCCAGACTGTCCATCATCGCCCGGATGTTCTGATTGAATCGCTCGAGCGTGCGATTCCGTTCGTTGATCTCGCGCGCGTTGGCTTCGAGATTGCGGTTGGCGGTTTCGAGGAGCCGGTCATTCTGTTCAAAATTGACGTCGACGCCTTCGAGCAGAATTTTAAGCTCGGGCGTCAGGTGAGTTTCGATATCCTCGGTACCGTAACTCTTTTTAAGCAGTCGGAGGAGTCGTCTACTCGGCATACGCTAACTTTGATTGGTCGCCACTTCGACATAGAACGGATTTCCGTCGGCGCTGAACGGCACAACCAGCTGCTGACCTTCGTGCAGATTGATGATCGAATGTCCCTGGCCGATGACCACGTTCGGGATCGCCATTTTGAACTCATGCCCCCGGTCATTCAACTTCTGCTTGATCGACGAGTAGATGATGTTCGTGAGCTCGCCGACCCCTTGCTGGATGGAGCTGTCGATCGTGGTGAAGTCGCGCTTGTAGACCTTTTTCATCAGTTGAAAAATGGTTTTGGCCTCGAACGATACGATGAGCGTCGCCTCCATTTTCTCCTGAACCATGCTGATGATTCCGGAGATGTCGCCGTGGCTTTGAAAGTTTTTCTGGAGGGACCAAGGCGTATTCGTGGGTGTGAGCGTGAAGAGCGTTTCCATCGCTTTTCGCACGCTTTGGATCGCAATCTTGGCGAGCTGATCATCGACGACGAGGCGAGGGGCGTTGGAGTGTGTTTGCATCTCTGGAGTTGTCCCTTAACGGTTGAGTCTTGCGGCGATCTTTTCGAGTTTTTTGCCGATGCTCGCTTCGGTGAACGGCTTGACGATGTAATCCGTCGCGCCCGCGCTAAGCGCCTGCACCACGTACTTACGTTCGCTCTCGGCGGTAACCATTACGAACGGCGTGCGAATGGTTTTGGGGTTCATGCGGCATGTTTTCAGGACGTCGATTCCGGTAAGCTTGGGCATGTTCCAATCGCAAAGAATCAAGCCGTAAGGCTCCGGACTGCTTGCGGCTTTTTCGATCATCGCGGCCGCCTGACCCCCGTCGAGTGCCTCTTCGATTTTCGTGTAACCGAGTTTCACGAGGCAGTTGCGCAGCATCAAGCGCGTCATCTCGAAATCTTCGGCGATCAGAACTTTGGAGGCGATTGATAGCATCAAACCCTAGTTTATGCTTCCTCGCGCGTGGGTCTAGGATGAATTTCCTGTAAGGTGGGGACATGACTCGACATGAACGAGCCCGGTTAATCCGACGCAAGCTCGAGGAACTCTACCCGGCACCGCCCATACCGCTGGAACACCGGGATCCTTTTACGCTTTTAGTCGCGGTGCTGCTTTCGGCCCAGACTACGGACAAGCGCGTGAATCTGGTGACCCCCGCACTTTTCGCGCGTGCCGCCACCCCGGAGGCCATGATGAAAGTACCGGTCGCCGAAATTTTGACGTTCATCAAGACTTGCGGACTCGCTCCGCAAAAGGCGAAGGCGATTTCGGGATTGTCGAGGATCCTCGTCGAAAAGCATGGCGGCCGCGTCCCGCAAACTTTCGAGGATCTCGAAGAGCTTCCTGGAGTGGGGCACAAGACGGCGTCGGTCGTGATGACCCAGGCGTTTGGCATTCCGGCGTTCCCCATAGATACGCATATCCACCGCCTGGCCGCGCGTTGGGGTCTTTCGAACGGGAAAAACGTCCAACAGACGGAGCGGGATCTAAAGCTGCTGTTCCCCGAGGATACGTGGAACCGACTGCATCTTCAGTTCATTTACTACGGGCGTGAACACTGCACGGCGCGCGGTTGCGACGGTTCAAAGTGCGGCTTATGCGCGCTCATGGGTAGGCGCCCCGCGAAGCGATCTACGAAGCGATCCAGCGACGCGCGAATTCCGGCAACGCGTCGGGATCGGTGAAGATCCACTCGGTTTTGCGCGGATCGAGTCGGCCGGCGGATTCAGAGGAAGGCGCGGGCAGGATCCGGCTCAAGCTTTGCGCGACGGCGTCCGCCGAGTCGACGACCGTCCAGCCGGGGAGGGCCGCTTCGAAGGCTTCCCGAATCCAGGGGTAATGGGTGCAGGCAAGTAGCGCCGTGCCGGGGGTCTTCGCCGCGTCCCGATGGGATCCGACATATTCCTCTATCGTGCGGCGAAGAATCGGGTGCGTGAGCCAGCCTTCTTCAATCATCGGCGCGAGCATCGGACAGGCCTGCTCGATGATCCGAAGTTTGCGGCCGGGCAGCGCGGCTTGAATCAGGCGGCCATAAATCCCGCTTCGGATCGTGCCCTGAGTACCGAGCACCAGCAGCGGGGCTTCGGAGCGGTTACCGGCGACGGCGTCGCAAGCCGCGCGCACTCCGGGCTCCACGACTCCGATCACCGGGATTGCCCCCGCCGCCGCGGAAATTTTATCGAGCGCGAGTGCGGACGCCGTATTGCAAGCCACCACCAACGCCGCGATCGGCGCGCGCGCTACCAGCGTCTCAATGCAATCGACGGAAAACTTCCCGACCTGCGCCGCGCTTCGGGAGCCGTAAGGAACGTGCGCCGTATCGCCGAGATAGATCGTCTCGTGCGCCGGGAACCTTTGACGTAGCGCCTGGAGGACGGTGATGCCGCCGACGCCGGAGTCGAAAATTCCGATTCGCGAGTTCATCTGAACATCCTACCAGATCAGCCCGAACTTTAGGGCCGCGCCGCTCAACGGCAGTCGCGGTACTGCACCTCGTAAGTGACCGCGGCCTTGAGATCGGCGGAATCCAAGCCGGAGGTCGTGTAGTCTTGCGGGCCGTTGGTGGCGACGACAAGTTCGGAATCGATTTTCAGAATTGTGTTCGCGCCGCAAGCCGTCCAACGCACGTCGCTTGCCCGAAGCTTGTTGGTCGTCAGAAAGTCACCGTTCAATGCCCCGACGAAGCGCCGAGAAAAACGCGGGCCGGCCGCGGTACCCAAGCTGTAACTGATGAAGAGCGAAGTGGATGCGCGCGCGGGCATGTTATTGAAGCCGCGGTAATCCACTTCTACGAGGGCCGCGCTCACGCCCGCGGGGACCTGAACGGGAATGGAGAGATGACAATTTTTTCGATCCATACGCCGGGCGGTGGTGCCGCCGGCTTCGCCGATGTAACGGTCAAATAGAACGGAAAGTTCGTTCCCGTCAGGACTGACGACCGCGCCGACGGATCCGTCTGGGCACCCCGTACCCTGCGACAATGGCTGTCCCAAGATGAGTCCGTTCGCTTGGGCGTTCGGGGTGAGCGAAAAAGTCGCCACTAGAAGGAGCGGGAATGTTTGGAACCGATTTAAAGTTTTCATGAGCCTAGGTTTCTCCTGCCGTCCCCTGGAGCAAGTGCGGTGCCTGCAGAAGCTACGTCCTCAATCGAAATCACAAGCGTTTCGGAGCCATTTTCGCCACTTTGGCTTTATCCGCGCAAAACACTCGGTGACTAAAGAGGACCGACGGTGTCGGAACATGGCGAAAAATTTGCCTGCGGTCCTGGCATCGAATGTTGAACAAAACGCAACGAATGCGGGCTTTGCGCGGGGTTTGCTCCGGCGGTCGGGTCATGTGGCCCCGCACTTGCTCAAGCGCTCTGGCAGAAGTGCTCGCGTGACTGCCGAGGAAGTGGCTGAGCTCGGAACGCGAGAAGGAAGTAAAAATCAATTCTCGTTAATCGAGAGAGGAGCCCCGTCATGAAGACCCAAATCTGTTCGAAGAAAGCTACCGGCAGTCTCGCACTGCTTGTAGCCGTCTCTGCTCTATCCACCACGACGTATGCATTGGATTGGCGAGGTTCTGCGAATCGCGCCAATGAACGGAGCAGTCAGATCCTGCTCGGCGAACCCGTTTCCGCCGGCACGGGTTGCCCCGCGGGCTCGACGGCCGCGGTTCTGAGCCCCGATCAGCAAGAGCTCTCCATTCTCTTCGATAACTTCGTCGCGCAGACCGACACGCTCTCGCGCAAGACGACCGATCGCAAGAACTGCAGCATCGCGGTTCCCGTAACGGTACCCCAGGGTTACTCGATCGCGCTCTTTCAAGTCGATTATCGCGGATACAACTCGCTCCCCGCCGGAGCGCGTTCCCAGCTCGCGATCGATTATTTCTTCGCCGGACAGCGGGGCGCTCGCGCTTCGCGGACCTTCACGGGTCCTCTGAACGAAGATTATTTGGTGACGAACCACGTGCTCGCTTCGGCGCTCGTCTGGTCGGCCTGCGGAGATTCCACGAACCTTCGCATGAGCGTCACGCTCAATGCGTCGGCCAACTCACGGGGTGAGAACTCCACGGCGACGGTGGACAGCGCGGACATCTCGGCCGGCTTGCTCTATCACATTCAATGGCGTCGCTGCGGTGATGCCGACGGCGATCGGTATTTCTAGAGCGTAGTGGCTGACGAGTCATCCGAGCGGGCTGACCCCGTCATCGCTTCGACTAGTAGTTCAGATTGAGATCTCGGGACGGCCTCGCTTCGCCACTGCGGCGGACAGGGGCCGTCTTCTTTTTTACGGCCGGGGAGTCGTAGGTCGGAGAAGTTCGGTTCATCGGTTTGGCCGGCATGAATCTCGTTCCGACGGCCGCCGGTTTGCGGATGTTTTGCGTGGCTTTGATCTTCGCCATGGCGGCTCGGCGCTGACCTTCGCGCGCCCGGGCATCTCGGACTTTTTGCTGAGCGATGAGCGCCCGATAAGCCTTCGGATTCTTCAAAAATGCTTCAATTCGCTTATGACCCCAACGATGCGCGATGTGCATGGCCGTGTCGCCATTGGCGCGCGGAATGCCGGCGATCGCGCCCGCATCGACGAGAAGCTGGACGGCATTGAAATGGCCCTTCATCGCGGCCCACATGAGCGCGGTTGTACCCATGGAGTCCGTCGCGTTGGCCTGGGCGCCCTTGGAGAGCAGAAATTGGATCGCCTCGGTTTTCCCTTCACCGGCGGCGCTCATCAGTGCGGTCTTGCCGTCGGCGGCGAAGAGATTCACGTCCACGCCAAGATCATCGATGATGGATTTCAGCGCGCCGACATTGCCCATCGACGCTGCAAGCGTCATTTCGGCGGCGGCGAAAAGATCTTTTTCTCTTTCCTGGATTTGAGCCCGGGGCGGCTCGGCGATGGCTACCGCGACCGGAGCCGAAGCGGTCACGTTCTGCGCGGGAGCCCGGACGGGTTCCGGAGCCTCACCCTTGGCGACATCTTCGACCGTGGCCGGCTTATCCCAATCAGTGGCTTTTTCACCGGTAGCGGTGGCGGATTCAACCGGAAAGCTCGTCTCGGAGTGTTTCTTGCCGAACCATCCGAAATAAACCGGGATGGAAATCGCGATCACGACGGCAGCTGCGATCAACGCCTGACGGGTCAGCTTGTCTTCGCGGACGCGGCTGCGATGAATCAGAGTGGTGGCCGAAGTTTTTTCACCGACGTCCGTGAAGCCCGTCATGTTCGTACGGCTGCCGGCTTCGCCGTACTCTTTGGCCATCGAAGGACGGGAAACGTCTTGCAGGGTGACGCGGGTATTGTCGTACTCCTGACGAATCATCGTCAGGGTGCCCGGCTCGTTTCGCGGCTGCTCCCGGGCGGTGGTTTCGCCGGTCACAGGTTCGAGCGATGCGCTGATTTCGCCGATGCTAGAAGTGTCGACGTGTTGAGTGGCCGTCGTGAATGATGTCGATTCAGGGGAGTGAGAATCGATCGAGATCGAAGGCTCCTCGAGCTGAACGTCGGATTTTTCCTCGAGAATCTCGAGGCACTCAATCGTGAAGGAGCCGAGCTCAAGTCGGTCCCCCGACTTGAGTTCGCTGTCTTGCGTAGATTTTCCGTTAAGCTTGAGGCCGGAGCCTGGATTTTCGGGATTTCCAACGAGCCGGATTTTTCCGTGCACCAGCACCACCGAACACTGCTCGGCGACAAGGGAATCGTGGCTGTGCAGAATTCCTTCAGTATCCGCACCGAGCGGGAACTGATGACCCTCCTCGAGGTGAAACGAGTACTTCTCTCGTTTGCCGCTGGAGGAGATGACACGTAGTTTGACCTTATAGCTCACGTCAAACTTATCGGGCCGGTAGGTGAATCAGATGAGGCTTTTGATTGAGCATGTTTTTTCCCCGCGATTTTGTCCCCTAGTTATTTCCTGGCGAAAATGTCCCCTTAACGGGTCTTCTGGTTCTCTGATTTCATGATTGAAATTAGAGAGATGGAGATTCATGGAAGGGATC
>Ga0163144_10001713_pt1 | contig 51443 bp, 29 predicted proteins | sample OliLak19BULKMAT1_FD_123175 | JGI IMG/M metagenome (GOLD analysis project Ga0163144, IMG submission 123175) | Freshwater microbial mat bacterial communities from Lake Vanda, McMurdo Dry Valleys, Antarctica - Oligotrophic Lake LV.19.BULKMAT1 | ecosystem: Environmental > Aquatic > Freshwater >... | reverse complement strand
GGCCACGCGACGGCGGACCAGCGGCACGCGGGTTGCGCCGCCGACGAGGATCACGGCGCCGGGTCGCTCGTCTGGGCCCATGCCGCCGCGCTGCGCATCACGCAGCGCACGACGGCACGCGGCAATGGTGCGCTCTACCAGCGGCGCGATGAGCGCCTCGAAACCCTGACGCGTGAGCGTGAAGGTGCTGGGTTGCGGGTGGGCTTGCGGCGATGGTGTGCCGCCGGGCGGCGCTGCCGAGGGCGGCGCTGCAAAGACCTCGGTTGTCGGGGCTGTCGTAAGCGCGACCTTGGCACGCTCGGCCTCGGCCAGCAGGGCGCGCTTCGCACCGGCGTCTGCGAGCAGCGCCGCGCCGGAGCCGGGTGCGTGTGCGTCAAGCTGATCGGCGGCCCAGCGGACGATGGCAAAGTCCATGTCGTCGCCGCCCAGGCGCGTGTCGCCGCTGGTGGCCAAGACCTGGAAGGCGTCTGAGGCCAGGCCGGTGGGCGTGATGCGCAGGATCGAGACGTCGAAGGTTCCGCCGCCGAGGTCGAAGACGGCGATGAGCTTGCCCGCGTCGGCGCTGGCCGTGGGCGCGCCGGTGGCTGCGGCGCTGTTCGCGCTGTGATGGCCTGCATTGGGCGCGGCGCGGAGGCCCAGCCCGTAGGCGAGTGCGGCGGCGGTCGGCTCGGCGATGAGGCGAACGGGGTCGAGCCCGGCCAGTCGAGCCGCGTCGCGCGTCGCCTGCCGCTGCGCGTCGTCAAAGTACGCCGGGACGGTGATGACGGCCTTGCGAACAACCACTGGTGTGTGCGGGCCTGTGAGCGCGTCCACTTGCGCACCAAGTGCAAGCTCTGCGCGCTGGCGCAGCGCCGCGAGCACGTGGGCCGCGACTTCTTGCGGCGAGACCTCGCGCGCCGGCGCGCCCGAGCCATCGGGTGGGAGCGCGATCCGCGCCGTCTGCCCCGCGCCGGCGACCACGGCGTAGCTGAGCATTGGGATGTCGGCGGCGGCGTCGGTCACCGAGCGGCCCATGAGGCGTTTGGCGCTCGCGACGGTCGTGCGCGGGTGCTGCGGAGCCTGGTCTTTGGCAACCCGCCCCACGACCACGCCGCCACCTTGACCCCCGCCGTGCTCAAACCGCACGACCGACGGCAGCAGCGCATCACCATTAGGGCCCATCAGCACGCGGGGCATGTCGGTGGGCGCGGGCCAGCCAGCGACGGCGACCAGCGAGTTGGTCGTGCCAAGGTCGATCCCGACGATGAGCTCAGGCGCGGGCTGGGTCATGGGCAGAACCAGCGTAGAGCCTGCGGACGCGGGCGACCGGCCCCAATGAGAACGGGGGCGGGCACTGAGCCCACCCCCGAGAACAATCCGTTCATACTTGGCGGTTACTTAGTACTTGACCGAGCAGCCGTAGGGGCGTGTGTTGGCCTCGGAGACGGGCTTGTTGGCCTTGATCTCGCCGAGGGCCTGGATGACGAAGTTCTTGTCGCCGGCCTTGTCGGCCGAGCGGTTGTTGTCGATGCCGCCGGCGAAAACGACCTTCCCGTCCTTGATGATGAACATGTGCGGGGTCGTGCGGGCGCCGTAGGCGCGGCCGACCTGACCCTTGTCGTCGATGAGGATCGGGTTGGCGATCTTCCACTCTTCCTTGAACTTGGCGTTCAGGCTCGCGCCGGCGCCTTGCTTGCCCGCGGCACCGCTGTTGATGGTAAACCAGACCGCGCCCATCTCGGTGGCGACCTTCTTGGTGTCGGCCATCACGGTGGTCTTCTCGTACTGCTTGACCACGAAGGGGCACTCGGGGTTGAACCACTCGAGCACGACGATCTTGCCCTTGAAGTCGGCCAACTTGACCGTCGCGTTGGAGGTGTCGGTCAGGGTGAAGTCGGGGGCGGCGTCGCCGGCCTTGAGCTCGGCGGGCTTGGCGTCCTTCTTCTCGTTCTTCTCGCCCTTGTCGCTGGTGACGGGGGCTCCGGCGGGGTTCTGCTTGCCGCTGGGGGTGGTCTCGGGGTTCTTGTCACCAGCGCCCGCGGCCATGGCGAGAACGCCCAGCGCGAGACCGGCGACAGCGACAAGGGCGAACGAACGGATGGAGCAGGCGCACGTCATGAGAGTCCTCCAAGGGGGGCACAGGCAAAGAGCCACAGGCCTCCGGTGATTCCAAACCGCAAGCACCCGGCGCAGACTCGCGCCGGAGGTGCAGGCGTCGGCCAAACGTTGGCCGAGGCAAGATCTTTCGACGCCCGAGAAGCCCGCAGGGTTCGCGGCACACGCACTTCACTCCAGAAATGCGGTATACCGCCGGGCTTGTACGGTTCCTGTTTGCGATGAAGCGTTGCCGTCGCCTGGCTCAACCAAGATGCGTGGCGGCGTCATCTAGCAGCGCTGTCGCCTGCGCCTGAGTAGGTGCCTCGGCGATCAGCCGCAGGATCGGCTCGGTGTTGCTGGCCCGCACGTGCAGCCAGGCCCGCTGCTCGGCCAATCCGACCCAGACCCCGTCGGTCAGGTCAGGCGTGTGCTTGGCGTAGGCCCGCCGGACGCGCTCAAGCACCTTCGCCGGGTCTAGGCCAGGGCGAAGATCGACCTTGCGCTTGAGGATCGTGTACTTGGGCACCGACGCGACCAGCGCGCTGAGCGACTGACCCGTGGTGGCCATCAGCGCCAGCACCAGGCCCGCGGCACCAAGCGAGTCGCGGATGTAGGTGACCGCGGGCCAGATCACCCCGCCGTTGCCCTCGCCACCCAGCGGCGCGTCGTGCAGCTTCATCGCGCTGACGACGTTCGCCTCGCCCACGGCCGTCCGCACGACGCGGCATCCAAAGCCCACGGCGACGTCTTCGATCATCCGGCTTGTCGAGAGGTTGACGCAGAGCGTGTCACCCTTGGCCAACATGCCAAGCTGGCCATAGGCCAGCGCGCAGAGCACCAGCGTGTACTCCTCGCCGATATAGCTGCCGCGCTCATCAACGAGCGCGAGCCGGTCAGCGTCGGGGTCTTGCGCCAGGCCGATGGCGGCCTTGGCGCTACGCGTGCCACGGCAGAGGGCCCCGAGGTTCTCGCGCGTCGGCTCGGGCGTGTGCGGGAATCGCCCCGGGGTGAAATTGCTGGCCGGGTAGAGCTCGTGGACCTTCGCGCCCAGGGCTTTGGCCAGCGCGAGCATCCCCGGTGCGCCGCCGCCCGCTACGTGATCAAGCGCGAGCTTGAACTTGGCCTTCTGAATCACCCCGAGCACGCGCAGGCTCTTGAGATGCTCAACGACGAGCCGGGCGTGGTCTTGGGCGGTACCCGGCTCGGGCCGCCGAACGCCGACGCGATCAAAGCTCGCGAGGTGCGCGGTCTGTGGCGTGGCGGGGCCCATCAGCTCGCGGTAGCGCTCAATGAGCCGACTGGCGCGGGCTTTATCTGGGGCCGAGGCGTCGCTGAGCGCGCTGGGCTTGACCTTGGTTGTCGCGCGGACGATCGGCTTGAGCCCGCACCAGTTCTGCGGGTTGTGGCTGGCGGTGACCATCAGGCCCGCGTCGGCGTCGAGCGCGTCGACCATCAGCCCGACCGTCGGGGTTGCCGCGAGGTCAAGCTCAACGGTGTCGCACCCGTGCAGGCGCAGGGTTGCGCCCGCAAGCTCCATGACGTCAGCCGAGCCGGCCCGCCCGTCACGCGCCAGCACGACGCTGGGGTGCGCCCGGGCGCGAAGCTTGCCCTTGCGGACCGCGGCGGCGCGCTCGTGCGCATCGCCAGCCAGCGCGCCGGCATATGCGGCGATGGTCGCGGGCGTCAGGCTGCCGCCGAGGGTCCCACGAAGGCCCGAGACTGAAACCATCAGGGCATCACCAGTGGCCATTGCTGAAGTCCTCTTGTGCGGTGCCTGGGCCGGTACAAGCGCGCCGGGCGACAGGTGCGGATCAAAGACACGCATCGTTCGCATGGTCTGCCCGTGCGTCTACGACAAGTTATGTCGACAGCCGCCGAGGCACGTCACCAGCGCCGACATGCGCCCGTACTCCGCCGCCGTTCGCCGCGGCACGTCTACGCTCAGGCGATGTTTCGCCTCGAGATCAGCACGCACTTTTCCGCGGCCCACGCCCTGCTCATCCAGGGCTGGCGCGAGCCACTGCACGGGCATGATTGGCACGTGGTGGTGACTGTCGAGGGCCCAAAGCTGGACGCCGACGGGCTGCTGTGCGACTTTCACTACGTTCACGCCCACCTCGTCGAGATCGTCCGCCCCTTCCAGAACACGAACCTGAACGACCAAGAGCCGTTCCGGTCGGGCGTGAACCCTTCGGCAGAGCGGGTCGCGTGGCACATCGCCACCGTTTTATCGGAACGTCTCGAAACTCGCGCCCACATTGAGCCGAAGCACCATGACGGCCCCGCGGGCGGCGCGCGGGTTTTTGCGCCGGCGGTCGGCGTGCGCATCTGCGGCGTCCGGATCACCGAGGCCGTCGGCTGCGCCGCGATCTACGAGCCGCCGACAAAGAGCCCCTTGCCCACATGAAGCACCCCGACATGAACAGTCCGACGAACCCGCGAGCCGCCAGCACGCCCACGGGCGCGCCCGTAAGCGCCGCGCCAAGTGCCGCGCCAAACGCCGCGCCAGCAAGCGGGGCAAGCGGCGGCGCCGCGCAGGCCGGCGCGCACGCGTTATCACACACGCACGGCGGCGCGCGTCGGACCCATGCCGGCGCGGGCGCAATCCCCGAGAGCCCAAGCCTGCTGGCCAGCGAAGCTGCCGCCGCGGCAGGTCAAGACCAGCTTCAAACCCATGCGCAGGCTCAGGCTCACGCGCTGATCGCCCTGCCCGCGCTGGCACCCTCGGGGGCCGGGGCCGTAGGGCATGAGCTTGTGGACTTGCCCGGCGCGTCGCGCCGGCTCAACCGCGACTTGTCGTGGCTGGCGTTCAACGCCCGCGTGCTGCACCAGGCCTTTGACGAGCGGCTCCCGGCGCTCGAACGCGCCAAGTTTCTGGCCATCTTCACCGGCAACCTCGATGAGTTTGTGATGAAGCGTGTGGGCTTCTGGCTCGCGGCGCGTGACGCGGCGATCGACCCTGATCGCGGCGAGGGGCTCAACCCCACCGAGATGCTCCGCGTCATCCGCCGGACCTTCGAGCAGCTCGAAGAGCAGCAGACCGACTGCTTCGAGCGCTCGGTGCGCCCCGCGCTGTCAAAGGCCGGCGTTGAGCTGCTGAACTACACCGATCTGACCCAGCCCGAGCGTGACCGCTTGGCCCGCTGGTTCCGCGGCAACGTCTTCCCGGTCGTGACCCCTCTGGTGGTTGATGAAGGGCACAAGTTTCCGTTCATCTCCAACCTCTCGGCGAGCCTGGCGGTGCTGCTCAGTGACCCGAAGGAGCCCGAGCCGATCTTCGCACGCATCAAGGTCCCGCCCGGGATGCCCCAGTGGGTTCGCGTGCCCAGTGAGAGCGGCGAGGCCGACCTCGGCCGCGGGCGCTTCGTGCAGCTGTGGGAGGTGCTGGCGGCGAACCTTGACGACGTGGTGCCCGGGTGCGGGATCGTCGAGGTCGTACCGTTCCGCGTCACGCGCGCCGCAGAGACCCCCGAGGACGACCGCGACGAGCTCTCGACCGACAACCTGCTGCAAGAGGTTGAGCTGCAGCTGCGCCGGCGCCGGTTCGCGCGCGTGGTGCGGCTAGAGGTCCCGCGCCGCGCCAGCCAGCGCCTGGTCCGCCAGCTGACGCAGATGCTCGGGCTCAGCCCCGACGATGTGGACCCGCTGACGGGCCTTGCAGACTACCGCTCGCTGATGGAGTTCACCGAGCTGCCCAGGCCCGACCTGAAGCAGAAGAGTTGGCAGCCCGTCACGCCCGTGCGCCTGCGTGACCGCTCGCGGAGCATCTTCGAAGAGATCAGGCGCGGCGACATTTTGGTGCACCACCCGTACGAGAGCTTCAGCGCCAGCGCCGAGCGGTTCATCGCTGAGGCCGCGGCCGACCCTGCGGTGCTGGCCATCAAGCAGACGATCTACCGCACCAACCGCCAGAGCCCGTTTGTTTCGCACCTGATCAAGGCGGCCGAGGCGGGCAAGCAGGTCGCGGCGCTGGTAGAGCTGCGGGCCCGGTTTGACGAGAGTCGCAACGTGCGCCTCGCGCAGCTGCTCGAGAAGGCCGGCGTGCACGTGGCCTACGGGGTGGTCGGGCTCAAGACGCACTGCAAGGCCGCGCTGGTGGTCCGCAAGGAAGAGGGCACGCTGCGCACCTACGCGCACCTTGGCACGGGCAACTACAACCCCTCGACCGCCGGGCTATACACCGACCTTGGCCTGTTCACGTGCGAGCCGGCGATCGCTTCTGACGTCTCGCACCTGTTCAACATGCTCACCGGGCGCTCGCTGCGCGACCGCTATGAGAAGCTGCTGGTCGCGCCACGGACGATGAAGCCGGCGTTCATCAAGCTCATCCAGCGTGAGGCGACTATCGCGCGTGAGCACGCCGCCGGCCGCGCGCCCGTCGGAGGCCGCCTGGTCGCGAAGATGAACGCCCTTGAGGACCGCCAGGTGATGGAGGCGCTCTACGCCGCCAGCGCCGCGGGCGTGCAGATCGACCTGATCGTCCGCGGGTTCTGCTGCCTGCGCCCGGGCGTGCCGGGGCTCAGCGAGAACATCCGCGTCACCAGCATCGTCGGGCGCTTCCTTGAGCACTCGCGCGTCTTCTACTTCGGCGGTGGACAGGCCGACCCGCTCGCGGGCGACTGGTACATCGGCAGCGCCGATTGGATGAGCCGCAACCTTGACGGACGCGTCGAGGCCGCCTGCCCCGTGCAGCACCCCGCGGCCCGCGCCACGCTGCTTCGGATATTCCAGATCATGAGCGAGGACCGCCGCAACGCCTGGCGGCTCGGGCCCGACGGCCGCTACGTCCAGCTCGCGCCCTCCAGCGGTGCCGCGCCCGACACGCCCGAGACCCTCGGCACCTTCCAAACGCTGATGAACGAGGCCGCCACCAACGGCGTGCACCGCGCGCACCGCTAACCACCTCGTACAAGCCCTCGCGTAGCGCAGGATTTCATTCCGCCGTTGCACCGCCGGTCTTGCTGCGCTCGCCAGCTCACCCGCCGACCGCGTCGGTGAGGAAGACCTGGATCACTCGCCCTCAGCCCCTCACCGCTGCCGAGCGACCATGTCCATAACCCCCGCGCCCGGGCGTGCCATCAGCTCAAGCAGCCGCCGGTCGGTGTTGTTCGCCAGCCCGTCGCGCGTGATGTCCACCGGCTGGCGCTCCCAGGTGTACAGGTCATCGATGTTGTTGCGCCCGTTGTTGTCGCGGTCGTCGCTAGTCCGCCGCACGCGGGCCAATGGGTCGCCGATAACGACCTGCTGCCAGCTCAAGACCGGGATGCTCGCCCACGCGGCCTCGGCCCAGCTCTGCGTGCCCAGCAAGAACCTGCGCACGATGAACTCGCTGTCCGCCGCCGTTTGGCTGAACGGCTCCCATGCGTGCCCGATTGCGAACGTCGCGCCTGCCGCGATCGCCTCGCCCGCCTGGCTCTGATTAAACAGCGAGTCGTTGGTCCCAAACGCCCGCGCGTTGAAGCTCTCCAGCGTGTTGTACACGCCCATGCTCACCCAGTTGAAGCTCGCCGGGTACTGCCTGCGCGCCAGCCCCTGCACGCTGTTGATCGGGTCCGTGTTCGCACCCTCGTGCCCCAGCAGCACGATCGGATCGCCCACGATAAGCCCGAGGCCGAAGTCGATGCGCGGCCCGACTAGATAGTTGTTCGGGAACGGCCCGCTGTCGTACCGCACCAGCGCCGGGTTCCAGCGCCCGTCGATAGTCCGCAGCAGGTCGCGCGCGTCCTCAAAGTCATCGCCCTGCCACAGCCGCCATCCGGTGCTGACAAAGTCGGCGCTGTCAAGCTCTGCGGACGCGTTCGGGAGGGTCTGCGCGATGCCGTCGGAGCGTGACTCATCGAGCACGATCGCCGCGACCTCGGTGTTGACGGTCCCGACCAGCGCGCGGTCGAGCATCGCGCGGACGTCCGCGACCGTCGGCGCGTCCAGCCGCGTCACCAGCATCACGTCGCCGGGCCCGAAGGCGTTCAGCCCCGTGCTCAGCGTGCGGTAGCCAAAGCCCGAGGCGAAGCCGGAGTACAACGGCGTAAACGTCCGCTGCAATGCCCGACGCGAGTTGTCATACCCCGCAAAAGGGAGCCCCGCGACCGACGCGGTCGTGCCCGCAAACCCGCTGGTGTGGTACGGGTTCAAGATCATCCCGTCGGCCTGACTGTCGCCGCCGCCGCCCGCGTCAAGGTCGCCCAGGTTCTGCCACAGCAGCGTCAGCTCAGAGTCCACCGAGCAGTACGTCAGGTCGCCGGCCAGCAGCTCGGTCTGCATCGCCGGCGGGTCGGTGTTGAAGTTCTCACCCGCGCCCGGGTTGTCGGTGTCATCCACGCGATGCGCCAGCCCTTTGGTCAGCGTGATGACTCGGACCTGGCGCGCGGTGTCGGCGCTGATTAAGTGCGCACGGATCGGGTTGCGCAAGCCCGCGATGAACGCTGGGTGGGTGATGTCAGGCCCGCCAGTGATCGGCGCGCTGGTGCTGGCCAGGTTGAAGACTCGCACGCCCGGGCGCGTCCCGGGCAGGCTTCCGCTGCCGCCGGGCACCGCCGCCGAGCCCGCGTAGTACTCGGCCACCGCGCGTGAGTCAGCGATGCGGCTGTCGTAGACCACCAGCACCTGCTCGGGCCGCAACTGCGCGCTCGCCACGCCCTCAAACACGCCACCAATCGCGGCCAGCCCGCACGCGCCCAGCCCGTACGCACGCAGCCTGTACGCACGCGGCCCGCACGCACGCAGCCCGCACGCGCGCAGCACGGTCGCGCGCCTCACGCCGAAGCTTGTGATGTTCTTGCCCTGCGACATGCCGACCTCCTGAACCATCTACGAGCAAACCCACTGGCCCAAACCCACTGGCCCCAGCCCACTGGCCCACACGACCTCATCGACCCCGCCATTACTCTACTTGCGGCCCGTGTCCACGCCAGTTTTCCGTAGCGTTATCGGGGCACTTCCTCTACGAGTTCCAGCGTCGGCGGTTCCCCAGCCCGCGCCAACCCCCCCGCTCACCCCGCGCCAACATCAGCGCCCCCCGCGCGCCCGCACCCTTAGCACCGCGCTCCCAGCACCGCACCAATCCCAACCACGGGGCACCAGCACCCCAAGGGCCACCATGGCTCCACGAAGCTTTACGCCGCTGAAGCGCCCGCTACTCGATGAGCATCACGGGTCCATCGGGCCTGATCGCAGGCGGTTTAACCGGCGTGACCGGCTCGGCCTTGACCACGTCCTCATGCCACATGGTCGAGTCACCTAGCCGCCCCGCCGATTCCACCAGCCGGTCCCACAAGGGCACCGCCGGGTAGCCAACGCTCGCCAGCGTCGCGAGCACGCCGGGCCGACTACGCACCCCGGTAAGCAGCGGCGCGACCGGGTCATCAACGAACAGACCCGTGACGATGGCCCGCGGCTCAACCCGCTGCGCCTCGCGCTTGCTCTCGAACAAAATGAACCGGCACAACAGGTTTTTGGGGTTCTGGACGCGGTGGCGCGCGGCGATCGCCGGGGCGATGTCGCGCCCGTACGGGTGCGCCCAACCCACACCGCGCCACCTCCCGGGCGACGCCGCATCACGCTCGAACACAATCGCCGTGACCCGCGCCGTTGAAGCCTCTTGCTCGGGCGCGACCGCCAGCACTTCAGTCACCTCAAGCAGTTCCGGGCCGCGCTGCCTCAAGATCGGGAACAGCGCCCAACCGTCAACCAGGTTTTCCTGGTCCGTGATGAGCACGCGGTCGGCCTGAGGCACCTGCTCCGCCGGCTCCGCCATGCAGGCATCGCGCCACGCAAAGGCCACGAGAACGACCACTACGCTGCGAATCTTCGTTCGCACACACACCTCCCAGGTCGGCAACGCTAGCGGCGCTCCCCACTCGCCACCACCCCTAACCTCATAGCGTGGCGGACGTCTCAAACACCCTGGTTGACCTTGCGAGCTTCGACGCCGAGTTCGCCGCCGAGGCCGTCGCTACAGCCCTGCGGGCCCGCGGCGTCAGCGCCCAGGTCATGGGCGGGACCATGGCCGGCTTTCGCGCCGAGGCCCCCGGTGCCGCGCGCGTGGTCGTGTTCCGCCGCGATCTGCTCCGCGCACGCCTGATCCTCGAGCACCTCCGCCTTGACATGCAAGAAATCGACTGGAAAAGCGTGCATTGGCAGCGCGTCAGCGCCGCCGACATGCCCAACCCGGTTGACACCGAGGCGCACGTGCAGCCCCATGATGACCCGCCCTACGACCAACAGGCGCACAACGACCACGCCGCCAATGGTCGTCCGCGCAGCACAGGTACCAACGGCGCGCGTCCGCCAGAGCAGGCACCCGGCAACCAGCAGGCTACCCGCAAGTCCGCCGTCCGCCGCCTGCGCCTCGCCCGTGACCAGCAAACACAGCGCGGCGCCGAGGACGATGGCGACCAGCGCGGCGATGACGCCTCTTCTGCCGCCGGACGTGACCGCTCGGCCTTCAACCCCGCGCGCCTGAGCGGGGCCGTGCTCCGCTACGCGCGCCCGGCGCTAATTGCCATCATCGCCGGCGGCGCTCTCTCACTCGCGCTGGTCTTGCTCAGAGCGCCCGCCCGCGTCGCCCTACTGGCCGGACTCGGCGTGATGTTCATCACCGCGCTGATCGGGCTCTTCGCCGCTCTGCTCCGCCCCCGCAAGCATCAGCGCTAGACCGCGACGCCAAAGATCGCCCGTGGCACGCCTGATCCTCCACGTTGATATGGACGCGTTCTACGCCGCCGTCGAGCAGCGCGACAACCCAGCCCTGCGCGGGAAGCCACTGCTGGTTGGCGGCACCAGCGGGCGCGGCGTCGTCACCACCGCCAGCTATCAGGCCCGCGTCTTTGGCTGCAAAAGCGCCATGCCCATGGCCCAGGCCCTGCGCCTGTGCCCGCACGCCGTCGTCGTCAAGCCGCGCATCGATGTCTACAGCCAGGAGAGCCGCAAGCTCCGCTTGATCTTCGAGCGCTTCAGCCCCGAGCTCGAGCCCGTCAGCATCGACGAGGCCTACCTCGACTGCACTAGCAGTTGGCGCGCCGCGCTCAGCGCACTGGGCTCGCCCGCGCCCGCACACACCGAGCCCGACAACCTGCTGGACGTCGGCCTGAAGCTCGGCGCGGCGCTTAAGCACGCCGTGCTCACCGAGACCCAGCTCGTCGCCAGCGTCGGCGTCGCCGACAACAAGTTTCTCGCCAAGCTCGCCAGCGACATCGACAAGCCCGACGGCCTGCGCGCCATCAGCTCCGCCCAAGCGCCCACGCTGCTCGCACCGATGGACGTTGGCGTGATCCGCGGCATTGGCGATGCCGCCCGCGCAAAGCTCGCCAAGCTCGGCGTCCGCACCGTCGCCGACCTTCGCGCCGTTGACCCCCCCACCCTCACCCGCGCCTTCGGCCGGCACGCCCTTGACTGGCTGATCATGGCCAATGGGCAGGACGCGCGCCGCATCACCCCCGGGCGCGAGGCCAAGAGCATCGGGTGCAGCAAAACCTTCAACCAAGACCTGACCACCAAAGACCAGGCCCGCGCGGCACTCCTTGATCAGGCCCAGCGCATCGCCCGCGAGCTACGCGAGGCCAACCTCTGGGCCCGCCAACTCACCGTCGCCTTCCGCCGTCCGGACTTTGCCACCTACACCCGAAGCATCACGCTGCCTCAGCCCACTCACGCCACCGAGCCGATCTGGCTCGCGGTCCGGGCGATTCTGGACGCTTGGTGGGCGGGCACCTCAGGTCCCGGCAGCGGCCCCGGCCCGCTTCGCCTGACTGGCGTGACTGCCACGGACCTCTCCGACGGCACGATCGGCACGCAATTAGATCTGTTCGGCCAATTATCAACTCCAAACGACGGACGATCGATCACGAAGCCCGCGACTGACCAGACGTCCCAGACCCGACAGGCGCGGCTGGACGCCGCGACCGACGCGATCGTGAAGAAGTTTGGTAAAAATGCGGTGAGGAGGGGGTAAATGGGCGGTATTTGCGCACCTGATGTCGTCTGCCAAGCTCCCTTAGGAGTGTGGCCGTTGTACTTCGGGTATACACACGCTAAGCGTGTTGTACCTATCGTCGATTAGCTACACTGCGACGAGCCTTCAGTGGACTCAAGCCCACCAAGATGAGATCGACCGACTTCCAACCCCAGTCGCCTGGCAAGCTCGTGGCCACGAGCTTTTCCGAGAATCTCGGGGGAAAGGCGATGGCGAGAGCTGGCTTGGCGTTCGTGCCGGCAGACCTGCCCCCTCGCCTGGACCGGATCGCTCTGACAGGACGGCTCTACCAAAAACTCGAAGCCGCGACAATCAAACTAGCGCGCCTGGACAGCATCTTGGGGCACCTGCCTTCGCCAACAGTGCTGCTCTCCGCGCTGCGCGCCCGCGAGGCCCAGGCATCGAGCCGGATCGAGAATACCTTCGCAACTCTTGACCAGGTTGCTCTGGCCGGCCTTGCACCCAAGGGCGGGGACACCCAAGAGAGTGAGGTCGGCCGGAACGTCGCGATGATCGAGGCGGGGCTCGCTGCCAGTTGGCCGATCGGGCGGGCGTTGATTCGCGAGATGCACAAGGTGTTAATCAAAGATCCCAAGCTCAGGCCGGGGGAGTTCAGGGTGTCGCAGGTCTGCATAGGAGACCGGTCGCGCGGCTTCGAGCACGCGCGGTTCGTCCCGCCGCCACCAACACACCTCAACGACTGCCTGGAGGCCTGGGAGCACTTTGCAAATCTCCGGGGTGACGGGGCCTCGTGGCCCACGCTACTACGCCTTGGCCTAGAGCACTATCAGTTTGAGACTATCCATCCGTTTGATGACGGCAACGGGCGGCTTGGCCGGGCGCTGGTCACCATTGCTCCAGTCAAAGAGGGGTACCTCACGCATCCGGTCTGCAATATCAGCGAGTGGGTTTATGACCATCGCGACGAGTACTACGACGGCCTTCTGCGGGTCAGCACCCACGGGGACTGGGACCGATGGCTTAGCTATTTCTGCTCAGCGCTCGCCGAGCAGGCCCAGTCGGACCTGGCACGTGTCCAGCGATTGATCGGGCTGATGGGAAAGTACCGGAAGGGGCTCATCGGCAAGCGGAGAAGCACGTTCCCCCAACAGCTCATCGACTTCGTGTTCATCTATCAAGTGATGACCATCCCTTGGGCCGCAAAGCTGCTGAAGGTCACCTATGCGTCCGCTCGCCAGCATGTGGACGCGCTGGTGCGGCAGGGCGTGCTCGAAGAGCCCTTCGACCACCTGCGGCTCGGGAAGGTCTTCATGCCGCGCGAGATCATCGACGCCATCCGCGGGCCCGGCGGATGGGACGGCTGACGCGCGCCTCTGCACCCCTCCGCCCGATGCGCCCGCTCCGCCGCTCGCCGGCGCGCCGGAGTTGCCCGGGTTGTTCGGCTAGAGCCCCATCGCCTCGACCATGGCCTTGCCCATATCGGCGGGGCTCATAGCGACAGTTACGCCCGCGGCCTTGAGCGCGGTGATCTTGGCGTCGGCGGTGTCGTCAGCGCCGCCGATGATCGCGCCGGCGTGGCCCATGCGTCGGCCCGGGGGCGCGGTGCGCCCGCCGATGAACGCGGCGACCGGCTTGGTGATGTTGGCCTTGATGTACCGGGCGGCGTCGATCTCGTCGCTCCCGCCGATCTCGCCGATCATCATGATCCCGTGCGTGTCGGGGTCGTCGTTGAACATCTGCATGATGTCAACGTGGTTGAGCCCGCGGACGGGGTCGCCACCGATGCCCACGCACGTGCTCTGGCCCAGGCCTAACGCGCTGGTCTGCCAGACGGCCTCGTACGTCAGCGTGCCCGAGCGGCTGACGATGCCGACGGCCTTCATGCGCTTGCTCTGACTGACGTGCGTGTGGATGTACCCGGGCATGATCCCGATCTTGCAGCCGGCGGTGGTGTATGGGTCGCTCGGGCCGGTGCCGCCGCCGGTCTTGGGCCCTGGGGTAATCACGCCCGGGCAGTTGGGCCCGACGAGCAAGACCTTGCGGTTGGTTGGGCGCGGGTCACTGACGCCCATGGCTGACCTGACACCCGCGCCGTTGTGGGCGGCGTTGAGCGCGTCAAGCGTCGCGCGGACCTTGATCATGTCTTGGACCGGGATCCCCTCGGTGATGGCGCAGATCAGCGTGATCCCGGCGTCGGCGGCTTCGAGGATCGCGTCGCTGGCGAACGGGGGCGGGACGAAGATCATCGTGGCGGTAGCGCCGGTGGCGCGGACGGCGTCACGGACGGTATTGAAGATCGGGAGCCCGTTGGCGTCCTTGGTGCCGCCCTTGCCGGGCGTGACGCCCCCGACCAGCTTGGTGCCGTAGTGCAGGCAGCCGCGTGTGTGCTGGGCGCCGTAGTCGCCGGTGATGCCCTGACAGATCACGCGTGTGGTTGCGTCAACGAGGATGGCCATAGGGCGTGAGGATAGCGGCGCGGTAGCGAACCGGCCCTAGGTGGGATATTCACACTGGCCCGAGGCTGGCCTCCCGCCGCGCCGATCGGTGTGCGTTGGGACGCGCCGGGGGTGGGTTGGGCAAGTTTCGAACGGTGCAGGGCACGGCGGGCGTGCGCCAGGCCTGTGGTCCGATGGTGGGTTGGAATTTCGCCTCTTGGAAGACCAGAAGCCAGATTGAAAATCTCCCGCGTGTACCGGTATGGCTCGCGGGCACCAATGAAAAACCGGGCGTGCGGGTTTGCCGCTCGACCGGTGGAGTTTGCAGGCGTGAGGGGTTGGAGCCGCGGGGCGGTTTAGCCGCCCTTGTTGACGCCGCGATCCCAGAACTGCTTGATGTCGCCCTTCTTGGCGTTGGTCTTCTTGTCGTACTCGGTGTAGGTCCACTCGATCTTTGAGTAGCGGAAGGTGACGTTCTCGGTGGGGACTTCGGACCCGCCGGCGCCACTGGACTGCACGCTGCTGACCATGCAGTCGGTAAACTTGTACTCCATGTACTTGCTCTTGTCGCCGGTGGATCGGCAGAGCTCGATGAGGATGTTCTTCACCGGCGTGCCGTTGGCGCAGAAGAAGGCGAGCTTGGGCGAGGCCTTGTCGAGCGCGTGGCTGAAGCTGAAGTCGGAGAAGTCAGCGCGCCCGCCGGACTGGCCGCCGGCGTCACTGGCCGAGCCGCCGCCGCTCTGGACCACGCCGAGCGAGTAGCTCTGGACCTCGACCCACGCTGCGTGCTTGTCGTCAGTGCTCTCACCGGGTGCGTTGTCGATCTTGATGAATACGTCAAAGGCCATAGGAAGCTCCTTACAGGTCGTTGGTCGGCTCGAAGTGAGCCGCTGGCATGTTCTCAGCCCGCGGCGGCCCGGTGTTGCGCGGTCAATCCCGGAATTTTCACCCGCTCAGCGCGAGGGCCGGCGCGAGGGCCATCGCGGGGCGCGGGTGCGGACGGGCGCGAAGATGCAAAGTAAAGACCCCGGTCCGCGTGGCGGGCCGGGGCCTTGGAAGTGTCGTGGGCGTGCCCGCGGGCTGCCCGGCCAGGGGTGCCGGTTTACCCGCCCTTCTTGACCGAGGGCAGCTTGGAGACCAGGCGGAGCGAGACCGTCAGGCCCTCGAGCTGGTAGTGCGGGCGGAGGTAGAACCGCGAGGTGTAGTAGCCCGGGTTGCCGGGGACCTCGGCAATTTCAACCTGGGCGGCGGCGAGTGGGTAGCGGGCCTTGACCTCTTCGCTGGCGTTGGGGTCAACAGTCACGAACTGCGCGATCCAGTCGTTGAGGAACTTCTCCATGTCGGAGCGCTCCTTGAACGAGCCGATCTTGTCGCGGACCATGCACTTGAGGTAGTGGGCGAAGCGGTTGACGGCGAACATGTAGGGCAGGCGGGCGCTGAGGCGCGCGTTGGCCGTTGCGTCGGCGTCCTGATATTCCTGCGGGTTCTGGAGCGACTGCGCGCCCATGAAGACGGCGTAGTCGGTGTTCTTGTAGTGGCTCAAGGGCATCATGCCGTTCTTGGCCAGCTCGGCCTCGCGGCGGTCGGTGATGGCGATCTCGGTGGGGCACTTCATGTCCACCCCGCCGTCATCGCTAGGGAAGGTGTGGCATGGGAGGCTCTCGACGATGCCGCCGCTCTCAGTCCCGCGGATGTTGGCACACCACCCGTAGTTCTTGAACGAGCGGGTGATGTTCACGCCCATCGCGAAGGCCGCGTTGGACCAGACGTACTTGTCGTGGGCCTTGCCGTCGGTATCTTCCTCAAACGTGAACTCATCGACGGGGTTGGTCTTGGACCCGTAGGGCAGGCGGGCGAGGAAGCGGGGCATGCACAGCCCGAGGTAGCGGGCGTCCTCGCTCGAGCGGAGGCTGCGCCACGGCGCGTACTCGGCGCTTTGGAAGATTTTGGTCAGGTCGCGTGGGTCGCCCAGCTCCTGCCAAGAGTCCATGTTCATCAGCGTGGGCGCGGCGGCGGCCAGGAAGGGCGCGTGCGCCGCGGAGGCGATCTGGGACATGCCCTGCAGCAGCTCGACATCGGGGGCGGTGTGGTCAAACTGGTAGTCGCCGATGATGGCGCCGTAGGGGTGCCCGCCGGGAGAGCCGTACTCGTCCTCGTAAAGCTTCTTGAACAGCGGGCTTTGATCCCAGGCGGCGCCCTTGAAGCGGGCCAGGGTCTTGCCGATTTCCTTCTTGGTGATGTTCAGGACGCGGATCTTGAGGGTCTCGTCGGTCTCGGTGTTCTTGACCAGGTAAGAGAGCCCGCGCCACGAAGCTTCCAGCTTGCGGAAGTCGTCGTGGTGCATGATCAAGTTGAGCTGCTCGCCAAGCTTCTTGTCGATCGAGGCGATCATCGCCTGGATCGACTTGATCACGTCATCGCCAACCAGCGCCACGTCGGCCAGCGCGACCTCTGCGAGCGTGCGGACGGCACGCTCGATCTCGGTTTGCGCCTCGACCGTCTTGGGCTTCAGCCCGCCCTTGAGAAGAGAAGAAAGATCACTCTCACCGACCTTGACCCCCGCGAGGGCCGTCTGGGTGTTTGCCTGGCTCATACTTACTGACCCTCCTTCTGCTCATCGCCCGCCTTCGGGGTTGCCGCGATGGACTTCAGCAGCGTCGGGTCCTTCAGGACCTTGTCCAGCAGCTCTTCGGCCTTCGATTTCCCGTCCATGTACGACAGCAGGTTGGAGAGCTGCGTGCGGGCCTCGAGCATCTTGCGCAGGCTGTCAACCTTCCTGGCGACGGCGGCCGGCGAGAAGTCCTCGAGCTTGTCGAAGGTGATATCGACCGGCAGGTTGCCCTGGCCCGTGAGCGTGTTGGGCACCACGAAGGCGACCCGCGGCTTCATGCTCTTCATCCGCTCGTCGAAGTTGTCGACGTCGATCTCAAGGAACTTGCGGTTGCCGACCTCGGGTAGCTCCTCGACGGGCTTGCCCGAGAGATCGGCCATCACGCCCATGATAAACGGGAGGTTGACCTTCTTGGGCGAGCCGTAGACCTCGACGTCGTACTCGATCTGCACGCGCGGGGCCCGATTACGCTGGATGAACTTTTGGCCTGATTTGCTCATAGTCGTCCTCGTTGCGGGCTTGGGGCCACGGGGGCCCAACCCGAATTGGTTCATTCGACCGACCGTCGCCAACACTACCCGCTCGCCGGGCCAGCCGCACCGAACTGGCCCCATCTACCCGGCACAGACATCACCAACCCACCAACCTAGCCCGCGGCCTTACGCCGGGGGCGACCAGTCCCGCACACGTTTGAACACCGCCACCGCATCTGGCGGCAGGATCTCCGAGATCGCCAGGAAGTCCTTGCCCATCAGGTTCAGGGCACACTGCACCGCCAGGGCCACCGGGCTGCTCGGCTCGGCCTGGGCATAGTACTTGGTGACGGCCTCCAACGCAATCTTGGCGTCGGCAAGCCCCGCGACCTCGCCGGGTATGAAGCGGGAAGCGCTGCGACCGGGCCCACGAGAACCGGCGTCACCGACCGCCGGGCCCCCTTCGATTGCGTCTGCGGCGGCCTCTCCGCCGACGAACCGCTTGACCTGGCGGAGCGCGTCACCGAGCATTTTCTCCAGCGCGGCCAGGTTGACCGCATCGCCGGGCTTGACCCTGGCGTTGAACGCCGCCGACAGACCCTTGATGTGGCCCAGGCTTGACTCAAGGATCTTGACCGTCTCTACGAGCTGCTCGGGCTCGGTCGCCTTGAACGCCGCCTCGATCATCTCAAGCGAAGGGCCGTTGTACGCCGGCGCGTTGCCACCCTTGGGTGCGCGGGCGGCCTCGGCGGCCAGCTCAAGGTCTTTGAGGCTGAAACGCCCAAGCTGGCGGTTCTCGACCAGCGCCGCTTCGCGGACGCGGGCAAGGAACTGCAGCTTGTCGCCGTAGGTCCCAATCGGCGCGGCCATGTTGTTCAGCAGGTTCATCCGCTCGACCGGGTCGGGGTCTTCAGGATCAAGCTTGGGGTAGACCTGCTCCCACTGCTGCTCGATGTACCCGCGGAGCACGGCCATGCCGCCGTCGAAGCCCGGGTAGCCGTCGATCCGCGTCGAGGCGACCGTCAGCAGCACCGCGACCTCAAGGTTGCGCCCGCTCGCGAGCAGCTCAACGCAGCCGTCGAAGACCTCTCGCCAGCTCGGGTCGGGGTAGACCACGTCGATCTTGCGTTGCTCGCCCTCGCCTGTGACGACCTCTTGTCCGTCAGGCTGCGCCAAGCGCAGCACCTCGTTGAAGCGCTGATAGTGCGAAGGCGACTTCAGGTCGACCCCACAGGGCGACTCGGGCGAGAGCGGCTTGAGCAGATCGTCCGGTGCGATGCGCGGCAAGGTGGTTCCTTAAAAGTCCAATCACCAAGACCCAACCCGCCATCGGCGGGCACACCCCCAAACGACGCCCGGCGGCTCAGGCGGCCCTTGAGCATACCAGATTCTTCCTGCCTTGCAAGCACCAAACGTCTTGACTGCGAACTGCGATCGACCAACGAAAAAGGGGCGGGCTCAGGCCCACCCCCTTGCATCTACGGTTCTGACCTATCCCGCGGCGGACGTCAGGGCGGCCTCGCTCAGGGCTTACCAGCCGGCGGAGCTGACCTGGGTGCCGAGGATCAAGTCGGCGAAGGCCGCAGGGTCGATGTTCCCGGGGCGGATCATGTCAAGGGTCTTGCGCTGGGTGTCGTCGGCCCAGGTTGGGTCAACGTTGTTGTCGCGTGCGTAGGTCTGGACGTCGCTCAGGAAGCCCTTAACCTCGCGGAGGTAATCGGCGGCGACGGGGTCGTTGGTGTTGACATATTCAATAAAGCCCACCGATGAGCCGGCAATCCGCCCGTCCTTTGCGCCGCCGGCGTTAGCCTGCCCATAGGCCTTCAGGGCGTTGCCCAGGGCGGCCTTCATGGCGTTGAAGCGGTCGTAGGTGCTCCCGTCGCTCATCGGCTGGCCGTTCTCGTCCAGACGCGGGACCTGGGTGAGGAAGACCTGGTCGAAGCGCAGCTCGATGCTGCGGGTTGCGACCTGGGTGGGCGCACGCTGCCCAGTGACGAGCTGGAAGAAGTCGCTCGGCTCGATGACGCCGCCGTCGGCGTCCATATCGGTCGGGCGGACCTGGTTGAGCAGTGCCGCGCGGGGCACGCTGAACTCAGAGCCCGTCAGGCCGACGAAGCCGAAGTCGGTCAGGAAGTTGCTGAGCTGGTCAAGGAAGGTGCTCGCACCTACGTCGTTGGCGGCGATGTAGGCGCGGAAGTCGGCCATCGAGCCGCCGCCACCTACCTCGCCGATCCATGCGGTGTGCAGCTCGCCCAGGCGGCGCTTCATCTGCCCGGCGATGGGGTTGGCCGCGTCGGGCCCGATGAACAGCTCGTCGTAGCGCTCCTTCGCGTCGGTGGCGATGGTGTTGTTGAGGCGCCCGATGCTGATGCGGTGCTCGCTGCTGAGGACCGACTGGAACGCCGGCTCGTCGCTGTCGATCGCGACGGTGTCGTTGTTGAACACCGCCGTGCCGATCAGTGCGCTGGCCAGTGCTGTCGCGTCCTCGCTGGTGACGTTGACCTGCAGGCGGCGGAGGAAGTCTTCAACCGCGCCGGTGATGCGGACGCCCTGATCGACCTCGGGGAGGTCGAAGATTGTGAACAGCGGCGGGATGACCGAGCCGGTGAACGCCGTATCACCGCGGGAGTCAACGTCCAGCGACAGGATCCGCTGGATCGTCTGGCCCGCCGAGTTGACGTTGCGGAACTGGGCGAGGGTCACGGGGTTGCGGATCAGGCGGAAGCCGTCCTGCACGGTGGTGAAGCCCGGCACGCTGGAGCCGCCGATGTTGAAGAGCCCGAAGACGTTGCCGCGGACGACGTTGGCCGCGTTGATGCCGTTGGCCGAGACGATCGTTGGCTGCGTGCTGAAGGTGATCCGATTGGCGACGATGTCGGTCCCGCTGACGTCGCCGGGGTGGATTTCGTTCTCGCTGAGGCGGTTGGATCGGATGATCTGGCCCAGCGGGCGCGGGACGATCTGGATCGCGCCGCCGGTCACACTCAGGTTGCCGACGGTCGTGACGTCACCGAGGCGGACGGTCCCGCCGCCGGCGTTGATGGTGAGGTTGCCGAAGCTGAGCAGGCGCTGCAGGTTGCCGACAGTCAGGTTGCCGGTGGTGGCGATAGTGAAGTTGCTGGCGGTGCTGGTCCCGTTGCCCACGCGGAGAGGGTTGCCGATGTCGGTGTTGTTGTTGTAGAGGTTGGCGTTGCCGGCGCTGTTGACCGCACCCCAGACGTTGGCAAAGACGATGGTCGAGGCGTTGGGGTTGCCCGGGCCCAAGACCAAGTTGGTCCCGAGCTGCAGGCTGTCGAGCGGCGTGACAGCACCGATGCTGCCGGCGACGCCGATGGCCGGGACGTCAGGCGGGGCCGTGGGGGGCGTGGACGACTGCGCGTCGGCGTCGATGGGGTTGTTGGTCGCGAGCCCACGGACGGGCCAGGCGCTGCTGAGGATCAGGCTTCCACCGCCGCCGGCGGCATCGGCGCCGTTCATCAGGCGGATGATGCCCGCACCGGCGTCGATCGTGCGTGGGCCGCTGATCAGGGCCCGGTCGCGCAGGATCACGCCGCGGACGCCCAGCGGGCCCCCGACGGCCGAGCCCGCCGTCACGGTCGTCACCACGTCGCGCGCGATGGTGATGGTGTTGTTGCTGCCCCCGCCGGCGTCCAGGTCAATCAGGCCGGTGGCGGCGATGCCCGCGATGCCGTCAACGTCGTTGACGCTAAAGCTATCGGTGTCGAGGTACTGGAAGTCAACCGACCCGGTGCTTGCGAGGTTCTGCACATTGTTGGACGTGCTCGTCCGCAGGTTGCGGTTCCCGCCCGTGCCGCGCAGGGCCAGGCCGGTGGCGTTGATCGGGGCGTTGGCGGCCTGGGTGATGTCGCCGTTGGACTGCAGCACCAGCAAGTCGCCGACTTGCTGGCCAAGGTTTACGCCGTTGAGCGTGTCGGCGGTGCCAAGGGCGATGTTGGCGTCGTCACGGATGCGGACGACGTTGCCCGCTCCGTTGTCAGTCAGGGCCCCGGCGAGAGTACCGATGATGTTGTTCTGCGTGTCGAAGATGAACCCACCGTTGCCGCGGAGAGCCAGCAGCGCGGCTTCGAACGCAACGTCTTGGGCCGCGCGGCCGTCGTTGCTGGTCAAGGACAGCAGGCGGATGCCCTCGTCAACGCCCGCGGGCGTCTGGCGCTGGCCCAGACCGATGAGATCCTGATTGCCGGCGGTATCGCCGTCGGCGTCAAACTCTGCCGCACCGGTCACGGTGCCGATGGTGTAGCTGGTGGTGTTCGCGCCGGTGCCGATGCCGCGATAGGCCATCTGGCTGCTGGCGCCGGTCGCGATGTTGCGGAGGGCGATGACGTCCGCGACGTTGTCGGCGGCGTTGAGCACGATGCCCACGCGGGCCGCGCCAGCACGGGCCGTCTCGTTGTTGATCACCCCGATGCGCGCGGCGGTGATCACGCCCGTGGCGTTCTGCGATACGCCGCTGTTGGTGCTCGAGCCTACGGACGTGATGCGGAGCGTCCCGCGCGTCAGCGTCGCTGTGCCCAGGTTCACGGCCTGGTTGATCGCAACCCCGCCGGCCAGGGTCCGCAGCGTCAGGCTCCCGCCGTTGGCGCTGTTGTCGATCCCGTTGCTGGCACCGACGGTCCCGATCACGATGTTGTCGTTGTTGACCAGGATGATGTCGCCGGCGTTCAGGGCCGCCAGCTCTTCAATGTTGTTGTCCTCGTCGGTCAGCGTAAAGCTACCGGTGATCCCGACGCGCTCAAGGAACAGCCCGTCGGCGACGATGGCCTCGGTCTGGGTGACGGCCCCGTTGCTGCGCAGACGCAGGTCGTTGGCGTCAGCCGCGCCGTTGTTGATGTTGATCCCGATGACACTGCCCCCGCTGTCGGTGACGGCACCGATCTCGAAGCCGTCATCGTCGGCGAAGCTCGCCGTCGCCGTCGCACCCGTCAGGGACGCGGCCAGCACGTCAACGTCGTTGCCGATGTTGTTCAGCTCATACTGCCCGGCCCCGCGCAGGATCAGGTTGGTGGCGATGATGTTGTCGCCCGCGCCGGCCTGCGTGACCGCACCGTCAGAGCTGATGGCGACAATGTCGCCGGTCTGCAGGCCCAGGTCCAGCCCCGAGATCGTCCCGGCGGCAGAGTTGATGATCGTCGCGACTGTCCCGATGACCAGCCCGCCGTCGTCACGAATGCGTACGACGTTGCCGGCCCCGGCGTCGGTCATGCTGGCCGCGACGGTCCCGATGGCGTTGTTCTGCGTGCCAAGGTTGTGCCCGCCGCTGCCCAGCAGTGCCAGAGCGGTGACGTTGAGCGCCGCGGTCTGGGCCGAGACGCCGTTGCTGCTGCCAAGCTGCAGCAGTTCCACCGGCTGCTCGCCGTTGGCGTCGTCGCCGCTGCTGATCCCGACCAGGTCCTGATCGCCGGCGGTGCCGGTGTCGGCGTCAAACTCGGCCGCGCCGGTGATGGTCCCGATGGTGTAGCTGGTGCTGTTGGGCGCGGTGCCCACGCCGTTGAAGCTCAGTTGTGTGCCCGGTCCGGTGCCGATGTTCCGCAGCGCGACGGTGTTGACGCGGTTGTCGGCGTCAAAGAGCTGGATGCCCTCGCGCGCTCCGCTGGGCCGCGGAACCTCGTCGTTGATGACACCAAGGCCCGCCGCGGTGATCACGCCAGTGCTCGCCTGGCTGACCCCGCCGGCGGTAACGCTGGCGACGACCGTCGCGCGGAACGTGCCGAAGCGGTTGGTTGGGCGCGTGCCGCCCAGGTTGATTGGGTCGTTGATCCGCAGCGATCCGGCGGTGATCCGCAGCGTCAAGTCCGGGGTCAGCACCGGCTCGGCGTTGTCGTTGTTGATACCCACGAACTGCTGCCCGACCGGGACGTTGACCCCGTCGATAGCGCCGATAATCAGCGACTGACCGTTGACAAGTGTGATGGCACCGGCGTCGAGCGAGGCGAGCTGGTTGATCAGGTTGCCCGCGTCGGTCAGCACAAAGGGCCCGTCGCCCGCGAGGCCAAGCCCGTCAGCGATGATCGGGGCCGACTGCGTGACGCCGTTGGTCCCATCGCCGCCGATGATGACCAGGTCGTTGTCGGCGCCGGGCACCAGGCGCGGGGCCGAGCCGGGGTTGACCGCGTCGTACTGCGCCAGGCGCACGCCGCCAAAGTTGTCCAGCGTCCCGTCAGTGTGCACGCTGTCGTCGGGGTTGAACAGGCGCGTGACTTGGCCGGAGCCGATGTCGAACCCGTTGCTGTCGCTGATCACGATGCTGCTGGCTCCGCCGCCCAGGTCGGCCACCAGCGTGGCGATGTCGTTGTTCCCGAAGATCGCAAGGCCGGGCTCAAGCAGCGTAAAGCTGCCGTTCCCGCTGAGCACCAGCGTGTCTAGCCGCAGGCGTGTCCCGCTGAGCTGCACGACGCTCTGGTTGGTCTGGATTTCCAGCACCCCCAGCGAGCGGGCCAGGTTCGGGTCGCCGATAAGCCCGAGGCTGACCAGCGTGTCCAGCGCCCGCAGGCGGATCGACTGCGCCCCGCCGCTCATCGTCGGGGCCTGCAGCGTCAGCACGCGGTTGTTCTGCGTGTTCAACAGGAAGGCCCCGGTCCCCGCCAGCGTCAGCACGTCGGCCGTGATCACGCCCGTGCCCGTGTTGGGCTGGACGACCCCGTTGCCGGCCTGAAGGTCAACGTTGTTGACGCTCGCGGTGTTGATGGCCCCGGCGTTGATGCCCGCGTTGACCCGCTCAAGCAGCGTGATCCGCCCCGTCGCCTGCAGGCGGATGATGCTGTTGTCGGTGCCCACGCCCAAGACCCCGGGGTCAAGCCCGCCGATGGTCAAGTCGCCCTGCGTCGAGAAGTTGAACCGACCTGTGCTGTTGACCACGCCCTCCACGGCGTTGATGTCGTTGATCGGTACGCCCGCCGTCGCCCGGTTTAGCAGCACGTCCTGCCCGGCGCTCTGCACCACCAGCGCGTTGGCGGTGATCGCCGCGTCCGCCGCCGATCCGCTCGCCGCGCCACCGATCTCAGCACCCGGCCCGGTGACGGCCAGCAGCGTCAGCGTCCCGCCCGTGGCACCCAGGTCGATCGCCTGGGTGATCGCCAGACGCTGCGCGGCCGCGCCGCCGACGTTGACCCGCAGCGTGACGTTGTCGCCGGTGGTAGTGATGCCCACCAAGTTGCTCGTGCCCACCGTCGGGTCGCGGTCAACTGTCCCGACCGTCAGCGAGTTGAGGTCGAGGTAAGTAATCTGCCCGCCGGTGTTGGCCGCGAGGGTCTCGGCGTCGTTCAGAGTGTTGTCGAGGGTGAACTCGCCGTCACCTTGTAGCGCGAGCCCGCCGGTGACGACCGCTTGGTTGCCCGCCGCGCCCTGGGTCACGGCGCCGTCGCTCTCAAGCACGACCAAGCCGCCGGTGCCGACATCGAGCCCCTCGCGCGTCACGCCGAGCACCGTTCCGCTGCCGATGGCGAACCCGTCGTCATCGCGGAAGAGGATGGCGCGCGTCCCGCCGGTCGAGACGCCCGCGAAGGTGTCCACATCGTTGTTGAGCGTCAGCAGGTTGAACGTGCCAGCGCCACCGAGCAGAAGCGTGCTGGCGGTGATGATGCCCGTCCCGCTCTGAGTCGCGCCGTTGCTGCTGGTGATGGTGATGCCCGCGGCACCCGCGCTCAGGCGCTCGGCGATGGTCAGCAGCCCGCCGGTCTGGATCGCGATGTCGCCGTCGTTGGTCGCAAGCCCGTCGTTCTCGCCGGTGCGGCCGATGGTCAGCGCGCCGCTGTTGCGGAACTCAAAGGTCCCGGCGAGGTTCGAGACCGAGCCCTCAAGGAAGTTGATGTTGTTGCCCGCGTTGGTCAGATCCACGCCGTCGGTCGCCAGCACGCAGAGCCAGTTGGTGGTGATCGCCTCGGTCTGCGTGATGTTGCTGCCGCTAAGGAACAAGCTGCAGACGTTGCCGCCGGCGTCGCCGGTGGTGATGCCGCTGGTGGCACCGGCGGTGCCCACCGAGAAGCCGTTGTCATCACGGAACCGCATGAAGCTGGCGGTACCGGTCAGGTCCGCCGCCACCGTCGTGACGTTGTTGTTCTGCGTGCCGAGGTTGAAGTTGCCCGCGCCCAGCAGCTCAAGCCCATCGACGTTGATCGCGAAGCTCTGCGTGACCGTCCCGCTCAGGGCCGACAGCGTGACCAGCGAGCCGGCGGCGGTGATCCCGTCGAGCGCGGCGTTGCCGTTCCACACACTCGTGCCCGCGACGGTGCCGATGTCGTATCCGCCCGTGCCCGTGAAGGCAACGTCAGCCGCCGCCGTCTGGCCGATCGCCACGGTGTTCACGTCGTTGCCGAGACTCAGCGTGACGACGCCGGTGCCGTTGGTGATGCCCAGGGCGTTGGCGGTGATGATGCCCGCGCCGCTCTGGCTCACGCCGTCGGCGTCGATCCGCAGCGTGCCGCCGGTAGCGCCCAGGTTGATGGCCTGTTCGATCACCAGTGCGCCGGCATCAAGCAGCAGCGTGACGCTGCCGGCGTTGGTGGTGATCCCGCTCACCCCGTCAACGGTGCCGACGGTCAGGTCCGTGTCATCGCGATAGTCAATCGCCGAGGGTGAGGCCGCGGCGTTACCGGAGGTGCCCGCCGCCAGGGTCGTCACGGTGTTGCCGGTATTGATCAGAAGGTACGAGCCCGCGCCCGCCAGCAGAAGCCCGTTGGCTTGAATGCTCGTGCCCGCGTCCTGCGTGACCGCCCGGGCCGTCGAAACGCGCAGGAAGTTGGTCGCCGCGCCGGTGGGCAGCGCAACATTGCCCAGCTCCCAGTCGGCCAAGCCGGCGCCGGTGCTGTGGTTCAGCAGGCGGATGTTGGTCAGCGCGGCGGTCGCGCCCCCGAGGTTTGCCGTCAGCAGCGCGATGCGGTTGTCCGTCCCGTTAAGCAAGAATTGCCCGCCCACCAGCCCGCCACCCGGGTTGACAAGGTTCAGCACCAGCTCGATGGCGGTGATAGGTGCCAGCGCGCCCTGCTCAACCGCCAGGCTTCCGGTCCCGACAACGCTGAGCGTGACCACGCCGTTGGTCGCGGTAATCCCCGCCTGGTTGGCCCCGCTGCCCGAGAGCTGGAAGATGCTGTTGGTGTTGCGCGTGGCGATCGAGACGTCGCCCGTTGTGCTGGCGATCCCGCTGACCACGCCGAAGCTGCCCTGGGCGCCAATGGGGTTGAGGCCCAGCGAGCCGCCGTTGCTGAACTCGAAGTTGCCGCTGGCCAAGCCGCCCAGCAAGCCCGCGACGCCCGTGGTGTCCGTAGCGGTCTGCAGGTTGTTGTTCAGCGATCCCAGCAAGACGCTGCCGGCTGGTGCCAGGGCCACAAGCGTGCCGCCCACGATGATCCCGTTGGTGTTCTGCGCGATGTCGCCGCCGGTGCTACGCAGGCGGAAGACGCTGCCGACGCCCCCGATGGTGTTGCCCGTCAGAGGCCCGGCGATGGTGATGTTCCCGGTGGTGGAGATCGAGACGTTGCCGCTACGGGTCCCAGTGCCGACCGTCAGCCCGCCGGCCGCGCCGATCCCGAAGTCGGAGGCGTTGAGCGCGCTGAAGGCCGGAGCCGCAGAGATGCTGCTTCCCACAACGTTGCCGTTGGTCGTCACGGTCCCGTTAAGGATGACCTGCCCGGCCGTGGTAAGTGTGATGACCCCGCCGTTGGCGTTCCCGTTGCCGCTGGTGTCGACGCTGCCCGTCCCGCCAACGATGAAGATGGACCCCGAGGCGGTGAGAGCCCCGCCCGCGATGCCCGCGGCCGAGCCCTGCATGTTTAGCGTGCCGTTGATGTTCACGCCGCCGGTCCCGGTGAGGTTCACGGCCCCGCCGCCGGTGACGATGGTCTGCCCGGAGTTGAGGTTGAAGTCCGTCCCGTTGACCGTCACCGAGCCGCCGAGGGTCGTGGTGTTCGCGCCGATGACCGTCGCGCCCGCCGCGTCATAGACCAAGTTCAGGCTGCCGACAGTCGCGGTGACCGCGGCATTCTGGATGATCCCGCCCAGCGCGGTGAAGGTCAGCGTCCGCGCCACCGAGTTCGTCGCGTTGATCGCCGCGTTGATTGTGATGTTGCCCGCCTCAAACCCCACGCCCGTCGTGGTGATCTGGACGTTTGTGCCGTTGGCACCGTTGGTCCCGAACAGCGCCGCGACGATGTCCACCGCCGAGACCTGGCTCGGGGTCGCGCTGGGCGTAAAGACGCCCAGGGCGAACGCGCCGTTGTTGGTCGCGCCCGCGATGATCTCGACATCGAACGGGTCGATCAGCCACAGCCCCGCGCTGCCGCCAACGCCCGCCTGCGCGCTGATGTTGGACCCGGAAACGTTGAAGCTCCCGGCGCTGGAGGTCTCGATCAACCCGCCGTCACCGCCGGTGCCCGCGCCATCTGCCCGCGCGCTGCCGTAGAACCCGGTGACCTGGTCAGACCAGATGACAATCTGCCCGCCATTACCGCCGATAGTCGCGCTGGCGTTGATGCTGCTGCCGCTCGAGACGTACGTGCTCTGGGCCCGAGGCAAGGTGCCGCCGCCGTTCAGCTCGCCGCCGATATTGACCTGCCCACCGCCGGTGGTGCCCGAGGCGTTGATGGTCGCACCAACCAGCGCGATCCGCTCGCCGGTGATATCAACCCGCCCGCCGCGGCCTTGGGCGTTGCTGGCATCGATAGTCCCTGAGACCAGCGTGTTGCCGCGCCCGCCCTGCAGCTCGACGGTCTGCGCCCGCATGGTGCCGGTGTTGGCGATCGCCAGGCTTGCGATGTCACCCGCCGCCGCCGTGATGCCCAGCCGCGCCGAGACGTTGCCGGCGTTGTAGACCGAGGCCAGGGCGGCCTGATCGGTGTCATTTCCGGGCGTGCTGTCGCCCGTCACGCGCACGCTCAGCCGCCCGCCGCGCTGGGTCACGATCACCTCGTCGCCCGCGGCCATCACCACCGAGCCCTCAAGGCCCGAGATAGTCCCGTAGTTGGCGACCTGCGCGCCAACCAGACTCACCGAGTTCTGCGCCACGATGCTGCCGCGGTTTTCAACCACGCCACGCACGTCGGTGAAGCGGTCAACGCGACCAAGGAAGTCGCGGTCCGAGAGGCTGCCCGCCGCGGCGTAGAACTGCCCGGTGTTGATCGTCGCGTTGGGCCCGAAGAACACGCCCGCGCGGTTGACGAAGTAGACCGTCCCGTTCGCATCGATGCGACCGTTGATCCGCGTCGGCTCAGCGCCGGTGATGCGGTTGAGCACGCGGCTGCTCGCGCTGGGCTGGATGAACCGCACGCCCTGACCTGCGTTGAGGTTGAAGCTCGAGTAATTGATGATCGCGGTGTTGCTCGTCACGATCGTCCAGCGTGAGCCGCTCTGGGTGACCCGCGCGCTGCCAGAGACCACCTGCGGGTTCTGCGGGCCCGTGGGCGTCTGAGCAAGAGCCGTCGAGTGCACCGACCCGGCCAGCACCGCAAGCAACAGACCACGAGCGATCAACTGACCACCGCCGACCACGCGACCGGTCGTCCCGCGGCGGGCCCCAGTGCTCAGGACGCGGGTGCTGCGGGCCTTGCCGGTGTTCGTGCGATTGCTCATTGCTGATGCCTTCCGTAACTAGCGCGGCGCGCCTGAGTGCCAGGCCCTACGCCGCTGGATTTCGTTCCAAACCATCAACCACCAAAGACCAACCACCAACTACCAACCACCAACTACCGAAAACCAATTTCCTGTCCAGCCCTGTCCAAACGTCACCCAAGCGTGACCAAGACCGATCCGAATCGACCCGCCCTGACCGAAGTGACCTGAGGTCCATCCGTTCCGGGTCGCCGCCCGGGTCCATCTCAGGCCACGTTGGCCCGCTGTTTGGTGCCCGCCAGCACAACCGCCAACCAAACACGGCCAACCAAACACGGGCACCAACCTGCGGCACCGGCTCAGTACGACAGCGTCAACAGCAGGTGCAAGCGCGCGTCGGAGCCGCCCTCGACCCGCTCATTGTTGATGTTCGTGCTCCTGAGCGGCACGCCGACATCAACCCGCAGGTTGAAGTACCGCAGCACGCTCCACTCCACGCCCACGCCAGCGCCCACCAGCGTCGCGTTCTGCTCGAAGGCGAACCGCTCTTGGCTCTCAACCCGCGCCGCATCGATGAACCCGCGGAACACAAGGTCCCAGTCGGTTGACCCGAACGCCTCCTGCGGACGGGAGCGGAAGTTGGGCGTCCCGAACACCGGCATCTTGCCCGGCGATGGGTCGATCCCGAACAGCCGCGGCAGGTGCACGCGGTACTCAGCCGTGCCCGAGTAGACCCGGTCGCCCGCGACGTAGTTTTCGGGGTACCCGCGCACCGTGAAGAACCCGCCCACGACCTCCTGGAAGTTCGGCACCAGCCGCTGACCCAGCGACGTGGTGAACCCGCCCATGAACACCACCTCGTGCGCCAGCGTCATCCCGGGCTGCCACTGCTCGCCCGCCTTCAGGCCCTTGCCCGCGAACGCGCTGGGCGCAAGCAGCGGCTCAAGGAAGAACGACTGGCTGCCACGCACCGAGGCGATCTGGAACTCGCGGTCAGGGTTGAACCGGCCCAGCGGGACTAGCTCGTCCAGCTCGCCCGTGCCCGCCACGCCCGGCAGGTTCGCCGTGATGTCGGCGGTGAGCTGCGTAGCCCACTTCTCGTTGCCACGCTCGAGCGCGACGCCGCCCTTGAGCAGGAAGAAGTCGCTGTCGCCCTCGGTCTGCTGCGTCTTGTTCTCGGTCTTGACGCTCTCCCAGCGCCCGCCGCCGATCACGTCAACGAACAGGTCCTGGTTCTGATAGACGTTCCAGATCAGCTCTGCCCCCAGGTTCCAGTTGTCGCCGCTGAACTGCTGCCCGCCCGCGCCGACGTCGCTTGCCTCATAGGTGCTGAAGCTGCCGAAGGTCCGCATCCGCAGGCGCCGCTCGAGCGAGTCGCCAAAGAGCGGGAACTCGTAGCTGCCCAGGATCGCGTTGGTGTCCTCGAAGCCCGCCGTCAGATAGTCGATCTTCAGCACGTCATCGTTGCCCGTCAGCTGGTTCTGCTGGAAGCCGAACCGCTCGCGCCACTCGTTGGTCTGCTTTGTGCCCGTGTTGGAGAGCTGGAACAGCACCAGCCACGGCTTGCTTTCAGCCACCAGATAGTCAAGCGTCAGCTGCCCGCCAGCGCCCGCGCCGGGGCCCACGCCCACGTCAACGCGCCGCCCGGGCTGACGCCCAAGAAACAGCGCGTAGTTGTCAAGCTCGTTGCGGTCAAGGTACCCGCCGATCTTCGCCGGGCCGTTCTCGCGGATCCAGGCGTGCTTCTGGTTGTTGATGCGCGCCGAGTAGTCAAGCGTCCCGTCCGCACGCTGGGTCGGCACAACACGGTCACCCGCCGCCAGCGTCCGGACCTCGCTCACCGAGGCCACCAGCGTCACAAACCGCATGGTCGTGCGCCCGCCGCGAAGGTCCGCCTGGTCAGGCCCGATGTCAGAGGCCACGATGCCCGTGACGTTGCCCAGCACGCCGCGACGAACCATCTCGTCACGCACCGCAAGGCTGACCGCCTCAAGGCCCTTGATGTCAAACATCAGCGGCGTGGCAGCGCTGAACTCGCTCAGCCGCGCCGGCACGGGCTCGCCACCAAAGCCCTTGCCCGTGATCGTCCCATCGGGCATCCGCTCCAGCTGCGCCACCGCGCCCGCCAGCACGTCGGCCAGCATGGGCAGGTTGCTCAGGGCCCGCGACTGCGGCGCATACGAGAACTCAAAGCCCGAGATCGGGTACAGCGCGCGGTCCGACGCCAGTACCGCCGGCTCGCCCGGAGCCGTCGCCGCGGGCACCTCAACAGGCTTGACCGCCTTTTCAGGCTCGCGAATCACCGACTTGTCCATCTCGCCGATCGTGCTGGTCCCCGGCTGCGCAAGCGCGCCGGACGTCCCCGCCAGCAGAACCAGCGCCAGCGTGCCCCAGCACGCGCCCGTGGCCCGAGCCGACCTCACCGACCGTACCGTCCACGCCGACCTGCTCACATGACCGCACGCGCCCTGATGGATGCCCACTGTTGAATCTCCGGCCGCACTCCGCGGCGATAAACCCAAGAAAGACCAACGACCCACGAGATCAAACCAGCCGAACAGACCGACCAATCAAGGTAGACCAACGACCGAGCCGCGACCGCCGGCCGCTCTTCCCAAAACCGCAGCATACCCGACAAGCCTTACCGGACGACCAACCAGACCATAACAAACCCAAGATGGGCCGTCAAGCCCCACAACCCGCCGCAGGCGCGCTCAAGGCTCGCCTTATAGATTATCTCAGATGCATCTCGTCGCGTTTTGGCTGGGGTCCGGCACCCTTAAGGCGTCCGGGCGATCAGTTTGCCATCATCAGCACCCAGACCCCGATGCCGATCAGCCCGAGCAGCCCTAGGGCGATCCACAGCCACGCTCGCTCGATCCGAGCCGCAGGCTGTGCCAGCTTTGGTGCGGCGGACTTCGCGGCGGGGGCAGAGGCCAAAACCTGGGCAGAAAGCGCGTCGATGGCCGGCTGGTCCAGCTCGTAGGGCACCTGGGTGGACAGCGCGATCTTGGCGGGCCCGAGCCTGAGGCAGGCCAGCACGGCCGGGGTCACCGGGCCGACGATCGCATCCACCCAAGGGTCAGCAAGTGGCCGCACAACGCCCACGGGCGTGCCCACAGCGACGGTCCCCATCAGCAGTGACCAGACCTCCGCGAGCGCACGATCGGGGGCAACGTCGGCGGCAATCGGCACGCGCACATGCTGCGCAAGGGTCCCTGCGGAGGCCCTGGCACCGGGGCGGTAGGGTGCGAGCTCGAGAAGAATCTGCTGGAGCGTGCGGCGCCAACCCAGCGCGGGATCACCCACGGGCCCGGGGGCGGTCATCTCGGGGCGATCAGCCAAGCGCCCCACGGCGTGCGGGCCAACGAGCTGGTCAGATCGGACGTCACGCCCGGCCCGAATCTCATCAGCAAGCCGGTCGGCCAGGCGTTGGCGGCAAGCAGCGACGGCGGCGCGGGCCTGCTCTTGCGAGACCGCGGCGAGCAGCTCGGTTTCCAGTGCCTCTAGCGCGGGCAGCGCGACGGCCAGGGCCCAGTCGGGCCCGGTGTTCTGAACGTGCGCACAGGCGACCATCGGATAGCGCGTGCGGCCGCGGCCGTCCTTGCTGGCCCAGACGCGGGCGACGATCCACTCGGTTGGTCCGCCGGTGATAAGCACGTGTCCGAAGGGGCGCACGGCGCTGGTGGGCGCGGCTGGCGGGAGCGCGGATGGCAGGGGCGTGGTTGTGGCAGCGGGCGCGATGGCGGGTGTGTCCCACGTCCCGGCGTCGATGTTCCCGCCGATGGCCTGGTCGTAGAACGCTTCGCGGAAGGCGCTGATGACAGAGGTTTGATCACCCAGGTGGTCGACGTGGTCGTCCCAGGCGGGGTGCTTGCCGAAGGCCCCGACGTTGACGCCGGCGGGGCCGCGGGTTTTACTGCTGAGGCTGATCACGCTGGCAAGCTCCGGGGCGTTGGAAGGGTGTTGAGGCCTCGGGGGTGTCGGACGTTTGGCGATGCTCTTAGTTGGGCCAGTTGCCGGCGCTTGGCCACTTGGCGAGCTCTTCGGGCAGTGGCGGGTTGAACTCGATGGCGAGCCAGTATTGGAAGCTGGTGCCGGGGACGGGGACGGGGACGACCACGCCGGGGATGCCGGCGGGTGGCTGAACCTCACCGGCGGCGGGCGAGAGGATCATCTCGATAGCCTCCCAGGTCTTGCGGTATTCGAGGGTGACCTCGGCCTTGACGGCGCGGTCGTCGGTGGCGAGCTCGATGGCGGCGGTCCCGCCGGGCATCTTGACGCGCAGGCCAGACTCGGCGAGCTTGGTGTGGCTGATGAAGCCCGCAGAGCCGGGCACGGCGGCGGCGGCCTCAACCCCGCCAGCGCGCGCGCGGGCGACGATATATTTGCGCTGGGCGTTCGCGTCGTTGTCGCGCCCGATCACCGGGCGGAGGATGACCGTGCGCTCGGCGAGCAAGCCGCTGGCGACCTTGGCGATCGCTTCATATTGCTTGGCCTTGGCCTCGTCACCTTCCTTGCGTGAGACGCCCGCGAGGATCTCGGCGGCGTCGGCGGCGGCGCGAACCTCATCGACGGTCATCGAGCCCGCACCGCCGCGGGCAAGCGGGAAGCGGTTGGCGGCGCGGACGATTGCGCGTGAGCGTTCGACGCTCTGGCCGGCCTCGTCGCCCAGCAGGCGTTCGCCCTCGCGCACGAGGGTGGCGAGGAACCGCCCGCCGGTGCCGGTGGTGAGCTTGTACTCGGCCTTGCGAGCGTTCCACTGCGTGGCGGCCTTCTGCGGGTCGCGGCTGAGGGCGCGCCAGCGGTCAATCACGTCGCTGACTTCCTTCTCATCTACCGCGCCGGGGAGCGCGTCGAGCAGGTCTTGGGCGCTGACGCCCTGACGACGCGCGACCTGCGCGGGCACGCGCTTGACCGCATCAAGTCCGGCCCGCACGCTCTGGAAGTGCGTCCGCTGCCGGGCCAAAACGCGGGTAACGGCGACCTCGGCAAGGGCGGCCTGGAACGGGGCCCAGGCGGTGAACGCCTCGGGGCGCACGCCGGTGCCGTCACGCAGCTTGGTCCAGTAGTCGGTGTACTCGCCCAAGTAGGTCGCGGCGGCGGTGACGAACTCGTCTGCCGCGCCGCGGAGCTTGTCATCGGCCAGAGCACCGGTCAAGACGCCCACGGCACCGGGGCCCGCGGCGGCCGGGGTGTCGAGCGTGTCGAGGGCGGCCTTCCACCCTTCAAACACCGGCACCGCGCCCTCGGGGTGCCTGGCGCGCTCGAAGCTGAACGTGGGCGCCCAAGCGACGCCCTCCATATCAAACAGGCGCAGACGCTCGGCGTTGGCCGACGCATTCTCAACCGCGACGCCCCAGTTTTCTTCGCGGGCGGCCTCGAAGTACGCCATCAGCGCGCTGGTCTTGCGGCGCGCCAGCGCGCTGGCGAGCACGCGCTGGGGCATGCTTGCGCCGGCGCTGTCGGACGAGGCGGCAACGCCCGCGGGGATCATGCGGGCCCGCAGGTCAGCGACTTGACGCTCAACCTCTGCGAGGTTGTCCTTGAGCTTGAGGCGGGCGGCGGTGGCCAGCTCTGGCGGCGTCAGCGCGCCGAGCAGGCCCTTGATCCGCTCGGCCCGGGCGCGGGCCTCATCGATGGGGTTGCCCCCGGCACCGGCGAGAGACCCGAGCTTCTTGATCGCGTCATCAACAGACTTGCGGCGGTCGGTAAAGAGCCTGGCAACTACATCACGCTCGGCCTTGACGACCTCATCAATCTGGCGGGCCAGGGCGTTGAAGGGCTCGCGCGCCGGGTCATTGAACAGACCTTCGAGCTTCTCGCCCTGCTTGGCCTTGGCCGCGACATCACCACCGCCCAGGGCCTTGCCCGCAGTGCTACCGGCAGCGCCGCCGATGGCACCGGCGATGGACGTCGGGGGTTCGGGGAGCGCGTCGAGGAGCTGCTTCTTGGCTTCGTCGGTCTGATTGAGCCACGCCTTCTCGCCGTCGGCGAGAGCTTTGAGCTCATCACCGCCCAGGCCCTTGCGGGCGGCGTCGAGCTTGGTCAGTGCCGCGTCGAGGCTTCTGGCACGCTCGGTGAAGGTGGCGGCGGCCTGGTTGTACGCCTCTACGGTGCGGCGCTGACCTTCATCGGTGGGCCAGCGGACCTCGGCGAGTGCGGTCTCGGCCTTGGTGAACTCATCGATGGCGGTTTCGAGGGACTTGGCACCGGTCAGTGCCGCAGGCTCACTCTTGAGCAGCGCGGCGAAGTGCTTGACGCCCTGAGTGAGTTCGGCGGGGAGGGTGGCGCCGGAGGCGACGGGCAGGTTGAAGGCCGTCGGTGGCCAGGCGTCGCCAAGGTTGGTGGCGAGGGCGGCTGAGCCGTCGGCGGGTGAGGGGCCGAGGGTGTCAACACTGCCGCCGAGGGAGTAGGTGGCGGCGATGATCTGCGCTAAGCGGTCGGCCTGCGCGCGGGTCGCGGGGTCTTCGAGGCCTTTGGGGTCAAGCGCGGCGGCGAGGGCGGCGACGTTAAGCAGCTCATCGCGGGGGCCGGCGAGTGCGCGAGGCAGGGCGGTATTGGTCTGGGCCAGCTCGGCCAGTAGCGGGTGCTGGAGTGGCGCGGGCTGGCCCTTTGGCCGCAGGCCCTTGGCGCGAACGTGCAGGCGGACAAGCTCAGCGAGAGCGGCGGCGGAGCGCTGCGCCTTCTCGGGCGAATCCCATGAGGCGGGCCTGGCAACGTGGGCGAGCGACTCGCCAATCAGCGGCTGGATGGCGCTCTGGACCAGCAGGCGGTGGGCCTGCTGCTGGCGCTCGGCGGTGTCGGTGCTGACGCCGGGGAGCCAGTCGGCGGGCTTGAAGATCCAGGGGGTGCTCAGCGGCGCGGCGCTGGTGAGCAGCGTGTCGTCAAGCAGGCCCACGAGGGTACCGTCGGCGATCGGGCGCGCGGGGCGGAACTTGACGCCCTCGGGCGTGCGCTCGATGACCGAGAGGGGTGCCTCACCGGCGGCGCGGGCGGCGGCGCTGGCGCGCTGCCAGACGCCCTGCGGGCGGCCGATGCTGGCGGAGAGGCGCGAGCCGTAAATGAAGCTGAAGGCGATGAAGATGACGGCGGCGGCGATGCCCGCGCCCATGACGGCGGCGCGGCGCAGGCGCATGGCCTTGGTGACGTTGCCGGCGGTGGTGACCAGCCCGCTCTCTTTGAAGGCTTTGGAGAGGAACATGTCGCGCAGGAACAGCGCGCGGTCGCGGCGCATGCTGGTGTCGGCCGGGAGGTCGGCCACGTTGATGCCCAGGGCTTTGGCCAGCGCTTCGTCAAGGGCGCGGCCCTCTTGCATAGAGCTGGTGAAGTAGATGCCACGCAGGAACAGCGGCTTGGGCGACCACTCGCCAGCGACAAAGATGGTGTCAAGGAACCGGCGCAAGCGCGGGCCTATCTGCGTGAGCGCGGCGGGGAAGGCGTACAGCGCGTCGACCTCGTCGGTCCGGCGGCCAGCGGGGTCTAGGCTGTGGACCGGGTCGCCCAGCAGGCGCTTGCGGCGGGCCGTGAGGTCTTGCCGGACGCGGGCGAGGTGCTGGTCGACCAGTTCAGGCTTGAATGGCTCATCGAGGCTGGCGGCGGGGTTGGACCAGCCCATCATCTGATGGACGAGCTCGGGGTTGTTGAGGTCCTCAAAGAACTCTTTGAAGCCGGTGATCTTGTCGCACTTGGTGATGACCACGTAGACCGGGAAACGCACGTCGAGGATCCGCTGGATCGTTTCGAGCTGCTGAGCGAGCTTGGAAGCCTTCTTGCTCAGGGCCTCGGCCGAGTCTTTGACCAGCGTGTCGATATCAACGGCGAGGAACATCCCGTTGATCGGGCAGCGCGGGCGCGTTTTCTTGAGCAGCTCGAGGAACTCGCGCCATTCGTTGCCGCTGGTCGCGTCGGTGTCCTTGCCCATGATGACGCGGCCGGCGAGGTCGAGCACGACGGCCTGGTTGGTGAACCACCAGTTCATGCCGATGGTGCCGCCCGCGCCTTGCTGCGGGTCAGTCAGGGCGGGTGGGAAGCCGATCTCGCTGTGGCGCATGGCCTCGGTCTTGCCGCAGCCCGGGGGGCCGACCATGAGATACCAAGGGAGTTTGTAGAGGTCTTTGCCGGCCTTTTGATACTCAACTACGCCCTTTTGGAACTGCTGGCTGAGCTTGGCGGTGTAGGCCTTGAGCTCGGCCTCGCCCGCGCCGGCACCCGAAGCGGCGGCGTTCTTAAGCGAGCCCTCGAGGGCCTTGGCGCGGCGCTTCTCGGCCTGGGCAACCAGCACGCGGTACAAGAAGATGCACGCGGCGGCGACGACGACCGCGATCAGCACGATCAGCAGCACCATGACCCAGTTGCCGCTGAGCCAGCCCGCACCGGCGGAACCTACGACCACGACCGAGCCAACCCCGGCGACCTTGGTCGCGGGGGGCAACTCGGAGACTTTTTGAAACACGTCGGCCATGGTCGGTTCGTCCTTGCGGTCAGCACTGAGTCAGCACTGAGTCAGCACCAAGTCAGCATCAGGGAGGACCCCAGTCGTGAGGGGGGGCGTCGGGAGGGGAGTCGGGAGGGGGGCGTTAGTTGGCAGGAGCCGCGGGCGTGGCAGGAGCGATGGGCATGGCGGCGGCGGCGCGGGCCAGCTCGGGCCTGCGGGCCTCGATGCGGGCCAGCTCTTCAACGAGCCCGGTCTGGGCCTGGCGGTACGTCAAAATGTTGGCCACGACCATGCCCACCAGCATGACCACAAGGCCAATGGCGATGGGGATCAGCCAGCGGCCGGTGTCGATGGTCAGCTTGGTGGTGTTGGTGTGGTCGTACGCGTCGGGCGAGACCCGGTCGGTCTCCTCGCCACGGCCCGCGTTGCGGCCGGTCAAGACACTCAATCGCTTCTGGAGCCCGGCAAGGTCCTTGCGGATCGCATCAGGCTGGCCGGCGTACATGCCTTGGAAGCCCAGCCCGATGCATTGGTAGTAGACCTCCAGTCGCTGGACGGTCTCGGGGCCGGTACCTTCGAGCTCTTTGGTCAGGTCGTCAAAGAACTGCTCGTCAAGGACCAGGTTGCCGCGCCTTGGACCCAGCCCGCGCCAGCGGCTGGCGAAGGGGAGCTTGCTCTCACGGATGACGAAGTCGGCGAAGGCGATCAGGGCCCACTCGACGCGCTCGTTCCAGGCGGCGCTGGTCTCGCGCGAGTCTCGGGCCTGCTGCTTGATCTGGTTCATCAACCCCTCGAGCTCGGCTTCCGTGGTCGCGGCGTCGATGTTGATCGCTCCGCGCGCCTCGCGCCCGACGCGGTTGAGGTACGCGACGTGCTGGAACAGCGGCTCGCAGAGCTCAGCGAGGGTGGCCTTGGCGGCGGCGGTGGGTGCGCTGGCGGTGGTGGTTGCGGTGGTGGCCATGGTGAGCTTGCGGCAAGTAAGAGACGAGGCGGCTAAATGCGGGCCGTGTCAGATCAGGCGTACGTCAGGTGCAACGCGACCTCTTCGTAGTCGAAACGGTCCATCTCAGGCCAGACCAGCGCGAGCTTGCGCTCGGTGGCGATGCGGTCCCAGACCTTCTGGCTCTCGGCGCGGTTAAGGCGGAAGTAGTGCTGTCCCGGCGGCGTGCCCAGCTCCATGGGCGGGTGACGCTCTTCTTCCAGCTTGACGCCGAAGATCTTTAGACGCTTCTGCGCGAAGGGCATCATCTTGAACCGCTCGGGGTCCTCGATGAACTGGGCCAGGGCGCGGGTGTCCATCTTGGTCTTGATGCCAAGGAAGATGTCCTTGGGTTCGGTCGCGTCGGCGGGCTCGATCTCGGCGACCAGGTCACGGTCCTCGGGCTTGAAGACAACCTTCTTGACGCGCCCCTGCGTGAGCTTGCTGTAGAACCGGATCTTCTGGTTCAAATCCTCAAAGACCTCGCCGAGGTTGTCGTGGTCGTACCCGGCGGCCTCGAAGGGATCACGGTCGGCGTGGAACGCGACCAGCTCACCGAGCAGCCCGCGCAGCTCCATGTACAGCTCAAGCGGGCTGGGCCCGTGGAACTTGTCGGCGCTGCCCAGCAGCGCGGGCATCCGGGCCGCGAAGCGGTTGAGCGCCATCAAGCGCATGACCTGCACGACCTGTGGCCCGCGCAGGTTGTCGGGGCTCCAACCCGGGCGAAGCTGCAGGGCCTGCTCCTGGCGGACGGTCTCGATGAAGTCGGCCAGGTCGCGCGCGATGCGGCGAAGCGTGACCGACCCCGACAGCCGCAGGCACGCGGGGATGAAGCGCGGCTCGGGCCTGGGCAGGCTGACGTCCTGCCCGGCGCTGCGCCCGATGCGGACCAGCGGAAGCACGTCAAGGTCGCTGGTGTCTTCCATATCTACCAGCAGTCGGGCCGCCAGACGGCGGACCTGCACGGGCTGGGCGTTCTCGCCGGTGTTCTCGTCGTGGACCTGCTCCTCAGCCACGCGGTAGATGCGCTTGTCGCGAGGATCCTCGGGGGCCGATGGGTCGGCCGTGTTCGCTCGGCTGGCGTGCCAGAGCGGGACGCCCAGGCAGACGGTAAAGGGCTTGGGGCTTGATGCCAGGTATCGGCGGACGTCCAGCGCCGGCAGGTCGGCCGTTTCTGGCGCGCAGACCTCTACGCCCCCGCGAGTGACAGCGTGCAGGCGGTCAAACTTGACCTGCCCGTTGGAGAGCGCGTCGGTAGAGAGGCGCAGGTCAAGCACGCCGTAGGGGTACGCGTGCGCGAACGCGCGCTCTCCGCCAACCCGCACATCAACGAGGCGCTGGAGGCGCTGCAGGTGGTGGGGCTGGAGGAAGAGGCCTTCGTGCCAGTGGACCGGGGTGATCGACATGCCTTCTCCTGCGGCGGGCCTGCGCGGTGCGCGGGCCTGGCTGCGAACTTTCGTCTCGACACTCGTGCGGCCGGTGCCGCGGAACCACCATCAAACGCCGCACGCGCGCCGGCGCGGATGATGCTACTGCTTGCCGCCGCCGGCGGGCCGGACCTTCCAGATCGTCTCGACAATCAGCGTGTTGAGCTGACGCTCGACGGTGGCCTTGGACTGATCGCGGTCGCGCCCCTCCCAGAGGCCCTCGTAGTGCTTCCAGCAAACTACTGACTTGTCGGTCAGCAGCCCGCCCTGCCCGGCGCCGTCGCGGATCGCGTCTGGGTGGTAACGGCTGATGATGTCGGCGGCGACCATCCTGCCAAGCTGCGCGAGAGCCGCGACCATGCCCAGGGCGATGAGGCGAAACTCTTCGGCCTCCTTGGCGGCGGCCTTGGCATCAACGCTCTGGCCAGCGGCAAAGTCGGCGTACGTGCGGAGCATCTGCTTACCGATCGGCCGCGGGTCTTTGGGGCTCAGTCGCTCCCACGCGGGGCCTACGTACCCATGCAGGCCGCGGATGATCCCGCTTAGGCTGGCGACGGCCTCGGCCAGGCGCGCTTCGTCCACCGGCGCGCTGTCAGAGAGCCCGATGGCCCGGCGGGCCACGATGCCCACGCTGCCGGGCAGCGCGGCGCCGCTGGGGCCCGCGGGGATGACCCCGGCGTCCTTGAGCCACTGCACCAGCGCGGCCTGCTCGTCCTTGCTCAGGGTTGTGAAGCGCTCTGCGAGGTCATTGGCGGCCTGCTGCGCGGTCTTGGGCTCTTGCGGTGCCTGCACCACGCTGCCGCCGGTCGGGCGTTGTGCCTCGCCGCTGCTCGTAGCTGCGCCGGCGCCGCGGAGCAGCTCGACCAGCTCGCGCGTGAGCACCGCGCGGTCGGAGGCACTCAGCGGCTTGAGCGAGTGCTCGAGCGTGTCGGCCAGGGCCTCTTCGCGCTCGCGCGGCGCGGCGTCAGCGAGCTGTGCCTGCAGAAGGCGCAGCTTGGCCGCCAGCTCAGAGGCGTGCAGGGCTTGGCCGTTCACGGACGGGGGCATCGCGCGGGTCTCCCTTGTGCCACGCGCGAACCAGCGGCGAGCGGCACAACCAGCAGACTACGGGGAATCATCCCTTCATGCAAGGGGTCTGGACGGGTCAGGGCCGACATTTTTCGCCGTCTGCCATTCTCATTGGGCTGCGGATTGCCGTGCAAAGCCTGCAAGCGCTCGGGCATGCCCGCATCAACAGACCCGATCTTCATCCGAACACTGAGTTCGAAGGCTGGGCAGCGCGTCGACTCGGACCCGCACCCGCGCGGCGTGGGCAACCGGTGCCGGGCGCGAGGACCGAGAAGCCATCGGGACAGCTCGAACGCGCAAGACCTGCCGAATGTTGGCGTGTGTTGGGTCGATGGACCTGTGCGCCGCCGCCGCAAGCCACTGGGGCATCGCGGCGGGCTCCTCGAGCGGATGTCCCGCCGAGTGGCGCACGCCGGCCCACACAGCCGGCGCTGAACGAGCACACACCGCATGATGGAGCCTCACATGAACCGTCGCACGATCGTCACCCTGGCCGCCCTTGCCACCACCGCCCTGCTGGGTGCCTGCGCTGGGACGCCGAACACGGCCAGCAACGACTCGCAGTACCGCACGTCCGTCTCGCAGGTCAAGCCCTGGGCCTACCAGAACGGGCTGGACATCTACCCGCAGTTCTCCGGCGTGGCGATGGCCAGCGACGGGCTGGGGTACAAGGTTGATCGTCAGGTGGCGGTGGCCCGTGCCGCCAAGCTGCGCAAGGCCCCGAGCAACGACGCTGGCCGCATCGAGTTTGCGACCGTCCCGACCAGCACCAGCAACGAGCCCTAAGCGCGATCGGCTGCGACCTCAAGCGTGGTTGAACGTTGAGTGTCATTGATCGTCATTGAGCGGGCGCGGCACGGGCCGTGCCTGTTTTTACATCCAGATCGAGCCGGTGTTCGTGTGAGACGTCGCGCGGTCTTCGCCGCGCTCAGGGCCTTTGCGTGCTCTCGCTCTCGAGGCGCTTCAGGGCCGTCAGGCGGGCTTGGTGCTTGGGGTTTCGCGGCTCAAGCAACGCCAGGAACTCAAGATGCCGGCGCGCGGTCGGAAGCTCACGGCGCTGCACGGCGATGGTCGCCGCCAGCTCACGCAGTTGCCCGCCGTAGGGGCTGATGCGCACGGCCCGCTCGGCGTACTGGCCGGCGCCCGCGAGGTCGCCCTGCTGGACCAGTAGCGTGGCGACCTGAGCGGCGTAGGTCGGCTCGCGCTCCTCGCGAGCGTCAAGCCAGCGCAGGTGCGAAGTGGCCGCGGCGGCGTCGGTTGCAAGAAAGTGCCGGGCCAGCATGCGGTGCGGCAGGGGGTCGACCGGTCGGGCCTGCGCGTAGCGCTGCGCGATCTCGATGGCCTTGGCGCTCAGCACCCCGCTGGCGGCGGCCTCCGACGCGCGGCGCAGGGCCAGCTCGAGCACGTCAGCATGGTCCGGGTGCGCCTCAAGTGCGGCGGCGATCTTCGCGTCTAGCTGCCCGTCTGGCGCGCCGTCTAAAGCTGCGTCCTGCGGCCCGCCCGCCTGGGCGGTCCCTAGCAGCGCCGCGGCGCTGGGCACGCCCGCGGGTGTCTGCACGCCCCAGGCGATGAGCTGCGCCGCCGCCCACGGGCGGAACTGCGCGAGAAACTGCGCGGGGCTGACGCCCAGCTCGGCCTGCAGCGCCTCAGCAAGGCGCTGGCCCTTGGCGAAGCGATCCATCAGCTTCAGCGGAGCCTGGTCGCCAAAGGTTTGGCTCATGAACTGGTACATCCAATGCCCCTGGGCATAGGCCAGGGCGCGGTCGGTCGGGCGCTTGGGGCGCGTGAAGGCGATGTTGATCTGCTCGAGGTCGAACAGCTCGTCTTGTTCGAACGCGCGCTGCAAAAGCTGCACCGTCGGGTAGTCGCGCTCACGCCGCTCAAGGTAGACCGCCTGCGCCTCGGTGAACCAGTGTGGCATCCGGTTGCTCGTGCGGCTCAGGCCCACCGTGTGCACATACTCATGCTGCAGCACGCGCTCCCAGTCGTACGCGCCGCTGTGCCCGCGCCCGTCGCGCGGGGCCTCCATCGCGATCACCGGGCCAGTGCTGGCGGCGATGGTGTGCAGCCTGGGCAGCCCGGCGATCCGCACCGCAAAGCTCGCGTGGTTTGGCATCAGCTCAATTACCGTGCGGCGCGCGGGCGTGTGGCTTAGCTCGCCCGGCCCATCGCCCGCGACACGCCCGTGGATCGCTTCGAGCACAGGCAGCATCTCACGGGCCAGCAGCGTGTCAAGCTCACCCTTGGCACGCACGATGAAGTGCTCACCCTCGACGCTGCTGAAGCCCGAAAGGTCGCGCAGCAAACGCAAAGAGTTGTCGGCCCGAACGTTGAACGGGTCCAGCACAAAGGCCCGCTCAAGGGCCGCGAGGGCCTGCTCGTTGCGACCGCTCTGAACCTCAAGCAGGCCCAGCTCAACTGCCGGCTGCGCCCAGCTTGGGGCCAGGCGCTGCGCACGCCCGAGCACAACCGCGGCCTTTTCGTACTGACGAAGGTCCGCCAGCACCTGACCACCAACAAACGCGGCGTTTGGATGTCCGCTGAACTTCGCCTCGTAGTGATCAAGCGCTGCCGTCAGCTCGTCAAAGCGATAGCCGCCAGCCAGCACGCCGGCGCGGATTGCCAGCAGTAGTGGCGCGTCAGGGAACCGCGCAAGCTGCGCGTCAATCAGCGCGGCGGCGGGCTCGGAGCCGTCTTGTCGCAGCAACGCACGGGCGCGCACGACCGCGCCCATCGCGCTGGCCGGGGCTGGCTCGGGCTGGACTGGCTCGGGCTGGGCTGGCTCGGGCTGGGCTGGCTCGGGCTGGGCTGGGCCTTCAAGTTTGACCTCAGGCTTGTCTTCAGGTTGGCCTTCGGGCACGCCCAAGGCCGGGACCTGCGCGGCGCGATCGAGCCGCTCGGCCATCCGTTCGGCGTTGTCAAAGTCAAAGCTCGCCACGGCCATCAGCCCGCCGGTCAGCCAAACCCGCGCGGCGCTGGGGTTGAGCTTTGAGGCCTCGGCCAGCGCGGTGCGAGCCTGCGCGTAGTTGTCTTTCTCCAGCAGCAGCTCGCCTTCAACGGCTGGCACGGACCACAGCAGCCCGTCCGCCGCGCGGGCACTCGCCAGGTGCCCTAGCAGCGCCTGATGGTCAGCGCCGGGTACGCGCTCAGCGCCAAGCTGCCGCACCAGCGCCGCGGCGAGTTGCACGACCTCGACGGTCTCTTGCGCACCACCGAGTTTGTCGGTGCCCAGCTCTTTGACCAGCGCCAGCGCGTCAACAACAGCCGCCTCGCGTGCCGCGGCGTCAAGCCCCGGGGCCATCATCGCCCCCTGCAGACGCAGGGCCGCGCGACGGGCTCGCCCCGCGTCCGGTGCCACCGGCGCGAGCAGCGCCAGAGCCTGTGCGGGCTGCCCCCGCTGCAAGAGGGCCTCGGCGCGGTCGAGGAAATCAGCGCGCTGATCGATCAGGCTTGGGTCGTCCCACGCGCCGCACAACAGCGCGGTCTGCGCGCGGGCCGCGACCAGGGCGGCGTCAGTCCAGGTTGAGGGCGGGCCAGAGGCAAGGTCTGCTGGCAGCGGCACGCCGTGCTTGAGGCGGAGAGCCCGGGCCTCTAACGGCGTGAGGAAGCCGGCGTCGAGTGCGTCGCGCACGCCTTGGGCCAGCAGCACGCGGCCCTCGACGAGGGTTGGTGCCGACACTGACGGCGGGGCCTTCAGGTCAGCCGCCGGCTCGCGCGCGTTCTGATTTATGGCGATAGCACCCCCGGCCAGCAGCACCACCAGCATCACGGCGGCCAACGGGGCCGAGCCCAATCGGGCGGCGGCTGAATGAACAGAGCAATCGCGTGCGCACATGCCCAGTTGTATCGGCCACGCCCCGGCGCGGGTGCGTCTGATGCGGATGAATCTTGACCTGGCGGCCAACGCCACCGTACCCGTTACGGGTGCCGAGCCCGTCAGCAGACCATAGTTTTAAGGACTATTGGGCACCTGGTCGATCACGTCGCCCTTCCAGCCCTCGGCGTCGGCGGGGGGCGTGGTGTCAAAGCTCCCGGGCGCGACCGGCTCGTTGCGCTTGACGTTGACCAAAAACACCTCGGCGCTGCTGTCATCGCGGTTGATGGTCTGCGCGAAGATCGGCAGTGCGTCGGGCTCGCGGAACCACAGGCGGATCTCGCGGAAGTCCTTCGCCCCCAGCGTCTCAACCCGCGGCAGCAGTCGCAGCTGCGTGCAACCCTTGAGCACCTCGCGCAAGCGCGGGTTGTCCGGCGCGCTGTCCATCACGTCCACGATTGTGACATCGAACCGCTCGAGCATGTCGGCCTTGCGTTGCCCGATGGGCAGCGGGAAGGGGCCCTCGCCGATCTTCAACGGGTCGCGCCCGGCCCCGGGGGCCAGCATCCGCCGACGCGCGAAGAACTTGTCGTTGTGCCGACGCTCAAGCAGCCACGTGCCGTCGAAGATGAAGTCCTGCGGGTCGCTCTCGCGCCTCATCTGGCCCGCGGCATCGGGGATGTCGCGCGTCTCAAACTTGATTGCAAACTTTCGCAGCGGGGCCGGCGGCGCGACCCCCCGCTGTGCTGCGGCAGGTTGCGCCGCGCCCGTTTGCGCCGGGCCTGCCGCAGGCTGCACGACAAACGAAATGGTCCCGTACTGCGTCTGCTGACCGCCGCCCTGGATGGCCGGGAAACGCCGGATAAGGCGGAGTGCGGCACCGAGGCTGGTCAACTCGCGGTCGGCGGCCTCGATGCGATCAAGAGCCATGCTAACGCGCGGATCAACCGCGCCGTTGGACTGGGACTGGGGCTGGGCTTGGGGTGATGGCGTACTAGGGTTGCTGGGGGCAGGTGATGGTGCCGCTGATGGGGGAGTCGCGCCGGGAACAACCCCGGGCGTCTGCGCCAGCGCAGGCCACGCGAAGGTCATCGCGCCCATCAGGCTCACAAAGCTCACCTTGCCAATCACGCCCGCCCATCGCGCTGCCGCACGCGCCACCGACGCGTGGCACGGCCCGGCACGAACGCCCGCAACGCCGGGGCGAGCGGGCTGGTCAACACGGTTGGCTGAGCGAAGCTTCGAGGTCATGGGGTTCATCCTGCGGGAGCGCTGGTCAACGTCGGCTGTTGCCCGAGCGTATCGCCCGAGCCGTACGTGCGTTCGACGGCGGCCGCGGATCGGTTTCGCCGCGGCCTCACGTCATACAGGCGCGCCCGGCGCTGGGGGCGGGAGGGGCGACGGCGGTGACGTTGGCGATGGCGATCGCGGTTGCGGTGGTGACGGCGGTGGTATCGTGCTCAGAAAGTCGCGCAGGATCGTCGCGGCAGCGAGCGCATCGCGCTTGGCCTTCTTCTGCCCGCGCGTCAGCCCACTGCGCGCCATCTGCCAGTCGGCGTCAGCGCTGGTCAGCCGCTCGTCTTGATAGTGCACCTTCAGACCCGTGAGGGTGCCGATCCGCACGCCCCAGGCCCGCACAAGCTTGGCGCGCGGGCCCTCGGTGTCGTCCATGTTCAGCGGCAGGCCCAGCACCAGCGCACCCGGGCCGTGCTGATGGATCGCCTTGACGATCGCACGCTGAAGCTCGGCACCCGCGTTGGCCCCCACGGGCACCTCGAGCACGCCCGCGGGTGAGGCCAAGCCCGTGACGGCATCGCCCACCGCCAGGCCGGTGCGTTTGTCGCCAAGGTCGATGCACAAGTATCGCACGCGTGCAGATTACGCGCGCTGAGGGTGGGCAATCACCTTCGTCCGCGCGCCGCTGGCGATCACAGCGCCGCAACGCGGGCCAGTGCCACCCCGCTAAGGCGGTAGCCCGTCCATTCGTTCATCGGGGTGGCGCCCAGGCCCTTATAGAATTCGATCGCTGGGGTGTTCCAGTCAAGCACGACCCAGTCCAGGCGTCGGCACCCTCGAGCAACTGCCAGGCGTGCGACCTCAATCAGCAGGCGCTTGCCCAGCCCGTGGCCCCGGGCCGCTGGGCGCACAAACAAGTCTTCAAGGTAGAGCCCAGGCCGCCCGAGCCACGAAGAGAAGTTGGTAAAGCAGATCGCCATGCCCTGAGGCACGCCGTCAAGTTCCGCGATCAGACCATCGACGAGTCCGTCAGCGTGCGGCGCACCGGCAGGGGGGAACATCGCCGCCGCAATGCTCGCCTCTGTCGCGGTCACCGCGCCCGGCTCGGCACGCTCGTACTCCGCCAGTTCACACACCAGCGCCAGCATCAGCGGTACGTCAGCGGGCAGCGCTTTGCGAACGCGGACTCTTTGTTCACCGATCATGAGAGATTCGTAGGCGGTAACCCACCGGCCCGCGGCAGACGTGCCAAGCTTCCACGCAGGGCCCTCGTCTACTTCAGGTTCGGGCGGAGCTGGCCGTGCAGGGTCTTGAGCTCCTCGGCCTTCTCGCGCGGCATGACCAGCGTGGCGTCGGGCGTGTGAACAACGATCAGGTTGTCACAGCCCAGAAGGGCGACGGTGTGCCCCGGCTCACTGGAAACTACCAGGTTGTTGCTCCCGCCGATCATCGGCGCGTTCTCGGGGGTAATGACCCCGCCGCGCCGGTTGCCACGCTCATCGGGCGTCAGCGTCTCGCCATAGCTGGGCCAACTGCCCACATCAAGCCACGCCAGGTCCATCTCGACAGTCGCCACCGAGACAAGCTTGTCGGTGCTCGCCGGCTCCATGATCGCATAGTCAACGCTGATTTTCGGCAGCGCGGGATAGACCTCCGCCAGCACGCGGCCTTGCTCGCTGGTGCCCCACGCCTTCTGGATCTTGGTCAGCCCCTCGAAGGCCTCGGGCTTGAACCGCTCGATGCACTTCATCACCGTCGCGGCCTTCCACACGAACATCCCGCTGTTCCAGCTGAACATCCCGCTGGCCACGTAGGCCTGCGCCCGCTGCAGGCTGGGCTTCTCGACGTACCGCGCCACCTTGAAGGCCCCCGGCGCGTTCTTGTCGGGCACCGTCACACCGCGCTCGATGTACCCAAAGCCCGTCGCCGCGTACGTCGGCTTGATCGAGAACGTCACCAGACGCGAGGGGTCGGCCTCGACCAGCCGAAAGCCCAGCTCAACGCGCTGGCGGAAGATGTCCTGCGGCTCAATCACATGGTCAGCGGTGAAGACCGCGAAGACCGCCTCGGGGTCAAGCTTCTGCAAAACCGCCGCGGTAAAGCCCACGGCGTTGACCGTGTCACGCGCCACCGGCTCACCGAGGATCCGATCGTCGCTGAACTCGGGCAGCGCTGCGCGGATTGGTTCGCGGTAGGCCTCGCCCGTGCAGATGTAACGCCGCGCCGGGGGCACCAGCCCATCCATGCGCTGGGCCGCGACCTGCAAGAGGCTCATTGCCGCGCCGCTTCTACCAGTAGCGCCATCGCCGCCCGTGCTTCCACTCATGCCGCCACTGATGCCGCCACTGATGCCGCCACTGATGCCCCCAGCGCCCGCGGGACGGATCAGCGGTAGCAATTGCTTTGGCAAGTGGTTGCGGCTCATCGGCCACAAGCGCGTGCCAGCACCCCCCGCCATGATCATCGCGTAGCGCATGCCCGAGGATATCGGATCAAACCCGCCCGGCGTTGAGCCCCACCAAAGCCAACCCGCCCCGACGTTTCACCCGCCGGCAAAGACCAGGCCCACAATCCCTTCAGGCGAGCCCGCCCGCTCGCTGCCCGCGTGACGCTCCAAGGCCTTCACAACCTTCCGCTCGGCCTCGGCGCGCTGCTCACCCAGTCGAACCAGCGCCTCGACCGCGTCACCCGCCGCCCCGCTCAGCCCGGTGGCTCGCGCCGGCGCAGGAACCATCCGCTGACCAACGATCGACGGCTCTAGGCCACCGGCGCTCGCGAACCGGTCCGCCTTGCCCTTGAGCTCGGCGATAACCGTCTCGGCCAGCCGCTTGCCGATCTCAGGCAGTTGGCTCAGGCCCTTGGCATCGCCACGGACAATCGCCCCCGCCACCACCCCCGGCGGCTCGGCCAGCGCCCGCAACGCCTTGCGCACCCCGATGCCCTTGACGGTCGTGAACAGCTCAAAGAACGCCTGCTCGTCGGCATCGGCAAACCCCAGCAGCACCGGCGTAAAGCTGCTGCCCTGACTCTCACCTTGCAGCAGCAGGCTGGTCCGCAGCACCAGCGCCTCGCCCACGCGCGTAGTCAGCCTTCGCGCCAGATAGCCCGGCACCTTGACCTCAAGGGTCAGCGCCTCGCCCAGCGCACCGGCGGGCCGCAGCGTGAGGGTGTGCCCATCAACCGCCACGAGCGTCCCACTAAGTTGCGACAGCATGCCTTCAGCATAACCCGCGCCAACGCACGGGCGTGCCGATGGTCGGCGGCACTGGCCCATATCATAAAGGCTGTGCCCCGCGCCGTGACCACCGCCCGATCTGCCGCCGCCCCGATCGCCGCCCCGATCGACACCCCGATCCCTGCTCTGGCCGCCGCCCTGTTCGCCGCTCTGGCCGCCGCTCTGGCCGCGTGCGCGGGCTTGGCCCTCGGCCAGCCACCACAGCCCGTGCCACCGCCAGTCTCGCCCACAAAGCCCGCCTCACCCGTCTCGCCCTCCGCACTTGAGCTGATCGACACGAACCTGGTCAGCGCGCTGACCACGGCCCTGGGCCGCACGCTGCGCGACCCCACCACCCGCGACGCAACCCTCCTGGGCCTGCGCCGCCTGCGCGATCCCTCGCTGCGCCCGCTGCTGGTCGCCCTTTCAATTGCGCCCGACCCGCAGCTCCAGCTCCACGGCCTGCTCGGCCTCGCTGAGCTTGACCCCCGGCGCCAGATCGACCTGCTGAGCGTCCGCCAGTTGCCCACGCCCAGTTGGCGCAGCGCCGTGGTCCGTGAGGGCTTCGCTGAGGGGCTCATCGACGACACGCTGCTCGCAGAGGTCTGCGCCTGGCCCGACCTTGACGCCAGCGTGCTGGTCACGCTCGCCGCCCGCATGGCGGCCCGGTCACAAGACAATCCTGCCCGCGCCGCTGCCAGCCTCGCCCCCCAGTTTCTCGCCCCACTGCTTGACGACCCCCGCCCCGAGGTCTCAGCCCTCGCGGCGATCCTGCTGCTGCAATCACAAGACCCCCTCGAGCCCGCGACCGCCGCCGCCCGCACGCTCAAGGCCCGGCTTGAGAGCCCCGGGGGGCTGCCCACCGAGAGCGGAACGCGGATCGTCCGCGCCGCCGCCGACGCGATGCTGGCCAGCGCAGGTCCGACGCTGGTCGGGATCGCTGCCAGCGCCAAGGCCCGCCAGCAGGCCAGTGGCAGCGCGGGGCTGACGGTCGAGGCCAAGCTGGCGCAATCGCTCTGGGCCGAGGCCATCGGCGCGGGCATTGTCATCGCGCCAAATGACAGCCGCGCCGTCGCGCGATTTGCCGACGCGTGGAACGCCGCGAGCGCCGACGACCGCGCAGAGCTGGCCTTGGCGGCACTTGACGTCGCGCGCCGCCTGGGGCCGCAAACGCCCGTGCGGCTCGCGGGCGCGATGGACAACGCCGGGACGCTGGCGGTCACGACCATCGCCGACGCCGTCCGCGCGCTGGCGAGCGACGAGACCCTCGGCGAGCGCCCCCAAAGCCCGGGCGCAAAGGACCCCGCCGCCAAAGAAGTAGTCACGCCGCCCGCTGGGCCAGCCCCCACGCCCGCAGCGAGCCCTGCACCCGGCGCGGTCCGGCTGAGCGTGCCCGTGGCGGTCGTGCGCGTGCTGGCGCTGAATGACGCCGCGCTGGTCCCCTGGGCCATGCGCGTCGCCGATGACCGCCCCGCGCAAGACGCGCGCGAGATCCGCCTGCGCGTGCTGGCGATGGCCCTCGCCGAATCTCGCGGCAGTGGGCCGACTGCGCCGCGCCCGCTGCGCGGCCTTGGCATCGAGGCCGCCGCCGAACTGGCCGACCAGAGCCCCACCGAGGTGCTCAAGCTGCTGGAACTGGCCCGGGTTCAAGGCGATGCCGACGCCTGCGAGCTGCTCATGCTCGGCCTGATCCGGCGCGCTGGCGAGCTGGCGGCAACCGCCGAACGCTCAAGCCTGACGCGCGGACTCCCGCTGACAAGCCCCGACGCCTGGCCCAGCGCCGCCGGGGCAGCACTTGCACTGCTGCTGGCCTGCCAAACTGGCGACGCGCCCCTCACTGACCCTGCCGTTCGCGCGCGGCTCTCTGCCTTGGCCCTCGACGCCGAGCAACAGGCGACCCTGCCGCCAGCCCTGCGCGCGATGGCGGCCTGGCTCGCCCTCCGCGGGCTGGGGGCCGACCGAGTCGCCCTCGCTCGCCTGCTCGACGCATAGACCCCCGCGGTCGAATCGCGACACGACCTCCATCAGCAGCCGGGCCGCTCCGGGGCGGTACAGTTGGCACGATGAGCCCGTCCGCGAGCGCCGCCGTGCGCCCCTTCTTGTGCATCACCACCAAGCCCGGCGGGGGCCGCTCGGTGGTCGTCCGGACCGCGTCGAGCCCAAGCCAGCTCGCCAGCGCGCTG